>JABAHO010003367.1_pt2 | contig 47305 bp, 49 predicted proteins | sample 7062071 | NCBI WGS metagenome assembly JABAHO01 (sample SAMN14534356, study PRJNA622989) | marine sediment metagenome | biome: marine biome [ENVO:00000428]; feature: marine pelagic biome [ENVO:01000023]; material: deep marine sediment [ENVO:00002113] | place: India: Gulf of Kutch | collected...
CACACGCTGTCCACCTGCAGCGAGAGGTAGTTGTCGCGGCTGAAAGGCTTTCCGGGCACCCATTCGAGGACCCGCGCCTGCAGCCGGGAGAGCGCGTCGCCGAGCGGCACGATGCGGGTCTTGAGACCCATGGTGCTCGCCGTGTAGGCGACCAGCTCGCGCAGGGTGTACTGCTCGGGGCCGCACAGATCGTAGCGCTTGCCGTAAGTGTCCTTGCGCTCGAGGCTGTCGGCGAACGCTCTCGCCACCTCCTCGACGTAGGCCGGCGCCATGCGCGCATCGGGGCAGGCGAGGGGAAACACCAGCGGACTCATGGCGAGCAGAGCCGCGAAACGGTTGAAGAAGCTGTCGTCGGGGCCGAACAGCACCGAGGGACGGAAGCTGGTTACGTTGAGCCCCTTTTCGGCCCACCGGTGCACGGCGTTCTCGCCCTCGGCCTTGTACTTGAGGTACTTGCTCGGCGCGTCGGCGCGCGCGTTGAGCGAGCTCATGTGCAGCAGACGGGTGATCCGGTTGTAACGGCAGGCTTCCGCGACCTTGTCCGGCAGCGCGCCGTGAACGCTGGCGAAATCCTCGCCCCGACGGGTGCTCTCGTTGAGGATGCCGATGAGGTTGACGACCGCGTCGAAACCTTTCATCTGCACGCTCAGATCGGCGAGCGAGTGCACGTCGCTCTCGACGATCTCGAGATTCGGGATGACCAGAAGCTCCTTGTGCCGCTCGCGCCGGCGCGTGAGCACGCGCAGCGCCATCTTGCGCCGGCTGAGCTCGCAGCAGAGATGACGACCGACGAACCCGGTGCCGCCGAGCACGCAAACTTTTCGAATGGGCATCTGTTTCCGCTTCGTGGGGCTCGCGCCCGTGGGCATTGCTGTCCCGGCGCGGCGGCTTAAGTGTCACGATCCGCTTCGCCGGGGTCAAGAACGTCGGCGCCAGGGTGTATCATCGCGGCGACGCAGGCGAGGAGGAGCCGCCATGTCCGCTTGGCTCGACGAGGTGCGCTGGAACGAGGACGGGTTGATCCCGGCAATCGCTCAGGATGCCGGAAGCGGTGACGTGCTGATGCTCGCGTGGATGAGCCGCGAGTCGCTGGCGCGCACCCTCGACGAGGGCGAGGCCGTCTACTGGTCGCGATCCCGCGGCCGGCTGTGGAAGAAGGGCGAGCGCTCGGGTCACGTTCAACGGGTGAGCGAGATCCGTCTCGACTGCGATGCGGACACGCTGCTTCTCAGAGTCGAGCAGCGGGGCGGTATCGCCTGCCACACCGGGCGCAGGCACTGCTTTTTCAGGAAGCTCCGCGATGGTCAGTGGGACCCGGTGGAGCCCGTGCTCGAGGATCCGGAACGCATCTACGGGAAGGAGTGAGGCGCGCCCGGGCGGCGCGCGACGGCTCATGAGCGACACACTCGACAAGCTGGCCGAGGTGCTCGAGGCGCGCAAGAAGGCCTCGCCCGATAGCTCCTACGTGGCGGGTCTTTACGCGGCGGGCATGGATGCCATCGTCGCGAAAATCACCGAGGAGGCCGCCGAGGCCGTCGCCGCGGCCACCGGCGAGGACGCCGGCGCCGTGGTGCACGAGACCGCCGATCTGTGGTTCCACTGCCTGGTGATGCTGGCCGCCCGCGATCTGCACCCGCGCGAGGTGCTCGAGGAGCTCGAGCGGCGCTTCGGCGTCTCCGGTCTCGAGGAGAAAGCCACGCGCAAGCCCCGGGAATGAGCTTCCCCGGCGGGCGCATCCCGTGCTCCGCCGGCGGGTCGTAGTGGCGGGCCGGGAATTCCGCTAAAGTGTCCGCTTCGAAGCCGTCCGATGGACGAACAGGCCTTGGGGAGAGAGGAAATATGGGTCCAAGCTTATGGCAACTGCTGATTGTGCTGGCCATCGTGCTGCTGCTTTTCGGCACCAAGAAGCTGCGCAATCTCGGCGGTGATCTGGGATCGGCGATCAAGAGCTTCCGCGGCGCCGTCAAGGACGGTGGCACGGAGGAGAGCAAAGAGGAGTCCGCCAAGCTCGAGCAGGAGCCGGCCGACACCGTGGTCGAGGGAGAAGTCACGAGCAAGGAGCGGGACAGCGCGTAGCGCTCGGTCCCAGTGAGCATGCGCGCATGCGCCCGCATCAGGGGTTGCGCGTTTCGAATCTTCTCCGGCGGGTGTGACGCGTGACCCGCCCGCATCAGTCTCAGATTCCCGATGTTTGATATTGGTTTTTGGGAGCTCGCGCTCATCGGCGTGGTGGCGCTTCTGGTGGTCGGACCCGATCGCCTGCCCGGGCTCGCGCGCACGGTGGGCCTTTGGGTCGGACGCATTCGCCGTTACGTGGCCACGGTGCGCGACGACATCGAGCGCGAGATCCAGGCCGACGAGCTCAGGAAGATGCTCGACAAAAGCGACGACCTCGATTCGCTCAAGGACATCGTCGACGAGACCAGGCAGACCATCGGCGCCGCGAAAAAGGAGATCGACGACGTCGAGAAGGAAGCCGACGAGATCATGTCGCACGACTCCGGCGAACCCGCCGGCACGTCCGCGGCCGGCGCGGGGGATGACGACGAGACCGGCGCCGAGCCGCTCGCGCCGGGCAGCGCCGCCACCGCGGTCGGCGAGGCGGTGAGCGCGCAGGCGTCCGCCGCGGCGCCGGAGCCGGCCGTCGAAGAGGCGCAGGACCATGAGCGACGAACCCGATAGCGCAGAGGATAAAGGCGAGGAAGGCGATGCCCTGCAGGCGCAGGGCGAGATGACCTTCGTCGAGCATCTCGTGGAGCTGCGCGATCGTCTGCTGCGCGTCGTGCTCGCCGTGCTCGTCTTCCTGGTGGTGCTGTTTCCATTCGCCAACGATCTCTACGCGGTGCTCGCGGAGCCGCTGCTGCGTCACCTGCCCGAGGGCACCAGCATGATCGCCACCCAGGTGGCGTCGCCGTTTCTGACGCCGTTCAAGCTGACCCTGGTGCTGTCGATCTTTCTCGCCATGCCGGTGGTGCTCTACCAGGTGTGGGCGTTCGTCGCGCCCGGGCTCTACAAGCACGAGCGCCGGCTGGTGTTCCCCCTCATGGTGACCAGCTCGGTGCTCTTCTATCTGGGCATGGCGTTTGCGTACTTCGTCGTCTTCCCGCTGATGTTCGCGTTCTTCCAGGCGGTGGCGCCCGAGGGTGTCGCCATCATGACCGACATCACCGCGTACCTGGATTTCGTGCTGAAGATCTTCTTCGCCTTCGGGCTCGCCTTCGAGGTGCCGATCGCCACCATCCTGCTGGTGTGGACCGGATTCACGACGCCGGCCGCGCTGACGGCCAAGCGCCCCTACATCATCGTCGGCGCCTTCGTGCTCGGCATGATGCTGACACCGCCCGATATTATTTCCCAGACGTTGTTAGCACTTCCCATGTGGCTCTTGTTCGAGCTGGGTATTCTGTTTAGCAAGATTTATGTCGGCAAACGCGCCGGCGAAGACGAAGCCGCGCAGGTCTGAGCGCCCGCGCTCCCGGCTCTAACCGGCTGCGCCGCTCAGCAGGCGCGCGCCGCTGCTTCTGGTCAGGTGGTATTGGATGCCCAGGTCGCGGCGACCGAGGATGACCTCGTACTCGGTGCGGGCGAGGTCGAAGTGCAGGGTTTGATCTGGCAGCTCGACGCGGACAGTGCCTTTCCAGTCGAGTGAATGTTCATACGGGCGCACGGCGGTGGCTTGGGCGTTGCGCCAGGTGTTGACCAGGTTGGCGATCTCTTCGGCGNNGCGGGTTTGCATCGCGGCCGAGCACGGTCGGTTCGACGTAGTTCGCGGCGCTCGAGCTCAGGTGCGAGAAATACGCGTCGTCGACCAGCGCGACCCGGCCGTCGTAGAGAAGGTAACGGCGCCCGTTGAGCGGCTCGGTGTCGCCGAACAGGATCTCGATGTCGTCGAGGCGCACGCGCCCGCGGGGAGGTGCGAGCCCGTAGCGGGCGAGCTCGGTTGCCGGCGCATCGATCCGCACGTGCACCGGCACCGCCAGCACGCCCACCAGCGCGTTGACGCGGAAGTCGTTGGCGGCGATGCGGATCGGCTCGACCAGCTGCCAGCTGCCGTCGATGCGGCGCAGATCGATGGCAGGGCCTTCGACGGGTACCAGGCGGATGCGCGAGATGGCGCGGGGATTCTCGCCACTGAGCGGCTCGCGCTCGACGCGCGTCGCACGCTCGGGAGCCAGCACGATGAGCGCCGCGAGCGCGGCGACGACGACCAGCAGCGCGAGGTTGATGAGCGTGCGTCGGCTCACCGGGCGTTACAGGCGTCGGCGCCGGTGCCAGACGAGCAGACCGCTGCCGAGCAGCAGCACCGGCAGCGCGAACATGACGCCGATGCGCAGCAGCACGGCGCCGGTGCGTGACATCTCGAAGGCGACATCGGGCGCGCTGCGCACCGGGATGTCGATGAGCGCCTCGTCCTCGGCGAGCCAGTTGAAGGCGTTCGAGGCGAGGTCCAGGTTCGAGCCGTTGCCGAGGTAGGCGTTGGAGAGAAAGTCGCCGTCACCGATGACGATGACCCGCTGCTGTCTGTCCTCGCCGTCGCCGAGGGTACGCTGCATGGCGATGCCGATGTCGAGCGGGCCGGACACGTCACGGGCGTCGTCGAAGCCGAGCTCGCCCTGCAACGGTCCGGTCTCCGACCAGGCGCGCAGCCCGGTGCTGAGGATGCCGCGCGTCTGCCAGCCCTCGGGCTGGCTCCACGCGATGCCGACCGCATGGGGAAAGACCGTCACGAGCTTGAGGTTGGCGGTTACCGGGTGGGTCGGGTAAGCGCTCACCGGCACGAACGCCGGGTGCGCGATGCCGAGCACGCCGGTCGTCGGGTCGACCACGACGCCGGGCTCGAAGCGCACGCCCAGCGCCTGCGCCAGCACCTCCAGGCCGCCCGCGGCGCCCGGCTCGGCCAGCCACAGCAGGTTGCCGCCGTCCTCCACGTAGCGCAGCACGGCATCGGCCTGCTCCGCGGGCATGCCCTCGCGTGCCGGCGCCAGCACCAGCAGCGCCGACTCGGCGGGGATCGCGCCGGCCTCGTCGATGCCGAGGCGGTGCAGCTTGAAGCCCTGGCGCTGCAGCTGTGCGCCGAGCTTGCCGAGATCGTAGCTCGCGCCGCCGAGCAGATCGCGCTCGCCGCGCCCGGAAAAGTAGGTCACCCAGCGCGTGTCGGCGCGGGCGAGCTTCTCGAGGGCCGTGGACAGGGCTTCCTCGGTGGCGGTCTTGGCGCGCTCCTCGCGTTCACGGTAGCTGACCACCATCTCGCCCTCGGCCGAGATGCTGCGCGCGCGCACCTCGTCCGGAACCAGATCCGGATTGACGAAGCGCAGCCGTATGTCCGGCTTGTAGCGCCGGTAACGTTCCAGAAGCTGCAGTACCGACTGCCGGATGACCGGCTCTTCGCGCACGTAGGCGGTGATCTCGATGGCGCCGTCGAGACGCCCGAGCAGCTCGCGGCTGGGCTCGGTGAGCGTGTTCCTGGCCGCCGCGGTCCAGTCCCAGCGCACCTTGTAGTGCTCGCTCAGCCACGCGAGCATGATCACCGCCGACACCAGCAGCACGACGAACACCGCGGTCTGGGTGCCGAGCACGAGCCGGGTGTGGGGTGTGATGTGCATCGGCGCGACTCAGTTTCCGACTCGCATGGCGTCCATGCGGCGCACCGCGAGCGCCAGAAAGCTGGCCACGACGAGCAGGTAATAGACGATATCCGCACTGTCGACGACGCCCTGCAGCAGGGCATTGAAGTGGGAGGTGACGGCGATGTAGGTGAACAGCGGTCGCACGCCCTCGGCGGCGCCGGTGCCCGCCCAGTCCATGTTCCAGAGCGCGAGCAGAACGCCGAAGGTGGCGATGGCCGCAACCGCGGGGTGGGCGGTCAGCGTCGACATGAACAGCCCGACGGCGGCGAAGCTCGCCATCAGCAGCAGCAGCCCGAGGGCGCCGGCGGCGAGCAGGCCGAAGTCGAGGGTGCCGCCCGCGAGCAGCGACAGCGGCGTCAGCACGATCACCGCCACCGTGATGGCGAAGAAGCCCATGACGCCGAGAAACTTGCCGGCGACGATCTCGGTCATGGAGATCGGCGCGCTCAGCAGCAGGGTCAGCGAGCCGCTTCGGCGCTCCTCGCTCACCAGGCGCATGGTCACCAGCGGCGCGGCCAGCAGCATGACCATGCCGGCCGCCTTCAGGGCCGGCGCAACGACGATGGCGGTGAGGCCGGGCGCTCCGGGAAGACCGGGCAGGTGGGGTTTGAGCTGCAGAAACAGCTCGAGCTTGACGAGAAACGCGTAGGCGACGAACGCCTGGGTGACGGCGAGCACCGCCCATGAGAGCGGTGAGAGAAAAAGACTGCGCAGCTCACGCGCGGCGATGTTGAAAACGTTCACGGTCCCTCGCCGAATGTCAGCTCGACGAAAATCTCCTCGAGCGATCGCGACTCGCCGACCAGCTCGTAGAGCCCCCAGTCACCGGCGGCCGAAGCCGCCGCGATGCGCTCGCCGAGCGTCTCGTCCTCGCCGTGATGGAGGCGAAACGTCTCCGCGTCGAGCGCCTCGACGCTCGTTACCGCGGCCAGGCCCGCCAGCACCTCGCGGCCCGGCGGGCGGCGCATTCTCACGCGCGTGCTGCGCGGCTGCTGCTTTTTCGACAGCTGGGCGAGATCTTCGTCGAGCACCAGACGCCCCTCGTGCAGTATCTGCACGCGGTCACACACCGCCTGCACCTCGGCGAGAATGTGGGTCGAGAGGATGACGCCGTGATCGTCGCCGAGCTCGCTCATGAGCTCGCGGATCTCGCGAATCTGGATCGGATCGAGACCCACCGTCGGCTCGTCCAGCACCACCACCGGGGGACGGTGCAGGATCGCCTGGGCGATGCCGACCCTTTGCCGGTATCCCTTGGAGAGATTGCCGATCAGTCGCCGGCCGACGTGCTCTAGTCCGCAGCGCGTCTTGGTCTCCTCGATGGCCGCCGCCGCGTCGCGGTTGCGCAGCCCGTGCAGCTGCGCGCAGTAGCGCAGATACTCGTCGACGGTGAGCTCGCGGTACAGCGGTGGCTGCTCGGGCAGATAACCGAGCTGGCGCTTGGCGGCGATGGGATCTTCGAGCAGATCGACGCCACCGATGTGCACCGCGCCTTCGCTCGGCGCGAGCACGCCGCAGATCATCTGCATGGTGGTGGTCTTGCCGGCGCCGTTGGGGCCGAGAAAGCCCAGCACCTCGCCGCGATCGAGGCGAAAGTTCAGTCCCTGAACGGCATGGACGTCGCCGTAGCGTCGATGCAGGTTCGCGACCTCGACCAGGCTTCGTTCGCCCATGGCGCGGTATTATTTGCGGCGCCGGCGCGGATTGCCAGCGTGGATTGCCAGCGCGGATGCCGGGCGGCGGGGCTGCGCGGGGCATTGATCGGGGCATTTTCCGCCCCAAAGTGACGGATATCACGTTCTGCGCGCCCGTCGGCGTGCCGAGTCGACAACTTCGGCCGCGGGGCGCCGGAAAATCGGCCCCGGTGACGCCATACATTAACGAGGGTGACAGGATTGGCACCATCGGATGCGCCTCCGGTGGCCAGGTGGTAGACTCGCCGGGCCGAAATCGGAGAAGGCGCCTGCAAAGTTTTCGGCACCGACCTCAGGGGGAGAAATGCTGACCGGATTACTCGAACTGCCCGTGTGGGGCTACATCGCCGTCACCCTGGTGGCGACGCACATCACCATTGCGGCGGTCACCATCTATCTGCATCGCGCCATGGCCCACCGGGCCCTGGACCTGCATCCGCTGGTCGCGCATTTCTTCCGCATGTGGCTCTGGCTCACCACCGGCCAGGTGACCCGTCAGTGGATCGCCGTGCATCGCAAGCACCACGCCAAGGTGGAGACCGAGGAAGATCCCCACAGCCCGCAGGTTTACGGTATCCGCAAGCTGCTTCTCGAGGGCGCCGAGCTCTATCGCATCGGCGTGCGCGACAAGGAGACGCTCGAGCGTTACGGGCACGGCGCGCCCGACGACTGGCTGGAGCGCCATGTCTACACGCCGCACTCGGACAAGGGTTATTTTCTCACGCTCGCCCTCAACGTGATTCTCTTCGGGCCCATCGGCCTCACCATATGGGCGGTACAGATGCTGTGGATCCCGGTAACCGCCGCGGGTGTCATCAACGGCGTCGGCCACTGGTGGGGCTATCGTAATTTCGAGACCGCCGACGCATCGACCAACATCGTGCCGTTGGGCATCGTCATCGGCGGCGAGGAGCTGCACAACAATCACCACGCATTCGCGAGCTCGGCGAAGCTCTCGAGCAAATGGTGGGAATTCGATATCGGCTGGCTCTACATTCGCACGCTCGAAACCCTCGGCCTTGCACGGGTCAAGAAGGTCGCGCCCGAGCCGATCATCGTGCCTGGAAAAGTGCTCGCCGATCTGGATTCGGTCAAGGGCGTCATCGGCAACCGGCTGCAGGTCATGTCCCAGTACGCGAAAATCGTTCTCACCAGGGTCTACCACGAAGAGCTCGAGCGTGCCGACCACGCCAAGCGCTCGTTGCTGCGACGCGTGAAGACGCTGCTGGTTCGCGAGGAGTCACGCCTGAGCCTCGAGGCGCGCGACCGCCTCGACGCCGCGCTCAGTCACAGCCACGCGCTGCAGACGGTCTACCAGTACAAGATGCGGCTTCAGGCCATCTGGCAGGAGCGCACGGCAAGCCACGAGCGGCTGCTGCAGTCGCTGCAGGAGTGGTGCCGCGGCGCCGAGGCGAGCGGTATCCGTGCGCTGCAGGAGTTTGCCCGCACGCTCCCGACGTATTCTGTGAAGCCGGCCTGAGCGGGTTCGAGCTTCAACCAAGCGCAAAAGAAAGACCGCCTGCCGGCGGTCTTTTTCGTTACTTGATCTTCGCTTCCTTGTAGATGACGTGCTTGCGCACGACCGGATCGAATTTCTTCATCTCGAGCTTGTCCGGCGTGGTGCGCTTGTTCTTGTCGGTGGTGTAGAAGTGGCCGGTGCCGGCGCTTGAAACCATCTTGATCTTGTCGCGCATGGTATCCAGTCCTCCTAGACGCGCTGACCGCGAGCCTTCATCTCCGCGATGACGGTCTCGATGCCCTTCTTGTCGATGATGCGCATGCCCTTGGCGGACACCCGCAGCTTGACGAAGCGCTTCTCGCTCGGCACCCAGAAGCGGTGGGTGTGCAGATTGGGCAGGAAGCGCCGGCGCGTCTTGTTGTTGGCGTGGGACACGTTATTCCCCGAGGCGGGACGCTTGCCGGTGACTTGACAGACTTTGGACATCGGGGGTCGGACCGTTGGCTCGAGGAAGCGCGCTTTATACCAGCGCGGGCCGGGCGTTTCAAGACGACGGCCGTGCAAGCGCCGGGAATTGCGGGGATTTTCCCCTGAGCGCCTAGATCCAGCCGCGCTCGGCGAACGACACGATCTCGCCGTCGCCGACCACCAGGTGGTCCATGAGGCGCACGTCGATGAGGCCCATGACGTCGCGGATGCGTTCGGTGATGGCGCGATCCGCCTGGCTCGGCTCCGCCACCCCGGAGGGGTGATTGTGGGCAATGATGACGGCGGCCGCGTTGTGGTGCAGGGCGCGCTTGGCAATCTCCCGGGGATGCACGCTGGCGCCGTTGACGGTGCCGCGGAACAGCTCCTCGAAGCGGATCAGGCGGTGGCGGTTGTCGAGGAACAGGCAGGCGAACACCTCGCGCTCGTGGCCGCGCAGGCGCGCGCTCAGGAACCGGCGCGTGTCGGCCGGGGAGCCGAACGCATCGCCCCGGCGCAGGCGCGACTCCAGGTAGCGGCAGCCGAGCTCGAGGGCAGCGCGCAGCGCCGCAAAGCCCGCGTCGCCGAGCCCCGGCACGGCGCTGAGCGCCTCGCGGTCGGCATCGAGGGCGCCACGCAGGCCGCCGAAGCGCGCGAGCAGCGTCCGCGATACCTCCAGCGCCGAGCGGCGGCGGCTGCCGCTGCGCAGCAGCAGGGCGAGCAGCTCGGCATCGGAGAGCGTCTCGGCACCATGGTCGAAGAGCTTCTCCCGAGGACGCTCCGCCGCCGGCCAGTCCTTGACGCCCATGGGCAACTCCGTGGCGCAGCCGTAAGCGGCTGATAAACTGTAAAGTTAAAGTCCTCATCAAAGCGCGCGATATGTCGAATCGGACCAACAAGCGTGTGCTGCTGGGCGTCTCCGGCGGCATCGCAGCCTACAAGAGCCCCGACCTGGTGCGGCGCCTGCGCGAGCACGGTCACGAGGTGCGCGTGGTGATGACGCGCGCGGCGCAGGAGTTCATCACGCCCCTGAGCCTGCAGGCGGTCTCCGGGCAGGCGGTGCACACCACGCTTCTCGACCCGCAGGCGGAAGCCGCCATGGGGCACATCGAGCTGGCCCGCTGGGCGGATGTGGTGCTGATCGCGCCCGCCAGCGCCGACATCATCGCCCGGCTCGCCCATGGGCTCGCCGACGACCTCCTGAGCACCCTGTGCCTGGCCACCGAGGCGCCCATCGTGGTGGCGCCGGCCATGAACCGCCAGATGTGGGCGGCGCCGGCCACCCAGGCCAACGTCGACACCCTGCGCGGGCGCGGCGTGCGGCTGCTGGGACCGGCTGCCGGCGATCAGGCCTGCGGCGAGGTGGGCGAGGGGCGCATGCTGGAGCCGCTGGAGCTGGCGGCGGAGCTGGACACGCTGAGCTTCGGCGCCGCCGGCGATGGGGGGCTCGCCGGCCTCGGCGTCCTGGTCACCGCCGGTCCGACCCGCGAGGCCATCGATCCGGTGCGCTACATCAGCAATCACAGCTCGGGCAAGATGGGCTATGCCGTTGCCAGCGCGGCGCGCGCTGCCGGCGCGTCGGTGATTCTGGTGAGCGGTCCCTGCGCGCTGCCGGCGCCGCCCGGCGTCGAGCGGGTGTCGGTGGAGAGCGCCGCCGAGATGCGCGACGCGGTCATGGCACGGGTCGAGGGCGCCGACATCTTCATCGCCGCGGCTGCGGTTGCCGACTACCGACCGGCGCGGCCCGCCGGGCAGAAAATCAAGAAAAAGAGCAAGGGCATGGACATCGCCCTGGTGCGCAACGTCGACATCCTCGCCGAGGTGGCGGCGCGCGCCCACCCGCCCTTCACGGTCGGCTTCGCGGCCGAGACCGAGAAGCTCGAGGCGCACGCCCGCGAGAAGCTCGAGCGCAAGGCCCTGGACCTGATCGCCGCCAATCCAGTGGCCGGTGCCAACGTCGGTTTCGGCGCAGACGTCAACCGGCTGCGGGTGTTCTGGCGCGACGGCGAGCGGGATCTCGGCGAGGCCGCCAAGACCGAGCTGGCGGCGCGCCTGGTGGCACTGGTGGCAGAGCGATTTCGTGCAAAGCATCCAGCTTAAAATCCTGGATGCCCGCATCGGCAGCGAGTTCGCCATGCCCGACTACGCCACCGACGGTGCCGCCGGCATCGACATGCGGGCCTGCCTGGACGCGCCGCTCCAGGTGCAGCCCGGCGACACGCACCTGGTGCCCACGGGCATCGCCATCCACATCGAGGATCCCGGGCTGGCCGCGGTGCTGCTGCCGCGCTCGGGGCTCGGCCACAAGCACGGCATCGTGCTCGGCAATCTGGTCGGCCTCATCGACTCCGACTACCAGGGCCAGGTGTTCGTCTCCTGCTGGAATCGCGGTTCCGACTCCTTTACCATCCAGCCCGGCGAACGCATCGCTCAAATGGTGTTTGTACCGATAGTGCGCGCTCACTTCGAGGTGGTCGAGTCGTTCCAGGAAAGCGCCCGCGGCGCCGGCGGCTTCGGCCACTCCGGCCGCTCCTGAGACCCTCCGCACGTGGCAAAACGCAAACCCAAGCCCGACGCGAAGGCCAAATCGAAGGCCAAGGCCGGCGCACCGCCGCCCAAGGCCGGCCGCGCCGCCGCGCCCCCTGCATCGGCCTGGCGGCGCTGGCGCTGGCCGCTGGTGCTGGTGCTGCTGGTATCCGGCGGCACCGGCGGCTTACTGGTTTTCCAGGAGCACCAGGCGACCCAGGCCGAGGCGGACCGCCAGCAGGCGGTGCAGGCGGCCGCCAAGGGCCTGGCGGTGAACGTTTCCCGGGAAATCGGCCGCGAGATGAACGCGCTCGCGGGTCTCTTCGACGAGGCCGAGCTGGCCTCCCTGCTGCGCAGCGGCGACGCCTCCGCGCGCGCTGCCGGCGAGGCGCAGATCGCCGCCGGCCATGACGCCGTTCTGCTGGCGCGGCTGGTCGAGACGGGCGTGCGCGCCCCGGACCTGACATCCAGGCCGCCGCTGGGGTACGCCGCCATGGAGATGCTGGCGAGCTCGGAGACGAGCGGCAAGGCGCCGCCTCCGGAAGCCCTGCTTTTCGGCAGCGAAGATCAGCACGTGCTGACCCTGTGGCGGATCGGCGATGGCGATGCCCTCGCGGGGCATCTTGTGCTGGCCCTCGACGTCGCCCTGCTCTCCGAGCTCATGTCACGGGTCAAGATTGGCGATGGTTTCGGCGAGCTGACCCAGGGCGAGGGCGGCGGTAAGCCGCTGGTGCTCGCCACGGGTGGTCAAAAGGGCGCCCGCCGGGGCCAGCCGGCGGCGCGCCTCAAGGTCGCCGGAACCCCGTGGCGCGTGGCGTTCTGGCCGGGCGGGCAACTGGATCCGGCAACGCCCTTCCTGGAACTGCCCGACTGGGCGATCCCCGCGGCCGGTGGCAGCCTGGTGCTGCTCATCCTGCTGGTCACGCTCATGCGGCAGCGCGGCGCGGCGCGCGCCGCCGCGGCCGCCCTGGAGGCCGAGCGGGAGCACGAGGCCCAGGCGGCCGCCGAGCGCGCCGCCGCCAAGGCCGTGGCGGAAGCCGCCGCCGCCAGCACCCCGGTCGAGGGGGCCGAAGCGGCGGGGGCGGGCGGCGCGGATTTCTCGGAGCAAAGCGGTATCGTCGTCGAGGAGACGGCGGGATCCATGGACATGCCCGCGGAAATCTTTCGCGCCTATGACATCCGCGGCATCGTCGAGGACGGGCTGGGCGCGGACATCGTGCGCCAGGTGGGCCATGCCATCGGTGCCGAGGCCTACGATCGTGGCCAGCAGACCATCGTCGTCGGCCGCGACGGACGCAACTCGGGGCCCGAGCTCCAGGCGGCCCTCATCGAGGGGCTGCTCGCCACCGGCCGCGACGTCATCGATGTGGGCCGCGTGCCCACACCGGTGCTGTACTTCGCCACCCACTATCTCAACACCGGCAGCGGCGTAATGGTCACCGGCAGTCACAATCCACCCGAGTACAACGGTTTGAAGATCATGCTCGGCGGCGAGACGCTGTTCGGCGACGACATCCAGGCGCTCAGGGCGCGCGCCGAGTCCGGCGAGTTTCCGGGCGGCAAGGGCAACCTGCAGACCATGGAGGTCGTCGACGAGTACGTGCGCCGCGTATGCGAAGACGTGCCGGTGGCATTGGGCAACTCGTTTCGCATCGTGGTCGACTGCGGCAACGGTGTAGCCGGAGAGGTCGCACCGAAGCTGCTGCGCGCTCTCGGTCACGACGTCGTGGAGCTCTTCTGCGAGGTCGACGGCAACTTCCCCAATCACCATCCGGATCCCTCCGATCCGTCTAACCTCACCACCCTCATTGGCACCGTCAAGCAGGAGAACGCGGATCTCGGTTTTGCCTTCGACGGCGACGGTGATCGGCTGGGCGTAGTCGATCCGGACGGCAGGATCGTATGGGCGGACAGACAGATGATGTTGTTCGCCAAGGACGTGCTCAGCAAGAATCCCGGCGCCGATATCGTGTTCGATGTGAAATGCTCGAATCGGCTGGCGAAGGTCATCAAGCAGCTCGGTGGTAAGCCGGTGATGTGGCGCACGGGCCACTCCTATATAAAGAACAAGCTCAAGGAGAGCGGCGCGCCGCTGGCCGGCGAGATGAGCGGACACATCTTCTTCCAGGACCGCTGGTACGGCTTCGACGACGCCCTCTACAGCGCCGCACGCATGCTCGAGATCCTCATGGCGTTCAAGAAGACGCCGGCGGAGATTTTCGGCAGGTTGCCGGCCGGAGTGAGCACGCCGGAGCTTCGCGTCGACGTTGCCGAAGGTGAGCAGGTGAAGCTGGTCGAGAAGCTCGTCGAGGCCGAGGGGTTCGCGAACGGCAAACGAACCACCATCGACGGTTTGCGCGTCGACTTCGCCGACGGTTGGGGACTGGTGCGTGCGTCCAACACGACTCCGAGCCTGGTCATGCGCTTCGAAGGCGACAGCAAGGAAGCGCTGGCGCGTATTCAGGCGGAGTTCAAAAAAGCGGTCGCCGCGTTGAGTCCGAATCTGCAGCTGCCTTTCTAAGGACCTGCAAAGCATGTCCATCAGCTCAAGCACGGCCACCGAGACGGCGCGGGTACTCGCCGACGCGCTGCCCTATATCCAGCATTTTCACGACAAGACCATCGTCGTTAAGTACGGCGGCGCGGCCATGGTCGACGAGGCGCTGCAGAGCGGCTTCGCCAAGGACGTGGTGCTGATGAAGCTGGTGGGCATGAACCCGGTTATCGTGCACGGCGGGGGACCGCAGATCGGTGACGCCCTCTCGCGTATTGGTAAGGAAACGCAGTTCGTCGAGGGAATGCGGGTGACCGATCGTGAGACCATGGACGTGGTCGAGATGGTGCTCGGCGGGCTCGTCAACAAGCAGATCGTGAATCTCATCGGCAGTCACGGCGGCCGTGCCGTCGGGCTGACAGGAAAGGACGGCAATCTGATCAGGGCCAGGAAGCTCACGGTGCGCCGCCACGCCCCGGAGCTCGATGCGCCCGAGATCATCGACATCGGGCATGTGGGAGAAGTGACCAGCATCGATTCGGGCGTCGTCGACATGCTGGTGCAGGGCGACTTCATACCGGTTATCGCACCCATCGGCATCGGCGAGGACGGTCAGTCCTACAACATCAACGCCGATCTGGTGGCAGGCAAGATCGCCGAGACGCTCCAGGCCGAGAAGCTCATCCTGTTGACCAATACACCGGGCGTGATGGACACGCAAGGAACGCTGCTGACGACGCTGGATATCGGCGAGGTCGAGAAGCTCATTGCCGAGGGCGTCATCCAGGGAGGCATGCTGCCGAAAGTGCGATGCGCCCTCGACGCGGTGCGAAACGGAGTCACGACCGCGACCATCAGCGACGGTCGGGTCGCTCACGCGGTGCTGCTGGAGACGTTCACCAGCGAGGGCGTCGGCACGATGATCAGGCGCGAGGGCGGATAGCGTCGATGCCGGAGGCCGCGAAACCATCGCGTCGTCAGCAGATTCTCGAGGCTCTGGCGCGGGAGCTGGAAACACATCCGGGCATGCGCATCACCACCGCCCGACTCGCCGAGGTGGTCGGCGTATCCGAGGCGGCTCTGTACCGGCACTTCCCGAGCAAGGCGAAGATGTTCGAGGCGCTCATCGAGTTCTCCGAAGAGTCTGTCTTCGGGCTCGCCAACCGCATACTCGGCGAGGAGAGCCAGGCGGCGAAACGATGCGAGCGCATTCTCGCCATGCTCCTGACGTTCTCGGATCGCAATCCCGGCATTACCCGCGTGCTGCTCGGCGAGGCCCTGGTCGGTGAGCACGAGCGACTGCGCGCAAGGGTCGCGCAATTCTTCAGCCGATTCGAAACCCAGCTCAAGCAGGTCCTGCGCGAGGGCGAGCAGGCGAAGGAGCTCGACATGCGCGCCAGCGTCTCGGCGATCGCCAATCTGCTGATGGCGGTGGTGGAGGGGCGCATGACGCAGTTCAGCCGCAGCGGGTTCGCGAACTCGCCGCTGGAATCGTGGGAGCAGCAGTGGCGCGTGCTGCACGCCGGGCTTTTCCCGCACAGCGACGGCTGAGCCAGGTTAAAGCAAAGAGCCGATGTCTGTGAAGAGCATTGCCACCGCGCTCGAGCTTCGCATCGAAGGCTATACCCTCGGGTACACGCTGCATCGCGTCGCGGGACGCAAGCACGTGCATCTGGTTGTCGACGAGGATGCCCGGCTTCAGGTGCGCGCGCCATGGCGCTTCTCGCGCGAGAGCGCCGCGGAGGTGGTCATCGAGAATCTTCTCTGGGTGCGCGACGCGCTCGAGTGGGCGCTTCACAACCGGGTCGAGCGCGCGCCGCTGGTCTCCGGCACGCGCCTGCCGCTGCTCGACGAGGAGCTGCGCCTGGAGCTGCGCCTTGCCGCGCAGATGGACCTGCTCGCACGCGTCGATCCGCGCGGGGTGGGTTCGCGGATACAGGGCGCGCTCGGTACCCGCGAGGGATCGGTGAAGCGCCGCGGGAGCGTGTTACAGGTGGTCTCGTCGTCGCTCACTCAAACGGCGCCACGCGCCCTGGTCGAAGCCTGGTATCGGCACGAGGCCAAGCGCTGCCTGCCGGTGCGCCTTGCGCCTTACGCACGCAGGCTGGGCGTCAAGCCGAAACGCATCAGCATCCGCGCACAGCGAACCCGCTGGGGCAGCTGCTCGTCGCACGGAACCATATGCCTGAACTGGCGCCTGCTGCTGCTGCCCTCGGAGCTCTGCGACTACATCCTGGTGCACGAGCTCTGCCATCTGCGTCACCTGGATCACTCGGCAAAGTTCTGGGCGCTGGTGGAAAGCGTGGTTCCGGACTACGCGCAACGCGAGCAGCGGCTCGAGTCGATGCAGGGAAATCTGGCGCTCTAGGGACGGTCGCCGGGGCGGACTCAGTTGGTCGTTTGGTCGGGTGCCGTCGTGTCGAGCCCCTTCAGCTCGCGGTAGCGGTTCAGATCCTCGTTGAACTGGGCGGCGAGCTCGGCTTTCTGCATTCGCCGCCGCTCGATGAACTCGTTGCTGTCGTCGCGCTGGGCTTTGATTCGCGCGATCTTGTTCTTGAGCTCCGGGGTGATCGACTTACCGCTGCGCTCGAGCTTGGCGGCCTGGGAGCGCAGCTGTGCGAGCGACTGCTCGAGCTGCTTGAGGATGAGCTCGGTGTGCTCGATGCGAAGGTCGATGGCGGCTACCTGACCCTCGTGGGCAAGCTTCAGGTCGCTCTCGGTGGTGTAGGTGCTGAGAAGCACGCGGTCCTTGGTTTGCTGCTCGCGGATCTTGCGATCCTCCTCGGCGCGAAGGGCCGCGAGCCGCGCCGCTTCCTCGCGCTCGATGCGCAGCTCTTCCTTGGTCTTGGCGCGCGCGGTGGTGCCCACCGTGATGCCCGATTCGCTGATCTCGCGATGGCCTTTCTGGGAATACTGGGGCGGCACCGCGTTGCCGCACTCGCGCACGCCCTCGTCATTGGTCCAGCACTTGATACCGGCCGATGCCGACAGCGGCCCGAGCGCAGCGGCGAGAAAAACCAGCGCGCGGGTAAAGGGCGCTCCTCGGCGGGTATTCATCGATTCACACTTGCTGAGGTTCGATAATCGAGACATCGAGCTCGTTCCAGGGTGGCCGGCGCTGCGAGCCCCGCAAATCGGGCTCCGTGGGTCAAAGTATAGGGGATCGCGCCCTGTGCGCGGCCCGGCCGTGCCCGGAATTTTGCCAACCCACGCACATTTTCGGGGCGGGCCGTTTGCGACCCGGCGGCCTCAGGTGGCGCCGTAGCTTTCGCGGTAGGCGCGCAGCCGCGCGAGCTCGTCGACCCGATCGGTGCAGCCCTGCAGGTACTCGACGAGCTCCTCGAGGCCGATGATGCTGATGACGCGAAGCCCCAGCTCCTGCTCGATTTCCTGAATCGCGGAGCGGCTCCCGGCGCCGCGCTCCTGACGGTCGAGGGAGATGGCCACCGCCACCGGCGCGGCGCCGGCGGCGCGGATGATGGACACCGATTCGCGGGCCGAGGTGCCCGCCGAGATCACGTCATCGACGATGAGCACACGGCCGTCGAGCGGCGCGCCGACGGTCATGCCTCCCTCGCCATGGTCTTTGCTTTCTTTGCGGTTGAAGCAGTAGGGAAGATCGCGGCCATGCTCGTCGTTGAGCGCCATGGCAACCGCCGCGACCAGCGGGATGCCCTTGTAGGCGGGGCCGTAGAGCATGTCGAACTCGATGTTTGCAGCGACGATGGCCGACGCGTAGAAGCGCGCCAGGCGCGCGAGGCTGCCGCCGCTGGAGAACAGGCCGCTGTTGAAAAAGTACGGGCTCGTGCGCCCGGACTTGAGCACGAAGCTGCCAAAGCGCAGAACGCCGTGCTCGAGGGCAAATGCGATGAACTCACGCTGATACGGAGCCATGAACAGGGCTTTTAACAGCTTCCGGGTGGTCATTGCCACCTCGGCAGCGACACCGGCGCCACCGTGCCAAGCGGATGCGGGGACGCTCGCGTCGATCGGCTACGACGAAAAGTTGTTGCCGCGGGGGGCTAACGCTTGCGCTGGGGCAAGTTTCGGGGCTAAAGGTCGGCCCAGAACGGCCGAATTCCCAAGAGTGTGACCTGTACCCGGTGCATACAGTCCGATCCCGGTATAAGTAATAAACTGGGTGACGCGGCATCATCAATCGGCGCGCCCGCGCAGCCGATGCCCGTTGCCCCACCGTGTGACTGCAGGATGCCGGTGCACGTTGTGATCGCGACAAACACGAGAGAAAGCTGATACGAGAACCGGCCGTATTCTGAGCGGACCCGAGGGACGCCATTCAAGGCCGATGGAGAGTGTACGACATGGGTTTACTCGACGAGCTCAAGCAGGAAGCCGATTCGCTCAAGGCCAGGGAAGAGGAAACCACCCAGGAGCTGACACAGGCGGACACGGAACGCTCGCGCCGCATGCTCGAGCCGAAGATGAAGGCTTTGTACAAGTACTTCACGGAGTTCTGCGATCATTTGAACGTGGTGACCCCGGACGTTTCAGGGGACTATCTCCTCGAAGGGCTCGGCACGCTCACCAATCTTCGCCAGGGCGATTACAAGCTCGCCACAGACGAGCCCGATTCGGTTAACAAATTCACGTTTCACTGGTCGTGCTCGCGTCCGGGCCGCCAGGAGTTCAAGGTTCCCAACGCCATCGTCGCCGAGAAGCACCGCGAGAACCTCTGGAACTACAATCTCAAATTCACCAAGCGCGATCTCCAGAACGGCGCCGGCGCCTCGTTCGTCGTCGAGGCCTTCGTCCCCGTCACCTGCGAGTTCGAGGCCGATCCCGTAAAGGGTGTCATCCGTCTCAAGCTCAAGAATCTCGGTGCGCTCGGCATCATCAATCATGCTTACAAGCCGGAAAGAGTCAACGAGGAGCTCATGGACGAGTTCGCGAAGCTGGTGCTGCGCCGGCCGAATCGCTTCGATGAGCTGAGCGGCGAGAAGATGTCGGAAACGCTTCGACAAAAACTACGCGAAGGTGTCGAGAAAGAGCGCGAGCAGCGCAACACCGAGCTGCACGGTAAAGCCCAGGCCTCGTCGGTCACTCAACGCCTGGCGGGCTCACTCTTCAAGCGCAAGTAAGCCCGCGGGGTAAAGCGCTTCAGCGCTGCCCGGCGAGCCATGCCGGGCGCCGCGCGGGGCCCGCCACGGCGACGCGCTTGTCGCGCCGGGTAGCCCCGGAGAGCAGGCGCACCCGGGACTTCGCCACGCCAAGCTCCCTGGCGAGCAACGCCATCATCGCCTCGTTGGCGGCATTGTCCACGGGCGCCGCGCTCACGCGTATGCGAAGCCGCCCGTTGTCGATGCCGACGACGGCGTTATTCCCCGCCCGCGGCTGAAGCCGTATCTCCAGCACCAGCGTCTGCCCCTGCCATCGCAACGGCGGTGGGCTCGGGCGGGGCATGACGGCCTCTTTACCGGCCGAGTCAAACCAGCATCGAGCCGGCGAGCTCGCGGATCGCCCGCACCACGATCATGGAAACGAGCTGGAGCACGATGATGACGGCGATGGGGGAGAGATCGAGCCCGGAGATCGGCGGGATCAGGCGCCGGGCGGGCGCCAGGAGCGGCTCGTTCAGACTGTGCAGCAGTCCCAGGATCGGGTGGTAGGTGCCGGGGTTGAGCCAGCTGAGGATCACCTGGATCAGTATCCCGAAAATGAACACGTTGATGAGCAGAGCGAGCAGCTCGGCGATCGCGAGCACCGCGAGGCCACCGATCTGCGGCGACATTCCGTGAAGCCCGGCGACCAGCCACAGCTCGACGAATTTCAGCGCGAACATGAACAACAGCGCGGCCAGATCGAGGCCGGCCAATCCCGGGATGATCCTGCGCAGCGGCGCGAGCGGTGGCTGCGTAACCTTGACGATGAACTGCGATACCGGGTTGTAGAAATCCGCGCGCACCCACTGCAGCAGGAAGCGCAGCATGACGACGAGTATGTAAAGGCCGAACAGCGTCTCGATCAGAAATGTCGTGGCATCGCCGACGTTGGAGCCGCCCATCAGCTTTTTTCCTTCTTGGCTTCCACGTCGCGACCGAATTCGTCGCCGAGCTCAACCGATCGCGCATACGCTGCCTGAAGCGCCTCGTGCACCAGATGCTCGAGGCCCCCGGTCATGAGCGCGTCGAGGGCGCGTTCGGTGGTGCCGCCGGGTGAGGTGACCCGGGCGCGCAGCGTCGCCGGCGGCTCACTGCTCTCGAGCGCCATCTTGGCGGCGCCGAAGGCTGTTTGAATGGTCAGCATGCGCGCCTGGTCCTTGCTCAGGCCGAGCGCCACCGCGGCGCGCTCCATGGTCTCCATGAGAAGGAACACATAGGCAGGCCCGCTGCCGGAGAGGGCCGTGACCACGTCGAGCAGCGGCTCCTGCTCGACCCACACGGTGATTCCAACGGCCCGCAGCACCGACTCGGCGAGGCTGTGCTGCTCGTCGCTGACGTGAGCGTTCGCGTACAGGGCCGTGGCGCCGCTGCCGACCAGCGCCGGCGTATTGGGCATGCTGCGCACGATGGCGGCATCGTAACCGAGCCAGCGCCGGATGTCGGGCTCGCGCACGCCGGCGGCGACGGACACGAACAGCGGCCGGTGCGCGATGGCCGCTGCCGCGACCCCCCTCACCGCCTGGCCCATCACCTGGGGCTTGACTGCGAACACGACCGTGCTGGCGAGGCGCACGGCCTCGTCGTTATCGCTGCTGGTCTGCACGCGAAACGTGTCGGCCAGGTATTCGAGCTTCGCCGATTCGACGTCGGTGACGTAGATCGAGGCGGGATCGCGTCCATCGGCGATCAGACCGCCGATGAGGCTGGTGGCCATGTTGCCGCCACCGATGAAGCTGATGATGCCGTCGGTCATCGTGGTTGGTTCCCGCCCTGCGCCGTCGGCGCATTATGGGCAATTCCTGCGATCAGGCAAACACTCCCTCCCGGCGCCGGCCGTCGACTAAACTGCAGCCATGCCGGAAATTCATCGAAGTCGCGCGTGCCCGCTGCACGCGCTGCGCGCCGCCATTCTCGCCCTGAGCGCAATTGCCTGCATGGTTTCCCCGTCGCGTGCCGATACCATCGCGCCCGAGGAGGATGTCACCGTTCTTCTGCGGCGCGCCGAGGGCGGCGATGCGCGCGCCGCATTTCTTCTCGGCATGCGCTATGCGCGCGCGGACGAGCCCGGCGGAGACGACGCCGAGGCCGTGCGCTGGCTTCGGCAGGCCGCCGAGCAGGGGCTTGCGGAGGCCCAGTACAACCTCGGCGTGATGTACGCCAACGGCCGCGGCGTGGCCAGGGATTCCAGGGAGGCCGCGCGCTGGTACCGGGAAGCGGCCGAGCAGGGCGTGGCGAAAGCGCAGTTCAACCTCGGCGCCCAGTACGCCGTCGGCGACGGCGTGCCCCGCGACGGAAAACGGGCGGCGATGCTGTTCGAGCAGGCGGCGCTGCAGGACATCGCCGAGGCGGCCTACAACCTGGGCGTGCTCTACGATCTCGGGCGCGACGTCGAGGCTGACGTGCGCACCGCCATGCAGTGGTACGCGCACGCCGCCGAGCGCGGTTACCACCCTGCCGCCTCGCGTCTGGCGGCGCTGCGTGCGGCCAATCCGAGCCTTGCATCCGACGATGCGGAGCGCGCGCAGCGCGAAGGCGCGACTCCCGAGGCGCGCGAGTCGGCGGTTGTCGAAGACGCGCCCGCCGCGGCCGAGCCCGAGGCGCGCGCGGCCGCCGGCTCGGCGAGCAGCCGCGGCTCGCCCGCGTCCGCGGGCGGCGGGCAGGGGCGCTCGGCGAGCGCCTGGCTGGCGCGCTTCGAGCCGGACCACTACACCGTTCAGGTGCTGAGCCACACCGAAGAGGCTTCGGTGCAGCGCTATGTCGAGGACAACTTCGAAGACGGCGAGGCCGGCTACTTCGCTTTCGAGCTCGAAGGCCGAACCTGGTACACGGTGGTCTACGGTGCCTACCCGAGCCATGCCGAGGCCAGCGCTGCCGGCGCGCGCCTCGCCGAGCGTCTGGGCGGGGTGCAGCCCTGGGTGCGAAGGCTGGCCGTCATCCAGGCGGCCGCGATCCGCTGACGCGCGCCGGGCCGGCGCTCGGCGAGGCGGGCTCGCGGGCGCCGAAAATCGCAGTGCCGATGCGCACGATGGTCGCGCCTTCGGCGATGGCGGCTTCCATGTCGTCGGTCATGCCCATGGAGAGCGTGTCGAGGCCGAAGCCGCCGGCGTTGAGCCCTTCGAGCATCTCGCGCAGCGCGGCGAACGGTCGGCGTTGCAGCGCCAGCTCGTCGCACGGGCGGGGCAGGGTCATGAGACCGCGCAGCTTCAGCCGCGGCAGCCCGGCGACGAATTGCGCGAACGCATCCAGCTCGGCGGGCGCGATGCCGGACTTGGACGGCTCACCGCTCACGTTCACTTGAATGCAAACGTTCAGAGGCGGCAGGTCCTCGCCGCGCTGCTCGCTCAGCCGGCTGGCGATCTTCGTCCTGTCGAGGCTGTGCACCCAGTCGAAACGGGTGGCAACGATGCGCGTCTTGTTCGACTGGATGGGGCCGATGAAATGCCACACCAGATCCAGATCTGCGAGCGCGTCCAGCTTGCTCAACGCGTCCTGGACATGGTTCTCGCCAAAATCGCGCTGACCGGCTTCGGCGGCCGCACGCACCGCCTCTGCGGGCTTGGTCTTGCTCACCGCCAGCACACGCACGGCGCCCGCCGGGCGGCCGTAGCGGTGCTCCAGGACCGTGACCCGGTTCCGAATTTTTTCGAGTGATTGTGCAATACTGCTCACGAAGGGTCGCTCGACGCCCGGGCTGGTGCATGGAATTCGCATCCGGCCCCGGCGCCCGAGGGCCGTGCGAAAGCCGCCCCGGCCGCTCGCGAGCGGCGGGGATCCGCCCGGCAGCCGCACAATGTGAGGCAGGAGAACTCCCGGTACCGCTTTGGGCGCGCCATGCTCGCTAGACTATACTTTTCTAGTTTTGCGGCAAACCGATTCGGTGCCGCGGGCTCCGGTTTGTCGAGGCGCGGCGCGTTTCACCGGTCGCAACACCTGTGCGCAATCCGGGCCACGGTAATGAGGAACGTTGAATGGACATAGGTGAGCTGCTTGCGTTCGGTGTCAAGAACGGAGCCTCAGATCTGCACCTCTCGGCGGGTTTGCCGCCCATGATCCGCGTCGACGGCGACGTGCGCCGTATCAATGTTCCCGCCATCGACCACAAGACCGTTCACGATCTCGTCTACGACATCATGAACGACAAGCAGCGCAAGGACTACGAGGAATTTCTCGAGACCGACTTCTCGTTCGAGATCCCCGGGCTCGCGCGATTCCGCGTCAACGCGTTCAATCACCACCGCGGAGCAGGCGCGGTGTTTCGAACCATCCCGTCGCAGATCCTCACGCTGGAAGAATTGAACTGTCCGAAGATATTCAAGGATATCTCGGATACGCCGCGGGGAATCGTGCTCGTCACGGGGCCGACCGGTTCGGGCAAATCGACCACGCTGGCAGCGATGATCGATCACAAGAACAGCAACGAGTATGGCCACATCCTCACCGTCGAGGACCCGATCGAGTTCGTGCACGAGAGCAAGAAATGCCTGGTCAATCAGCGCGAGGTGCACCGCGATACGCTCGGCTTCAACGAGGCGCTGCGCTCGGCACTGCGTGAGGATCCGGACGTGATTCTGGTCGGTGAGATGCGTGACCTCGAGACGATTCGACTCGCGCTGACCGCGGCGGAGACCGGCCACCTGGTCTTCGGCACGCTGCACACGAGCTCGGCCGCGAAGACCATCGACCGTGTCGTCGACGTGTTCCCGGCGGCGGAGAAAGACATGGTGCGCGCAATGCTCTCTGAGTCATTGCGGGCGGTGATCTCTCAGACGCTCCTCAAAAAGAATGGCGGTGGCCGCGTTGCGGCACACGAGATCATGATCGGCACTCCGGCCATTCGTAACCTCATTCGTGAGAACAAGATCGCGCAGATGTACTCCGCCATTCAGACCGGGCAGCAGTACGGGATGATGACGCTCGATCAGACGCTGCAGCAAATGGTTCAGCAGGGGGTCGTTTCCCGGCAGCAGGCGCAGCTCAAGGCGGCGAATAAGGATTCCATCACCTGATAAAGTAAGGCGGCAAGCGGCAGCACCAGCCCTCGGAGCAGCGAAATGGAACGGGAACAAGCTATCAAGTTCATGCTCGATCTTCTCAAGCTGTTGAAGCAGAAGAACGGCTCGGACCTTTTCATCACCGTGGGCTTTCCGCCAGCCATGAAGATCGACGGCAAGGTCACGCCGGTGTCGAAACAGCCCTTGACGCCGGAAAACGCCAAGGCGCTGACTTACGCGATCATGAACGATCGACAGCTGAAGGAATACGAGTCCACCAAGGAATGCAACTTCGCGATTGCGCCTCCCGGCATCGGGCGATTCCGCTGCAACTCATTCATTCAGCAGAGCCATCCGGGACTGGTCATGCGCACCATCACCACCGAGATACCCACCCTCGATGGTCTGGGACTGCCCGAGGTTCTCAAAGACATATGCATGACCAAGAACGGGCTGGTCGTCATGGTGGGTGGCACGGGCACGGGTAAGAGCACGAGCCTCGCTGCGATGGTGGATTACCGCAACCAGAACAGCCACGGCCACATCGTCACCATCGAGGACCCGATCGAGTACGTCCACCCGCACAAGAACTGCATCATCATGCAGCGCGAGGTCGGCGTCGATACCGAGGACTGGGGCATCGCGCTGAAGAACTCTCTACGCCAGGCTCCGGATGTCATCCTGCTCGGCGAGATTCGTGACCGCCAGACGATGGAGTTTGGAATTCAGTTCGCGGAGACGGGACATCTCGCGCTCGCTACTTTGCATGCGAACAACGCCAATCAGGCGCTTGACCGCATCATCAACTTTTTTCCCGAAGAGCGGCGCACACAGTTGCTCATGGATCTGTCGGCAAACCTGAGAGCCCTGATTTCTCAAAGGCTCATCAAGAGCCGAAGCGGAGAGGGCCGCGTCGCTGCGATCGAGATTCTTCTCAATTCGCCGCTCATCAAGGACCTGATTCTCAAGGGTGAGCTCGCGGAGATCAAAGGTATCATGACGAAGTCGCGCGAGATCGGCATGCAGACATTCGATCAGGCATTGTTCGATCTCTACGAGGCCGACAAGATCTCCTACGACGACGCCCTGAGATACGCAGATTCCCAGAACGAGCTGCGCTTGCGCATCAAGCTCGAGGGTAAGGCGGCGAAGAACAAGGAGGCCCTCGAAGGCCTCGATCATTTGTCGCTCGAGGAAGCCAAGCAAGAGAAAGGCAACATCTTGCGCTGAACGTGATGGTCCGCTCTCCCGGGTCCGTTGGCTCCTTCCGGTGCCGCGGCGCAGGGATGAATGACCGCAGCGACAGTTCGCCCTCGCGATCCCGATGATGCGATCGGCTGGCGGACGCCGATTCCGGAGCTCGCATGGATATCCAACCCTACCTGAAATTGCTGGTAGAGAAGAACGCGTCTGATCTTTTCTTCACGGCAGACTCGCCCGTCAAGCTCAAGGTTGAGGGTCGAGTCACATCTGTCGGCAAGACCCTGCTCTCGCCCGAGCTCGTCGAGGCCGCCGCCTACGGCATCATGGACAATCGGCTGAAGGAGGTCTTCAGCGACACCTGGGAGTGTGACTTCGCCATCGCGCTGCCCGACGAGAGCGCGCGCTTTCGTGTCAATGTGTTCAGGCAGCGGGGCAAGATGGCCATGGTCATCCGCCTCATTCCCATGAGCATTCCGACGGTCTTGGAGCTCGGTCTGCCCGAGATCCTCAATGAGCTGGTTCTCACCAAGCGCGGGCTGATACTGATGGTGGGGGCCACTGGCTCGGGTAAATCGACGACCCTGGCGGCGATGATCAATTATCGTAACGAAACCACTCCCGGGCACATTCTCACCATCGAGGACCCGGTCGAGTTCTATCACCCCAACAAGAAATCGATCATCAATCAGCGCGAGGTGGGTGTTGACACGAAGTCCTATGCAAGGGCGCTGCGCTCGTCGCTGCGCGAGGCGCCCGATGTCATTCAGATCGGTGAGATTCGAGACCGCGAGACCATGGAGGCGGCGCTCGAGCTCTGCAACACCGGCCACCTGGCCATCTCCACCATGCACGCCAACAACGCGAACCAGGCCATGGAGCGTGTCGTCAACATGTTTCCGCAGGTGCTCCACAAGCAGCTGTTCATGGATCTGTCATTGAATCTGCGCACGGTGATCTCGCAACGGCTCGTTCCGGACCTCGACGGGCGGCGCTGCGCGGCGGTGGAGATCATGATCAACACGCCGCATATCGCAGAGCTGATACTCAAGGGCGAGATCGGTGAGATCAAGGAGGCCATGCACGAGAGCGGCGCTCGCGGCATGCAGACGTTCGACGATGCCCTGTTCGCGCTCTACAAGGAAGGACGCATCAGCCTGGACGAGGCGTTGAACAATGCCGACAGCAGGACCAATCTGGAAGCCAAGGTCAACTTCGGCTAGCTGCGAGCGGCCAATGTTGCGAAGGGTGGCGCGTTGAGCGCAGGGCACACTCGCGCTGAACCTTGCTTGTCCCCGGCCTCCCGTCAGCCTTCGGCAAGGCGAGCCCCTCTCGCACAGGCAGTGGCAAAGCGCAGGCCGATTGCCCGCTCGCTAAATCACACCATCGGCTGACAAGCGCTCGATATCGGATTTCGAGTAGCCGAGCAGCTCGCCGTAGATTTCCTCGTTGTGCGCGCCGAGCGACGGCCCCGGCCACAGGGTCTCGCCGGGGGTGTCGGCGAGCATCGGAACGATTGCCGGAATCTTCAGCGGCTCGCCGTCGACCTCGACGGTCTCGAACAGGCCGCGTGCCTGATACTGCGGATCCTCCATCATGTCCTCGACGCTGTAGATGGGACCCGACGGCACCGAGGCCTCGGTGAGGATCGCGAGCACCTGCGCCGATGGCAGAGTCGCCGTCCAGCGCGAGATGGCCGCGTCGACCTCCTCTTGATGCTCGACCCGACCCGCGTTGTTGGCGAGGCGCGCATCGTCGGCGAGGTCGTCGCGTCCCGCGGCGCGCATGAGGCGCTGGAAGATGGAGTCGGCATTGCCGCCGATGATGACGAATTTACCGTCCGCGCAGCGGTAGGTATTGGTCGGCACGATGCCGGTGATGGTCGAGCCGGAGGGTCCTCGCACGATGCCGGCGGCATCGTACTCCGGCACCACCGATTCCAGCATGTTGAACACCGATTCGTAGATGGCGACGTCCACGACCTGGCCGCTGCCATCGACCCTGGCGCGCTGCTGGAGCGCGAGCAGAATGCCGATGACCGCGTGCAGCGCGGCGAGGGTATCGCCGAGGCTCAGATTGGGCCGCACCGGCGTCTCGCCGGGGAAGCCGTTGACGTGGCGAAGGCCACCGAAGCCCTCGCACACCGAGGCGAACCCCGGCCGCGGCGCGAGTGGACCGGTCTGTCCGTATCCAGACACCCGCGTGAAGACGAGCCCCGGGTTGCGCTGCTCGAGCTCGGCCGGCCCGAGGCCCCACTTCTCCATGGTGCCCGGGCGGAAGTTCTCGATGAGCACGTCGGCCTGCTCGGCGAGCCGCGCGGCGATGGCGCGGCCCTCGGGCTTGCGCAGATCCAGCGTGATGCACTTCTTGTTGCGGGCCATGGCCCGCCACCACAGCGAGGTGCCGTCCCTCAGCACGCGCCAGTTGCGCAGCGCGTCGCCGCTTCCCGGGGGCTCCACCTTGATGATCTCGGCGCCGAAGTAGCCGAGCATGCAGCCGGCGAACGGGCCGGCGATGAGCTGGCCCATCTCGAGGACCTTGATGCCGTCGAGGGGGCGCGCTTGTCCGGATGCGATGGAAGTGCTCATGCGTTGCACCCGCGCTCGGCGAGCACGCGTGCGCCGAAGGCAACGCAGGGCATCTGCACGCCGAGCACGGCCGTGATCGGCGCGAGCTGGTAAGTGGTTTGGTCAAGGCTGTCGCCGGCGGATGCGGTCATGACGATTTACTTGCGCGAATGCCGTTCAGGTCCAGTGCACACTGTATGCGTCGAAGACCGGACCGTCGACGCAAACCCGTTTCATGGCCGGCCCCTGCGGGGTGTCGATGCGCACCGCGCAGCCGGCGCAGCCGCCCACGGCGCAGGCCATGTACTCCTCCAGGCAGACCTGGCAGGGCAGGTCGTACTCGCGGGCCAGCGCCGCCGTCGCGGCGAGCATGGGGGTCGGTCCGCAGGCATAGACATGCACGCTGCGGCGCCGCTCGGCGTCGAGGGCATCCAGCCAGGCGCGCGCCAGATCCGTGACGTAGCCTTCGAAGCAGCCCGGATATCCCTGCAGGCTCGCCAGGCGGCTGGGGATGCCCCAGTCCTCCATCAGCGGCATGCAGGCGATGACGCCGGCGGGCATGCCGGCTACCAGCGTCTGCGAGGGACGGGTCTCGAAGGGAAAAGGCACCTCGGAGCCCATGATCACGAAGGGGCGAACCTCCGGGTGCTGGCGGCGCAGGTGCTCGGCGAGAAATACCATGGGAGGAATCCCGACGCCGCCGCCGATGAGCAGCGCCAGCGGGTGCGTGTCCGGCACCGAGAACGGCACGCCGATGGGACCCATGACGCTGAGCCGCTCCCCCGGCGTCCGTTCGGCCAGCAGCGCGGTGCCCGGGCCGACGGTCTTGTAGAGGAAATCGGCCCAGCCGCGGCGCGCATCCACGCGCATGATGGAGAGCGGCCGGCGCATGGGCAGCAGCCGGTCGCACTGCAGATGTGCGAACGTCCCCGGACGCGCCGCGGCAGCGAGCTTGGCCGCCTGCACGCGCAGCACGTACTGATCGCCGGGGAACGTGTCGTTGGCGAGCACCTCGGCGTCCTCGACGAAGATGGTGTTGCGGTGGGCTTTTGCCACGATCGCCCCCCTCAGGCCGGCGGCGCTTCGAACACCACGCGGCCGTCCACCATGGTCAGGCAGACGCGGCCGGCGAGGCGATGGCCCTTGAAGGGCGTATTGTGCCCGCGGCTCAGCATGCTTGCATCGTCGAGGACCCAGCGCTCGTGCGGGTCGAAAACACACAAATCCGCCGCCGCGCCCACCGCCAGCGAGCCGCGATCGATACCGAGCACCGCGCACGGGCCGCTGGTGAGCGCCGCCACTGCCTGCGACAGCGTGAGCTCGTCGTCCTCGACCAGGCCGAGCACCAGGGACAGCAGGCTGTCGAGAGAGGAGATGCCCGGCTCGGTCTGAGGAAACGGATTGAGCTTGGCGTCGACCTCGTGGGGCTGGTGATCGGAGCAGATGCTGCCGATGACGCCGGCGCGCACGCCGGCGCGCAGGCGCGCGCGATCGTCGACGCTGCGAAGCGGTGGCCGCACGTGACAGTCGGCATCGAAGCCGTCGATGTCCGCCTCGGTGAGCAGCAGCTGGTGGATGGCAACGTCGGCGCTGACCGGCAGCCCGTGGCTGCGCGCATCGCGGACCATGTCGACCGCCGGGCCGGTGGACAGATGGCAGAAATGCACCCGGGCGCCGGTCTGCTCGACCAGCAGCAGGTCGCGTGCGACGCCGATGGTCTCGGCGATCTCCGGAATACCCGGCAGGCCGAGCCGCGTCGCGACGGGACCGTCGTGCACCAGGCGCCCGGCGGCGAGCCGGGCGTCCTCGGCGTGCACGAACACCGTGAGTCCGAAGGTGACGGCGTACTCCATGGCGCGCAGCATCACCTCGGTATCGGTGACCGGCGCGAGGGCGTTGGAGACACCGAGGCAACCGGCCTCCTTGAGCGCACCCATCTCGGCCAGGTTCTGGCCGTCGAGATCGCGCGTCAGGGCGCCGAGCACCTCGACCCGGGCGAGTCGGCTTTCGGCGGCCCGCTGGTGAATGAGCTCGGCGACCGCCGGAGTGTCGATGACGGGGTCGGTGTCCGGCGGGCAGCACAAGGTCGTGATGCCGCCGCGCACGGCGGCGCGGGTCTCGCTGGCGATGGTCGCCTTGTGCTCGGCGCCGGGCTCGCGCAGCCGCGCGCGCAGATCGACGATGCCCGGAATCAGGATACGCCCGGTCGCCTGCAGCTCGCGCTCGGCGGTGAAGCCGTCGGGCGCCTTGCCGATCGCCTGCACGCGCCCCTCGGCGACGTAGACATCGCTGATCTCGTCGATGCCCGAGGCCGGGTCGACCACGCGTGCACCGGCGATGCGCACGCGCATCAGTCGTCGCCCCTGTCGGCGGCGGCGTGGCTGCCGATGGCCATGGACATCACGGCCATGCGAATGGCGATGCCGTAGCTCACCTGGCGCAGGATCACCGAGCGCGCGCCGTCGGCGACGTCGGAGTCGATCTCGACGCCGCGATTGAGCGGTCCCGGGTGCATGACGATAGCATCGCTGGCGGCCGTAGCGAGCTTTTCCTCGGTCACGCCGTAGTACTGGAAGTACTCGTGTGAGCTCGGCAGCAGCGCGCCCTGCATGCGCTCGTTCTGCAGCCTCAGCAGTATCACGACGTCGGTGTCACGCAGACCCGAGCGCAGGTCGTGATGCACCGAGACGCCCATCGACTGAATGCCCGGCGGCACCAGCGTGCGCGGCGCGACAATGCGCACCTCCGCGGCGCCGAGCGTCACGAGCGCGTGGATCTGCGAGCGCGCCACGCGCGAATGCGCCACGTCACCGACGATGGCGACCTTGAGCGAAGAGAAGTCGCCCTTTTGCCGGCGAATCGTGAACATGTCGAGCATCGCCTGCGTGGGATGCGCGTGGCGGCCATCGCCGCCGTTGATGACGCTGATATGCGGCGCCGCATGGCGGGCGATGAAATGCGCAGCACCGCTCTCGGCATGACGCACGATGAACATGTCGCAGTGCATGGCCTCCAGCGTGCGCAGGGTGTCGAGAAGACTCTCGCCCTTGGTCGTCGACGACGTCGTCGCGCTGATGTTGAGCACGTCGGCGGAGAGCCGCTTGGCGGCGAGCTCGAAGGTGGTGCGGGTGCGGGTGCTCGGCTCGAAGAACAGGTTGACGATGGTCTTGCCGCGCAGCAGCGGCACCTTTTTTACGGCCCGTTCGCCGACGCCGGCGAACGACTCCGCGGTGTCGAGAATGTTGACCAGCAGCTCGCGATTGAGCCCCTCGATGGAGAGAAAATGCTTGAGCCTGCCGTGTGCGTCTATCTGAAGTGTGTCGCCGGGGCTCTGCATGGATCGACTCTGGTATCAGGTCTTGTGGGTAATTTCCAGGGCCAGCGGCTCCGGGCCGCTCAGCTTCACGTACTCGTGCTCGGTGAGGCTGAGGTGCTGGCCGATGGCGTCCGCCTGAATCGGAATCTCGCGTCCGCTTCGCTCGACCAGCACGCCGAGCGTCACGCTCGCGGGACGGCCGTAGTCGAATATCTCGTTGAGCGCCGCGCGCACCGTTCGTCCGGTGTGCAGCACGTCGTCGATGAGCACCACGTGTCGATCGTCGACGGAAAAAAGATCCGAGGGCGTGACCATCGGATGCATGCCTATGCGGGTGAAATCGTCCCGGTAGAAGTTGATGTTGAGGGTGCCGAGCGGCTCCTCGATGGCAAGAAGCGTGTGCAGCTTCCTCGCCACCCACACGCCGCCGGTGTGCACGCCGACCATCAGGGGTGCCTCGCGGGCGTGGTGCGCGAGATGCTTCTCGAGCGCGCCGGCGAGCGTGCCGATGAGCGTGTCGATGTCGGGGAGCCCGCTCACGGCCGCACGCTCTGCTCGGTGAGCCAGCTCTCGAGAATGATCTGCGCCGCGATGGGATGGTCGTCGTCGCCGGCGCGGCCCTGCGCCGCCAGGCGATTGCGCGCTTCGCGGGTCGTGAGGCGCTCGTCGACCAGGTGCACGGGCAGTCGGTAGCGCCCGAGCAGCTGGTTACCGAAGCGCCGCGCGCGCCGGGTCACGGTCTGCTCGCTGCCGTCCATGTTGAGCGGCAGCCCCACGACCAGCGCGTCCGGATGCCAGGTGTCGATGATGCGCGAGATGGCGTCCCAGTCGGGACTGGAGTCGCTGACGCGGATGCTCGCCAGCGGGTTGGCGGTGCCGGTCAGCGTCTGTCCGACCGCAACGCCGATGTGTTTTTCCCCGTAATCGAAAGCGAGCAGGGTCTCCGCCCGCTCCGTCACGCGTGTCCAGCCTCGCCGGAGAGCCTCTCCAGGTCGACTCCGAGCAGGCGTGCAGCGCTCTCGTAGCGCTGCTCGTAGGGCAGATCGAAGATGATGCTGCTGTCGGCGGGGCCGCTCAGCCAGGCATTCTGCTGCACCTCGCGCTCGAGCTGTCCGGCGCCCCATCCGGCATAGCCGAGCGCCACCACCGCACGCTGCGGGCCGTCGCCCTTGGCGACCGCCGTGAGGATATCGCGCGAGGTGGCGACGCCGATGGCGTTGCCCACCGCCAGCACCGCGTCCCAGTTGCCGGCGGGCTCGTGGATGACGAATCCGCGCTCGCGCTGCACCGGACCGCCCTGGAGCACCGTCATGTCGTTGACACTGTCGTTCAGGACCTCGATGGACATGTGATCGAGCACTTCACCCAATTTGAGATCCAGCGGCCGGTTGATGACGATGCCCATGGCGCCCTCTTCGTTGTGAGCGCACAGAAAGGTCACGGTGCGGTGGAAATTCGGGTCCTGAAGGGCCGGCATCGCGATCAGGAATTGATTGGTGAGATTCATCCAGCGGAATTATCGGCACTCGCGAATCGTGAGACAAGCGCCCCCACGGAGCGTCTTGGCGGCGCGGCGCGGCTCAGCGGCTCGAGAATCGGTTTCCCGAGAGGAACTGCCAGGTTCTCTCGACGTGGAGGATGTCGGTTTCCTCCGCGATGCTCTTCGGAAAGCGCGCGAACGGTGCCGCCAGATTGACGATTCGGATGGCGGCGTCATCGAGCACGCGCTCGCCCGACGAGCGGCGCAGAATGATCTCCTCGACCGAGCCGTCCGGGCGCAGCGCCACGTCGAGAAGCAGATTCCCCGAAAGATTCATACGCCGCGCCTCGTCCGGGTAGTTGAGGTTGCCGACCCGCTCGACCTTCTGTCGCCAGGCCTCCATGTAGGCGGCGTACTTGTGCTCCCGGGTCCTGGCGGTGATCCACTTGCGCTTGGGGCGTTTGGCATAGGCCTGCAGCCTTCGATCGATCTCGGCGCTCAGGCTGGCCATGGCGCGGCTGCGTGCGATGAGCGCCGAGGCCGACAGGGTCTGGGGCGCGGGTTCGGTGCGCGGCTGCGCCTGGGGCTCGGGCTGGGGCTGCGGTTTCTGCTCGGCCTCGCGCACCATGCGGGTGTCGGGCTCGGCGCTCGGCTCGCTCAGCCGCTTGTCCGGCGTCTCGACCGCGTCCTGGGTGAGGACCGGCGCGGGCGGGGCGCGCGGGCTCACGTCCTCGGCGGCGGCGGTCTCGGTCGGCACCGGCTCGAGCTCGGTGCTGAGCACTTCCTCGCGAAACGCGACCGGCGGCGTCGCCATGGCGATGTCCGGGATCGGGCCGACGAACGGCGCCCGCAGCGGGGTGGCCGGGCGCTCGGCGGCCTCGCTCTCGCCGCCGCCGTCCTGGTTGGCCTGGGCCAGATAGTCCACGTCCTCGGGCGCCTCCTCGCTGCGGTGCTGGACCAGGACGATGTCCAGGGTGCTGACCAGCTCCCGGGCGCGCTCGTGGGGCGCGAAGGTCACCCCCAGCACCACGATGGCGTGGGCGACAATGGCGATGAACAGTGTGAATCCCAGCCGATCCGCGGATTCGACGGTCGGCGGAGCCGTGACGGCGTGCACTCGAACAGAACCCAGGCGCAAAAACCCCCTGAATTATAGTCCCATCCGGGGCCGGTTCGCGGCGCCGCGGGGCGCGGGCGCTCAGCGCCGCAGGCGCGCCTCGATGACGTCCATCAGCTGCGCGGCGATGTCGAGGCCGTAGATGGCATCCAGCTCGCGGATGCAGGTGGGGCTGGTGACGTTGATTTCGGTGAGATAGTCGCCGATGACGTCGAGACCGACGAACAGCAGACCCTTGCGCCTCACCACGGGTCCGACCTCAGCGGCTATCCAGCGATCGCGATCGGTGAGCTCGACGCCGACTCCCGTGGCGCCGGCGGCGAGGTTTCCGCGCGCGTCGCCCTCGGCGGGCACGCGGGCGAGCGCGTAGGCAAGCGGCTCACCGTCGATGAGCAGGATGCGCTTGTCGCCGTCACGAATCTCGGCAAGGAAGCGTTGCGCCATGATGTAGCGGCGCTCGTGCCAGGTCATGGTCTCGAAAATGACATTGGTGTTGGCCTCGCCTTCATTGACCCGGAAGATGGACGCGCCACCCATGCCGTCGAGCGGCTTGACGATGATGCTCTTCTCCTCGGCCAGGAACGCGTAGAGGCGCGAAATCTCGCGCGTCACCAGGGTCGGCGGGCAACACTGGGGAAACCACGCCGTGTACATCTTCTCGTTCGCGTCGCGCAGGCTCTGCGGCTTGTTGATGACCAGAACGCCGTGCTCCTCGGCGCGCTCGAGCAGGTACGTGGCATAGACGTACTCCATGTCGAAGGGCGGGTCCTTGCGCATCAGCACCACGTCGAGCTCCGACAGCGGCCGGGTTTCGGGCGCGCCGAGATCGAACCAGTCCTGCCGATCGTCGCGCACCGCGAGCGGTCGCATGCGCGCGTGACAGACGCCGTCTCGAAAGAACAGATCCCGCAGCTCCATGTACTCGAGCTGCCAGTCGCGCGCCTGCGCGGCGAGCAGCATGGCGAGCGTGCTGTCTTTGTAGACGGTGATTTCCGATATCGGGTCCATGACGACCCCGAGCTTCACGGTCATGCTGTACTCCGAGGGCGGGCGCTTCGCGTTCCGCCAATGCGTGGTCGGATAATACACGCGCGCGGTGCCCCGTTGCGCGCCCGGCGCGGCGCTGGCTTTCACACCGACCGTCAGTGAGAATGCCGCGGATGGGCGTGCTTCGAATCGCAACCCGCAAGAGTCCGCTCGCGCTCTGGCAGGCGCAGCACGTAGGCGACCTCCTGCGCGACGCACACCGCGATCTCGACGTCGAGCTGGTGCCCATGTCCACCCAGGGCGACCGCATGCTCGACGCGCCGCTTGCCAAGGTGGGCGGCAAGGGCCTTTTCCTCAAGGAGCTCGAGCACGCGCTGCTCGAGGATCGCGCCGACATCGCGGTGCACTCCTTGAAGGACGTGCCGGTGGAGATCCCGCCCGGGCTCGCGCTGGCGGTGGTTCTCGCGAGCGCCGATCCCCGCGATGCGCTCGTCTCCAATGACCACGAGAGTCTGGCGGCGTTACCCGCGGGCGCCCGTGTCGGCACCTCCAGCCTGCGACGCCGGTGTCAGCTTCTCGCGGCGAGGGCCGATCTCGACGTGCTCACCCTGCGCGGCGGCGTGAACACGCGCCTCGCACGGCTCGACGCGGGCGATTTCGACGCGCTGATCCTGGCGGCCGCGGGCCTCGCGCGACTCGGCATGGCCGGACGGGTGCGCGAGACGCTTGCCCCCGAGGTGATCCTGCCGGCCGTGGGCCAGGGCGTGCTCGGCATCGAGTGCCGCGAAGGCGACACGCGCATCGCGTCCCTGGTGGCGCCGCTCGGCGATGCCGAGAGTCATGCGCGGGTGAGCGCCGAGCGTGCCATGAACGCGCGCCTCGGCGGCGGCTGCCAGGTACCCATCGCGGGCTTCGCCGAGATCGACGGCGCGGACCTGCGGCTGCGCGCGCTGGTGGCGAGCATCGACGGCAGCACGGTGCTGCGCGAGGAGGAGCGCGGTCCACGCGACCAGCCCCGACGGCTCGGAGAGCGCGTGGCCGAGCGGCTGCTGGACCGGGGAGCCGACCGCATCCTCGCCGAGGTCTACGCCGATGAGTGACGGCGCGCCGCGCGCCGCGCGCCCCCCGCTCGAAGGGCTGCGGGTTCTGGTCACGCGCCCGGCGCATCAGAGCGGCGCGCTCGCTGCGCTCATCGAATCCCGCGGCGGCACCGCCATCCGCCTGCCCGTCATCGAGATCCTTCCGGCGCGAGACCGCGACGCGGCCGGCGCCCTGATGGGCGGGCTGGAGGCGTTCTCCCTGGTAATATTCATCAGTGCAAACGCCGTGCGCGAGGGGCTCGCGCTCGTTGACCGCGTGCCGCGCCGCGCGCGCGTCGCGGCGGTGGGCGAGGCGAGCGCCGCGGCCCTGGAGCAGGCCGGCTTCGAGCACGTGCTGCGGCCTGCCGGCGGCGCGAGCAGTGAGGCGCTGCTCGCCCTGCCGGAGCTTGCCGAGGACGCGCTGGCGGGGTGCCGGGTGCTCATCGTGCGTGGCGAAGGCGGCCGCGAGCTGCTCGGCCGAACGCTCTCGGAGCGAGGCGCCCGGGTCGCCTATGCTGAGGTTTATCGGCGCGCGAAACCGCGCCTCGATGCCTCGCGCGTGGCCGAGCAGGGACGCGCGGGCGGTATCGACGTGGTCGTGGTGACCAGCGTGCAGGCACTCGAGAACCTGTTCGAGATGCTCGCAAACGGTGGGGCGCGGTGGCTGAAGGATACCGGCTTCGTGGTCATCAGCGAGCGAATTGCCCGGCGGGCACGCGCTCTGGGCGTCACGCACGCCCCGCTGGTTGCCGCCCGCGCCGACGACGAGGCGCTCGTCGCGGCGCTTATCGAGTGGCGTGCGTGTCACCCCGGCGGCGGAGCGTAGAATGGCGAATTGCGAGCTCACCATCGTCAACAAGCTCGGCCTGCACGCGCGCGCCGCTGCCAAGCTCGTCAGTCTGGCATCGGGTTTCGAGAGCGAGATCACCATCAAGCGCGGCGAGCAGGAAGTGAACGCCAAGAGCATCATGGGCGTGATGATGCTGGCGGCGGCCAAGGGCGTCGTCATCGAGGTCTGTGCGGACGGTGCGGATGCCGACGAGGCGCTTACCGAGATCGCCCAGCTGGTGCAGAACCGTTTCGGAGAGCCGGAATGACGGTAACCATCGCATGACTTTTTCGCTGCACGGCATCGGTGCTTCCAAGGGGATTGCCATCGGCAAGGTCCACATGGTGGCGCGCGGTCTCGTCGACGTGCCCGAGTATTTTGTCGAGAAGTCGGAGATCGAGAGGGAGGTCGAGCGTTTCGGCATCGCGGTTGCCGAAGCCCGCGCAGAGCTCGGCGCCGTAAGAGAGCATATTCCGCCGGACACCGACACCGANNACCTTCTGATGCTCGACGACTCCGCCATCACGAGCGCTCCCATCAGGCTCATCCGCGAGGAAGGGCGCAATGCCGAATGGGCGCTGAAGCTGCAACGCGACGCGCTCGTGGCCGTGTTCGATGCGATGGACGACGACTATCTGCGCACCCGCAAGAACGACATCGACCATGTGGTCAACACCGTGCAGATGCGCCTGCTGCACACCGAGAAGCCGCNNCCGATGACCTCACGCCGGCCGACACGGTGCTCATGCAGCATCAGGGCGTCGCGGCGCTGGTCACGGAGTTCGGCGGCCCCAACTCGCACACGGCCATTCTCGCCCGCAGCCTTCGCATTCCGGCGGTTGTCGGCCTGCACAACGCGGGACCGTACCTGCGCGATGAGGACACGGTCATCGTCGACGGTCGTAAGGGAGTGGTGCTCGTCGGTCCCGACGATCAGACGGTACGCCACTACAAGAAGCGCCAGCGCGAGATCGAGCGCATCCACGCTGCCCGGCGCAAGCTGCGCTTTGCGCCCACCGTGACCTGCGACGGTGAGAGCATCGTTCTGCAGGCCAACGTCGAGTTGCCCGCAGACCTCGAAACAGCCGTGCAGGTGGGTGCCCAGGGGATCGGGCTGTACCGGACCGAGTATCTGTTCATGAACCGCGACGAGCCGCCGGGCGAGGAGGAGCAATACCAGGCCTACACCGAAGTGATGCGCGCCGGAGAAGGGGCGCCGGTGACGATACGCACGCTCGATCTCGGCGCCGACAAGCAGGTGGACGGTTCGCGCCCGGGCGCGCCGGTGACTTCCAATCCGGCGCTGGGACTGCGTGCCGTGAGGTTGTGCCTGAAGGAGCCCGGCCTTTTTCGTCCTCAGCTGCGTGCCATTCTCAGGACATCGGCACACGGGCCCGTGCGCATGATGATTCCGATGCTTTCGACCACTGCCGAGCTCGCGCAGGTTCTGGAATTGATCAAGGCCTGTCGCAAGGAGCTCGATGAAGCCGGGCAGCCCTATGACAAGACCATGCCGGTCGGCGCCATGATCGAGGTGCCGGCGGCGGCCATATGTGCCGACATCTTTGCCCGCGAGCTGGATTTTCTCTCGATCGGCACCAACGACCTGATCCAGTACACGATCGCCATCGATCGCGTCGACGACGAGGTCAACTATCTCTATGACCCCCTGCACCCGGCGGTGCTGCGTCTCATCCAGATGACCATTCGCTCCGGTCAGAAGGTGGGTATCCCCGTTGCCATGTGCGGCGAGATGGCGGGCGACGCCCGTTACACGCGGTTGCTGCTCGGCATGGGGCTCAAGGAATTCAGCGTTCACCCCAACGCCCTGCTCGAGGTCAAGCAGGTCATCACCGAAAGCCACGTTCGCGAGAGTCGCAAGTTCTCCCAACGTGTCATGCGTGTGATCAAGTCGACCACGCGCAGCGCGTTGCTCGAAGAGATGAACCGACTCTGAGCGAGGCGCAAGCCGCCTTTCCACTACCGTTGCTGCTACACTTCGGCTGCGTTCCGCCAGCCACTGGATGGGCGGAACCGAACCCCGTCCCGATCTCGTCCGACACTTCCGGGTGCCTCAGCGTATGAACCAGCAAGCCGATGAAGACAAACACCAGGAGAATCTCCGTCGACTGAACGACGCGCTCGAGCGCGAGGCGGTCAGCGAGGTATACGCGCTCGTTCGCGAGCTGCATCCAGCCGACGTGGCACTGCTCATCGAGTCTCTGCCCGAGGCCGAGCGTGACATCGTCTGGGGGCAGCTCGACCCGGCGTCGGTGGCCGAGGTCCTCGCGGAGGCCGAAGACGCGGTTCGCGCGAGCTACCTGCGCCAGATGGCGCCGCAGGCGCTGGCGGCGGTGGCACAGGAAGTCGACCCCGACGATGCCGCCGATATTCTCCAGGATCTCCCCGAGCCCGTCGCCGACGAGGTGCTGCGGGCGATGGACGACCTTTATCGCGAGCGTCTGCAGGCCGTGCTCGCCTATCCGGAGGATACCGCCGGCGGTCTCATGAACGTCGACGTGCTGACCGTGCGTGCCGACGTGAGCCTCGAGACCGTCGTTCGCTACCTGAGGCTGCGGGGGGAGATTCCGGAGAAAACCAACCGATTGTTCGTGGTGGACCGTGACAGCGTCTACGTGGGGATGCTGAGACTCGCCGACCTGCTGATACGCGATCCGGAGGACAGCGTCGCGACCCACATGATCGACGAGCACGACGCTATCCAAGCGACGATGCCGTCCCACGAGGTCGCGCGACTTTTCGAGCAGCGCAATCTCATCTCGGCCCCGGTTGTTGATGAGACGGGAAAGCTCATCGGGCGAATCACCATCGACGACGTGGTCGACGTGATTCGCGACGAGGGCGATCAGGCATTCATGCGCATGGCCGGTCTGCACGAGGAAGACGACCTGTTCGCCTCCGTGCTCGTCACCTCGCGCCGGCGAACGCTGTGGCTGGGCATCAATCTGGCGACGGCGCTGCTCGCCGCATGGGTCATCGGCCTGTTCGAGGCGACCATCGAGAAGGTCGTGGCGCTCGCCGTGCTCATGCCGGTGGTGGCGAGCATGGGCGGCATCGCGGGCAGCCAGACGCTGACCATCATCATCCGCGGTATGGCTCTCGGGCAGGTCGGCCAGAGTAACGCTGCCTGGCTGTTGAGCAGGGAGACCATGGTCGGGCTCATCAACAGTCTGATGTGGGCGCTGGTGGTCGCGCTCATCGCCACCTACTGGTTCGGACAGCCGGCGCTCGGTGCCATCGTGGCGGTCGCCCTGGTCATCAATCTCGTCATCGCTGCGGTCACCGGCACGCTGTTGCCGATGGCGATGCGAAGGATGCTGATCGATCCGGCGCTGGCCGGTGGCGTAGTGCTGACGACGGTCACCGATGTCGTCGGGTTTTTTACGTTTCTGGGATTGGGCGCGTTGTTCCTGGCGGGCTAGGCGTGCGCAGAGGACGACGCGTCGGATCGGCCGACCACCGGGGCCGAGACGCGGATTACCAGCGCAAGATGACCCAGCCGGGGATGAAATAAGGGGGATTGAAATTGTCGTAACGGGTCTCGAGGAATCCGTCCCCGGTGGTGTCGACCAGCCAATAGGGCGGCCCGACGACCGGCTCCACCTTGACCGCATACAGTCGGCCGCTGGTGCGGTACTCGGTCACCGTCTGCTTGTCGTCGCGGCGGATGGTGATCTCCGGCTCGAGCGTCTCGCCGCTTTGAACCTGCGGCGGGATGTCCGGAGGCTCGGGCACCGCCTCCAGGGCGGGCGGCTCGCCGCCGGCAGCCGCCGGCTGGGCCGCGGGCTGCGTCCAGGTAACCCACGCAAGCGCGGCCCCCAGCAGTATGGCGAATGGTCTAGGCAATCCAGGTCCGGTTTTATAGATGTAACAGGATCTCGCGTTCGGCGGCCGACGGCTCGAAGCCGCGTTCCTCGTAGTAATCGAAGATAGCTTCGACCACTTGCTCCGGCTTGTCCACCAACTGGAACAGTTCCAGGTCGTCGGTATCGATATTGCCTCGTTTCACGAGGGTTTCACGGAACCATTCTATCAGGCCGGACCAGAATTGGCCGTTGACGAGCACGATGGGGATGCGGCGGGTCTTTCCGGTCTGCACCAGGGTCAGCATCTCGGCCAGCTCGTCCAGCGTGCCGAATCCGCCCGGCAGCACGACGAAGGCCGACGCGTACTTGACGAACATCACCTTGCGCGCGAAGAAGTAGNNAGCACCACGTAGGCCGAGGCATACTTGACGAACATCACCTTGCGCGCGAAGAAATGGCGAAAACGCAGGCTCAAGTCCTGGAACTCGTTCGACGCCTGCTCGTGCGGAAGCGTGATGTTGAGGCCGACGCTCAGCGATTTGCCCCCGTAGGCGCCTTTGTTGACGGCTTCCATGATGCCCGGTCCGCCGCCGCTCACCACGGAAAAGCCCGAGTTCGACAGGCGCTCGGCAATGTCTTTTGCGAGCGCGTAGTCGGGGTGGTCCGGTTTTGTGCGCGCAGAGCCGAAAATACTGACCGACGGCTGAATCGAGGCAAGCTTGTCGAAGCCCTCGACGAACTCCGCCATGATTTGAAAGATCTTCCAGGATTCGCGCGTAAGTTCTGCATCCTTGACAGCAGGCACCCCGGGTCGATGGGGCTGATGATCGGAGTCATTCATGGTTGGATTCCGGTGATGTGGAACGGGCGAGGCGCGCGGGTCGGCCGGCATGGTGGATTTACTGTGGCGACCGCGCCCACGTACACTCTCGTATTATGTCCGAACGGAAAAAGCAACTCGTCCTGATCGACGGTTCATCATATCTGTACCGCGCCTTTCACGCGATGCCGATGCTGACCAATTCAAAGGGTACGCATACGGGCGCCGCCTACGGCATAACCAACATGCTGCGCCGGGTGCTCGCCGAGTACCAGCCGACACATCTCGCGGTGGTGCTCGACGCCAAAGGGAAGACCTTCCGGGACGAGCTGTACGCGGAGTACAAGGCCAACCGCCCGCCGATGCCCGACGAGATGCGCCAGCAGCTCGACCCCATCCGCGCCATCGTCGAGGCCCTGGGAATCACGCTGCTGGAGGTGCCGGGCGTCGAGGCCGACGACGTGATTGGCACGCTGGCCGAGCAGGCAAAGGAACATGGTTTTGGCGTCACCATTTCAACCAGCGACAAGGACATGGCCCAGCTGGTCAATAAGTCCATCACCATGGTCAATACCATGGACGGCGGTGTCCTCGATCCGAAGGGTGTAAAGGAGAAGTTCGGCATCGCGCCCGAGCAGGTGATCGATTATCTGACGCTCATCGGCGATACCGTGGACAACGTTCCGGGCGTCCCCAAAGTCGGCCCGAAGACAGCGGCCAAGTGGCTGCAGCAGTACGGCACCCTCGATGACATTATGGGGCACGCCGCGGAAATCGGAGGGAAGGTGGGCGAGAATCTTCGCGAGTGCCTGGATCGTTTACCTCTCTCCCGCACGCTGGTGACCATTAAGCGCGACGTCGAACTTGACGTCGGGCCCGAAGACCTGCAGCGTCAGGCGCCCGATAACGACCGGTTGCGCGATCTCTACGCGGAATTGGAGTTCAAGACCTGGCTCTCGGAGATTCTCGAGGGCAGCGAGCAATCTTCCGCGCAAGCGGCGAGAGCCAACTACGAGACGGTTACCGATGCGAAACGACTGACAACCTGGATCAAACGCCTGAAGCAGTCGGAATATTTCGCATTCGACACAGAGACAACGAGCCTGGACTACATGAGCGCTGAGCTGGTTGGCGTTTCATTCGCAGTCGAGCCAGGCGAAGCCGCATATGTGCCGTGCGGTCACGACTACGTAGATGCGCCGGAACAGATTTCGCGCAGCGAGCTGCTTGCTGCACTCAAGCCACTGCTCGAAGATCCGAAACGCGTCAAGCTGGGCCAGAATCTCAAGTACGACATGAGCGTCCTCGCGCGATGCGGCATCGATCTCGTCGGGGTCGGATTCGACACGATGCTCGAATCCTACGTGCTCGACAGCACGGCGACACGCCACGACATGGATTCGCTGGCGCTCAAATATCTGAGTCATCGTACGATTCATTTCGAAGATATCGCCGGAAAGGGCTCCAAGCAGCTCACTTTCAATCAGATTCCTCTCGAGCAGGCTGCTGCTTACGCAGCGGAAGACGCCGACGTGACGCTTCAACTGCACCGCACGCTTTGGCCCCGGCTCGAAGCCGAGCAGCGTCTGAAGCGGCTTTTCGAGGAAATAGAAATGCCGCTCGTCCCGGTGTTGTCATGTATCGAGCGCAATGGTGTTCTGGTCGATCGAAAGATGCTCGAGAAGCAGAGCTCCGAGCTTGCCGAGAGCATCGAGAATATTGCCGCGCGCGCATACGAGGAAGCCGGCGAAGTGTTCAACCTCGGCTCACCGAAGCAGATTCAGGGAATCCTGTTCGAGAAGCTCGACCTCCCGGTGCTCGAGAAAACTCCCAAGGGCCAGCCGTCGACCGCCGAGTCGGTGCTCCAGGAGCTCGCGCTCGACTATCCGCTGCCGAAGCTCATTCTCGAGTACCGCAGCATGAGCAAGCTCAAATCCACCTACACCGATGCGTTGCCCGCCTGCATCAATTCGGGCACCGGCCGGGTGCACACGAGCTACCATCAGGCGGTGGCGTCGACGGGCCGGTTGTCGTCCACGGATCCGAACCTGCAGAATATTCCCGTGCGCACTCCCGAGGGTCGCAGAATCCGACAGGCGTTCATCGCGCCCGAAGGCCATCGCATCCTCGCCGCCGATTATTCGCAAATCGAGCTTCGTATCATGGCGCACCTCTCCGGCGACGAGGGTCTCAAGCAAGCGTTCGAGTCGGGGGAGGATATTCACCGCGCGACGGCCTCCGAGGTGTTCGGCGTCGCCTTCGACGAGGTCGACGACGATGAGAGGCGCAGCGCCAAAGCCATCAACTTCGGTCTCATCTACGGCATGTCGGCGTTCGGCCTCGGGCGCCAGCTCGGCATCCCCCGCCGTGAGGCCCAGGAGTACGTGGATCTCTACTTCGCACGCTATCCCGGGGTTAAACGCTTCATGGAAGAGACCCGCGAGCGCGCCCGCGAGCGAGGCTTCGTCGAGACCGTCTTCGGCAGGCGTCTCTACCTGCCCGAGATCAACTCGCGCAATCCGGCGCGACGCCAGTACGCCGAGCGCACCGCGATCAACGCGCCCATGCAGGGAACCGCCGCCGATATCATCAAGCGGGCGATGATCGCGCTGCACGATTGGCTCGGGACAAGCGGCGCTCGGGCCCGCATGATCATGCAGGTGCACGACGAGCTCGTTCTCGAGGTGGTCGAGGACGCCGTCGACGACGTTCAGGCGAAGGTGAAAGAGTTGATGGAGTCGGCGGCCGAGCTCAGCGTGCCGCTCAAAGTGGATACCGGCTCGGGCAAGAACTGGGACGAGGCCCACTGATTTCCGGGCGCATCCCCCACTTGATTTAGTCCGCGTGATATTATTTATTTTATCTGTGTGATAACCGCCTGATTCGATCTTCCGACCCGCCCGCTACGACGTTCGCCTCCAGGAATTCCAACCGATGCTTCTCATTCCCGCGATTGACCTGAAAGGGGGACGCTGCGTTCGTCTGCGTCAGGGTCGCATGGAGGAGGAAACCGTGTTCTCCGACGACCCCGTGGCGGTGGCCGGGCGTTGGGTGGATGCGGGTACCCGCAGGCTGCACATCGTCGATCTCGACGGCGCCGTGAGCGGTCGGCCGGAGCATGCCGAGGTCATCCGAAGTATCACGGAGCGCTTTCCCGAAGTGCCCGTCCAGGTCGGGGGCGGTATCCGTGACGACGACACTGTTCAGTCGTACCTGGATGCCGGCGTGACCTACATTATCATCGGCACCAAAGCCGTCAATGCACCGCACTTCGTTGCCGACGTGTGCGCGGAATTCCCCGGTCGCATTTTCATAGGACTGGATGCCCGAGACGGCAAGGTCGCCACCGATGGCTGGTCGAAATTGTCCCATCACGATGTGATCGATCTCGCCCAGCAGTTCGAGCGGGATGGAGCGGAATGCATCGTGTACACGGATATCGGTCGCGACGGAATGATGACGGGTGCCAACGTCGAGGTGACAGTGGAGCTCGCGCGATCGATCAAGATTCCCGTCATTGCCGCCGGCGGCATCCACACGATTGATGACGTGCGCGCACTGTGTGAAGTTGCCGATGAGGGCATCGTCGGCGCGATCACCGGCCGCGCAATTTACGAAGGCAGTCTCGATTTCAAAGAAGGCCAGGATCTGGCCGATCGGATCGCGGGCGGTGCGAGCTAGCGATGACTCTGGCAGTGCGAATTATCCCGTGCCTCGATGTGGATGCCGGACGCGTCGTCAAGGGCATCAACTTCGTCGACATTCGCGACGCAGGCGACCCGGTGGAAATTGCGCGGCGTTACGATGAGGAGGGCGCTGACGAGCTCGCGTTTCTCGACATTACCGCTTCCTCTGACGATCGAGACACGATCGTATCTGTGGTTGAGGCCGTCGCCAGCGAGGTGTTCATACCGTTGACGGTGGGTGGAGGCGTGCGGAACAGCTCCGATGTGCGGCGTCTGCTCAATGCCGGCGCCGACAAGGTTTCGATCAACACCGCGGCGGTTGCGAATCCGGAGTTCGTGAAAGAGGCTGCTTCTCGTTTCGGCTCCCAGTGCATCGTTGTGGCCGTGGACGCCAAGCGCGTTGCGCCGCGGGAGGGCGACGACGAGTCGGCATCGCGCTGGGAGGTTTTCACCCACGGCGGGCGCACCCCCACGGGCCTCGATGCGGTCGCCTGGGCGAGGCGCATGGCCGAGCTCGGCGCCGGCGAGATCCTGCTCACCAGCATGGACCGGGACGGCACCCGCAACGGCTTCGATCTCGAGCTCACGCGCGCCGTGGTCGATGCGGTGCCGGTCCCGGTCATCGCTTCCGGCGGCGTGGGCAACCTGGAGCACCTGAGCGAGGGAGTTCTGACCGGCGGTGCCGACGCGGTGCTGGCCGCGAGCATCTTCCACTTCGGCGAGTACACCATCGGCGAGGCCAAGCGCAGCATGGCGGCCCGGGGTATCGAGGTCCGGCTTTAACGTTGACGACGGGCCGACGCCCCCGGCCGCACTCCGGTTCGTGAAGCGGATCACACATCCCCGGCCGGGCGCCCGCGGTCGCCGGATCCGGGCCGATCCAGCTCATATAATTGCTCTGTCGCACCGTCCGGGCCATGTCCTACACTTAACCGGATGGGCGTTTCCAGAACGAACCGGGTCAGCCGCTGCTTCAGCGATTAGGGACGACGCGTGGAACTCAGCCTCGAAATATCTGGCGATCAGATCGCGGGTGCCCGGGACTATCAAGAAGACGCGTTCCTGACGACTTATCTCGACGACGACAGCGGGAATTCCAAATCGTCCGCGCTGATCGTCGTGGCCGACGGCATGGGCGGGCACGCCGCCGGCAACATCGCCAGTAATCTGGTCGTCTCCACGTTCAACAAGACCTTCACCGGTAAGTTCGGCAAGCAGGACCCGCCGGGAGTGCTGCGCGAGGCGCTCAAGAATGCCAACGAGGGGCTGAAGGAATCCATCGAAGAGACGCCCGGCCTGGACGGAATGGGCTGCACCATGGTCACGGCGGCCATCACCAAGGGCAAGATCTACTGGGTCAGCGTTGGCGACAGCCACCTGTATCTCATCCGCGACCGTGACCTCATCAAGAAGAACGAGGATCACAGCTACGGCGGTTATCTCGATCGCATGCGGGCCCAGGGCATCGATGTTGAAGCCGAGGCGGGCCTGTCGCGGAACATGCTGATGAGCGCCATGACCGGTGAAGAGATCGCCGAGGTGGATTGCCCAGGCTCCGGCTTTCAGCTTCTGCCCGGCGATCGCGTCATCATCGCCAGCGACGGTCTCGATACGCTGGAGAAGGACACCATCCTGAAAACTTCGGCCTGGTCTCACACGCCCAAGGAGTGCGTGGCGGGGCTGCTGAAGGCGGTCGACGAAGCGAAACGTCCGCGCCAGGACAACACCACCATCGTCGTCGTCGATCTCATCGAGCGCCAGCCGGCAGAGGTGCCGGCACCGGCGCGCGCGGCGGCGGCGGTGTCGGTGGCGCCGGCGCGTCCCGAGATTGCGCGCGAGCGCGACCTGGCGCCGCAGCCGAGAGGCGGCGGCAGGAAGGGTCTCGTCGTCGCGCTCGTCCTGCTGCTGGCGATCGGCGCCGGCGGCGGCTACCTGTTCGTGTCCGGCATGTGGCGGGACCTGCTGCCGCGCGACCAGGCGCGCGTCGTGCCGGCGCCTGCGCAGCCCGCGCCCGCGCCGGC
>JABAHO010000687.1_pt1 | contig 44307 bp, 34 predicted proteins | sample 7062071 | NCBI WGS metagenome assembly JABAHO01 (sample SAMN14534356, study PRJNA622989) | marine sediment metagenome | biome: marine biome [ENVO:00000428]; feature: marine pelagic biome [ENVO:01000023]; material: deep marine sediment [ENVO:00002113] | place: India: Gulf of Kutch | collected...
GATTCCGATGCGCTGGCGCTGTCCGCCGGAGAAGCTGTGCGGATAGCGTGAAAGGAAACGCGGATCGAGCCCGACACGCTGCATCAGCTCCTTGACGATCGCGACCCGGGCTTTCGCGTCCGACTGGCCGTGAATGATGAGCGGCTCGCTGATGATGTCGAAGACCGTCATGCGCGGATTCAGCGAGCTCACCGGATCCTGGAATATGTATTGAATCCTTCGCCGCAGGGCCGCCAGCTCGTCGTCGCTCAGCGCCAGCAGCGAGTGCAGCCCGCGACCCTCGTCGAAACGGATGCTGCCGGAGTCGGGGTCGAGCACCCGCAGGATGATCTTGCTGACCGTGGTCTTGCCGCATCCGCTCTCACCGACCAGACCCAGACACTCGCCGCGGCGAATGTCGAAGCTCACGTTGTCGAGCGCCTGCACGCCGGCATCGCCGCCGCCTCCGAACCAGCCGGTGCGGCGAATCGAGAAGCGCTTGCTGATTCCCGACACCTCGAGCAGGACGTCGCCGTTTTTCGCCGTCTCGGGAGTTCGCGATTCCGAGCCCAGGTGGCCGCCGTCGATGACTTCGACCTCGCGCACCGGCGTGAGCCGCTCGCCGGCCTTCATGCCGACCCGCGGCACCGCGCGCATCAGGGCCCGCAGATAGGGATGACGGGGATCGCCGAAGATATCGTCGAGCGTACCGCTTTCCATCAGCTCGCCGTGGTAGATGACCACCACCTCCTCGGCCATGTTCGCCACCACGCCCAGATCGTGGGTGATCAGNNGGTGGTCGGCTCGTCGGCGATCAGCAGCGCCGGCCGGCACACCAGCGCCATGGCGATCATGGCGCGCTGGCGCAGCCCGCCCGAGAGCTCGAAAGGATAGGTGTCGAGCGCCTTGCTCGGATCCGGAAAGCCGACCCGGGCGAGCATTTCACGGGTCAGCTCGAGCGCGGTGGCGCGGTCGGCGTTCTGGTGAAGCAGAACCGCCTCGGAGATCTGATTGCCGACCGTGTGCAACGGTGACAGCGACGTCATCGGCTCCTGGAAGATCATCGATATGCGCCCGCCGCGAATGGCGCGCATCTGCGCACCGCGGGGATCCAGCGCAGCGATGTCGAGCGGACCGTTGCGCGCAGCCTTGGCATCGTTGAACAGGATGTGACCGCCGAGCTGCGCAGACTTCGGCAGCACGCCCATGATCGCCTGGGAGATCACGGACTTGCCCGAGCCGGACTCCCCCACCAGGGCCACCGTGGAGGCCGGACGGATGCGGAACGATATGCCTCGCACCGCCTGGATCACGCCCTGCGCATGGAGACGGAAGTCGATGCTGAGATCGCGTACCTCGATGAGATTGTCGCTCATCTCAGCGATGCTCCTCTAATGGGGGCGCGTCGACAACCGCGATACCGAGATTGGCGAGATTGCTGAGCGTCGCCGGCTCGAGCGGCACGCACGCCTCGCCCGCAGCCGCCGCCGCCTGGCGCACCACCTCGGTGAAGCCCTCGAGACGCGAGTCGATACGCAGCGTGCACCGCCCGCTGGCGAGCTTGAGCTCCATCCACCCCTGGCGCCCGTCCCGGCGCACGGAGAAATAGGCGAGCCTGAGCCGCGTCAGGCGGTCCCAGTCGAGTCGGATGCCCATCGGCAGGGCGCGAATGTCGCGCCCGCTCACCAGGATCCGGGTGGCGTGCCTGAGGGCCGCCTGAGCGGCGAACGCGGCGAATATCGCCGCCAGAAACGCCAGCACGGCCGTTACCGCGAGCGGCAGCTCGGTGAGCGCCAGCGGCGCGCCGGCGCACACGATACCGATGGCGGCGCGAGCGTAGTCCGGCACCATCGCCTGCCACGGATAGCGGTAGGTCATGGCAGCAGGCATGCTTGCTCGGCCTCCAGCCAACGCGCCGCCGGATGACGGCTGCAGCGCTCGAGCAGGGTCTCGAGAAAACGCCAGCAGTCGTCATCGTGGCACAGATGGTGGCTGAGTATGCCGGTGGCCTCGTCGGCATCCGCCGCGCCGCTGCGCCGGGCTTCCAGATGGGTGCAGATCTGATCCAGGGTGCGATCCTCGCCGCGAAATCGGCGGCCGTTGCGCCAGTCGATGAGATCGGCGTGACAGTTCGCCTGCAGCAGCCCGGCGATGGCCTCGCGCCGCGCCCGAGGAGCGAAAGCGGACAGCGCGCGGAAGCCGAGCGCGCACAGCTCCGGAAACAGCTCCGGGGAGATGCGGTTCCACGGCGGGACCATGACGGGCAGCAGACGCTGCGGAAACAGCGTCGCCAGCCTGCCCCAACCTTTTTTCAGCTCGGCCACCACATGCTCGCGGCGCCGGTCTCCTCCCAGCTCGATGGCGCGCTCTCCTTGGTTGGCGTAGTTCTTGTGCGCGTACCCGTGCTGCAATACCGCAATCGAGGGGTAGTGTTCAAGTTTTTCAGCCAGCCCTTCTTCTGCATGAGCCGGAATGCTGGCAATCGCCGGCGCCACGCCGCTGTGCCGGTGCACCTCGAGCAGGCGCTCGAGCGCCGCCGTGACCGCCACCGCATCGTCGTCACGCCACCACAGCGTCGCGGTGCGGCCGCACCCCTGCCAGCGATCGAGCTCCTCGGACAATCGCTGCCACGCGCTCACGGGCCGGCCTCCCCGCCCGCGCGGCGCGGCGCCGGGGCGCTGCCGCCCAGGACCACGTTCAGGCGCGCCACCTCGAGCCCGCCCGCCGGCTGCGTGAGGCGAAACAGCTGCCCGCGCTGCCAGTCCAGCCGCGTCGGCGCCCGGGAAGTCAGGTCCCAGCCGGTGGCCATCGCCAAGGCCATCTGAATCACGCCCTTGTGGGTGACGGCGATGGCCGGTGCGCCGCCCGCGGCCACCTCCGCGAGCCAGGCGCCGAAGCGCACGCGCAGCTCCGCGGGACTCTCCCCGCCGGGCGGGCGAAAGTCCAGGCCGCGGGCCTCGTTCTCCGCGTAGGCGCGGCCGTGGCGGGCGCGCAGCTCGCCGCGGGTCCAGCCCTCCCACTCACCCCAGTCGAGCTCCATGAGGCGCGCATCGGTCTCGAGCTCCCGGGCGCCGAGCAGCTCGGCGGTCTGCACCGCCCGCCGCAGCGGGCTCGCGTACCAGCGGAAATGCGCATACTCGGGGGGCACCCGGGCGGCCGCGATCTCGGCCCGACCGGCCGCACTCAGACCGATGTCGCGGTGGCCCTGAATCCGGCCGCACGCGTTCCAGGGGGTGCGGCCGTGGCGAATGAGCAGCAGCCCGCTCACGGCCATTGCCCCGCGCGCAGACCCCTCAGCACGCCGTCGAGGGCGGCACTGGCGGTGTCCATGTCGTGGTCCCGCAGCGCCGCCTGGCGCGCCCGCACGCCGAGGGCAAGGCGCTCGGCGGGCGCCCGCAGCAGTGCCGCGACGGCGTCGCTGAAAGCCTCTACCCGGCCCCTCGGGACCAGGCGACCGGTGCGGCCGTCGTCGACGATGGCGGCGATCCCCGGGCTGTCTCCGGCGACCACGGGCACGCCCGCCGCCTGGGCCTCCAGCATCGCCATACCGATGGGCTCGCGCACCCCGGGCCACACGAACAGGTCTGAATTCGCCACCAGTGGCCGCAGGCGATCGGCCGCCAGCGCGCCCGTGAACACCACGCGTCCGCAGGTGAATCGGGCAAACGAAGACTCGACCTGGGCACGCACCGGGCCGTCGCCGACGACGAGCAGGCGCCAGCGCTCGCCCTCGAGCCCCGCGAGCGCCTCGGCGAGCAATCGATAGGAGTCGAGCTTGTTGCCGACCCGCATCATCGCGACGGCGATCAGCCACGGGTCGCCGGGCGCCAGCCCGTATTGCGCGGCGAGCGCGCGCCGGGTGTCGCCCGAGGGGTCGCGCGGCGGATGGCGCGCCACCTCCAGGAAGGGCTTGAGCGGCACCAGGCGTCGTGCGTCGTCGAGCAGCGGCCGCACGCACACCGCGTCGGCGGGATTGAGGCAGAACACCGCGTCGGCGGCGGCGATGGCGTCGCGGGCCGCCGCGTGACCCATGGCCCACGGACCGTCCGCCTGCTTGGGCGCGAAAGAGGCCTCCGCGACCACGTAGGGGATGTCGAGCGCCCGCGCCACCGCAGGTCCCAGCCAGTCCGGCGCCTTGTGGTAGACGTGGTAGGTGAACCAGAGCTCGGGTCGCAGGCCCGGCGCAGCGGCGCGGTAGCGGCGCACCAGGCGCTCGGCGAGGCGCGCACCGAGATTGCGAATACGCTCCTGGCGTCGCTGCTCGCCGCTGCCGTCGCGGCTGCGAAATACCGAGGCCAGACAGGATTGGTGCCCGGCGCCGGCGAGCGCCGCCATCAGCAGCCGCGCGATCAGGCGGTCGCCGGACTGGCGGCCATGGCACGGCGGCTTCATCGGCGCATAGAAGGCGATCTTCACCCGCCCCCCTAACCGGCGCCGGCAAGACGCGCCTGCAGGCGGTCGATGCCGTCCTCGAAGCGGAACTCGTGCGCCACGCGCGCGCGCCCTGCCGCCCCCAGGCGATGGCGCTGGGCCGGTTCGCGTATCAGCCCCAGCATGGCATCGGCGAGCGCCTGCACGTCTCCGGCGTCGACGAGCAGGCCGTTGCTCCGGTCCTCGAGCAGCTCGGGAATCGCCGAGACCCGCGTCGATACGCATGCGAGCCCCTGGCTCTGCGCCTCCATCAGCACATTGGGCAGGCCGTCGCGGTCGCCGTCCCTGGCGATGCGACTCGACAGCACGAACATGTCCGCCTGGGCGTAGCTGGCGAGCACCGCGGGTCCGGCCAGCGCGCCGCGCCAGCGGATGCGCTCGGCGATGCCGAGGGAGGCGGCCAGGCGCTTGAGCCGACGCAGCCTGGGCCCGCCGCCGACATGCTCGAATCGCCAGTGAACATCCGCAGGCAGGCGCGCGAGCGCCGCGAGCAGGTCGTCGTACCCCTTCTTCTCGACGGCGCGGCCCACCGAGAGAATGCGCACCGGATCGCCCGCATCGCTGCCGTCGCGCGACGACCCGTCGGCGACTGTCGCCGGGAAGCGCGCCGCATCCAGACCGTGGTAGACCAGCGACACGCGCGCCGGATCCGGAGCCAGCGCCGCCAGGTGACGGTGATTGGCTGCGGTGCAGGTCACGGCCCAGCGGCACGAGGCGAGCTTCTCGCGTTTCTCCCACTCCGGGGTGGTCCAGATGTCGCGCGCATGGGCCGAGCAGCTCCAGGGAAGATCCAGCAACAGGCTCGTATAGCGCGCTACCGAGGCGGGCGTGTGCAGAAAGTGCGCATGCAGGTGAATGACGTCGTCATCGATCTCGGCGGCGAGCACCAGCGCCTGGCCGAAGCGGCGCACGCGATTCGGCGACGGATCCCGGCGCACGTCGCGCCACCAGGCACGCAGGCAGTCACGGTAGCCGGGTCGCCGGCGCGCACGTCGCCATGAGGCGAATACCCTGAAAGGCGCGCGGTAGAGATATTCCGGGAGGTAGTGCACGCGCGCGCGTATCTCGGCGTGAACCGGATGCCTCTCGCGGTCGGTGGGACGACGCAGGGACACGATGCGGATATCCAGGCCGCGTTTCTCGAGCGCCCGGATCTCGTTGGCAATGAAGGTCTCCGACAGGCGCGGATAACCTTTTAAAAGGAAGGCAATCGCGCCGGCCATCGTACCGTCCTCGTCAGCAGGCGGTTCCGTGCGTCGACGAAGCCGCCGCTGCGCTTGCCGGGCGTTCGGCGTGCGAGCCGAACGCCCACGTGGCACGCCGGCGGGCGCCGCCAGTTGCATCAACCTGCGTCATGCGAGTCAAGAGGGGCACTCAAAAAACCGGATCCTGGAGCCTTCGGCAGACTATCCGATCGCCGGAATCCCCGCAATTGGCGCCGCTCGGGGGCGACGAATGCTGTGGACCTCGGCGTGCCGAAGAACATACACTGACACCGTGATCTGCTGGGTTTGCGGAAATCCCGTCGCCGAGTTCCTACCCTACGGCATACCCCCGCGCCCGGGCCGCTGCCCCCACTGCGGCGCCAAGCCGCGCAATCGCGCGGTGCACTGGTATCTTCGCGAGGTCGTGCGCCCGAGACTCGATGCGCACTCGGAAGTGCTCGAGGCAGGCGGCTCGCGCTTCGCCGTGGAGCAGCTGTGCTGCAGGCGGGTGATCGGCGACGCCCGTTACACGTTCATCGATATCCGTACGCTCGGCTTCCATCGTTCTGTGCGAGCGCCGCATCGTTTCATACGCATGGACGTGACGCGCATGGGTTTCGCAGACGAGAGCTTCGACGTGATTCTCTGCAATCACACCCTGCCCTACGTGCGCCGTGACCGTGAGGCGCTCGGCGAAATTTTCCGTTGCCTCAAGACCGATGGTCTGGCCATGCTCGATTCCAGCCACACGAGCGGCAGGACCCTGCCCGTGAGCGAGTATCGTCGTGCGCACCCCGAGCTCGGTGACGAATATTTCGCGGAGAACGGCGATCAGTGGGTGTACGGTCGGGATTATCTTGAGCGGCTCGAGGACGCGGGATTCCAGGTACGCGTCGACGAGCTGTTCGAGTCCTCGAGCGCGGAGTTCAGGCGACGCCATGGGCTCAAGAGCCGGCAACCGCTGATCGTTGCATTCAAGTCGGCACAAGGGGCGCGCCGTTTTGCGTCGCCGCGTCGATTGCCCGCGGAGGCCGGGAATGGCTGAGGCATCCCGGCGGCACCTGTTCGCCGCTTCGATTCAAGCGCTCCCGGCGCGGGTGCGCGAGGTCATTTCGCGCGAGCAGGATTGGAGCGAAATCCTCATCGGCTGGATTCAGCTGGGGGTGGTTCTCACCTTCGCGACGCTCTACTACCTGTCGCCGAAGCCGGCCGGCGCCAACCCGATGATCGCCGCCGAGCCCTGGGTGCTCGCCGGCTACGTGGTGTTCACGCTCGTGCGCCTCAGCCTCGCCTATCGGCGGCGACTGCCCACCTGGCTGCTGTACGTCTCGGTGGTCATGGACATGGCGCTTTTGCTTGCGCTCATCTGGAGCTTCCATCTGAAGTACGACCAACCGGCTTCCTTTTATCTCAAAGTTCCGACACTGCTCTACGTTTTCATTTTCATTGCCCTGCGAGCGCTGCGATTCGAGGTCCGCTACGTTCTCATTGCCGGCGGGGTCGCCGCCCTCGGCTGGCTGCTCATGGTCCTGTACGTGGTCACGGTCGACCCCGAGAACCCCATGATCACCCGCAACTACGTCGAATACATGACTTCAAACAGCGTGCTTCTGGGCGCCGAGTTCGACAAGGTCATATCAATCCTGATGGTCACGGGGATTCTTGCCGTGGCAATCGCCAGGGCCCGGCGACTGCTGGTCGACTCCGTGGTGGAGGGAAGTGCCGCGCGGGAGCTGTCCAAATTCGTTCCCGAGCAGGTCGCACGACAGGCCAAGGCGGGCGAGGAGCAGATGCAGGCGGGTCAGGGTGAAGTGCGGGAAGCCACCATCCTGTTCAGCGACATCGAGGGCTTCACGACCATCAGCGAGACGATGACGCCGACGCAGCTGATCGCCACTTTAAATGAGTACTTCGCGGTGGTCACCGGCCCCATCATCGAGCAAGGCGGCGTCATCAACCAGTTCCAGGGAGACGCTATCCTGGCGACATTCAACATACCCGAGGCGCTGCCCGACCATGCCGCGGCGGCCCTGCGGGCGGCACTCGCCATAGAGGCAAGCCTGAGAGATCGCCGCTTCGGTGGCGTCGTCGCTTTGAAATCCCGCATCGGCATCAACAGTGGTGAGGTGGTCGGTGGCCTCGTAGGCGCCGGCGAGCGGCTCGGCTACACGGTTCATGGCGACGAGGTCAACCTGGCCGCACGCCTGGAGCAGATGAACAAGGAGTACGGCACGCGCATCATCGTCTCGGAACGAGCACGCGAGCTGGCCGGTCCGACGGCGTTTCACTTCAGGAGGCTGGGCACGACAGCCGTGAGGGGACGCAAGACACCCGTCGTCATTTACACGGTCGAGAAGAAAGACGGAGACTGACAGTGGCGAGCACGCACCGGTAGCGGAATTAGACGACGCCTTTCTCGCGCAGATTCTGCAAATGGAGCTCGATGTTCTCGCGTGCGGTAATCTCGATCCGGGAACGGAAAAACTCCGTAAAATAAAAATGCTCGCGGGCGATTAGCGATTTCAGGAACGCAAGCTGCCCGGGGAAAAATTCTCCGTCGGACAGTTGCGAGCACTCCTGCCTGACGGCGTTGCTGTCTCGAAGGAAATCCTCCCACGGCAAGCCAAAGCTCGAAAGGTCGATGTCGAGCACGTACTGTTCATCGTTCGTCTTGGGAACCCGCGGAGGGGCGGTGGCCATAATCAGCGCGTGAACCCGGGCTTTGAACTCGGGGTCCATCGAGTTGCTCGCGAGCTCGACGAAGCGCTGTGCACTGTTGAACTCGTTGTCTTTCGAGGTCACATCGAACACGAGATCGTGGAACCAGATGGCCATCTCGACGGAATCGGCGTCGTCGAGGTGCTTTGTCACGAGGTCGAACTGCTCGAGGCAATGCTCGATGTGCTTGGGCGTGTGGTAGTGTCGGCCGGGCTCGGAATAACGGGCGAGCACCTCGGCGAACGCGTCTTCCGCGTCGGTGCCATTACCATTGGCGCTCTGACACCGCTTCCACAGTGAGATGAATCGCTGCTTATCCACGCGAGCACTCGCTAAGAGTCAGGTGCCTCACTCCCCGTCAACACATGGCCCTGCCGGCGGCGGGGCGGACATTCTACCCGTTCTACCGCCGAATTGGACGGAGTTTACCCCAACCGTCCCAGGGCACACCTGAACCGCGTCTCATCGCGCATCATCAACGGGGAGAAATGCGACCTGGTTCACGGCTCTGCGCGGTCGCCATCGAATGGATTGGACCGCGAGACACCGCCGAGCCAGGCCCGCACTCAGGACCCGGTCAACTGATGCAGACGGTCCTGGAGCTCCTCGTTCTGGCGATGCGCGAGCACCAGCTTGCCGCTCAGCTGGCGCATGACGTCCAGCGCGACCGACGGATTCTCCGCCAGCAGCCTGAGAAACATCTCGCCACCGATCCGCAGCATTATCACCTTGCCGTTTGCACGTATGGTGGCCGCCCGCGGCGCGTTCGTGAGCACCCCGAGCTCGCCGAGCAGCTGGTTGGCCATGAGCGTGCCCACGACCACCTCGCCGCTCTCGGTGTTGGCGTAGATATCGGCTTGTCCTTCCATGATCACGAACGCGCAGTCGGCCGCGTCACCCTCGTGAACCACGACCTCGCCGTCTGAGTAGGTTTGCAGCTCGCTGGTGAAGGCCAGCAGCTTGAGCTTGGACTGCTCGAGCTTGGAGAACAGCGGCACCTTACTGAGCGTCTCCGTTTCCCTTTGAATGTCCACGTCGTCCTCGTGCTCTCTAACAGGCTGAATGTCTCAACCAGCCAACAGTACAGGGCTCAACCCGGAATTGCCTCTTTCAGCTCGGCATACGAACCCTGCGCCACGCACTTTCCCCGTTCCATGAGGACCGTAGAGTCGAATTGCTCTGCAAGACTGGCACGGTGCACGAGCCAGATCAAGGCGCGCCCTTTGAACTCCTCGAACAGGCTGCCCATCAAAGACTTTTGCGCCGACTCGTCGAGGATGGCCGTGGCTTCATCGAGCACCAGCACATCGGGTTTCTTGAGCACGCTGCGCGCGATCGCGAGCTTTTGCCGCTGAGCAGGACTCAGGCGGGTACCACCGATACCGACGGGATAATCCAGTCCGAGCTCCGTGATTGGACGTCGCAGGTCGAGCTTGGCGACGACCTCTTCGATGAGCGCGCCAATGGTGGCCTGGGCACGCGGCATTCCGTAAACGAGTCTTCCAAACAGGATGTTGTCCTGAATCGAGATGGATCGGCTGTAATTTTCCGGGTCGAAGAAATCCACCGCCGGTGGGCCATCTTCGAACCCTTTGCAGAAAATCCTGCGTGCTTCGAGCAAACGCGGTTTGAGCTCTTCGGTCACGAGCCCCAAGCGATGTCGGGCAGGAATCAGCTTGAACGGCAACGACAATAACAAGCGTCTATCGCTTTCTTCGAGCTGCTCCAAATCACTGTCGGCTGTTCGCGCCAGCAAGCTTTTGAACTCCGGGAGATCATCGGCACTGATAAAGCTGAATTGTTCGAACAGATGACTGTCCGCCTCAACGTCAGCAAAAAGATCAACCATCACTTCGGCGATCTGCCGTCCGATCTGGAGGAAGGGCTTGGTGAGTCGGGCTTCCTCTAACACCCGGCGCATGTATTCGTTGTCCGCGAGCTGATCGATCTGAAGAGAATCGTCACGCGGGGTTCCGAACATGAGATTCTCTGCGACCGTCAGGTTGTCATTGTATGAATCTCGATCGAACTGATCGACGAGTGATCCGATCTCGGGATCCTCGAGGCGCTGCTTCAGAGCGTGTCGCGCTTCGAGTACGCGCGCAGCGAGTTCGGGATTCGCCTGCGGATCCAAAGTCGCCTGCAGTCCGAACTGGTATACGTCGTCACTCATTCCCGAGATGTTTAACACTTGCAGCGTTCGCTCGACTAATCCGTCCGGATCCCCAACGCCGATTGCCTGATAATCGATCCAATCGGCGGCGAGATCGGCATCGCTGTTGCCCGAAAGCTGCGCCTCATGGCGCTTACGCTCAATTTCCTTGCCCTCCTCCTCGTCGTACTCCTTGGGCGTCACAGGCCGATGCATGAGACAGTAGTAGAGATTGTCTTTGAGCGAACCCGATCGCAGACTGGGCTGCTGACCCACATAGGACGTGCGCCGACCGGTGACCGCTTCCGGTGCCTGGGTCACGTCGACATCGTTGATGCTGACGCTGCCTGCTCGCGGCCTGAAAATTCCCGTAATGACTGACGCAAAGCGCTCCCTGCCGCTGCCGTGTTCGCCGACCAAAGCAACGGATTGAGGCAAAGGCAGGCGCATCGAAAGGTTGCCTGCGAAAAGGCCTTCGACCTCGTCCTCTTCGGAAAGATCCACGTTTGCAGCCACCAGCTCTCCGAGCAGCGGCCGGTCATCGACAACGTCGGCGGACAGCATATTCTCAGGAAGCATACCCGGTGGTTGAAATGTCTCCGCCAGCAGCTCGTACTTCACGCGACAATCTTCCATATTCTGATAATAGTTGAGCAACTCTTTCCAGGGATCGGACATGTCTTTGTAAGCGGCCAGTACCGCCACCAGGGCACCGAAGCTCAACTCCCCCTTTATGACCAGATAACCACCAATGGAGTAGAAAAAGAAGGGCGTTATCTGCGCGAGAAAATTGTTGATGAACTTGATCAGGAACTTCATTACATACGCCTTGTAACGAAGTTGATATATTTCCCCGGCCCGCTCAGAGAAGTCAGCGAGCTCGTACTGCGACGTATCGTTTGCGTGCACCTCCCGAATTCCAACCACCACTTCGCCGATCCGCTCGGAGAGCTTCCTTACCTTCAGGGTGCGCTGCTTGCGGAGCTGGTTAACCCGTCGTTGAAGCTTCGGGATTAGGTATGCCTGAACCGGATAGAGAAAAATCGCGGCGAGTCCGAGCACCCAATCCTGAATCATCATGAAGGTGATGATGGTGAGCAGCGTTCCTCCCTGAAAGGCCGGCAGCGCGATGGAGTCTCCGATGAATCCTCCGAGCAACTCGGTCTCCGCAGTGATCATCGAGACCATTTCTCCCTGCGAGGTCTTGCGAAATTGCGGCTGCGGAAATCGCAACATGCGGGCAAACAGCTGGTAGCGCAGCCGCCGAAGCATGCGTTCGCCGACGACCCCGCGATATACGTTGATGAAGTACTTGAAGCCGCCGTTGACGAGAACGAGGCTGAGGAAGAGACTGCACAACAACAGCAGGAACGGAATCTGCTCGAACTCGTAGCCGAGGACGGTGCGGGGGAAATCCTGGCCTCCGATCGCCTGGTTGATGATGGTCTTGGGCAAATCCAGGGACATGTACAGAAATGGAAACGACAGCGCCGTGAAAATCAGCAGAAGAATCTGCTCCCTACGGCTGAACTTCAAAATGAAGCGGAAAATGGTCGATTGCATGGTGACTTACCCTGGATATGGTGGCATCAATTGGTCCATCGGCCTCAGCCGGTTGCGAGCGCAATCTCCTCAGAGAGCATCGGGTCAGGATGCCGGTTGGGAGATACAGTTCAGATACGCTTCTTCAAGCGTATCGCAAAAATACGTCCGGCGGCACTCCTCGGGCGAGCCGACGAAGCGCAGTTTTCCCGCGTGCAGTATGCCCATGCGGTCGCAGAGCTCCTCGACGTCGCTCAGCATGTGCGTGCTGATGAATACGCTGTGCCCCCGGGAGCGGCAGCTTCGCAGATGGCGCTTCACCAGTATGCGCGCTTTGGGATCGAGACCGCTCATGGGCTCGTCGAGCACGAGCAGCTCCTTGCCGCTGAGGAAGCAAGCGGCGAGGCCCAGCTTCTGAGCCATGCCCTTGGAATAGTCGCGCACCGGCTTGGCCAGCGCGGCGGCGTCGAGATCCAGCCTGGCGCACATCTCGAGGCGCTCGTCCTCGCCGCAGGGGCGGCCGTGCAGGCGGCCCATGTAGTCGAGGAAGTCGCGGCCGCTCAGATAGTAAGGCGGCAGGAAACGCTCTGGCAGGAACGCCAGATGCCGGCGGGCCCGCGTCTCGCGGTGCGGCACGCCGAAGATCTCGACGCTGCCGGCGTCGATATTGGTGAAGTCGAGAAGGCCCTTGATGCAGGTCGTCTTGCCGACGCCGTTCACGCCGACGAGGCCGAAGAACTCGCCGCGGCCTACCTCCAGATCGAGCCCGTCGAGAACCTGAAGGCGAGAATAGCGTTTGGCGACCTTAGCGATGCGGATCGCGGAGGGCGCGGCGGCGCGAGGTGGCGACAGCGGCATCGGGGCGCTCTGCGCTCTGTGGCTCGGACGGCCGTATTATGACAATAGCCGGGGGATAATTGCAGGCCACGAGGGCGGCGAGCCTCGCGCGCCCGGCAAGGGGGCGGCCGGCAATCGCCGGCTCGGGGTCGCCAATATTGAGAGGATTTGCCGGCCGGCGGGACGAAGCCCGCCGGCCGAATGCAACGCTGGGGTGTACCGCGCCTAGAACAGATAGACCACGTTACAGTCCTGGGAATCCGCGGCGATGTTCCAGACACTGGTCGGGGGAGTACCCGCGGCCAGAGTGCAGGTTCCGGTGCCAGTACCCCAGCCGGAAGTCCCTGCCAGGGATGCGTTCGCCGTCTCCAGGGAGGCGCGCACGTTGCCGGTATCCGGGGCACTGTCGTCGAGCTTGGTGTCCAGCTCGCGGGCGATGTCCACCGGCGTGCCGCGCCCGATGAACAGCTGCAGGCGCGCGGTCGCCGTGCCGCGATCCAGGTAGTGGGCGGTGCGCGCGACGACGATGGCCGAGTTGAACGGATTGAACGGCCCGGCGCCGTTGGCGGTGGTGGGCTCCGCCGCCGGACCGGCATAGGAGCCGCTGATGAAGCCGGCCTTGGAAAGATGCTCCCAAAGCGCATTCGGCTCTGTCCACTCGGTGCCCGCAGGGTGGTCCAAGCGCCCGTTGTCGTTGCCACCGCTGTTGACGGTGCCGCCGATGGCCGCCTGGGCGGCTGCCTGACCCCAGTCACCGGGAACCCGGCGGTAGCGGTCGACGAATCCGAAATAGGCGGCCTGCACCCCCGAGGTGGTGTCCGCCAGGTTGCGCACCCGGGCGCTGTTGATCAGCTCCTGGCCCTTGAGGATGCCGCCGAGCAGCAGGCCGATGATGACCAGCACGATGGCGATCTCCACCAGGGTGAATCCCTTATGCTGTTGCCTCATGTCGAGTCCTCCCGATTGAGATGGCGTATGCACGTGGTTTGCTCGTTACAGTTGAGAAAAATAGTTAGCAAAACACGTGCCAACTATTGGCCGAGGCGCCGGGAGTGCCGCTCGGGACCTGCGTGCGTCCCCGCTGCGGGCACACTTTCGATGCTCAAGCGTAGACCACGCGACGCGGCCCTGCACGGCTTGCGGGCCCCAGGGGCCCTTACTAGACTCAGGTCGTCCCCCTGACCCCGAGACCCACGTCTATCGCTTCGCCCGAAACACACGCCGGGGCCCCGACCACCGGAGCCGCGCCGGACGCGAAACCGTGGGCGGCCCCCGAATCGGCCGTCTCGCCGTCGCGCCTGGCCTCGGTCTGGCCCTGGCTGGCCAGGGCGCTGCGCCGCCAGTGGGTGCAGGTGGTCCTGGTGCTCACCGTCTTCGCTTTGTTCGTCCTCAACGCCAGCGGCGTCTTCGAAATCGTCCTCGATGTGGCCGACGGCGCCATCACCGCTCCGAGCATCATGCGCACCAAGGAGTTCGTGGTGCTGCTCATCATCGGCATCGTGCTGTCGCTGATGCTGCCGCTGCTGAGCCCCATCAAGGCCTCGCTGCTGACCTTCGTGGCCATGCTGCCGGTGCTGTTCATGGGCTACACGAGCACGGGTCAGAGGGCGCTGCTGCCCATGGAGTACTCGTTGCTCACGATTCTGATGCTGTTCGTGGTCAACGTGCTCGTCAGCTACTTCACGGAAACGACTAGAAAACAACAACTTATAAACGCCTTCGGGCAGTACGTGCCGGCCGAGCTGGCGCGTCGGATCAGCCAGGATCCCGAGCAGTTCTCCCTCGAGGGGGAATCCCGCGAGCTCAGCATCATGTTCTGCGACGTGCACAATTTCTCGGCCATCTCCGAGCAGCTCGAGCCCCGGGAGCTCGCAGAGCTGCTCAACACCCTGTTCACGCCGCTCACCCGCATCCTCTACAGGCACCACGGCACCATCGACAAGTACATGGGCGACGCCATCATGGCCTTCTGGGGCGCGCCGCTGCCCGACCCCCATCACGCGTCCAACGCGGTCGCGGCCGCCTTCGAGATGCAGGACGCGGTCAAGGAGCTGATGCCGGGCTTTCGCGAGCGCGGCTGGCCCGCCATCGCCGTCGGCATCGGCATCAACACCGGGGTCGTCAGCGTCGGCAACATGGGCTCCGAGTACCGGGTCGCCTACACCGTCATCGGCGACACGGTCAACCTGGCCTCGCGCCTGCAGGAGCTGACGCGCATCTACAGCGCCCGCATCATCGTCGGCGAGAACACGCGCAAAGCCTGCCCTATCGTCACCTACCGGGAGCTGGGGCTGGTGCAGGTGAAGGGCAAGAACGAGCTGGCGCGCATCTACGAGCCCTCGAGCCCCGATATGGACCCGCACAGCACCATGGTCACCAAGCTGCACCGCCACAACGAGGCGCTGCATCACTATTACGACCGGGAATGGGACGCGGCGGAGGAAATCTTCAGGAAGCTCAAGGAGGAGCGCCCCGAGGACCCGCTCTACGACTACTACCTCAAGCGCATCGACGAGTTCCGGGACGACCCGCCGCCGCCGGAATGGCAGGGCGAGATCCGCTTCACCGTCAAGTAGGCCTTCCAGAAGGTGAAATCTGTCACACTTTCGCCAGGGTGTCGAAATTTCGACACCCGGAAAGGCCCCCGTCGGCGGCGCTACTGCACCGCCCCGCCCTCGTCCCGCGCGCGCGTCTCGAGCTCCTCGAGCTTCTGCATCAGGTAGCGCTTCTCGTGCTCGGCCTTCACCCGGCCGCTGGAAAGCAGGTAGCCGGCCATCACGCGAGCGGCCTCGAGCTCGCCCATCTCCTCCAGGATCACCAGCGGCATGTCCCTGGCCCAGTCGGGCACCCCGGGGCCGCGGGCATGCTCCGAAACCGCCCTGGCGTACTTCAGGGCGAGCGGCAGATCGGCGAGACGGTGCTTGGCGACGATGGCCGCATGGGCGAGCCACGGCCAGCGCTGGCCCGGATCCTCGAAGAACTTGCGATAGACGAAATCGAGAATGTAGCGCTGCCTGGCCTCGTCGTTGACCGAGGCGTAGATGCGGCTTGCCGCGAGCAGCGGATACTGGCCGCGGGGGTCGAGCTCGAGGATGCGCGTGAGCCAGCCGGCGACGGTGGCGTAGTCGAGGCTCGCGAACGGGATGCTCACGCCCGGCTGATTGTCGTGGGCCTGGAGCCACAGCATCAGCAGCTTTGCCGTCGCCACCGGATCGCCGAGCGAGGACATGGCCAGGGCGTCCGCGCTCGGCGGCGAAGGCAGGTCGATGGCGCGGGCGGTGGGCGGCGGCCGGACGCCGTGCCAGACGATCTGGGCGACGAGGCCCGCGGCCAGCAGCACCAGCACGGGAGCGGGCACGAACTTGACGCTGCGGGCCCGATTGCGCCGGTTCCACAGCCCCGACACGGCCTTCAAGTCCATCAGAGATTTTTCCGATACAGGTCGAAGAGAGCCGCGCCCGCGAGCAAAACCATGTAGACAACGCTCTGCACGAGGATGGGCGCCATCTGCTGCCAGCTGCCGGTGTGGTAGACGAGCCACTCGCTGGAGGTGAAACGGGCCAGATCCGGCAGCAGGAAAGCGACGCTGTCGACGAAGCCTTCGATGACGCGCTGTGAGAGCGAGTCCGAATCAACGATGGGATTGTGCGCCATCAGCTGCATGGCATCGATGCTGCGCGAGAGCAGATAGAAGGCCATGACCGCCGAGAGCGCGAGGGTGACCTGGCTCAGGGTGAAAAGACACAGCAGGCTCAGCGCCGTCATGATGAGCAGCTCGCAGGAAAGCGAAACCACCCATAGAGCCACCTGCCCCGGCGGTGCGTGCACGAGCAACACGAGCCCGCAGAGCACCGCGGTCATGAGCGCCAGCAGCGAGAAGCCGAGAAGCTTACCGAGCAAATACTGGTATCGCGGAATGGGCAGCGAGAGCACGAGCTCCAGCCCCTTCTCATCGAACTCGCGCACCATGCTGGTAATCACGAAAAGCGCGATGGTGAATACGGCNNATACGGCGAAGAATCGCAGCATGGCGGCGAGAAAGCTGCTCTGGAACGCCGCGCTCTCGGCAACGGCGATCTCGGCGATGAACTGCGACAGTCCGAAGCCGATGACGATGAAGGCTACGATCAGCCACACCAGACGGTTGCGCATGGCCTCGAGGAACGTGTACCGGGCGATGGTGAAAATCTTCGATTCGCGCATGTGCATGGCCTCGTCCACGACTAATATACAATACGACAAGGCGACGTGAGCGTTTCCAACGACGCCTTGCAGCCAACCGGAATTGCACGACCATGGCCCGCGCCAATTTTCTGATCGACAGGCGTTTCGAGCACCAGATTCTGGCGCTGATGCTTGCCAGCCTGCACCTGGCGCTGTGGTGGGATTTCGGGAGCGCGCTTTCGCGCAGCATGATGCTCGCCCACCTTGGCCTGTTCCTCATGTGGCAGCCGCTGTGGCGGCGCGAGCAGCGGCTCAACTGGAAGGGCGCCATCGTCTTCATCACCCCGACCCTGGTGTTCGTCATCTGGATGGACTGGCGGCTGATGACCTTCTGGCTGCTGATCCTCACGGCCATCGCCGGCGGACGCGTGACGGCGCGAAGGGGCAGCCGTTACGCCTATCTCATGGCGCTCGTGTTTCTCGTCTCCGAGATTCTCGTCACCTGCATTCCCTCGATGATCACCCTGCAATTCGCGCGAGGCGAAGCCTGGCACGTGCTCGGTTACGGGCTGCTGATCGTGCCCCTGGTTCTGTTCTTCGTGCCCAATTCCAAAGAAGCGCTGAATTCGGAAAAGTCCGTCGATTTTCTCTACGGACTGACGGTGTCGCTGCTCACCTGCATCCTCGCCATGGGAAGCCTGCTCAGCATGTACATCACCGGAGCCGACTACCCGGTGGCGGTGATCCAGACGATCCTCGCCATTGCGCTGTTCCTGCTCGCCATCAGCTGGCTGTGGACGCCGCTGGCAGGCTTCAGCGGCCTCGGCCAGCTCTGGGAGCGCTATCTGCAGAACATCGGCACGCCCTTCGAGAGCTGGCTCGGGCGCCTCACCGACGTCGCGCTCGGCGAGCGGACGCCGGATGGGTTTCTCGAGTCGGCCGTCGCGCAGCTCATCGAGCTGACCTGGGTCGCGGGCGTCGCCTGGTCGAGCAACGAGTCCGAGGGCGAGCGTGGCAATAAGACACGCCACTTCTTTCACTTCACTGAGGAAGATCTGAAGATTACCGTGTACGCGCATCGGCGCATCGGCGCCGCGCTTCGCTGGCACGCACAGCTGCTGCTCAAGCTGGTCGCCCATTTCTACCGCGGCAAGCAGCGCGAGGAGGAGCTCACTCGCAACGCACGCCTGCAAGCTGTCTACGAGACCGGTGCGCGCATCACCCACGACATCAAGAATCTGCTGCAATCGCTGCAAACGACGACCGCCGTCATGCAGGCCAGCAAGGAGGGCGAGGAAGCCGAGCTGCGTGAGCTCCTGGGGAAGCAGCTGCCGCACGTCAACAAGCGTTTGCAGCTCGCCCTCGACAAGCTGCAGGCCCCGGAGAAGGAGGCCATGGCCAAGGGGCCGGTGAGCGAGTGGTGGGAGTCACTGCAGGCGCGCAACATCGACACCGGCATCCGCTTCGAATCGGAGCTTGCTTCCGATCCCATGGTGCCGCTCGATGTCTTCGACAGCGTTGCCGAGAACCTTCTCGAGAACGCCCGCGGCAAGCGCCTGAGCGAGCCGAACATCCACATAAACGTTCATCTCGAGGCGCGCAACGGTGCCGCCCAGCTGCGCGTGTCCGACGATGGCAGCGCCATCGCCGCCGATACGGCGCAAAGACTCTTCCGGTCGCCGGTCAACTCGCGCAGCGGCCTCGGTATCGGCCTCTATCAGGCGGCACGCCTCGCGCGTCAGTGGGGCTACGAGCTGAAGCTGACGACCAATCGCCCCAACGACGTGGCGTTCGATCTCAAGCCCGTTTGATCGATCCGTGAAGCGCGAGAGAGGCCTCCCGCTCGTTCACGGCGGCAGCGGTGCGATGACGCGGATCTGATCGTTGAAGCGCGCCCCGGGGCCGTCGCGGGCGAACGTATCGGCCGAACGCGGCGTCGAGTCATCGCCGTTGTCACCTTCCATGAAGGCGCAGCGAAAGCCGTTCGAGCGCCCTTCACCGCCGCACTCTCCGCGCGCGCGATTCTGACCCGCAAGGGCTGCTCCCGCCGATACGGCCAGGGCCCGTATGTCGGATCGCGCCACTTCGCCGGCGATTCTGAGCCTCAGGCAGGTATCCACCGGCGTCTGGCAGTCGCCGTCTCCATCGGAATCGCCTCCGGGCGCCGCGTCCGCAGACAGGGCGACGTAGATGTAGTGGTGCCAGTCGTTCTCCGCGAACCACTCGGGAAGCTCGTCGCGCGCGTCGTGAAGGTCGTCGTAGACGACGGAAAGGTCGAAGCGGACACCACTGAGGGTGAGCGCGCCCGCGGTGTCCGAGTCGATGCGCAATTCCCGTCGTCCCCAATCGAAAGCGTTCTCATCGGTGACTCGAACGTTCCATGGTGCAGCGTCGGGAGATGCCGGCGTGCCTGCCAACCCGGCGCCACGCATGGACAACGTGCGCCGGCGCACGTCGCCCGGGGTCGGCGGTGTCACCTGGAAGGCATCGTCCTCGAGACTGAACGAAATCTCGACGGTGCGTTTCACGGGGACTCCGAGATCGGCACGAAAATAATCGCTGTCGATATCGACGCCGGTGCACTGAGCACGGCTCGGTTCGCTCCACAGGCAGCGACCGCTCACGCGCGTTACCCGGACACGGCCCCTCAGAACGTCTTCGAGGGTCGGCACCAGCGCCGCGTCGCCGGAGTGCCGCGTGACGCTCGTCGGCGTCGCGTCCTCGAGATTCCAGGCGGCACCGAAGCGCGTCGTAAAGACTTCGTCGGGCAAATGCACCGGCAACAGTCCCCGGCGCGACAGGTCGCTCTTGAAGTCCGTGGATCGCGGATCGCCAAGGCTCATCAGCCATGGATACACGCCCTGCTCTGAGCGATAACGGTTCAAAGCAACCGCCACCTCGCCGAGCACGCGCTTTTCCACCGCGCGCATGAGCTCCATCACGGTGATGTACACGACGCGATCGTTGAACGCTCGCGCGCCCGCGCCGCCGGGGTGAACGATGAACTCTTCGCCGCTCTCGCGGGCGTCACACGGCGCCCTTACGGCGTCGGCGCACCCATCCGCGTCGGCATTGTCATAAGTGACGCCGCCGATGCGGATGCGGTCAAGATACTGCTCCGCCGCCGGTGCCATGCCGCGGCGCTGTTGGCGGCCGATGGCCGCACCCGGCGCGATGATCACGGCCGCCACCGGCAGCGGTGCGCCGCTGCGCGGATCGCGGAGCACCGCGCCGTCGAAGCCGCGAACCACCAGCCACGCGTGGGCCGCGCCTGCCGCACCGGCCATGCCCGAATTGACCGGTCCGCCGCCTCCGCCGGCAACCAGGTTGCGGGAAACCGCGTACCACAGTTGCTCGCCGCTGGCGTCGCGGGCGCGCAGACCGAGCGCCTGGCGTGGACACGGGGGTCCGTCACCGGCCCAGGGTAAGCGGCCGAGCAGGTGGGCGGCGGCGAGGCCGAAGGTGACGCAATCACCCTCGCCATCGTAGCGACCGTCGCGGTTGCGGTCGGGAAACGGCAGCAGACCGGGGGCAACGTGCTTGCCCCGCGTCGCGTGCACGGTCACCGCCCGGGCCACGACGGCGGCCTTGGCCTGGGCAAGCGCCCTCGCTGTGGCGGCGCTTCGCTGCGTGGCGGCCGGTTTCGAACCGCCGAGGCCTGCGGCCGCGCCCGCGAGCAGCAGCAGGATCGACACCGTCAGTAGGACGGTGCCGCGCTGGCGGCCCGCGAGCGCGCGGCACGCACGACCGAACCGGCACGAGGCCACCCGCTGCCGAGCGCCTGCGAGCGCCGCGTGTCCAGGCGACACCACCCTGTGCGCAATCCCGTGCATGCTCCCTTGCCTCGCAGACGCATCGAGGGGAGCCTACCGGCGTCGCGGGAATGACGAAGCCGATTCCCGCCGCCACCGCCGTAGGCCGGTTTCCCCCGACCGTGCTGTGCGAGGCGCGCGGCNNCCCCGACCGTGCTGTGCGAGGCGCGCGGCGCGCCGGGCAGGCCCCGGAGAGTCCCCATGCGGCACTTTTGGCTCGTTGATAATATTCAATAATTTCAATGGGTTATATTCTCACGGCCGGTACCGGCGCGGCTCTCGAGGGCGGCGCCCGGGAGCGTTACGAACATCCCGTGACACTGGTCACACATGGAATGTTCGGGGGCGGCTAGATTATGCTGAGCGGGCGGAGCGACCACCCTTGCCGGTTCGGGCATGCACCCGGGGCCTCGACACGAACGTGGTCGACAGGCGACGCAGGAGACCCATTTGAGCGCGATCACCCCTCGTTCGTGCGGGCTCACAGCCCGCCATCAGGCGGGCGCTGCCCTGCTGGTCGTGCTCGCCATCCTGCTGCTCGTCGCCGCGGCCGTGCTGCTCGAGCGGCTGCAGGTGGCCGCCATCCCGGCGCCGGCCCGGGATCCGGAGTCCATGCGCAGCCTCGCGCGCGCCAAGAGCGCCCTCATCGCGTGGGCCGCGAGCCATCCCGACACCCCCGGTCTGCTGCCGTTTCCCGATCGCGACGACGACGTGCCGCCGAGCTACGACGGCGAGGCCGACTGCGTGAGCCCGGGCGCCATCGTGGCCACGCATCTGCTCGGCAAGCTGCCCATTCGCGGTGAGCAGAGCGGCTGCACGAGCGCCATCGAGCTGTTCCCGGAAACCGTCGACAGCGCGCGTGAACGCCTCTGGTACGCGGTCTCGCGCAATCTCGTGCGCGGCGGCGGCGGAGGCCCTATCAACCCGGACATCGGCGAGCTGGCCACGCAGCCGTGGATCACCGTGCGCGATCAGAGCGGCGCGGTCATCAGCGATCGCGTCGCCGCGGTCATCCTCGCGCCGGGGCCGGTGCTCGGTACCCAGGACCGCGGCGGCGCCGCGCCCAAGGCGTTGAACTTCCTGGACGCGCTCACCGTCGGCGCCAGCACCTATAGCAACTTCGATGCCGACGGCTGCCCCGACGCCGGCAGCTGCGCGACGCCGGGCGAGGATTTCATCGTCGTTCCCGGCGGTGCGGACGGCTTCAACGACCGCCTGGTCTTCATCACCGTCGACGAGCTCATGCGCGCGGTCGAAGACCGCGTGCTCGGGGAGGCGGGCATCGCGCTGAGGAGTTACCGGGGCAGCCATCCGGACGACTTCTATCCGTGGCTGAGCCCGTTCAGCGATCCGCGCTCACCCGCGGGCCCGGCCACCGGCGGCGGCGCGACGTCGCTCGTGGACACGGGAACGGACTTCGGGGCAGCCGGCGTCTTGGCCGGCCATGTGGTGCGCAACCTCACCGACGGCTCCATCGGCCCGGTGGCCAGCGTGAGCGCCACGACGCTGACCCTGGAGGGACTCGTCGGCGGCACCAGCAACAGCTTCGCCGCGGGCGATCGCTACGTGGTGCACGCGCCCGACAAGTTCCGGGGGATTCCCGGCACCGTGGAAGGCATGCTGCCGCTGCATTACCCNNGACTACTACGAGAGCGGCGATTCGAGCCTGTGGGCAAACAATTCCGAATTCAGGCAGAAGACGGTCACCTTCAGTGACGTCGAGGGCACCTGCATGTGGACGCACAAGGATCGTGTGGACTGCTACGGTATCCAGGTAACCGATTTGGGTGGCACCCCCTTCGTCGTCCCTTCCGGATACTCCGTGACCAGGCGCACCATCGAGGTGCAATTCAGCTTCGAAGGACGGAACGACACCACGCCCACCGCAGCCGCCATTACCGCGCCGACGGCGGCGAGTCCGCGCACCCGCAGTGTCGAGATCCGGGCCACCTGCTCGAAGCCCAGGTCGTGGAACAACTGTCAGAGTGACGGAACCGAGAACAGCCCGCCGATGCCCGACCCCTCCCGGTTCGGCGCGGCGACGCCGCCGGAGCTCAACCCGGCGCCCTTCCTGCCCCAGGATCGCGACGCCACCCCGGGCGACAACGAGACCTGGATCGTCCGTATTACCGACGAGAACGGGGCCAATGTCGGGCAGCGCGCCGTCGTCATCGATCACGACACGCGCGGAAGAATGACGCTCAGCGGCATTCGCTACGAGATCGACGTGACGAACGAGCTGGCGCGCTGGTTCGTGGACAACGACTGGCACCGGTTCGTGCACGCCGCGGTGGCCGGGGCCCACGTGCCGGCATTGGCCGGCACCTCCAGCGGTGACGGCAGCTGCACCTCGCCACCCGTCGGCCCCGGCAACGAGGCGGACGACTGCCTCATCATTCAGTACAACGCCGCCACGGTGCGCAATGACGTCGAAGCGCTCGTCATCGCTCCCGGCGCCGTGCTCGCCGCCCAGGACCGCACCACGGCCACGGGGCCCACGGCCTGCGCCGGGCAGCCGCCGTTCCTGTGCGACTACTTCGAGGCGCCCAACAGCGACGCGGAGGCGACGGCCAGAAATCTGGTCTTCGGTCGCGCCCTCGGCAACACCTTCGACGTCGATACGACCTTCAACGACCAGATACGGGCGGTTCCCCCCTGAGGTCGACATTCATCAACGGCTATCGAACAGGTAACGGTTTGCAAGGCAAGTGCTCAATGCCGGGATCGGCCAGTACACCAGTGCGCGGATTCACGCTGGTCGAGCTCGCAGTGGTGATTGTCATCGTCGCGCTGCTGCTGGGAGCGCTGCTGGTGCCGCTCGCCACCCAGCTGCAGCAGCAGAAGAATCGGGAAACCCGCGAGACGCTGGAGGAGATTCGAGAGGCGCTGCTCGGCTACGCCATGACCCAGGGACGCCTGCCGTGTCCGGACAGGGATGCCACTCCAGACGGGTTGGAGAATGCTCCGTGCGGGGCTTCCAACCAAACGGCCGAGGGTTTCCTGCCCTACGACGATCTCGGGGTCTCGGCGACCGATGCCTGGGGGCGCGTTTTCCGTTACGCGGTCAGCGCCGAGTTTACCTACCGGACCACGCCCGGCTTGCCTCCACCCTGGTCTCCTCCCTCGCCGCCCACTGCCGACAGTCGGCTGGATCTGGCTGATGGCGTATTCGCCGCCATCATCGTCGAGACGCGCGGTGACAATCCCGCCATGGGCTCCGGTGGCGAGACCAAGGAGCTGATTCGGCTCTCGACCCGGACACCGGTGGTGGTGCTATCGGTGGGCAGCAATGGCGCAGGGGGCACCTTCTTGGGCAGCGGAACGCTGCCGGCCACGGTCGCCGGCACGGATGAGTTCGCCAACGTCGACTCCACCCCCGCGAACTTTCCGATTCCGCCGATAGTGCCGTTCCCGCCTTCCATATTCGTGGAGCGACGCCATACGCCGCAGAGCGGTGGCTGTAGTGACACCTTGGAGGGACAGCCATTCTGCGAGTATGACGATTTGCTGATCTGGATTTCAGCGCCGGTCCTGTTCAATCGCCTGATAGAGGCGCGCCAGCTGCCCTGAGTGTCCCTGAGTGTCCCTGAGTGTCCCTGAGTGCCCCTGAGGGGCGCCGCGCCGATGCGACCCGCTCATGGGGGCGCCAACACCCGGCTGAAAGTTGCTGTATTTGGCCCCTCGCCCGGGGAAGGCGGCGGGTGGGCTAGCTTCCAGGGGATGTGCGTCTCGGCGCAGGGGTGTCGTCGTCCCGGCGCGATTCGGCGCCACCGGCCGGGTTCCCCGAATCGACCTGCTCGCGTGGCTCGAGGACGCTCGCGGCGTCCTCGCCCGGGCGAATCTCGAAAGCATCGAATTTACGGCCGTTCTGCACCGCGATCTTCTGTCCCGCCCTGAGCGAGAAGCGCGTCGCGCCCGTGTCCGACGGCGGCAACACGAACCGCGTCTCGCCGCTGGTGCCCCGCGAGGGTTGCACGCGGATGCCCTCGGCGGTCGTGTTGCCGGTGACCACGGGCCGACCATTGACCCAGATGGTCGAGCTGCCGCCGCTTCGCTCGACCTTGCCGTCGAACGATATGACGTCCACCACCGGCGCCACGGGCTTTTCTCCGGATGGTGCCGGCGCCGGCTTGGGCGCTTCTCCGACATCACGCAGCTCGTCGAGCACGCGGCGCTCCTCGGCGCTGAAGAACCAGCGCCCGAAACTCTCGGCGCCGGCAACCCCCGCGTGCGTGAGCAGCAGCGCGACGCCGGCCGCCTGCACGAGGCCGAGGGCGCGGCGAGTGACTCGCAGCCGGGACACCGCTGCCCGCGCGCTTGCCTTGCAACTGTGATCAATCATGGCCGCTATGACCCCACCTCGGTCGGCTTCTGGATGGTGTACCAGCGCAGCCTGCATTCCGAGGCCAAGTGCGTTTCCTCCCAGCCACCGGGTGTATCCCTGCGCCGCTCTATTCGGCACGAGTCGACGCTGAACAGCCCATCGGCGTCCTCCTCGAGCTTGCCGAGCACGCGAAAAAAATCCTCGCCATGCAGCAACCCCATCTGCAGGTTCATCTCGCTTGCATAGAGCTTGTACGCACCCTCGACCAGCGGAAACTCGGCCTGATCCTGATACGGCTCTTGCGTGCTGACGGAGTAGGTCAGGCTCGGTAGCTTGAACACGGCGTCCGCGTCCCTGAGCGCCTCGGTCCAATTGAGCCGGCGTTCCTCGCCGATGATGCCCAGGCGCTCGAGCTCCTGAAACATCGGATAGTAGGTAACGACCATTTGCTCGAGCTCGTCGAGCTTCCTGTACTCGAGCTCCGCCGCGCGCCGGTCCCGGTCCGCGCTCTTGAACGCAAGGTCCTTGCTCTCCCAGAAATGATAGCTGGACCCGACGAGGGCCCCGGCAACCGCCGCGGCGATGGCGAGACCGATGAGGGCGCCTCGCAGCATGCCCCACTCGATATCAGCCGGCTTCATCGACCCGTTCTCCTATGACGACGTGCAGCTTGAAGCGCGCTTCGGGATTGCCCTGCCGCAGGTCGCCCTGCAGCACCTTGTCCGAGCTGGTATCCAGCGGTAGCTCGACGACGTTGACGGCCTCGACCTGTGGAAGGGCCAGCAGCGCGGCCTGGAATTGCTTCACTTTCTCGATTGCCTGCCGGTAGTTGCCGTCGAATGGCTCCACCCGGCCCTTGATGTCGGCGATCTGGTAGTGGCGCACGGGTTCCGTTGATGCGGCGAGCGCCTGATTGCCCGGCCGGCTGCCGTTGGAACGGTCGCGCCGCCCGCCAATCTGCGCGGCGGGATCGGTGCTCGCCAGCCACTCTATGGCGTCCACCTTTAGCGTATCGAAGTCCACCAGGCTTCGGCTCAGGGTCATGGCCATGGCAAGCGGTGTCGTCTTGTAGTTGCGCAGCGTCTGCGCCATCTCCACCGCCGCCTTGATGTCACGGGGCTCGGCGGGGATGCTCGGCATGCGCCGTTTGAAGATTTCGACGCGCTCATTGTAGAACTCGGTTCGCTGTTTGGCCGACGCCGTCTCGCCGATGGCATTGAATGCGTCGATGACGTTCGCGCCGCTGACGAAAAGCGCTGCGACCACGAGCGCGATACTGGCGGCGATCAGGCCGAGGCGTGCCCGGTACATGGTGTTGTGGCGCGTCTGGCTCGCGGGCGCATACTGGTTCGGCAGGCGCTTCTTCGCCAGCAGGTGAGCGAAGATACGATCCGAGTAATCGGAGCCGTACGTGCCCTTCATGCCGACCATCTGCGCAACATCGGCCACGTCCAACAGGTGATGGCGTGTCGTCAGCGAATCCGGCGACTGCCGGCTGACGTCGGTGAGCAGGCCACGGCTGGCGACGATATAGACGTCCAGCGGACTGTCGTGGGGCAGCTGGCGCAAGCTGTTCAGATAACGGCGGATTTTCTCGATCTCACCGAGCACGTACGAGGCGTGACCCGGCGCTCCGCCCGGAGGCATGATGGCGAGGCGGCTGAGCTTGACACGTTTTTGATGAAAAAACGTCTGGCGCAGCCCGCCAGTGCTCTGCAGAGTCACCAGCAGCGCGTGATCGGCCTCCACCGGCAAACGCTTGATGAGCGTTTCGCTGACGATTGGCAGTGAATAGATACCCGCGAGTGGTACCTTGTGCTTGGCGATTTGACCGACCCAAGGGCTCAGGAGATCGGGACGAATAAGCGCAGTGAACAGCACGCGATCGTCACGGCGGCCCTCGGCTTCCCGCCCCTGCATCGCCGCGTAGCTGTAGGTAGGATCCCGAAAAAGTCGATTCAGCCGCGTACGGATGAGGGCGCGCCGATCGCCGCCGATAACGTGCGGGATAGTTTCTTCGCGGAACTCCTCCTCGACGACGTCCACCAGCAGGTACACGGGGTCCTTCGGCGCGTGATCGAGGTAGAGCGAGAATTCGGTAAGCCCGTCCTCGTCGGCCGCGAACCAAAGGGGTTCGAGCAGCGTGCCGCCCGACCATTGGTACACGGCCATTCGTCCGCCAGCCAGAAAAAATACGCGTCTCGACATGGTCTAGATATCGATTTTCGTGATCAGGTCGTAAATGGGGCCAAGCACCGAGACGATGACCCAGCCGAGAATCGCGCCGAGCACGACGGTCATGGCGGGGCCAATCATCGTCTGCACCTTCTCGATGGACTCGGATACGTCGCGGTCGTAAAAATAGCTGATGTTCAGCAACGCCTCGTCGAGCCCTCCAGTGCTCTCACCGACACGCAGCATGCGAAGCACGAGCGGCGGGAAAAGCCCGGTGTACTCGAATCCGGCGCTGATGCTGGCGCCATCACCGATCTGCCGTCCAGCGCGTCGCGCCGCATCTTCGATAGCCTTGTTACCCACCAGCCCCTCGCACACACGTATGCACTCGAGTACCGTGATTCCGGAACGGTACATGATCGCGAAGTAGTTGGCGAAGCGCGCCAGGATCATCTTCTTGTAGATCGGGCCGATGATCCAGACTCTAAGCTTGAACGCGTCGACGGTGTACTGCAGCGCGCTGCTCGAATTCAACACGGCCATGAAAACAATAAAGATGATCGTCGGCACAGCCAGAACGACGTACCAATACTGCACCGTGAAGTTCGATACGGCGATGAGCGCGCGGGTGTGAAGGGGAAGTTCCTGCCCCATCATGGTGATGAAAGAGGTGAGCTGCGGCACCAGATAGCCCATGAGAAAAACAATCACCAGCAGCACGACGCCGCCCACGAACAGGGGATACATGAGCAGCTTTTTCATCTGTGCCGTCTGCTCGTCCTGCCATTTTAGATTATCGGTAAGCGTCTTCAGAACCTCGCTCATGCGACCGCTGAACTCGCCCGCGCGCACCAGATTGACAAACACCTTGTCGAACACCTGAGGGTAGCTGTCCATGGCAGTCGAGAGCGTGGAACCGCCCTCGATGGATTCCACCATGCCGGCAACGATGTCGCGCAGCCTCTTGTCCTCGACCGAGTCGCGGATGTCCTGAAGACCCTCGAGCAGCGGCACTCCCGATGAAACCAGCTGCTCGAGCTGCATGCAGAACCCGATAACCTCGCGACGCGGAATCTTGCGGGCGGTGCCGCCCGTGGTCTTAGCGGCGGTGAAGTTGACAAGGTCGAGGCCCATGCGCCGCAGGCGCACTTCCAGGTCCGCCTCGTTGACCGCCTCCATCCGGCCGAACGCGAGCTTGCCGCGCTCGTCCATCGCCTTGTACTGCATCACGGGCATGCGGAATCAGGTGATGCCTTCGGTCAGATCCAGGACTCGAGACACCTCGTCCATGCTGCTGATGCCTTCCAGCACCCGTCGCACGCCGTCGTCGGCGAGAGTGTTGAAACCCTTCGTCGACGCCAGCTTGTAGAGCTCGCGCTGGGTGGCATCGCGGGCGACCAGATCGTCGATCTCGCGATCGAAGCGCAGCAGCTCCATCAGCGCGAGACGACCTTTGTAGCCCGTGTGCTCACATTTCGAGCATCCCTTCGCCTTGTAGACAGGCGGCGCCTCCGAGCCGACGCTGAGCCGCAACAGCTGGCGCTCGATCTTGGAGGGATCGTAGACCTGCTTGCACTGCACGCAGAGCTTGCGCACCAGCCGCTGGGCGATGACCCCGATGATATTGCCGGCCATGATGCCGGCCTGGATGCCGATATCGCGAAGACGCGCGATGGAGCCGATGGCGGAGTTCGTGTGCAGGGTGGTGAAAACCTGGTGGCCGGTCATGGCGGCTCGAAACGCCATGGTGGCGGTGTCCTCGTCGCGCACCTCTCCGACCAGGATGATGTCGGGGTCCTGACGCATGAGGCTGCGCACGCCGTTTGCGAAGTCGAGGCGCACGGCATCGTTCACCGATGTCTGGCGGATCATCTCGATGGGGTATTCGACCGGATCCTCCAGCGTCATGATGTTCACCTGCTCCGTGTTCAGGTGACTCAACATGGAGTAAAGCGTCGTCGTCTTACCGCTGCCGGTCGGACCGGTGACGAGGATGATGCCCTCCGGCCTCGCCATCATCAGGCGCAGCGTGGTGAGCGCCTTATCATCGAGGCCCAGGCCCTCGAGCGGCACGATGCCCTTCTGTCGATCGAGCACGCGAAGCACGATGTTCTCGCCGTGGCTCGTCGGCAGAGTCGAGACGCGGAAATCCACCGGGCGGCCGGACACCGAGAGCGAGATGCGCCCGTCCTGGGGCGATCGCATCTCCGCGATGTTCATACCCGACATCACCTTGACACGCACGGCGATGGCGGACCAGTAATTTCTGTGCAGGCTGCGGATCTGACGCAAAACGCCGTCGATGCGGTAGCGTATGCGCAGAAACTCGTGCTCCGGCTCGAAGTGAATGTCCGACGCGCCGCGCTTGACCGCATCCGAGAGCAGCGCGTTCACGAGGCGCACCACCGGCTGGCTGTACTCGTCGCTCTCAGCCTCGAGGCTCTGGTAGTCGATCTCGCCGGTTTCTATCTCCTGCAGAATTCCGTCGACGGAGAGCTCGAAGCCGTAGAACTGATCGATAGCCTTGTCGAGCTCCGCCTCGCCGGCCAGGAGCGCCTTGATCTGCACCTCGTCGTCGAGCAACGCCTTGATCTGGTCGAGCGCGATGACGTTGAACGGATCGGCCATTGCCACCGTCAGCGTGTTCTGTTCGGCGGAGAACGTCAGCGCCAGCACGTGATAGCGCCGCGCGACGTCCTTGGGAATGATCTTGACGACCTCGCTGTCGACGACGACCTTGGTGAGATCGACGCTGTCGTAGCCGAGCGCGCCGCCGAGCACGTCGCGGATGACGGCCTCGGTGGCGAATCCGAGGCGCACCAGAATCTTGCCAAGGTGCTCCTTGCGCGACCTCTGCTCGGTGAGCGCGATGCGAACCTGGTCTTCGCTGACGATGCCCTTGGCGACCAGGGTCTCGCCGATACGCCGGGTCCTTACCGGTGCTTCGATGTTGATGGTTGGCGAATCAGCGGTCACTGCGCCGAGCCCTCGAAGGCGAGTCGCAGCAGCCGGTCGCGCACGCTCGGTTGGTCGAAGGCGGCGCGCTTCTCGCCAGCCAGCTCGAGGGCGCGCCGATAATAGTCCGCGGCCGCCTTGCCCTTACCGAGCTGGTCGAGGCTCACTGCGAGGTTGTAGGTGTAGTCCGGATTTTCGCTGTTGAGGCGGTAGGCATCGAAATAAGCCGACTGCGCCTCGCCCCAGCGACCCTGCTCGGCATACATGTTTCCGAGAGTGAAATGCAGGTGCGGCGCGTCGGGCTCCTCGCGCAGCAGCAGCTTGATCTGGCTCTCGCCGCGAAGCGGGTCGACGTTCTCGTGAATCGCGATGAGGCCGGCCTGGGCGACGCTGTCGCGGGGGTTGAGGCGAAGAAGCGTCGTGTAGTGCTCGGAGGCCTCGTCCCACATCCCGTCGCGCACGGCGATGGCGCCGAGTCCCAGATGCGCGTTGCGGTTGCGCGGATCCGATTTCAGCACGCGCTGGTAGCTGCGCTTGGCCGCGACCAGATCGCCCGCGCGCCAGGCCTCATAGGCCTGGGCCAGGAGCGGGTGCAAGCGATCGGGGGTGCTGCGGCGCTTGATCTTGAAAGCGGCACCCCCGGTCGGCGAAGGCGGCGCCATGCCCGCGCTCTGGATACGCTGGGCGACCAGCTCTTCGGCCGAGAGGCGCGGGCCGCCCTCGTCCACCGCACCACCCTGCCGCGAGCCAGCGGGCGGTGCCGTCACCTGAGCCGCCGACGGCGCGCTGCGCGCCAGCTGCGCCATGCTCGTTTGGCGCTCCGTGGCCGTCTCGCCCGCATCCGGCGCCGGCGTCACCGCGGCTGCGCCGGCCGCCGCCGGCGTGGCTGCAGCTACCCTCTCGGCGCCGGCCTGGGGCGCTGCGGAGGCCGTTCCCGGCGCCGGCTGCGGCACGCCCGTGGCCGCACCCGCCTGGGTCGTCGCCTGCTGGGTCGCCTGGGTCGCCTGGGTCGCCTGGGTCGCCTGGGCAGGCGCCTGAGGCGCGGCAGGCTGCGGCAGCGATGTCGGCGCCGGCCGCGGAGCCTGCACGAAATCCGGCCTTCCGGAGATCAGCCGCTCGAGGCTGTCCCAGTAGAGCAGCGCGAGCCCGCCGATGACCACCACCAGCAGCAGCGGCAGCACGCCCACGAGCAGCCAGTTGCGGCCTGCACGGCTTCGGCTCGCCTCCTTGGCATGAAACACCGCGCGCACGCGACGCTGGGTCTCGGTATCGCCGCCTACGCGCTCGCCGGCAGTGGTCGCCTCGGCCATCGCCGAGCGCAGATCGTCGCGGGTCACGGACACCGAGCCGTCGTCGTCGAAGTAGCTGTCCACCGAGCGCTGCGCCTGCTTGACCGAAGGCAGCGTTGCCGAGGTGTCAGCCGGGATGCTGTGCTCGACGTCGATGGCGTTGGCGTCGTCGATGATGGAGATGGAGTCATCCAGTGACCCTTCGCCGATATCCTCGAACGACGACGTGTCATCCGCCTCGATGCCGAGTCGTCCCTGCATCTCGCGGGTATCCTCGAGCGACAGCCGATCGCTGGTATCCGACGGCGAGACCGGCCGATCGAGCGTGGGCTCGCGGGGCAACGGCCGCTCTCCGGAGGCGGACTCGTCGATGGGGTCGAGGCTGAAGCCCTGGGTGGAGGCCATATCGAGCTCCGCGCCATCGCTCGAGGCTTCCGCCTGGCGGGCTTTCTCGGCCCGCTTGAGGGCATCCATCAACAGGCTCATGGCAGATCTTTCACGAAACGCGATTTTGCGGGCTCGGCCTGGGGCTCGATGCTCTGCGGCAGAAACGGCTGGAACGCTTTGAGATCCGCCTGCACGTCGGGCGTCTGGATCACCCACGGGCGCAGGAAGATGACCAGCTCGGTCTTCTTGAACGCGTTGTTACGCGAGGTGAACAGATCGCCGACGAGGTCCGATTCCGAAATCCAGGGCACGGCGTCGGACTCCCTTCTGACGTCATCGGTCATGAGTCCGCCGAGCACCGCCAGCTGGCCGCTGCCGATGCGCAGCACCGATTCCAGCTCGCGCACCGCTATCTGCGGAATCAGGTTCGGTATGGTTGTCGGCGGCGACGTTGTCGTGTCGGTAAGGGCGGGATTCGGATCCTGCACGAAGTCGATCACGCGGCTGATAGTGGGGCGTATGGTCAGCGTCACCTCGTCGATCTCGCTCACCTGTGGCGTCACCGACATCACCACACCCACCGACACCGATTTGGCCGTCGTCTCCGAGCTCTGCAGCACAGACCCGCCGACCGCGGCCTGGGACTGCTGGCTCTTGACCTCGAAATAGATCACGTTCTCGACCACCTTGAGCAGCGCCGTCTGGTTGTTGAGCGCCATCACCTTGGGGCTGGAGAGCACGCGGGTGTCGCCGAACGTCTGCAGCAGCTCGATCGAGCCCGCGATATCGCCGGCGGAGTTGGTGTATGACAGAGAGAAGTTGGGCGGCGTCGTCACGGGCGCGGCAACGCCGGCGGACAGGCTTTGGGCGACGGACCAACCGGCGCCCGTGGCAAGGGCCTGCCAATCGATGCCGGCCTGGTAGCCGTCACTGAGCTGAACCTCGACGATAGTCGCCTCGATGAGCACCTGACGCCGCGAGGCGGCCTTGACCTCGTCGAGATAGCGCTGCACCTCCTCGTGCTGGGCTCCGGTGGCGCGCACCATGAGCACGCCGTTGGAGGCGTTGGCGATCACGGTTTCGTCGTCGTCCAGGCCCTCGAACGTGCCGCTTCCCGATACCAGCTTGCGCACGTTCTCCAACAGTGTGTCCCAGAAAGGGTACGCCGAGCTGCTGGTGACTGTCGTGGTCGAGTTGTTGCCGCCGGCATCGCCGCCGCCACCGCCACCGCCGCCACCACCGCCGCCGGCCTCCGTCGAGGTCGTCGCGATCTGGGTCGATACGCTGCTGCTGGTGGTGGCCTCGCGCGTCAGGTTCACGTAGTCGACGCGGTAGACGCGCACGAAGGGCGTGTCCGGCCTGATGCTGATGTTGTCGCCGCTGATCTCGTAGCGCAGATTCAGCTGACGGGAGAGCCTATCGAGAATCTGAGTGAGCGACTGATCCACCGCGTTGAGGGTCGCAAGCCCCGAGACGTCGGGATGGATGTCGACGTTGATGGAGGCGTCGCGCGCGAGGGCGAACAGCAGCTCCTTGACCGGCACCTCGTTGACCACCACCGTGTAGGTTTCCACCGGCGCCTCGGGCACCGGCTTCGGCACGAACGGGGTTCTGCGCACCGGGGCGGGAATGCTGCTGGTGGCGGGCGCGGCAGGAGGCTCCTCGCTCACGTGCCCCGATGAGATGGGACGCGGGTCCGGGGCGATTCCCTGGCAGGCGGCGATCGCGGACACGAGCGCCAGCGCGGCGCCGGATCGCAGGCACCGGCCTATCCCGCCAAGGATAAATCCCTGCACTTCCCCAGCCTCGTGATGTGTGGAGACCCTGGGAATATAGATAGTGCGTCGGCAAAGAACTGAGACCCAGTTCCCCAATTGGATGACCTCATCCGACCGTTGGCTCTGCGCGGCCGTCAGCGCGAACCAATCTATTATTACCGGCCGCCTATCGGGCGGTACCCGTCCAGGCGCAGACTAGAGCAGATACATGTAGTTATCGACCTTAGCTCGCTTGCTGCCTGACATGGTCGAGGATGGCACAGTTGGCGTACCCAGGCCAAGCGTCGGGCGTCTCAATTTCACCCCTCCCGCGGGCCCGCTGCCAAGCGGTCCCTGGGAGCCCTGCGGGGGTATCCGCGGGCCGGGGCCACTGGCGCCCGCGGGCGGTGCGCGTGGCTAGCCCAGGGGCGCGATGTCGCGCACGTTGCGGATGAAGGGCCGATGATCGCGCAGCGCCTCGGGCAGCTCCTCGAGGGCGGCCTTGGCGGCCGAGAAGGTCTCGTACTCCTTATAGAGGACCCCGTACCAGAGGTTGCTGCGAATGCGCGTCTCGAACACGTAGTAGTCGTCGACCTCGCCGGCCGCTTCGCGTTCGCGCAGGAAACGCTCGAGATTGGCCCTGCGCGCAAAGTCGGTGAGCAGCAGCTGGATGCTGAAGTGACGCCCGTCGGCGGACGCGAGCCAGGCGCGGGTCGCCGCCAGGCGCGCCTCGGTGAGCGGCCCGACATCGGCCCTGCCCTCGGCAGCCGACGGCGACTTGTCCACCGGCGCGGCGGCTTCCTCCACTCGGCCGGCCGCGACCCGCTCGTCCTCGGCCTCGCCCGCCGGCGGCACAGGCTCGCCGGCGGTATCGGGCAGCGGCGTCGCGCCCCCGGCGACGGCGTCCTCGCGAGCCGCGGCGACCGGCCCTGCGACGACCGCCTGCGGCTCCGCCCGCGCGCCGCTATCGCTCTTCGGCGGCACGCTCAACGACTCCGAGAGCACCAGCCGACTGCCGTCATGCCTCGCCGCAGGCGCGGCGACCGGCGCCGAGGCCGGCGGCGCGCCGGGACCGTCATCGTCCGCGGCGGCCAGTGGCGCCGGCGACGCATCATTCGACAAAGCGGCCGTGGCACCCGCCGCCACCTCCGTCGTTTTCGCCGCAGGCTCCCCGGGGCTCGCGCCCGCCTGCGCCGGGGCGGCGTGCGCTGCGCCATTGCCGGTGGCGGCCTCGCCGCGGCCCGCGACAGCGCCTGCGCCGTGCTCGACGGCACCGCCCGGCAACCATCGGCGCAGCTGCTCGGCGACGCCGTCGGGGCGCTGAAGGAGCGTCCAAACCAGCGCTGCGACGATCAGCAGCGCACCGGAAACGAGAAAAGTCTCGGCCAGACCCCAGCGGCGGCGGCCCACGAACTGGCTGTCATTGATGGCGATCCTGACGTGGCGATTGCCGACATCGAAGGTGTCCTCGGCGAAAGCCGCCAGCAGCGCCTTGTCGGCGAGAATGTTGATACGTCGCGTGAGCCCTGCCGAGGCCTTTGCGAGACGCCGGTAAGCAGCGCCGCGAAAAATGTCCGGGCCACGATAGCCGACCGCGCGCATGCGGAAGTTGACGTACTCGCGCATCTGCTCGGGCGTGAACGGCTGCAGGTAGAAGCTGTGGGTGATGCGCTCCTTGAGCTGTCGGATCTCCGCCTTCTCGAGATTCTTGTCGAGCTCGGGCTGGCCGAACAGCACGATCTGCAGCAGCTTGTCGCGATGGGTCTCGAGATTGCTGAGCAGGCGGATCTCCTCGAGCGTCGCAAGGGGCATGCTCTGGGCTTCTTCGATGAAGACCACCACCTGTCGGTTGTTCGCGTGCTTCTCGAGCAGACGCTCCTGGAGCGCGTGCATGACCTGCAGACGGTTGGCATCGGGCGCCACGTCGAGCTTCATCTCCAGCGCGATCGCGTGCAGAGTGTCTTCGGGTGAAAGGCTCGGGTTGGCGAGATAGACGATATCCACCGAATCGGCGAGACGCTCCTCGAGCATCCGGCAGAGCATGGTCTTGCCGCTGCCGACCTCGCCGACCACTTTGATAATCCCTTCACCGCTCGAGATCGCGTAGATCAACGCATCGAGGACCTCGCCCCGGCTGCCGCCCGGGTAGAAAAGCTTCGTATCGGGCGTTATTCGGAAGGGAGCGCGCTTGAGGCCGAAGTGCTCGTTATACATCGGCGGCGTCTCCGCCCTTGAGGCGCTGAATCTTGCTGTACAGGGTCGTGCGATTCACGCCCAGCAGTCTCGCGGCCTCGCTCAAGTTACCGTCGGCGAGCTTCAGCGCCGCCTCGATGTAGCGCTGCTCCCAGCTCGACAGGATCTCGTCGAGGCGGAAGCCGCCGGCAGTGAGCTGCTTGACGGAGTCTCCGTCAATCTGGGACTGGCTGTCGAACTCGGCCTCGAGCTCGGTCAGTCCGATGTGCGCGCCCGGATACTTGGCGCCGAGGCGTATGACGATGTTCCTCAGCTCACGCACGTTGCCCGGGAAGGTGTAACGGGACCAGCGCTCGGCGGCCTGATCGTCGAGCACGAAAGGCGGCACCTTCTCGGCATAGAGCGCGCGAAAGTGCTCCATCAGCAGCAGGCTGTCGTTGCCCCGCTCCCTGAGCGGCGGCACATCGATGGTCAGAACGCTCAGGCGGTGGTAGAGATCGTGGCGAAAGCTGCCGTTGCGGATCTCCTCGAGAAGATCGCGATTGGTTGCCGCGATGACCCGCGCCTGCGCCTGGCGTGGACGGGTCTCACCGACGCGATAATACTCTCCGTTCTCCAGCACTCGCAGCAGCTTGGGCTGCAGCGCGAGCGGAAATTCGCCGACCTCGTCGAGAAGCAGCGTGCCCTCGCCTGCGTCCTCGAAAAAGCCGGCCTTGGCATTGGTGGCGCCGGTGAACGCGCCCTTGGCATGCCCGAACAGCTGCGCTTCCAGCAGCTCCGGCGTGAAGGCCGCGCAGTTCACGCTCACGAACGGCGCGGCGGCACGCTCGCTCTGCTCGTGCAGAAGCTGCGCCACCAGCTCCTTACCGGTGCCGGATTCACCCTCGATGAGCACCGGGAAGGGGGTGTCGGCGAAACGTGCGATCTGGCTGCGAAGCGCATCCATGGCCGGGCTCTCGCCGAGCAGCTCGATGCCGCTCGTCGCCTCCTCCGGCCCCTGCAACTCGGCCTCCAGGATCATCAGATGATGATCGAGGCGCGCCTTGAGCAGCTGCGGATCGCAGGGCTTGGCGATGAAGTCGGCGGCGCCGAGCGAAAGCGCGTGCTGCACGTTGTGCTTGTCGCTCTGTCCCGACAGCACCAGGATTTTCATCGATGGGCTGACCGCGAGCAGCTCCCGGATGAGCGCGAAGCCCTCGTCCGGGCGGTGGGGCTCGGGCGGCAGGCCCAGATCCACCAGCGCCAGCGCCGGCATCCGGTCGAGCTTCATGATGAGCTGCTTGGCTTCGCCGCGGCTCGCCACCAGGTGCACGTCGAAGTCATCGCGCAGCACGAACGCCAGCGACTCGCCGATGAGCGGGTCGTCGTCGATGAGAATCAGCCCGTGTCGCGCAGCCTTCTGGTCGGGCTTCGCCGTGGCCTTGGCCATGGGCAGGAAAACCTCTGGATGCCCTTGATAGACCTACTAATATAGTGGGCGCCGCCGGCCCGTGCACGAGCCGCGGGCGCGGCCGGCTTCGCGCGGTGGCGCCGCGGCGCGAGCCACCGGCCCCCGGCTAGTAGCGGTAATGATCGGGCTTGTAGGGGCCTTCGGAGGGCACGCCGATGTAGGCCGCCTGCTCCGAGGTGAGCTCGGTGAGCGCGACGCCGAGCTTTTCCAGGTGCAGCCGGGCGACCTTCTCGTCCAGGTGCTTGGGCAGCACGTAGACCTGGTTGTCGTAGTTCTTCGGGTTCTGCCACAGCTCGATCTGCGCGAGCACCTGGTTGGTGAACGAGTTCGACATCACGAAGCTCGGGTGGCCGGTCGCGCAGCCGAGGTTCACCAGGCGGCCCTCGGCCAGCACGATGAGGCGCTTGCCGTCGCCGAACACCACGTGATCGACCTGCGGCTTGATGTTGTCCCACTGATAGTCGCGCAGAGAAGCGATGTCGATCTCGGAGTCGAAGTGACCGATGTTGCACACGATGGCCTCGTTCTTCATACGCAGCATGTGCTCGTGGGTGATGACGTCGACGTTGCCGGTGGCGGTGACGAAGATGTCGGCCTCCGACGCCGCCTGCTCCATGGTGACGACCCGGAAACCCTCCATGGCCGCCTGCAGCGCGCAGATCGGGTCGATCTCGGTAACCCACACGGTGGCGCCCAGTCCGCGCAGCGACTGCGCGCAGCCCTTGCCGACGTCGCCGTAGCCGCAGACGACGGCGACCTTGCCGGCGATCATCACGTCGGTGGCGCGCTTGATGCCGTCGACCAGCGAGTCGCGGCAGCCGTAGAGGTTGTCGAACTTCGATTTGGTGACCGAGTCGTTGACGTTGATCGCCGGGCACTTGAGGGTGCCGTCGCTCACCATGTCGTACAGTCGCTTCACCCCCGTGGTGGTCTCCTCGGAGATACCGCGCACGTCATCGAGAAGATCGGCGTACTTCTCGTGCATCACGGCGGTCAGGTCGCCGCCATCGTCGAGGATCATGTTCGGGCGCCAGCCGTCTGGACCGAAGATGGTCTGGTCGATGCACCACCAGAACTCTTCCTCGGTCTCGCCCTTCCAGGCGAACACGGGAATCCCGGCGGCCGCCATGGCCGCGGCGGCATGATCCTGCGTCGAGAAGATGTTGCAGGACGACCAGCGGATCTCGGCGCCGAGCGCGATCAGCGTCTCGATCAGCACGGCGGTCTGGATGGTCATGTGCAGGCACCCGGCGATGCGCGCCCCCGCGAGCGGCTGGCTCGCCCGGTACTCCTCGCGCAGGGCCATCAGCCCCGGCATCTCGGTCTCGGCGATGGCGATTTCCTTGCGGCCCCACTCGGCCAGCGCGATGTCGGCGACCTTGTAATCGGGCTCGATGTTTTCAACCGGTTGGCTCGTCATTGCATTACTCCGATGTCGTCTACGACCGCCTTGCCGAGCGTCAGTGTAAGGGTCGTGCGTGAAGATTCCGTCAAAGTCCCGCCGCCTCGCGCAGCGCCGCGGCGCGATCGGTCCGCTCCCAGGGAAAATTCTCGTCCTCGCGGCCGAAGTGGCCGTAAGCGGCCGTCGGCGTGTAGATGGGCCGCAGCAGATCCAGCATCTCGATGATGCCGCGCGGCTTGAGATCGAAATGGGCATTCACCAGTTCGCTGATGCGCCCGGCATCGATCTTGCCGGTGCCGAAGGTCTCCACGTCCACCGAGGTGGGCTCGGCCACGCCGATGGCGTAGGAGACCTGCACCTCGCAGCGGTCGGCGAGGCCGGCGGCGACGATGTTCTTGGCCACGTAGCGGCAGGCATAGGCCGCCGAGCGATCCACCTTCGAGGGATCCTTGCCCGAGAACGCGCCGCCGCCGTGGCGCGCCACGCCGCCGTAGGTGTCGACGATGATCTTGCGTCCGGTCAGCCCGCAGTCGCCCTCCGGGCCGCCGATGACGAAGCGTCCGGTCGGGTTGATGTAGAAGCGCGTGTCGTTGGCGAGCCACTCGGCGGGGATGGTGGGACGGATGATCTCGTCCATGACGGCCTCGTGGATGGTTTTCTGATCGACCTCCGGGTCGTGCTGGGTGGAAAGCACCACCGCGTCCACGCGACTCGGCTTGCCGGCTTCGTAACGAAACGTCACCTGGCTCTTGGCATCAGGGCGCAGCCACGGGATCGTGCCGCTGCGACGCACCTCGGACTGACGCTTCACCAGGCGGTGCGCGAAGGTGATCGGCGCCGGCATGAGCACGTCGGTCTCGTTGGTCGCGTATCCGAACATCATTCCCTGATCGCCCGCCCCCTGCTCGTGGCTCGTGCTCTCGTCGACCCCCTGGGCAATGTCCGGTGACTGCTTGCCGATGGCGTTGAGGACGCCGCAGGTGTGGCCGTCGAATCCATACGCCGTGTTGTTGTAGCCGATGGCGTTGACGCGCTCGCGCACCAGGTGCTCGGTATCGATGATGGCCGACGTGCTGATCTCGCCGGCGACGATCACGACGCCGGTCTTGACCATCGTCTCGCAGGCAACGCGTCCGTTCGGGTCCTGCTCGAGGATGGCATCGAGGATCGTGTCCGATATCTGGTCCGCCATCTTGTCCGGATGGCCCTCGGAAACCGACTCCGAGGTGATCAATTGAGTGCGCGCCATGGATTGCCCGTCTGAAGGTCAAAAAAAAGACGGTAAGTGTAACCATTGAAGTGCGTTCGCCCAATACCCGCGTGGGTCTGGCAGCGACCCGCGCGTATCCGTGCGCGCCGAGAGCGCGCCTTCAGTAACCCCAGGTGCCGCGCAGCAGTCTGGCGTGGCCCTCGTAAAGGGCAGCGCTTGCCGGCTCGAACCCGGCCAGACCAGCGCGGGCGAGCGCCCGGCGCCCGGCGTCGATGTCGGCGGCGGCGAGAAACGCCCGGCGGATGACCTCGCGGGCCGAGGCCGGGACCGCGGGCGACGCGGACAGGGCCATGCCCGGGCCCTGCTGCATCGACAGAACCACGTTCAACTGAGGGTGCCTGCGTACCATGTCGGAGGGAATCACGGCCGCTGCCACGTCGCCGTTGATGACGCGGCGGATACCCTCCTCGTACGAGCCCACCTCCACGAGCACCGGAGCACGGATTGGATCGGGGAACAGCTCCGCCAGACGCAGGGCCGCGAGACTCGGTGGTGGCGGCGTCGCCACCGGCTCTCCGAACAGCTCGTCGAGCTCGACGAACACCGTCGCGGGCCCGGTGACGACGCTGAACCCCGACACGCCGGCAACCTTTGCCAGCACCTCGTAGTCGAAATGACGCACGCGGTAGTCGGTGAAATGGCCTTCGTCGAGAACCAGGTGATACGCCTCGCCCCTGACCATCGCCTGCCAATGGGAGAGCACGCTGTCGGGGACAATGAGTGTCAGCCGATGCCCGCTCGCCTCCGAGAGGTACTCGGCGAGCGGCGCGAATGCCATCGAGGCATCGTCGCCTTGGGCCTGGGTCTGGACGACGAGACTGAACTGCCCGGCGTTCACCGCCGCGGCGGCGCCGAGCGCCAGCGCGGCGAGCACCGGCGCCAGTCCCCGTGCATGCGGTCGAACTCGAATCATCGCCAACTGAGCGGCCATCACCCGCAGGCGTCGCGGGTCCTCGCGTCGATGTGACAATGATAGTCGTCCCGCGCAACGCATGGGGGCGCGTTGCGCAACACGGGCCAGTACGTCAAAATTCGCCTTTCCCTGCGTACAGGTCGACTTCCCACAGGCTGACTGCCGATGATCGTGGCTGTCTCCAACAGCGGGCGCGTTTCGGTGTCCCGGGCGGCGCGAAAAGCGACGTTCGCGCCGGCTGAACGGCCGACGGCGTGCGGCCGTCGCTGAGCTGCAGGCATCCGCATGTCATCTCGTCGAGAAATCGCCAACGCCATCCGGGCGCTTTCCATGGACGCGGTCCAGCGGGCCAAGTCCGGGCACCCGGGCATGCCCATGGGCATGGCCGACATCGCCGAGGTTCTGTGGAACGACTTTCTGCGCCACAATCCCGGCAACCCGCGGTGGTGCGACCGGGACCGTTTCGTGCTTTCGAACGGTCACGGCTCGATGCTGCTCTACTCGCTGCTGCACCTCACCGGCTACCCGCTGCCGATGGAGGAGATCGTCAATTTCCGCCAGCTGCACTCCATGACCCCGGGCCACCCCGAGTACGGCGACACGCCCGGCGTGGAGACCACCACCGGACCGCTCGGCCAGGGTCTCGCCAACGCGGTCGGCATGGCCATCGCCGAGAAGGTGCTGGCCGCGCAGTTCAACCGCGGCGATCACGCAATCGTCGATCACCACACCTACGTCTTCGTCGGCGACGGCTGCCTGATGGAGGGCATCTCCCACGAGGCCTGCTCGCTCGCCGGCACCCTCGGGCTCGGCAAGCTCATCGTCATCTACGACGACAACGGCATCTCCATCGACGGCGAGGTGCAGCACTGGTACACCGATAACACGCCGGCGCGTTTCGCGGCCTACGGCTGGCACGTGGTGCCCGATGTCGACGGCCACGATGCGGACGCGATCCACAGCGCTATCGCATCGGCCCGCGAGGCCGACGATCGGCCCTCACTGGTGTGCTGCAAGACCATCATCGGCTGGGGCTCACCCNNGATCTGTGCGAAGACCGTGATCGGCTGGGGCTCACCCAACAAGCAGGGCAAGGAGTCCTGCCACGGCGCCGCGCTCGGTGAAGACGAGGTGCAGCTCGTGCGCGAGACCATCGGCTGGTCCCACGCGCCGTTCCACGTCCCGGACGACATCGCCGCCGCCTGGGATGCCAGGAGCCGGGGAAAGGCACAAGAGGACGCATGGGCCGCGCGATTCGAGGCGTACCGCGCGGCCTACCCGGAGCTCGCCGCGCAGTTCACCCGCCGCATCGAAGGCAAGCTGCCGGACGGCTGGGGCGAGCACGCGGACACCTTCATCGCCGAGGTTCAACAGGCCTGCGAGAACATCGCCTCGCGTAAAGCGTCACAGAACGCGCTCGAGGGTTTCGCTCCCAAGCTGCCGGAGCTGATCGGCGGCTCGGCGGATTTAACCGGCTCGAATCTCACGCTGCACTCGGGCTCGCGCCCGATCTCGGCGACCTCCGACGACGGCAACTACCTCTACTTCGGCGTGCGCGAGTTCGCCATGTCTGCGATTCTGAACGGCCTCGCGCTGCACGGCGGTTTCATTCCCTACGGGGCGACCTTTCTCACCTTCTCAGAGTACGCCCGCAACGCGCTGCGCATGGCGGCGCTGATGGGTGTTCCGAGCATCTTCGTCTACACCCACGACTCCATCGGCCTGGGCGAGGACGGCCCCACCCATCAGGCCGTCGAGCAGGTGGCAACGCTGCGCCTGATGCCGAACATGAGCGTATGGCGGCCTTGCGATGCGGCGGAGTCGGCCATCGCCTGGCGTCACGCTATCGAACGCAGGCAAGGTCCGAGCAGTCTGCTGTTCTCGCGCCAGAGCCTGCCGCATCAGGCACGCACGCGCGAGCAGCTCGCAGACGCGGCCCGCGGCGGCTACGTCCTGCGCGACTGCGCGGGCACGCCGCAGGCGGTGATCATCGCAACCGGCTCGGAGGTCGCGCTGGCGGTCGAGGCGAGCACGATTCTCGAGCAGAAAGGTATCGCCGTGCGTGTCGTGTCGATGCCTTGCACGGACGTCTTCGATGCCGAGAGCGCGTCGTACCGGGAATCGGTCTTGCCGCCTTCGGTCAAAGCGCGCGTCTCGGTCGAGGCGGGCGTGACCGATTACTGGTTCAAATACATCGGTAATCACGGCCGCCCTGTCGGCGTCGACGCGTTCGGACTGTCGGCACCGTACGAGAAGGTCTACGAATATTTCGGGCTCACCGCCGAGTCGGTGGTCAGGGCCGTAGAGGAATCCATCGCCGATGTCGGCGCCGCCGCGGCAGGCATTGCCGCAGAGAAAATCGTCTAAAACATCGAGGACTCGTGATGCCCATCAGACTTGCGATCAACGGATACGGACGCATCGGCAGGAACATCCTGCGCGCGGTGTTCGAGAGCGGCCGCAGCGACGAATTCGAGATCGTAGCGGTCAACGACCTGGGGAACGCCGAGACCAACGCGCACCTCACCCAGTACGACACGGTGCACGGGCGCTTTCCCGGTGAGGTGAGCGTCGACGGCGATTATCTCGTCGTCAACGGACAGCGAATTCTTGTATGTGCCGAACGCGATCCCGCAAATCTCCCTTGGAAGAAGCTGGATGTGGACGTCGTGCACGAATCGACCGGGCTGTTCACGAGCAAGGAGAAAGCGGGGGCGCATCTCAAGGCCGGCGCCAGGAAAGTCATCATCTCAGCCCCCGGGGGCGCCGACGTCGACGCCACCATCGTCTACGGTGTCAATCACCACAGCCTCAAGTCCTCGGACACGGTCATCTCGAATGCATCGTGCACCACGAACTGCCTGGCGCCGTTGGTGAAGCCGTTGCACGATCACATCGGCGTCGAGTGCGGGCTCATGACCACCGTTCACGCCTACACCAACGACCAGGTGCTCACCGACGTCTATCACTCGGACCTGCGCCGCGCGCGATCCGCGACTCAATCGATGATCCCCACCACCACCGGCGCCGCCAAGGCAGTCGGACTGGTGCTCCCGGAGCTCAATGGAAAGCTCGACGGCTTTGCCGTGCGCGTTCCGACCATCAACGTGTCGCTGGTGGATCTCACCTTTACGGCATCCCGGGCAACAGACAAGGACGAGATCGATTCCGTTCTGCGCGCGGCATCGGAGCAGGAACTCAAGGGAATTTTGAACTTCAACGAGAAACCCCTCGTGTCCGTGGACTTCAATCACGACCCGGCCTCCTCCACCTACGAGTCGGCACTCACCAAGGTGATCGACGGAAAGCTGGTGAAGGTCGTGTCCTGGTACGACAACGAGTGGGGCTACTC
>JABAHO010000345.1_pt1 | contig 44158 bp, 44 predicted proteins | sample 7062071 | NCBI WGS metagenome assembly JABAHO01 (sample SAMN14534356, study PRJNA622989) | marine sediment metagenome | biome: marine biome [ENVO:00000428]; feature: marine pelagic biome [ENVO:01000023]; material: deep marine sediment [ENVO:00002113] | place: India: Gulf of Kutch | collected...
GGGCTAAATTCATCATGGAACGGGGATAGAGCGGAAGGTCGAATCGTTGAGTATGCACGTAGGACTGGATATATGTACAAGTTATTCCGCAGCCGATTGAGGAAGGAGCCATGGCCACGCTCAGTCACACAGAACGCTGGCGCGACATCGACGCGCTCGACCGAGCCATCGTCAATCTGTCGGCCAGGATCAACGCCTCCACCTACGAGCTGCTGGTGCTGATTCGTGAATTCGACGAGCGCGCCGGCTGGCTCAAGTGGAACCTTGAGAGCTGCTCCCAGTGGCTGCACTGGCGCTGCGATTTGAGCCGCTCGGCGGCACGGGAGAAGGTGCGGGTGGCGCATGCGTTGAAGGCGCTTCCGGAGATCGCCGTCGCCTTCTCCGGAGGACGCTTGTCGTACTCCAAGGTGCGGGCGCTGACCCGCGTGGCGACGCCGGCGAACGAGACCGCGCTGCTCGCATTCGCGCTGTCGACCACGGCCGCGCGGGTCGAGCAGCGCTGCCAACAGATGCGCAACACGGCTCCCGACGCCGTGGATGCGGCGAACCGGGCGCATGCGCGCCGCACCGTGCGAGTGTGGAAGGACCTCGGGCGCGGCACCGTGACGCTGACCGTGGAGCTGCCGGTGGAGGCGGGCGAGCTCGTCTGTCAGGCGTTGGACAAGGCCGTGGAGGCGGCCGATGCGAAGGGACCCGAGTTCGAGGCGGAATCCTGGGGCGCGCAGCAGGCCGATGCGCTGGTGGCGGTCGCCCGAACGTATTTGAGCGCCGGGTCAGGGGAGGGCTCGACAAGCAGCACTGCCGACGCCTACCAGGTGGTGGTGCACGTGGACGGCGAAGCCCTCAAAGGCGAAGAAGGGCGCTCGGACCTGGCGGTGGAGTCGGTGAAACGATTGACCTGCGACGGCAGCGTGATATCCATGCTGGACGGGTCCGACGGCGAGCCCTTGAACGTCGGGCGCAAGCAGCGCACCGTGCCGGCAGCATTGAAGCGCGCGCTGTGGGCGCGGGACGGTGGCTGCGCGTTTCCCGGCTGCACGCACACGCGCTTCGTCGACGCGCACCACGTGCGCCACTGGGCCGACGGGGGCGAGACGAGTCTCGAGAACACGATGCTGCTCTGCAGCTCACACCACCGTCTGGTGCACGAGGGCGGCTATCAGATCCGCAAGGACTTTCAGGGGCGGTGGTATTTCCGGCGTCCCGACGGTCGCGCTGTGCCGAGGTGCGGCTACCAGCCCGAGGACATGATCGACGAGGGGGGCGCTTCCGCGGAAGCGCCTAAAGAAAACGCTGATCAGCCCCGGAGGTCGTCCGTAATGCCCAGCATGCCGCTATCGATCCGAACGGGCAGCGTGGTCACTGTCAATCCGATGCGCTGAAGAGCTGCCATTGGTCCGGGACACCCTTCAACGTATGCGTCCCGCGTTGTTCGAATTCTATGCCGGCGCCGGCGGTAATGTCCTTTACGGTGCTCGACACGAGGACTTCCCCGGTTCCGGCGATATCCATTACACGGGCAGCGATATGCACCGTAATCCCACCGATTTCTTCGTCCATCATCTGGACCTCACCGGTATGAATCCCGACTCTCGCCTCCAGCCCGACTGATCTGGCCTTGCGGCAAATCGCCATTCCGCAACGTACCGCACGAGCGGGGCCATCGAATGTGGCGAGCACACCATCTCCTGTCGTTCTTATCAATGTGCCACGAAAGCGCGCGAGCTCCTGCCTCACACTCTGGTAAAACGCTTCCAGCTGATTGCGCCACTGCGCATCGCCAATCGACGCGGCCTTCGCGGTCGAACCGACGACATCGGTGAGCAGCACCGTCGTCAGGATTCGTTCGTAGTCTTCCGTCGGCCGTACACCTGTCAGAAATTCTTGAATCTCTCCGAGGGGCGCACTGGCATCGCCGAACCAAGGCAGGTGATCGGAACCTTCCAATTCGACGTATTTGGCACCTGGAATGTGTTCCGCCATATAACGCGAATTACCGACGTCAATGAGGCGGTCTCCGGCTCGGTGGAGAATGAGCGTCGGTATCCCGATGGTCGGTAACACGGCGCGAATATCGATCTCGATGTTCATACGATAGAGCGCAATCCCGTCGGCCGGGCTGGCGCCCATTCGAAGATTGCGGGCCCACCAGTTCTGGCAGCGCTCGTCGTCGGCGACGCTGGGCGCGACCGTCTTGAATCCGATAGGAGTTCCCCAGCGAGCCTCGTAGGCATCCATGGCCGCCTCGTGCTGCTCCCGGGTAGGAGCCCAGGGGTAGTCGTCGTCCTTGATCCATTTGGGAAAGCACCCTGACATCACCAGTGCCGAAACGCGGTCCGGATACGTGGCCGCGAAGAGGGCACACATTGCTCCGCCTTCGGAGATGCCGAACAGTGCGGCTCTCGAAGAGCCCACGGCATCCATGACCGCATTGACGTCTTCCATGCGCTGTTCCAGTGTGGGAAGTGCACTCGGCGCCACCCGATCGGAGAGACCGGTGCCGCGCTTGTCGAAGAGAATCAAACGACTGAAAGTTGCCAGACGCTCGAAAAAACGCGCAACGATCGGCTCCTCCCAGTACTGAACCTCCAGGTGGGATACCCATCCCGGTACCACGACCAGGTCGAGCGGGCCGTCGCCCACCACCTGATAGGCGATGTGCACGTCTCCGACCTTCGTGTAACGCGTCTCGGGAGCCATCTGGGTCTAAGAATATCCGACCCTGTCTGGCTTTGTCGTGCTCAGTCCCAGCGATCGTCCCTGACCTGCACCATGCCGTTCTCGACGCGCACCGGCAGGGTGGCGACGGGCTCGTAGGCGGGCGGGGTCAGCGCCTCGCCGGTCTTGATATTGAAGCGCGCGCCGTGACGCGGGCAGACGATCTCGTCGCCCTCGATGCAGCCGCCGGTGAGCGTCTCGTAGTCGTGGGTGCAGACGTCCTCGATGGCGTAGAACTCGCCGTCGATGTTGAAAACCGCGATGAGCGCGTCGTCGATGTCGACGACCCGGTAATCCCCGGGTGCGAGCTCGTCCGTGCGGGCGACGTCGGTCCAGTCGGACATGATCTTTACAGCAGCCCGAGCTGCAGCTTGACCTCCATGCTCAAATTGTCCGCACACCAGGGTGGATCCCAGACGAGCTCCACGTGGGCGGCGGTCACGCCCTCCACCTGACGCACCGCGTTCTCGACTTCGCCCGGGAAAGTCTGGGCCACCGGGCAGCCGGGCGTGGTCAGGGTCATCTTCACCTCGACGACGCCCATGTCGTCCACGTCCACTGCGTAGATGAGGCCGAGATCGTAGATATTGACGGGCAGCTCGGGATCGTAGATCTGGCGCAGCGCAGCGACGACGCGCTCGCGCACGGCGTGCGCGTCGACGGGCTCCTCGCTCTGTGCTTTTCCAAGCCAGTCGGTGAGCTTGCTCATGCCGGGCTTCAGGACTATTCGGTGGTGACGAGCTTGTTGCTGTGCTCGAGCGCCGCCTGCAGCGTGTGCCAGGCAAGCGTCGCGCATTTGACGCGCATGGGGTATTCCTTGACCCCTCCGAGAACCGTCAGCTTGCCGAGTCGATCCGTGCCCACGTCGTCTTCGTCGCTATCCTTCTCGGTGAGGTATGTGCGCACCGATTCGAACAGCTCGGCGGCTTCCGTTTCGCTCTTACCCTTCAATGCCTCGGTCATGAGTGAGGCGGAGGCCGTCGAGATGGCGCAGCCCTGGCCTTCGAAGGCGATGTCCTCGATGACGCCGTCGGCGACCTTCAGATGTACCTGCACCTCGTCGCCGCAAAGGGGATTGTGGCCGTGCGCCGAACAGTTGCAGCCTTCGGGTTTCTTGCCGTAGTTACGCGGGTTGCGGTTGTGATCGAGGATGACCTCCTCGTACAGGGCGCGCAGATCCATTATCGACCGAACACCTCTTTGACCTTCCAGATGGCGGCGGCGAGCGCCTCCACCTCGTCGCGGGTATTGTACAGGGCGAATGAGGCGCGCGCGGTGGCGGCGACGCCGTAGCGCTTCATGAGCGGCATGGCGCAGTGGTGCCCGGTGCGGATGGCGACGCCCTCGGCGTCGACCACGGTGCCGATGTCGTGGGGATGCACGCCCTCCATGACGAACGAGACGATGCTCGACTTGCCCTCCGCCGTGCCGATGATGCGCACGCCGGGAATGTCGCCGATGCTGGCGGTGGCCGCTTCGAGCACGTCGTGCTCGTGGGCCGAAATGGCGTCGATGCCGAGCTCGGTCACGTAGTCGAGCGCCGCGCCGAGGCCGATGGCGCCGGCGATGTTCGGCGTGCCGGCCTCGAACTTGTGGGGCAGCTCGTTGTACGTCGTGCCTTCGAAGCTCACGGTGCGGATCATCTCGCCGCCGCCCTGGTAGGGCGGCATGCTGTCGAGCAGCTCGCGCTTGCCGTAGAGCACGCCGATGCCCGTCGGGCCGAAGACCTTGTGCCCGGAGAAGGCGTAGAAGTCCGCGTCGAGCGCCTGCACGTCGGCGGCGAGGTGCGGGGTGGCCTGGGCGCCGTCGATGAGGGTCACGGCGCCAACCGCGTGGGCCGAGTCGATGATGGTTTTCACGGGATTCACCGTGCCGAGCGCGTTGGAGACGTGCATCACGGCCACGATGCGGGTCTTGGGGCCGAGCATCTCGTGATAAGCGTCCATGTCGAGCGCACCCTCGTCGCTTATCGGGATCACCTTGAGCTCGGCGCCGGTCTGCTCGCACACCATCTGCCAGGGGACGATGTTCGAGTGGTGCTCCATGGTGGAGATGATGATCTCGTCGCCTTCGCGCAGGTTCGGCCGTGCGTAGCTCTGGGCGACCAGGTTGATGCCCTCGGTGGTGCCGCGCACGAAGACGATCTCACTGCGATCGGCGGCGTTCAGGAAGCGCTGTGCGGTATCCCGGGCGCCCTCGTAGCCGTCGGTCGCGCGCTCGCTCAAGGCGTGCACGCCGCGATGAACATTGGCGTTGTCCCGCTCGTAATAATGCCGCACGGCGTCGATGACAGAGCGTGGCTTCTGGCTGGTGGCGCCGTTATCGAGATAAACCAGCGGGTGACCGTTCACCTCCTGGTGCAGGATCGGGAAATCCTTGCGCACCTCGTGAACGTCGTAGATGTTGCGACCCGCCCGGCTCATGCCACCATCTCCCGTAGCTGCTTCGCATTCGGCATGCGCTCGAGCAGCGCATCGGTGACCTTCTCACGCAGCGGCGCGAGCTCGACGCGCTCGAGGATCTCGCGCGCGAATCCGAACGTCAGCAGGCTTCGCGCCTGGTCTTCGTCGATGCCGCGCGAGCGAAGATAGAAGAGCGCGCGCTCGTCGAGCTGGCCGACCGTCGCGCCGTGGGAGCACTTGACGTCGTCGGCGTAGATCTCGAGCTCGGGCTTGGTGTCGATCTCGGCGTCCCGAGAGAGCAGCAGATTGTTGTTCGACTGGTGGGCGTCGGTTTTCTGCGCATCGGGGTGCACCTTCACGCGGCCGTTGAAGACACCGCGGGAACGCCCGTCGAGAATGCCCTTGTAGAATTCCTCGCTGGTACCCCGCGGTTTGGCGTGATCGATGCGCGTGTGGTAGTCGACGTGCTGACGCCCGCCGACCATGAACAGCCCGTTGAGCAGGCAGGCGGCGCCCTCGGCCTCGATACGCACGTTGATGTCGTTTCTGACGAGCTGGCCTCCGAAGGAAATGGAATGGGAGGCAAAGCGGCTGTCGCTGTCCAGGCGCGCCTCGAGGGTTGCCACGTGAAACGCCGCCGGGCTCTCCTGCTGGAGCTTGTAGTGCTCGAGCTGCGCGCCCTCCATGAGCGCGATCTCGGTGAGCGCATTGGTGAAGTAGCAGCCCTCGGTGAGGCTTGCGTAGCTTTCGATGACCGCCGCGCGGCTTTGCGCCTCGGCGACCACCAGGGTGCGCGGATGCGCCACCATGTCGTCGCTCGTTGCCAGAAACAGCAGATGGATCGGCCGCTGGTCGCCGTTTCGGCCCTTGACGTGGATGACCGCACCGTCGCTCATGAAGGCGGTGTTGAGCGCCGAGAAGGGCTGGCTCGTGGTGTCGGCGAGCCGTCCAAGGTGACTTTCGAGAAGGGGCGACGACGCATTGATGGCGCTCGCGAGCGTCGTGATGCGCACGCCGCTCTCCGAGACGTTTCGCCGCGACAGCGCGTCCACGTAGTGGCCGTTGACGAAAACCAGCTGCTCGCAGTCGAGCGCGCCGAGACCGAAGCGCTCCAGGTCTGCGCCCTGCACCTCGATGCCGTTGCGCTCAGGAATCCTGAAGCTGCGTTTCTCGATGGGCGTGACGCGGGTGTATTTCCAGTCCTCGTGTCGGGGCGTCGGGAAGCCGGTCTTCGCGAACGCATCCAGGGCGCCGCGGCGGGACCGATCCAGCCAGTCGACGCCGTGGCCCGGTAGCTCGGCCTGAAACGTCGAGAACTGCTCGAGATAGCGATCGACGGCGGCGCTGGCCACGATCAGGCGGGGGCGGCCCTGCGCCGCAGCTCGGAGTAGCCTTCTTCCTCGACCTCGAGGGCCAGCTCCCTGCCACCGGACTTGATGATGCGGCCGTCGCTCAGGATGTGCACGAAATCGGGGACAATGTAGTTGAGCAGGCGCTGGTAGTGCGTCACCAGCACGATGGCGCGATCCCCGCTTCTGAGCGCGTTGACGCCGTCGGCCACGTCTTTCAGCGCGTCGATGTCGAGGCCCGAATCGGTCTCGTCGAGGATCGCGAGGCGCGGCTCGAGCACCGCCATCTGGAAGACCTCGTTGCGCTTCTTCTCGCCGCCGGAGAAGCCCTCGTTGACGGCGCGCTGCAGCAGCGACTCGTCCATGTGCAGAATCTCCATCTTTTCCTTCACGAGCTTGATGAAATCCATGGCATCGAGCTCGCTGAGGCCACGGTGCTTGCGTCCGGCATTCAAGGCGGCCTTGAGGAAATAGGTGTTGTTGACGCCGGGAATTTCCACCGGGTACTGGAATCCGAGGAAAACGCCTTCGCGGGCGCGATCCTCGACCGGCATTTGGAGAAGATCGCGGCCTTCGTAGAGGACCTGCCCGTCGGTGACCTCGTAGTCCTCTCGCCCGGCCAGCACGTGGGCGAGCGTGCTCTTGCCCGAGCCGTTGGGCCCCATGATGGCGTGGACCTCACCGGCCTTCACCTCGAGCTCGAGGCCACGGATGATCTCTTTTCCGTCTACGGTGACGTGCAGATTCTTGATACTGAGCATGCAAAAACGATTCGAAATTTCAGGTGGAATGTGTCCGAGCGATCAGCCGACGGCGCCTTCGAGGCTGACGCTGAGCAGCTTCTGCGCCTCGACGGCGAATTCCATCGGCAGCTCCTTGAAGACTTCCTTGCAGAAGCCGTTGACGATCATGGAGACGGCGTCCTCCTCGGAGATGCCGCGCTGGCGGCAGTAGAACAGCTGGTCCTCGCTGATCTTCGAGGTCGTCGCCTCGTGCTCGACCCGCGCCGTGGGGTTCTTCACCTCCATGTAAGGAAAAGTGTGGGCGCCACACTTGTCGCCCATCAGCAGCGAATCGCACTGTGTGTAGTTGCGCGCCTTCTCGGCGCCCTTGCCGACCTGCACCAGACCCCGATAGGTGTTCTGCCCGTGGCCGGCGGAGATGCCCTTGGAGATGATGGTGCTCGTCGTGTTCTTGCCGATGTGGATCATCTTGGTGCCGGTATCGGCCTGCTGGCGCTTGTTCGTGAGCGCCACGGAGTAGAACTCGCCGACGGAGTTGTCGCCCTGCAGGATGCAGCTCGGGTACTTCCAGGTGATGGCGGAGCCGGTCTCCACCTGGGTCCAGGAGATCTTCGAGTTGTCGCCGCGGCAGTCGCCGCGCTTGGTCACGAAGTTGTAGATGCCGCCGCGCCCTTCCTCGTCGCCCGGGTACCAGTTCTGCACCGTCGAGTACTTGATCTGCGCGTCGTCCAGGGCGACCAGCTCGACCACCGCGGCGTGCAGCTGGTTCTCGTCGCGCATCGGCGCCGTGCAGCCCTCCAGGTAGCTCACGTAGGCGCCCTCGTCGGCGACGATCAGGGTGCGCTCGAACTGGCCGGTGTTGGCGGCGTTGATNNACCGCCGAGTTGAGCGCCGCGAAGTAGTTGTCGGTGTGCGGCACGACCGTGCCGAGGTACTGCTCGACGAGCTCCGGATGCTCCTGGACCGCCTCGGAGAAGGAGCAGAAGATGATGCCCTGCTCGGCCAGCTTGTCCTTGAAGGTGGTGGCCACCGAGACGCTGTCGAAGACGGCGTCCACGGCGACGCCGGCGAGGCGCTCCTGCTCGGCGAGCGGGATGCCGAGCTTCTCGTAGGTCTCGAGCAGCTTCGGGTCGACCTCGTCGAGGCTCTTCGGCCCGTCGGCTCCGGACTTCGGCGCCGAGTAGTACGAGATCGCCTGATAGTCGATAGGGTTGTAGCGGACGTGCGCCCACACCGGCTCGCTCATGGTGAGCCAGTGGCGGAAGGACTTGAGCCGCCAGTCGAGCATAAACGCCGGCTCGCGCTTCTTGCTCGAGATGAGCCGGATGACGTCCTCGTCGAGCCCGGGCGGAACCGTGTCCGACTCCACCTCGGTGACGAATCCGGCCTCGTACTCCCGGTGAACCAGGTGCTCGAGGTCCTGGGCTTGGCTGCTCATGGCTATTCCTGAGTGATTTACTCGGGAATAGTACGGTTAACCCAGTAAAACCGTCAAGAATTCCCGCTGCGGCGGCCCCGGCGGCTCAGGTGCTGACGGCGCCGGCCTCGCGCACCTCCAGGTCGAAGGCCGCCGCCATCAGCGCCCGGGTGTAGGCCTCGCGGGGCGACCCGAAGATGCGCCGGGCCTCGCCCTGCTCGACGACACGGCCATCGCGCATGACGATGAGCTCGTCGGCGAGCGCCCGCACCACCTTGAGATCGTGGCTGATGAACAGATAGGCGAGCCGGTGGCGCTGCTGCAGGTCGCGCAGCAGGTCGACGATCTGCGCCTGCACCGACATGTCGAGCGCCGAGGTCGGCTCGTCGAGCACCACGAAGCGGGGCTTCAGGACCATGGCGCGGGCGATGGCGATGCGCTGGCGCTGGCCGCCGGAGAACTCGTGGGGATAGCGGTGGCGGGTCTCCGGGTCCAGGCCGACTTCCTCCAGCGCCTCGACGATGAGCGCCTCGCGGGCCTCGGGGCTGCCGCCCATGCCGTGTACCTCGAGGCCCTCGGCGACGATCTGGGCGATGGAAAGGCGCGGGCTCAGGCTGCCGAAGGGATCCTGGAACACCACCTGCATCTCCCGGCGCAGGGGGCGCAGGTCGCGCACGCGTCCGCCCTGGATGTCGCGGGCATCGAACTCGATGACGCCCTCGCTCGACTGCAGCCGCAGCAGCGCGAGCCCCAGCGTGGTCTTGCCCGAGCCGCTCTCGCCGACGACGCCGACCGTGTGGCCCTCGCGCACCGTGACGCTGATGCCGTCCACGGCCTTGATGTGATCCACGGTGCGCCGCAGCACGCCGCGCTTGACGGGAAACCACACCTTGACGTTCTCGGCGCGCACCAGGGGCTTGGCGTCGGCCGGCGCCGGCAGCGGTGCGCCCTCGGGCTCGGCGGCCAGCAGGCGCCGCGTGTAGGGGTGCTCCGGCGCGGCGAAGACTTTCTCGACCGCACCGCTCTCCACCAGCCGCCCCCCCTGCATGACGTACACCTGCTCGGCCATCTTGCGCACGATGCCNNTCCGGCTCGTTGGCGAGCGCCATGGCGATCATGACGCGCTGGCGCTGGCCGCCGGAGAGCTGGTGGGGATAGGCGCCGAGCCGCTTCTCGGGCTCCGGGATGCCGACCATGTCGAGCAGCTCGAGAATGCGCTGGCGCGCGGCGCCCGCGCTCAGGCCCTTGTGCACGAGCAGCACCTCGCCGATCTGCTTTTCCACCACGTGCAGCGGATTCAGCGACACCATGGGCTCCTGGAAGATCATCGAGATCTGATCGCCGCGCACGGCGCGCAGGCGGATCTCGGTGGCGCCGATGAGCTCCTCGCCCTTGAAACGGATCGAGCTGCCCGGGGTGTGGCGCGCAACCGGGTAGGGCAGCAGCTGCAGAACGGATAGCGCGGAGACGGACTTGCCCGAGCCGCTCTCGCCCACCAGGGCCACCGTCTGGCCCTTTTCGATACGCATGGACAGCCCGTCGACAGCGGTGTTGGTTCCCTCAGGCAGGCGGAACTCGACGCCGAGCCGGTCGATTTCCAGCAACGTCGGGCTCATGATTCGCTGCCCCGCGGCTGCGCGCCGAGCGGCCCGGCCCGATCGCCGCCGGCGGCGTCCTCGCCCGGTGGCGCACCCGCGAAGAGCTTGCGCGGATCGAAGGCGTCGCGCACCGCCTCGCCGATGAAGATCAGCAGGCTCAGCATGATGGCGATGACGAAGAAGCCGGTGAGGCCGAGCCACGGCGCCTGCAGGTTGGCCTTGCCCTGGGCGAGCACCTCGCCGAGCGACGCCGAGCCCGGCGGCAGGCCGATGCCGAGAAAGTCGAGCGAGGTCAGCACGGTCACCGAGCCGGCGAGGGTGAAGGGCATGAAGGTGATGGTCGCGACCATCGCGTTCGGCAGCACGTGGCGGAACATGATGCGGGCGTTGCTCACGCCGAGCGCGCGCGCGGCGCGGACGTAGTCGAAGTTGCGCGCGCGCAGGAACTCGGCGCGCACCACGCCGACGAAGCCCATCCAGCTGAACAGCAGCAGCAGGCCCAGCAGCCACCAGAAATTCGGCTCCACGATGTTGACCAGGATGATGAGCAGAAACAGCGTCGGCATGCCCGCCCAGATCTCGATGAAACGCTGGAACAGCAGATCGATCCAGCCGCCGAAGTAGCCCTGCACGGCGCCGGCCGCGACGCCGATGATGGCGCTGATGATGGTCAGGGTGAAGCCGAACAGCACCGAGATGCGGAAGCCGTAGATCAGCCGCGCGACCACGTCGCGGGCCTGGTCGTCGGTGCCGAGCCAGTGCTCGGCGTCGGGCGGCGAAGGCGCCGGCTCGGGCAGGTCCCAGGCGACCGTGCGGTAGTTGTAGCGGACCAGCGGCCACAGCATCCAGCCCTTCTCCTCGATGAGCTTCGCCACCACCGGATCGCGGTAGTCGGCTTCGGTCTCGAACTCGCCGCCGAAAGCGCTCTCCGGGTAGGCCTTGAAGATCGGCATGTAGACGCCGCCGTCGTAGTAGACGAGAAACGGCTTGTCGTTGGCGACGAACTCGGAGAACAGGCTCACGCCGAAAAGCACGAGGAATATCCACAGCGACCAGAAGCCGCGCCGGTTGGCACGGAAGTTGTGCAGGCGTCGCCGACCGAGGGGACCGAGCTCGAGCATCTCAGGTCTCGCGCGCCTCGAAGTCGATGCGGGGATCGATGATCGTGTACATCAGGTCACCCACCAGATTGAGCAGAAGCCCGAGCAGCGAGAAGAAGTAGAGCGTGCCGAACATCAGCGGATAGTCGCGGTTGAACGCGGCCTCGAAGCCGAGCAGCCCGAGACCGTCGAGGGAGAAGATGATCTCGATCAGCACCGAGCCGGTGAACAGGATGCTCACGAACGCGCCCGGGAATCCGGCGATGACGATGAGCATGGCGTTGCGAAACACGTGACCGTAGAGGACGCGCTTCTCGGCGAGGCCCTTGGCGCGGGCCGTCAGCACGTATTGCTGGTGGATCTGATCGAGGAACGAGTTCTTGGTCAGCATCGTCAGCGTCGCGAAGCCGCCGATGACCATGGCGATGACCGGCAGGGTGATGTGCCAGAAGTAATCGGTAATCTTGTGAAACAGGGACAGCTCGCTCCAGTTCTCCGATACCAGATCGCGCAGAGGGAACCAGTCGAGGTAGCTGCCGCCCGCGAACACGACGAGCAGGAACACGGCGAACAGGAAGCTCGGGATGGCGGTGCCGATGACGATGGCGAAGCTGGTCCACACATCGAAGCGGCTCCCGTCGCGGCGCGCCTTGGCAATGCCGAGCGGTATGGATATGAGATAGACGAGCAGCGTTGTCCACACGCCCAGCGAGATGGAGACCGGCATCTTTTCCAGCACCAGATCGACCACGGCTCGGTCGCGGAAGAAGCTCTCGCCGAAGTCGAACACGATGTAGCTCTTCATCATGTGGAAGAAACGCTCGTGCATGGGCTTGTCGAAGCCGAAACGCTGCTCGAGCTCCTTTATGAATTCCGGATCGAGGCCCTGGGCGCCCCGGTAGCGGCTCTCGGTGCTCGTCTGGGGCGTCGTCGGCGCCAGCGTCTCGCCGGTGCCCGTCTGCGTGATACGACCGGTGATGTCGGCGCCCTCGCCGGTGATCTCCGCGATGGCCTGCTCGACCGGGCCACCGGGTGCCGTCTGGATGATGATGAAGTTGATGAGCATGATGCCGAACAGCGTCGGAATCATGAGCAGCAAACGGCGGATGATGTAGGCGGTCACGCTTCGTCGACCTCAGATCGGCGGGCGGCGCATGGCGTGGCGGAAGACCAGATAACCGATGCTGAGCAGCGCGATTGCGGCAACGATGGTCATGACCGGTCCCGGGGTATCGGAGGTCCGATCCTCCGTCGTCTGAGGCTGTGCGCGGCGCGACTCCTCGAGCGCCGCCGCCTTGGCGGCGTCGAACCACCAGTATTCGGTCGATGTGCCGCGCCTCGGAACCACCTCGGGCCGCGAGTATTTGTCCCAGTACAGCGTCCGATCCGACTGCAGGTGCCAGTTGGGGATCACGTAATGACCGTGCAGCAGCACGCGATCGAGTGCGCGCGTGCGCGCCACCAGGCTCTCCCGGGTGGGCGCGGTGATGACGAGCTCGACCAGCTCGTCGACGACCGGGTCCTTGATGCCGGCCAGGTTGCGCGCCGCCGGGGAATCGGCTGCCGCCGACGTCCAGTAGTTGCGCTGCTCGTTGCCCGGTGACTCGCCCTGTCCGATGACCGACACGACCATGTCGAAATCGAAGCTGCGCAGGCGGTTGATGAACTGTGAAGAATCGACCAGGCGCACCCGGGCGTCGACGCCGAGACGCTGAAGGTTGCGCACGAAGGGCAGCACGATGCGTTCGAACTCCTTCGACACCAGCAGGATTTCGAAGCGCATCTGCACGCCGGTCTCGGCATTGACGAGCTTGAGATCTCGCACCACCCATCCCGCCTGCTCGAGAAGCGCGAACGCCTTGCGGAGATTTTCCCGCGGCCAGCCGCTGCCGTCGGTGCTCGGGGCGCGATATTCGTTATTGAATACGGCCTCGGGAATTCTTCCACGGTATCTGTCGAGAATTTCCAGCTCTTCGCCGCTCGGCAGGCCGGTGGAGGCAAGCTCAGAGTTCGAGAAGTAGCTCTCGCTGCGCGTGTACTGCCCGAAGAACAGGTTCTTGTTCGTCCATTCGAAATCGAACGCCTGCGCCAGCGCCTCGCGCACGCGCGGGTCGGCGAACACGGCGCGCCGCGTGTTGAAGACGAAGCCCTGCATGCCGGTGGGGCGGTGGTGCCCGATGTTTTCCTTGTTGAGCCACCCCTTGCGAATCGCGGGCACTTTCTCGGGCAGGTACGAGAGCGCCCATGCCTTGGCCTGGTTCTCGTTGCGGAAATCGATGTCGCCGGCCTTGAGGGCTTCGCGAATGACGGTGGCGTCGCGAAAATACTCGAAATGCACGCGGTCGAAGTTGTACTGGCCCTTGTTGACGGGCAGATCCCGGCCCCAGTAGTCCTTCACCCTCTCGAGCACCACGCGCCGTCCCGGCTCGAAATCCGCAACGCGGTAGGGTCCGCTTCCGAGCGGAGGCTCGAGCGTCGTGCTTTCGAAGTCGCGCTGCTCCCAATAGTGCTTCGGCAGGATCGGCAGGTCGCCGACGATGAGGGGAAGCTCGCGGTTGTTGCGTTCCTTGAAGGTGAATTTCACGCGCCGCGGCGCGAGCTTCTCGACGCTTTCCACGCCCCTGTAGTAGAAGCGAAACGACGGGTGTCCCTTGGTCGTCAGCGTCTCGAACGACCAGATGACGTCGTCGACGGTGATGGGCTTGCCGTCGTGCCAGCGCGCCTCGGGGCGCAGGTTGAAGATGACCCAGGAGCGGTCCTCGGGCACCTCGAGGGATTCGGCGATGAGGCCGTAGGCGGTGAAAGGCTCGTCGGCGCTGGTTTGGAGCAGCGATTCGATGTCGGTGCTCGGCCCCGCGTTCCCCTTGGCGATATAGGGGTGGAACGAATCGAAGGTTCCCTGGGCGGCGACGCGGATACTTCCGCCCTTGGGTGCGTCGGGATTGACATAGTCGAAATGCGCGAAGCCGGCTTCGTATTTCGGCTCGCCGTGGATGGCGATGCCGTGAACCGGCCGTGGCTCAACGGCCCCGGCGGGGCCCGTCGCCGCGGACAGGATCAGTGCCAGGGCTATCGCCGCGCCCGCGGCGGCATCGAGTCTACGCATATCGGTCAATGTCGGAGAGGCTTTCCAAGGATGACCACGCCGGCATCGTCGGGGTTCCCGTATTCTGCGTGAGCGCATGGTAATGTGTCGCATGAGTCATTGCCATCGGCTAGCCTGTGCAAAGGGCCCCGGTTGGAGCGCCGCGTGAGCGACAGACTGACGTTTCTTCGAGGCACGGAGCTGCTCGCATCGGTGCCCGAGCCCCTGGTGGCCAAGATCGACGAGCGCCTCGAGGAGGTGCAGCTGCAGGCCGGAGAGGTGCTCTTCGGCGAGGGCGAGGAGGGCGACGCCGTCTACATCGTCGTCGAGGGCAGGCTGCGCCTCGAGTCCGGCGGTATGACGCTCATCGAACGTAACTGTGGTGACTGCGTCGGCGAGATCGCGCTGATCGACGACGAGCCGCGCAGCGCCGCTGCCATCGCCGAGACCCCGGTCAAGCTGCTGCGCTGGGAGCGCCGCGACTTCCAGGAGACGCTCGGTCAGGATCCCGAGATTGCCCGGGGTATCTTCAAGATGCTCACGGGAAAGCTGCGTGAGGACGTGAAAAGCACCGTGCGCCTGGAGCGCGAGCGGGAGCGATGGCGTCAGGATCTCGTGCGCGCGCGGGAAATTCAGCAGGGCATGCTGCCTGCGCCGCGGATGCTGACCGAGAGCATCGAGCTTGCAGGCATTTGCAGCCAGGCGTCGGAGGTGGGCGGCGACTTCTACGACTACCTCTGTCCCGACGCCGACTCGACGGGGCTCATCGTCGGCGACGTGACCGGTCACGGCTTTTACGCCGGGCTGTTCGTCGCCATGGCCAAGAGCTGCCTGCACACCCAGTCCCGATTGAGCTTCGAGCCGCGGGAGGTCATGCAGGCGATCCGGCGCACGCTGGATCTTTCCCTTCAGCGGCGTCTGCTCATGTCCTGCTGCTATGTGCTGTTCGAGTCCCGGGCGCGGCGCCTGCATTACGCCAATGCCGGCCATCCCTATCCTTATCTATACCGCGCCGCGGAGGGCTTCCTGCAGCGGCTCGAGGCCCTCGACCCGATTCTCGGCGCGCTCGACGTGGGCGCCGGCGGGTACGCCGAGCGCACGCTGCCGTGGGAACCCGGCGACGTGCTGGTGATGTACACCGACGGCGTCACCGAGGCCCGCGACCCCGAGGGACGCATGTTCGAGCACGAGGCCCTCGAGGCGTGCATCGCCGAGGGCGCAGGAGACGCCGCAGAGTCCCTGCGCGATCGGATACTGGCGCGCGTCCTCGCCCATGCGGGCGATGGTCTGCAGGCAGACGATCTCACCCTCGTGGTCGCCAGGGCGCACTGAGAGCGCCGGCGTGGCCATGGTTGTCACCGATCTCGACGGCACGCTGCTCGACGCGCAGGCGTGCCTCGGGGCCGCGAACCGGCGCGCCCTCCAGCGTCTCGGAGAGACCGGCAGCCTGCGCGTGGTCGCCACCGGTCGCTCCCTGCACTCGGCCGAGAGCGTGCTCGACGCCGATTTTCCCATCGACTATCTGGTGTTCTCCTCCGGCGCAGGCATTCTCGACTGGCACAGCCGCGAGCTGCTCACCTCGCACGGCATGCGCGCGGAGGATGCCGCGGATGCACTCCGCGCGTTGCTCGACAGGCAGCTCGATTTCATGGTGCATCACGGCATTCCGGACAATCATTACTTCTACTTTCACCAGCCGAGCGCCGCCGCGCACGGCGCCAATCCCGACTTCCAACGGCGCTGCGCGCGCTACCGGGAGTTCGCCGAGCCGCTACCCCCCGCCGGTCTCGGCGCCATGCAGGTGAGCCAGTTTCTCGCCATCGAGGCGCCGCACCGCGACTCCTGTTACGACAGCCTGGTCACGGAGCTCGATAAACTGAACGTGATCCTGACCACCTCGCCCCTGGATCATCGCTCGCGCTGGATAGAGATCTTTCCGCCCGCCGCCTCCAAGTCCCAGGCCTCGGAGTGGCTCCGGCATCGGCACGGCGTGGCCCGCGCCGAGGTGGTCGCGGTGGGAAACGACTACAACGACCGCGATCTGCTCGAATGGGCCGAGCACGCCTACGTGGTGGCCAACGCGGCGCCGCCGCTCAAGGCCCGCTACCGGGTGGTGGCATCGAACGACGCGCAGGGCTTTGCCGAGGCGGTCGCCACGCACGGTCTCGTCTGAGACCCGGGCCTCACCCGGGGCCGTCTCCCTGGGCTACCTTTGTAGCAGATATTCGACGGAGTGCGGTCCATGCGCTACACATCAATGGCTGTCGTGTTCGGCGTCGCCCTGCTCACGCTCGGCGCGTGCAGCTCCGAGTCTGACGACGCGAAGTCCGACGCCGAGCACGTCTGGAAGGATCAGGTGGAGGCGATTGACAAGGCAAGAGAAGTGGAGACAATCCTCAAGCGCAAGCACGATCAACAAAATCAGCAATGACAGACGACGCGCAGATCGGGGAATACCCACGCTGGCCCGAGGAAATATTCGGCGTCCTGTGTGACGCCGGAGTCACACAAGTGGCGTACGTTCCCGACGCCGGACACGCCCGTCTCATCGAGCTGTGCCAGGCCAACGGCAGCATGAGAAGCGTTGCACTGACCACCGAGGAAGAGGGCGTCGCGCTGCTTGCCGGTGCCTGGCTCGGCGGCGCCCGCGGCGTGCTTCTGACCCAGTCGAGTGGCGTCGGCAACTGCATCAACATGTTGTCCATCGTGCAGGAATGCCGCTTTCCGCTTCTCGTGATCGTCACCATGCGTGGCGAGTGGGGCGAGTTCAATCCGTGGCAGGTGCCGATGGGTCAAAGCGTGAGCGATGCGCTCGGCAACGCAGGGGTGATCGTTCACCCCGTCGACGCCGCCGACGAGATTGCGGATACCGTGGCCGCTGCGGCCGAGCTCGCATTCAACGCGTTCAGGGCAGTCGCGGTGTCAATCTCCCAGCGGGTCATTGGCTCGAAGGTGTGGAAATAATGTCCTCGAGTGAATCCTCGGGAAACCTGGATCGGCGCGAGGTGGTCGCGCAGCTGCTCGCCGGGCGGGGCGACGCGCTGCTCATCACCGGGCTCGGAAGCACCACCTGGGATGCAGCGGCGGTGGGCGATCGGGAGGAAAACTTCTACGTATGGGGCGGCATGGGCGGCGCCGCCATGATCGGGCTGGGTCTGGCGCTCGCGCAGCCCGAGCGGCGCGTCCTCGTCATCACCGGTGACGGCGAGATGCTGATGGGGCTCGGTGCCTTCGCGACCATCGCCGTGCAGCATCCGGCCAATCTCTCGGTGGTCGTCATCGACAACGAGGTCTATGGGGAGACCGGCATGCAGCCCACCCACACGCACTTCGGCGTCGACCTGGCGGGAATGGCCGCCGCCGCGGGATTCGAGAGTGCCTGCACCGTGTATACGCAGAGCGATCTCGATACGTTGTGCGCGTCGCTTTACAGCACGCGCGGCCCGCTTTTTGCCTCTGTGAAGGTCTCGGGCGATCGCCACGAGACCGTTCTGCCGCCGCGCGACGGAACCTATCTGAAACATCGATTCCGGCGAGCGCTTCTCGGCGATGCGGAAAAGGGATCGCTCGCCGGGCGCACTTCGTGAGGTTTGCCAGCTACAACATTCAATACGGACGTGGCCGCGACGGCGAGTTCAATCTCGAGCGCATCGCCGCGGCGGTAGCGGGAGCAGACGTGATTGCGCTCCAGGAGGTGGAGCGCTTCTGGCAGCGATCGGGGATGTGCGATCAACCTCGAGCGATCGCGGATATTCTGCATGACTATCACTGGGTTTACGGCGCCGGCGTCGACCTGGACGCAAGTAGCCGCGACGAAGGCGGTCGTCTTCGCAATCGGCGAAGGCAGTTCGGCAACATGCTGCTCTCGCGAACCCCGATACTGTCATCGCGTAATCACCTGCTACCCAAGTACGCGAGCCTCGGGCCGATGAGCGTCCAGCGCAGTGCGCTCGAGGGCGTCATCGAAACCGGTCAGGGGTTGCTTCGCGTGTATTCCGTGCACCTCACGCATCTTTGCGCCGAGACGCGCATGCCCCAGGTCGAGCGGCTGCTCGAAATTCACCGTCAGGCGCCCGTGGAGGGCGCGGCGATTTCGGGCCGTGGCCTGAAGGAAGAGTGGATTCGGGAAGGCGCGCCCGCCGAGCTCCCCGTTGATGCAATCCTGATGGGCGACTTCAACATGGAGCCGGACTCCGAGGAGTACGTGCGCATGGCGGGACCGGTGTCTCCCTACGGCGGGCGCATCACCAACCCATGGGGATTCGTCGACGCCTGGGTCGCGGCGGGCAACAGCGAGCTCGACGGGATCACCGCCGACATCGAGGGTCGCGACGTGCGCCTCGATTACTGCTTCGTGAGCGCCGCCCTTGCAGGGCGCATCACCGCCGCCGGCATCGACACCGAGGCTGCAGGCTCCGACCACCAGCCGATCTGGGTCGAGATCGATCTCGATTGAGGCCACGGGAGCTGCGTCGTGACCGCTTCCCTCATCGTTCTGGCCGCGGTTCCGCTCGTCGGTCTGCTCTGGGGGATCGTCATCTACAACCGCCTCGTCGGTGACAAGAACCGCGTGATGGCGTCCTGGAGCGACATCGACGTCCAGCTCAAGCGCCGCCACGACCTCATTCCCAAGCTGGTCGACGCCGTCAGGCAATACGCGGCCTACGAGAGCGCGACGCTTTCGCAGGTAACCGAGCTGCGCGATCGCAGCGAGCGCTCGACGAGCGTCGCGGAGATTGGCGGCGTCGAGTCGGCGCTCGCGGGCAGCGTCCGAGAACTGGTCGCGCTGGCGGAAGCCTATCCGGATTTGAAGGCCGACGATGCCTTCCTGGCCCTTCAGAAAGACCTCACGGATGTCGAAAACACTATTCAGTACGCGCGGCGTTACTACAACGGCGCCGTGCGCGAGCTGAACACCCGCATCGACTCTTTCCCGGACATGCTGGTGGCACGGCTTTTCGGCTTCATCAAGGCGGACTACTTCGAGCTCGAAGACGCGACGCAACGTAGCTCGCCACCACTCGATTAGGCGATGGATATGACGACACTCGCACGCCTTCTGCTGGCGGTGCTCATGCTTGTCCCGCTCGCGCTGCCCGCCGCGGAGCGCATCCTCGATTTCCACGCCGACATCGTCGTGCACGCGGACGGCACCATCGCGCTCACCGAGACGATTCGCGTGCGTGCCGAAGGCCGCGAAATCAGGCGCGGTATTTTCCGCGACCTGCCGACGACTTATCACAACGACTTCGGTCGCCGCGTGACGGTGGCTTATACGGACATCGCTGTTCTGCGCGACGGCAGGCCCGAGCCCCACCATCGCAAGCGCTTGAGTAACGGCATCCGCATCTACATCGGCGACGAGAATCGCTTTCTGGGCAAAGGCGACTACACCTACACGCTCTCCTACCGAACCGACCGGCAGCTCGGCTTCTTCGACGATCACGACGAGCTCTACTGGAACGTGACCGGCACCGGCTGGCGCTTTCCCATCGACAAGGCCAGCGCCAGCGTGCGCCTGCCGCCGACGGTGCCCGGTGCGGAGATGCGCATGGAAGCCTACACCGGCCCGCAAGGCGCGAAGGGACAGGACTACCTGGCGTCGCTCGACATGCAGAGCGCGGCGCAGTTCCGCACCACGCGGGCGCTCGCTGCCAACGAGGGGCTCACCATCGTCGTCGCCTGGCCGAAGGGTCACGTCGTCGAGCCGAGCTCGCAAACGCGTCTCGCGTGGTTTCTCGACGACAACGGCGGGTTCGTCGCCGCGGGCGCCGGTCTGCTGATTCTGCTCGTTTATTACTCGGTCGCCTGGAGCCGGGTTGGCAGGGATCCGAAGCCGGGGATCGTCATTCCGCGCTACGAGCCGCCGAAAGGCTATTCGCCCGCGTCCATGCGCTACGTGCGCCGCATGGGCTACGACGACAGGACCTTCGCGGCTGCACTGATCAATCTCGCCGTGAAGGGAAGGCTCGTGATCGACGACGACGGGGGCGATTACGTGCTCGAGAAGGGTGCCGTTACAACGGGCGATCTCGCTCCCGGAGAGGCGGTGGTGCTGCGGCGTCTGTTCGCCGCCGGCGACCGCCTGAAGCTCGAGCGCAAGAATCACAAGCGTATCAAGTCGGCCATCCGTGCCCACAGCAACCGGCTGGAAGCCGACTACGAGAAACGCTACTTCAGTACCAACGCCGGCTACACCGTGTTCGGCGTGCTCGTCAGTCTCGTCGCGCTGGCGGCCTCGGTGCTGATCAACCCGGGGATCCCGCAGATCCAGGTGGCCGGATTCATGGTGATCTGGCTGTCGATCTGGTCTTTCGGTGTGCTCACCTTGAGCAGAGCCGTTTATGGCGCCTGGCGCAACGCCGATGGCATCCTCGGCGCGGGAGGCGCCATGTTCCTCACGCTGTTCGCACTGCCGTTCTTCGCTGCCGAGATCATGGGCATATTCTTTCTCGCCCAGGCGGCGGGCGTCGCCATCGTGGTAAGCCTGGTGCTGCTCGTATCCGTGAACTGGCTGTTCTACGAGCTCATGAAGGCGCCGACGCGCCTCGGGCGCAGGCTCCTCGATGAAGTGGATGGCTTTCTCGACTACCTGATGGTGGCCGAGAGCGACGAGCTGCGTTTCAGGCAGCCTCCCGAGAAGACCCCCGAGCTGTTCGAGCGTTATCTGCCCTACGCCCTGGCTCTGGACGTGGAGGCGATCTGGGGTGAGAAGTTCGCCGACGTCATCGCCGCGGCCCGGCGCGACGGCAGCTATCGTCAGCCGGGCTGGTACCGCGGTTCGAGCTGGCGCGGCCATTCGGCCGGGGCGTTCGCCGCGTCGCTCGGAAGCAGCCTGAGCGGAGCCGTTGCGTCCTCGTCCACCGCGCCGGGCTCGTCCTCCGGCTCGGGCGGCGGCGGATCCTCCGGCGGCGGCGGCGGGGGAGGTGGCGGCGGCGGCTGGTAGGGATGATGGCGGCGGTGCGCGCCCGTGTACAATACGGGTGATTCCAGGAGGAGATCCATGAAAACCCTGCTCAAGTGGACCGCCATCGTCGTCGGCGTCGTGGTGGTGCTTTTCATATCGGCCGCGGTTCTGCTGCCGCTTCTCATCGATCCGAACGATCACAAGCAGGCCCTGGTCGAACAGGTGAAACAGCGCACGGGCCGCGATCTGCGTATCGAGGGCGACATCGAGCTCAGCGTGTTCCCGTGGATCGGGGTCGAGGTCGGCAGGGTGGTGCTCAGCAACGCGACCGGCTTCGCCGATCCGGTGTTTGCGAGCACCGACGAGGTGTCGATTCGCGTCAAGCTGCTGCCGCTCCTGTCCCGTCGGCTGGAAATGGACACCATTACCGTTCACGGGTTGACCCTCAATCTCGCCCGCAACAGCGCCGGTCGCAATAACTGGGACGATCTGGCCGCTCTCGGCGCTGGGGACGGCGGTGGCGCGCGCGGCGCCGGCGAGGCTCGCGGTGGCGAGATGGCGGCAGCGGCGCTCGCCATCGGCGGTCTCGACATCCGCAACGCCAATCTCAGCTGGGACGATGCCAGTCAGGGCCAGCGTTTCGAGGTCAGCAGGCTCAGCGTGCAGACCGGCGCCATCGCCACCGGTGAGCCGGTCGACCTCGCCGTGGCGCTCGATGTGGCGCTCGGGGAGCCCGCCATATCCGGGCACATCGCCGCCGAGGGACGCGTCGACTACGACCAGGCCCGCAAACGCGCGCGCGTGCAGGGTTTCGAGATCGACGGTGAATTCTCCGGCGCACAGCTTCCGGGCGGCAAGACCCGCGTCAGCCTGGCAGCCGACGTCGAGCACGACGGCGCGAGCCAGTCGCTGCTGGTGGAGAATCTGCGCGTCGCGGCCGCCGACCTCGAGCTGGCCGGCGAGCTTCGCGTGAGCGACCTCGGCAAGTCACCCACCACCAAGGGAAGCGTGCGCATCGAGGAGTTCAATCCGAAAAAGCTGCTCGCGGCGTTGTCCGTGCAGACACCGGAAACAGCGGATCCGAAAGCGCTGACGCGCGCCTCGCTCGAGGCGACCCTCGGCGGCGGGCCGAATCAGCTGAGCGTCAAGCCGCTTACCCTGCGTCTCGATGATTCAACGCTCACGGGCGAGGTGGCGGTTGCCGACTTCAAGTCACAGGCGCTGCGCTTCGATCTGGCCATGAACGCCATCGACGTGGATCGCTATCTGCCGCCGGAGAAAAAGCAGGCCAAGGGCGCCGAGCCGGCGACCCCGGGCACGGCGGCGGCGGGCGCGGCCGAGGTGCCGAAGGAGGCGCTGCGCCGGCTCGACGTCGCCGGCCGCGTGAAAATCGCCAAGCTCAAGGCGGCGAAGCTGAACCTCACCGAGGTCGAAATGTCGGTGAAGGCCAAGGACGGGCTCATTCGACTGAAGCCGATCGGAGCGCGCCTCTATGACGGCACCTATCGCGGCGATATTACCGTGGACGCACGCGGCGAGCTTCTTCGCACCCGCGTCGACGAGAATCTCGAAGGCGTCCAGGCCGGGCCGCTGCTCAAGGATCTGCAGGGGCAGGACCGCATCACCGGCACGGGCAACGTGAGCATCGCCATGCGCGCAACCGGCGCGACGCCCGACGAGGTGAAGAAGTCGCTGAACGGCGTTACAAAGTTCGCGTTCACCGACGGGGCCATCAACGGGGTGAATATTCCGCGCATGATTCGCGATGCGCACGCGCGCATCAAGGGTATCAAGCTGCCTCCCGAGGAAGCGGAGCAGAAAACGGACTTCAGCGAGCTTCGCGGGACCATGCGTGTCGAGAAGGGCGTCGCCACCAATGATGATTTCATCGTCATGACGCCGCTGATGCGAATAAACGGCAAGGGCACGGCAAACATCGTCACCGAGACGGTGGACTACCGCGTCAGGGCGACCGTGGTGAAGACGCTCAAGGGGCAGGGTGGAGAAGGGCTCGAGGATCTGGCGGGCATTCCCATTCCCATCCACGTGACCGGAACCTTCGCCGAGCCGAGCTATGCGCTGGATACCGAGGCGCTCGCCGAAGCCGTTGCCAAATCGAAGGTTCAGGAAGTGATCGAGAAGAAAGTCGGCGACGACGCCGTCAAGGGTCTGCTCAAGGGTCTTATCAAGTAGCCGGCCGTGCTCGCGATTCTGAAATCGCTTTTCCATAACCCGAAGCGAGAGGCAAAGCGGCTCAATCGGGACGCGGCGACGATCATCGATTCCGCCACCCGCTCGTTTCCCATCGAGCGCGTTCGCGACATCGCGGTCATGACGCTCGAGCATCTCAGCGAGGCCGACGAGCATCTGCAGGCCCACACCGAGGGTCGCGAGCAGGTTCTCTATCGCTTTCAGTCGCTGCACCGGGAAGCGCGGCGGCGCATGGATCAGGTGGCGCTGACCGCCTATACGCTCGTTATCATCCGTCTGCGCGCCCAGGCGCTGGGGGCGCTCTGCGCGCCGGCGCTGGCGGCCATCGACGAATTCACCGGGCAGTGGGCGCATGCCGCCGGGAATGGCCCGCAACACACGCTCGAGTAGATTCGTTCCCTGCGGCGAGGCCGTGTGAATTGGCTAAACTAGGTCTCAGTGTTGGCCGGTTACCGGTACGATTCTGTGCGTCTGATATTCGCCTTGCTCCTTTGCGGCCTCTGCGGCGGCGCGATCGCAGCGTCGATCCACGCCTACAAGGCCGTGCACGCGGACGGCACCGTCAGCTACTCGGATACGCGCCCCGAATCGGCGCAGTCGGTCACGTCCGTGAACGTTCCCGGATCCGACTCGGCGCGCCTCGAAGAGGGCGAGCAGCGCAAACAGGAAATGCGAGACATCGGCAAGCAGCTCGAGGAGCAACGCGCGCAGGAAGCGAAACAGCAAGGCGAGCGCGCCGAGCGCCTGGCCGAGGCGCGCCGCGAAGTCGTCGAGGCGGAGCGTAATCTCGCCAACACCAGGCAGAGCAAGCGCAGCGCGACACCGGAACGTATCAGGCTCGCTGAAGAGCGGCTGCAGCTCGCGCGCCGGCGATTGCGCCAGATCGAGGGCGGCGCCCCCTAGTGGTGGGCCCGATCGACGCTAGTCGATCTTCCTCGTCAGATCCCAGATACGCACCATGCCGTCGTCGCCGGTGGTCGCCATGTAGCGCTCATCGGGCGACACGCTGACGGCGCCGCCGCATATCGACTGTCTGTAGAAGTGGCGCACACCGGCGCCGGTCAGCGGGTCGAGAAAGAACACCGAGCTGTCGTTGTCGCGGCTGATACTCGCGAGAACACCGTGAGCAGGCAGGTACTGCAGTCCGGCGATGGTCCCCCAGTGCGGTGTCGAAATGGTCTCGAAGGCCCCCGCATCGAGGTCCCATCGAAAAACGCGCAGCCATCCGCCGCCGTACAGCACCTTGCCTCCGGGAACGAAGCCGAGACTGGTGGCGTCGGTCGGAGGACGCTCGAGCTCCCTGTGGCGGCGCAGATCTTCGATCAGAAAGATCCGCCCGTCGTTTCCCGCCGACGCGATGCGTGCGCTCTGCGCTTCGACGGCGAGTGCCTTGACCGGACCGCCCGAGTGCTGCGCGAGCTGTTGCATGTCGTCGAATCCGGGCAGCTTCCAGGCGCGCACGCTGCCGTCGTAGTGGCCGGTGATCGCGCGGCCGTTCAACACCGCCAGCTCCCAGACGCCGCTGCCGGTGTCGATGCTGTGGCGCGGCTCGCCCTCGCGGCTCCAGAGAATGAGGCGTCCGTCCTGGCCGCCGGAGACGATGCCATCGCCGGCAAAGGCGAGGCCGAGCACGAATCCATCGTGGGCCTGCCACACGCGGGCGGGCTTGTCACCGTCCAGGGTCCAGGTCGCGATCTTGCCTTCCCAGCCGCCGCTCGCGAGCGTTCGCGATGCGTCGTCGAACGCCAGCACCTCGGCACCCCGGTGCGTGGAGTCGTCCACGTAGTCGGGTGCGACGTCGCCGACCTGCCACACGCTGCAGCCGGACACGAGCAGCGCCAGCGTGACCAGCCACGGGCAGGCCCTCGAATCAGGATTCGCCATAGCGTTTGTGCAGATAGTCGAACACCGCACGCAAGCCCATGGCCTCGCCACCTTCCGGGCGTCCCGGCCGAGAGCGGATGTTCCAGGCCATCAAATCGAAGTGAATCCACGGCGTGTCCGCGGAGACGAAATCCTCCAGGAACAGCGCCGCGGTGATGGCGCCGGCGTAGGGGCCGGAGGCGGAGTTGGCGATGTCCGCGATGCGGCTGTCGATGAGCTCGCGGTAGGGCCGATGCAGTGGCAGGCGCCACACAGGGTCGCGCACCGCGCTCGCCGAATCGGCGAGGCACTGGGCCACCTCGTCGCGGTTACAGAACATCGCGGGCAGGTCGGTGCCGAGAGCGACACGCGCGGCGCCCGTCAGAGTCGCGAAGTCGATGATCAGCTCCGGCGATTCGGCCGCCGCCTCGGTGAGCGCGTCGCACAGAATCACCCGCCCCTCGGCATCGGTGTTGTCGATCTCGATGCTGAGCCCCTTGCGCGAGGCGAGCACGTCGCCCGGGCGGTAAGCGTTTCCGGCAACGGCGTTCTCCACCGCCGGAATCAGCAGCCGCAGGCGCACCGGCAGGCGGGCACGCATGATCATATGGGCGAGGCCGAGCGCGTGGGCCGCGCCGCCCATGTCCTTCTTCATCAGCCGCATGCCGCTGGCGGTCTTCAGATCCAGACCGCCGCTGTCGAAGCACACGCCCTTGCCGACCAGCGTGATCTTGGGGTGAGTGCTTCTGCCCCAGCGCAAATCGATGAGCCGCGGCGCGTGGCTGGCGGCGCGGCCGACGGCGTGGATGGCAGGAAAATTTCTCGCCAGCAGCGCGTCACCGGCGATCTCGCGCACCCGCGCACCGAACGCGCGCGCCGTGTCCCTGACGGCCGCGGCGAGATGCTCGGGATTCATGTCTTCCGCCGGTGTATTGACGAGATCCCGAACCTGGTAGAGCCCCGCGACCTGCTGGCGCACGCGCCGCAGACTCGCGGCCGGCGTCACGAGAAGCTTCGCGCGCACCGGCTGCATCTTCTTGTAGCGGTCGAACTGGTAAGCGCCCAGCGCCCAGCCAAGGGCCGCGCGCTCGAGACGCTCCGTCGGCCAGTCGGCGCTGATGTGGTAGCCGCCGGGCGGCAGCGCCATCGGCAGGTGGCCCAGGCAGAAGGGATCGTCGTTCGACTCGATGCCGGCGAGCACCAGATCCAGGCTGCCGTTGCCGGCGGGCACCAGGCAGTGGCTGGCGGGCTCGGCGCGGAACCCCGCCGCTTCGACCCAGCGGCGCACTCTGGCCGCGCGGCCTTCGAGCCATTTGCGCAGACTGGTGCGTGTGAGCGGCACAATCGCTGTGGGTGCCTGTCGCGAGCGCTGCAGCAGAGCATCGTTCATGGTTTTCTCGACATTCCCGGTGATGACCGGCCGCTATCTTAGAGTATGTGGCGCGAGACCGGCGAGAGGCCACGTGCAAGGGGCGAGCAGCACGCGCACGCGCGTGCCTGCCTTGACCGGGTGACGGCAGGCGGTATGCTAGCGCGCAACGGTCCAGGGAACACGGTTGAACTCCGTGGCTGCCCCCGCAACTGTGAGCGGCGAGCCCGGGTACGCTGCCTGCGACGCGTCGAAGACCGTTTCGACGTGCGCGGGTCGAACGCCACCGCGGCAGCATCGCGACGACGCGAGCTGCTGTCGGGAAGGCCGTACCCCGGGCGGTGACCCGCGAGCCAGGATACCTGCCGTATACCGCGTCACCGGCTGTCGAGCGGGCTGGCTCGATGGTTCGGCCTTCATGGGCGGTGGCGTTCGTCTTTCCGTTTTCGAGGATGGGCCGGCCGGCGTCGAAAACCGCCGCCATCGATGGAATCGCTCATGGCGAGAGTGGCCGCCATTACGGCTCTATTGCTCGTGGCGCATGCGCTGACGCCGGGTATGGCAACCGCCGCCGGCGAGTCCCTGCACGTCGAGCTCAACCGTCTCGAGGCACGCGACGAGGGCTGTCGCGTGCATCTGGTGCTCGAGAATGCGAGCCCGCTCGCCTACACGCGCTATCGGCTCGATCTGGTCGTGTTCGCGTCCGACGGTGTCATCGCGCGCCGAGTGGCCCTGGAGACGGCGCCGCTGCGCGCCAACAAGACCATGGTCAAGGAGTTCGAGCTGAGCGGTCTCGCCTGCGCGGACGTCGGTCGGGTTCTGTTGAACGATGTCTCGGCCTGTGAATCGAGCGCCGGCAAGATGGACGACTGTGTCACCTCGACGCGGGTCTCGAGCCGTGCTGCCGCGGCCTTCGTGAAATGACGGGGAGATCGGTCGCATGCCCGTGATGCAGGGTCGGCTGGTGCTCGCGCTCGGCTTTTCGAGCGCCGCGCACATCGGCCTGGGGTGGATGTTGAGCGACGCGCTGCCTTCGACCGCGGCGCCTGCCCAGCGCGCCCTCACGGTCGCCATGACGCCCGCGGCGCCGCGCGCCGTGCTGAACAGCATCGCGCCGTCGGCGACGGCGGCTCTCTCGCCAGCGCAGGCGCGGCCGCTCGAGCCGTCCACGGTGCCCGTGGTCGACGAGCCCGATGCCATCGTCGCGGCACGCGTGGTCGATACCGTCGCGCTGCTCGATGCCGCGCCCGTGGAGACACGCGGGCCGGAGCACGCGTTACGCGCGCGGGCGACGCCGCGTGCGCCACCCGCGCCCGCACGCGAGGCCGTCGAGAATGATGCCGGCAGCGGCCGGGAGGCGCGCGCGGCGCCGTCGGTGGCGGGTCAGCCGGGCACCGATCGCAGCGCGCTGCCGGCCGCCGGGAACGCCCCTCCGGATTACCCGTGGACGGCACGCGCCCGGGGCCATCAGGGGCGCGTGGTCCTGAGCGTGTGGGTGAGCGCTGCGGGGCTCGCCGAGCGCTTGGCGGTGCTGCACAGCAGCGGCTACGCGAGCCTGGATCGCGCCGCCATGGAGGCGGTCGAACGCTGGCGGTTCCGGCCCGCGCGGCGCGCCGGACACGACACCGACTCGCTGGTCTACGTGCCGGTCGTCTTTCGTCTCGAGGACTAGCGCGGGTGGCGCGGCGCGCGACGGCGGCGCCGTCAATGCACCAGGTGAGGATGGCTCGGCGGCCGCACGCGGTCGAAGCGTGCGCGCCAGTTGGCGATGATCGGCGTTTCCCCCGCCTCCTGGGCGAGCTCGCGAATGGCGATGCGCAAGGCATGGCGGCCGCGTCTGTCCGCCGGGGCCTGGTAGTCCCGGGCGCAGATGCGTGCGCGCATGGCCGCGGTCGCGCGTCGTTTCTCGGCCATGAACACCGGGTCGCCCCAGCGCTGCATGAGGGCGGAGAAATTTTCGTGCGCCCGGCGGTCGTAGGCGGTGCGATTGCCGAGGGCGTCCATCAACGGATGGCCCGGATAGAGATAGACGCAGGCGCGGTGGTAGGGGGGCGCATCGTCGTCCTCGACGTTGGCGCGGCGCGCGGCGAGCAGTCGCGGCAGCACGTGGGTGTGGGGGCCGAGCGGTGTCGGCGGCTGCATACGCGGCGAGCCGATGCGCTGGTAAACCTCCACGCGGCCGAGGCGCGAGACGAACACCCGGTGCGGGCTCGCGTCCTTGATGGCCGCCATCGCGACACTGCCGGGCTCGAGCAGCGCGCGGCCGCAGTGCGCGCGAAGGATCGCCGTGAGCTCCGTCGAGCGCGTGCGCACGCAGGCATCCACGTGGGGCAGCCCGAGACCCATGTCGAAGAGCACGGCGTCGCGATCCGCCGGGCGTATGGCGTGCCGATCGTCGCCGAGCTCGGTGAGCGCGGTGCGCCCCGCGAGCCGCGCGCGCCGCCAGGGAAGGCACAGGGAAATGCCCTGCAGCCAGCGATCCGGGTGGCGGCTGAGTCCCTGATACGTGTGCGGAACGATATCGTCGCGAAGTGCGAGCCGCAGCGCACCGGCATCCGTGGCCACCTCCAGATGCGCGCCCGGCGGGGTGCCGACGCGGTCATCGGGCAGCCAGTGAAACTCGGCGATGGCGCCGTAGCCTCCGATGCTCCAGCTGCTGGCCCGGTCGCCGAGGTGTGCGCGCAGGATTGCGGGCAGATCGTTCGCGGCATTCATGCGCCCATGGTACCGCTTCGCTCACGGCGTGGCCCGGCCTACCGGAATCACGTAGCGCCCTTCGGGGGACTCTCCGCTCAGAGCGCGGATGCCGAAGGTATCGCGCAGATGCTCGGTGCACAGCACCGCGTCGGCGTCACCGCTGGCGACGACACGCCCGGCGCGCAGCAGCGTGAGGCGGCTGCAGTGGCGCGCGGCCAGCGTCAGGTCGTGCAGCACCACGATCACGGCGGCGCCGCGCGCGGCCATGCGCGAGAGCATCGCCATGACCTCGAGCTGGTGCGCCGGGTCGAGCCCCGCCACCGGCTCGTCGGCGAGCAGTATGCGCGGCTCGCCGGCGAGCGCGCGGGCGAGCAGCACCCGCGCGCGCTCGCCCGCGGAGAGCGCGCCGACGCTGCGGCCGCGGAACGGCTCCACGTCGGTAGCGCGCATGGCGCGCGCCACGCATTCCCGGTCGTGCCGGCTCATGGGCGCCCAGGCGCGGCGGTGCGGCAGGCGTCCGAGCGCCACGACCTCTTCCACCGCCATGGGCCAGTGGCAGACAGCACTCTGGGGAAGGTAAGCGATGCGCCGCGCGCGCTCGTTGGGCGCAATGGCGCCGAGGGGTCGGCCGTCCAGCTCGAGCGCGCCGCTGGTCGGTGCCAGCACGCTTGCCATCACCCGCAGCAGCGTCGACTTGCCGGCGCCGTTCGGTCCCAGCAGACCCAACAGCTCGCCTGCGCAGACACGCACATCGACCCCCTCGAGGACCCTTCGCCCGGCGAGCGTGACGCCGATGGCGTTTGCCGACAGGGTGCTCACTGGACTGACCGGCGCAGGCTGACGAGCAGGTATAAGAAGAATGGGCTGCCGATGAGCGCCGTCAACACGCCGAGCTTCAGCTCCGTGCCGGTCGGCGCCAGGCGCACGGCGATGTCGGCGGCCAGCGTCAGGGCCGCGCCGCCGAGCAGACTCGCCGGCAGCAGGGCGCCGGGCCGGTGGCCCACCAGGGGGCGCAGCAGATGCGGCACCACCAGGCCGATGAAGCCGATGGCACCCGAGACCGCCACCGCCGCACCCACCGACAGCCCCACACCCAGCAGCAGCAGCAGCCTCAGGGGTCCCGGCCGATAGCCGAGGCTCGAGGCGGCTTCCTCGCCGATGGAAAGCGCATCCAGGGCGCGGCCCAGGCGCAGCAGCAGCAGCCAGCCGACGAGCATGAACGGCAGCGCCAGGCGCACGTGGTCGAAGCTGCGATCGGCCAGCGAGCCGAGCAGCCAGAAGACAATCTCCAGCGCCGCGAAGGGGCTCGGCGCCAGGTTGAGCACCAGCGAGGTGAGCGCTGCCGCCAGAGCGTTGACCGCAACACCCGCGAGGATGAGCGTCAAAGGGCTGCCGGTGCTGCCGGCCAGCACGGTCACCAGGGCGAGGCCGACGACGGCGCCGGTGATGCCGCCGAGCGGCAGCGCCATGGGGAACCAGGCCGATGCGCCGCTGTAGAGCATCAGCACCGCGCCGAGGGCGGCGGTGGAGGAGACGCCGACCAGCCCCGGCTCGGCGAGCGGATTGCGCAGGTAGCCCTGCAGCGCTGCCCCGGCGAGTCCCAGGGTCGCGCCCACCAGGAGGGCGAGCAGGGCCCGCGGGAGCCGGATCTCATTGAAGATCAGCCACAGGGTCTCGGCGTCGTCGACGCCCGTGCCGATGAAAAGGGCCAGCAGCGGCGCCGGCGATCGCCCGCTGAAAAGCGCCACCACGAACAGCGCCGCGGTCAGCGCAGCGAGCGACGCGAGCACCACCACGGCGCGCCCGGAGCCCTCGCGCGCCCGCTCGTCGACAGCCTGCGGCGCCCCGCTCACGGCCGCGGCGATCCCGTGTGCCCGGCGAGCGCGGCCCGCGCCGCGGCGAGCGCCTGCAGCGCATCGGCCAGCCAGGGACCCGGACAGCTCCACAGGGAGCGGGGCACCTCGGCGACGACCACGCGGGCGCGCAGGTCGGCGAGCGCCGGATGCGACAGGATCTGCGTGGCCATGGCCGGCGCCTGGGCGTGCTCGGCCTCGACGATGAGCAGCTCGGGCGCGGCCAGCAGCAGGTGTTCCAGCGGCAGATGGCCCGTGCGCGGGATGCCGGCGCGCGCGGCCAGGTTGTCGAAGCCCGTGACGGCGACGAGCGCGCCGCTCAGGCTGCGCGGCCCGAAGGTGAAACCGTTGGGGCCGTAGACCACCGCCAGCGGCCGGTTGCCGGTGCCGGCGACGCGCGCCGCTTCGATGCGCGCGTCGAGCGCGGCGAGCATGCGTTCGCCGGCCGGCTGCGCACCCATGGCCGCGGCAGCGATGCGGATCTGGTCGCGCGCGTCATCGAGGCTTTCCGCGATGTCGAGCTCGAGCAGCGGGTAGCCGAGGCGCTTGAGCAGGTTCACCGTCGCCCGCGCGGTGTAGCGTCCGGCGATCACCAGGTCCGGCTCGAGCGCCAGCACCTCTTCGGCCTTGCCGCGGTTCGCCGCGATGCCGGCGGCTTGCTCGGCGATGGGCGAGGCGAGCGGATCGCTGGCGAGAAACGTGACCGAGGCGATCCGCCAACGCTCGGCGAGGCTGAGGGCGAGGAGATCGCCGCAGATGTTGATGGACACGATGCGCTCGGGAGGCGCTGCGCTGGTTGCGCCGACTGCGCCGAGCAGCCAGGGCCCCGCCAGGCCGGCGAGCAGCAGCTTGCGCCACATCATCTCAGATCCGCGTCCACGCGCACTCCGGCGAAGATACCGATGCCGGGAGACTGCGCCGAGTAGACTTCCTCGTAGTCCTGATCGAGCAGGTTCTCGATGCGGCCGATGAGCTGCACGCTTTTCGAGATGTTGTAGGCCGCGGCCAGGTTGACGAGCGTGTAGCCCGGCAGGTCGACACGATCGCGCGGCGTCGAGGAGGCGAACTCGTTGTCCTGCATCGGGCCGTTGTACTGAATGTTCAGATTCACGTTGCCGCGCCGTGACGGCAACGCATAGTCGAGCACCAGGCTCGCGATGTGCTCGGGGCGGCGAGCCTCGACGCGCCCGTCCGGATCGGTCGCGTCGGTCCACGTGTAGGCGGCTGTCATGCTCAGCTCGCTCGACAGCGCCGCCTTCAAGCTGAACTCGACGCCCTGTCGGTCACTCTCACCGGTCTGGTTGATGACGGTCGTGAACGTGGGATCGGGCACGATCTCGTCGGTCAGGATCGATCGGAAGTAGGTGATGTCCACCACCAGCCGCTCGCGCAGGAATTTCTGCTCGAGGCCGATGTCCCAGCCCCGGGACTTCTCGGGGCTCAGATTTGGATTGCCGACGAACGAGCCTGGAAAGAATCCGAACAGATCGAAAAAGCCCGGATTCTTCACCCCGGAGCCGATGCTGGCGTGCAGGCGCGAACCGCTCTCGGGGTGCAGGTAGGCGGCCGTGACGCGATAGGTGGTTGCATCCTCGAAACGCTCGTTGTCGTCGTAACGCAGCGAAGCGGTGAGAAACAGCCGTTGCCACAGGCTGACGAGGTACTCTCCGGCGACGCTGGCGGCGTCGATCGACTGCTTCTGATTGGCGCCCGGAAAAGCCGCGGAGACGTTCTTGAACGCTTCGTGCGTGTACTCGGCGTAAAGGGTCGCGGTGTGCTCGGCGCGCGCGAAGTCGGGCGTGGAGAAGAACAGATTGGTCTGATAATCGAGCCGGCTCTTTTCACCGACGCTGTTGCTGGTGAAACCTCCGGCGCTGGTGTTGTCGAAATCGGTGTGCGTGTAATTTCCTCCGAAGATGTGCTCCCAGCGGCTCTCGTAGGTTTTCAACTTGCCCTGCACGCGAGCGTAGAACTGATCGCCCTTGCGCTCCTCGTCGCCGTCGATGAAAAGGCCCTCGAAAGGGCCGCCGAATGTGAAATCCTGGGGGTCGCTCTGCACCTTGTTGGCGGTGTAGAAGCCGTTTGCAGAGAGCTCTAGGGACTCGCTCGGCTCGATGGCGCCGGACAGGTTGACAGTGCCGTTGTCGTAGCCGTCCTTCTCCGAACCGAAACGGGACATGTTGACGCCCTCGGTGGTGAGAAAGCTGCCGCTCACCGAGTAGCGGTAATTTCTGCCGCCGCCACGCACCGCCGCGTTTCCCGAGACGCTCTGGAACGATCCGACCTCGATATAACCGCCGGTGCGCAGGCCGCGCTCGCCGCGCTTGGTAATCACGTTGATGACTCCGCCGATGGCGTCACTGCCCCACAGCGCGCTCTGCGGGCCGCGTATGATCTCGACGCGTTCGACGTCGGCCGCGAGCAGATGCGAGAAATCGAACTCGACGTCGCCCGACGGGTCGTTGACCTCGACGCCGTCGATGAACACCTTGGTGTGGTTTCCCTCGTTGCCGCGAATGCGAACCTGGGTGAAAAGCCCGCGCGGCCCGGTTCGGTTCACGCTGACCCCGGGCACGTCGCGCAGGGCGTCGGCCACCAGGCGGATCTGGCGCGCTTCGAGCTCCTGCGCCGTGATTACCGTGACCGCGCTGCCCACCTCGCTCGACGGGACCGCGACGCGATTGGCCGACACCACCGTGTCGGGGAACATCTGGGTCTCGGCGGCGGCGAGATCGGGCAGCGCGAGCGCCACGCCGCCGAGCGCGGCGGCAACCAGTGTCCGGCGCCTGCGCGCTCGCCGAAACGCATAACCGCTCCTCCGCCGCTCGTCGCCCATCTGTGCGCTCCTCGTGTCGTTGTTTGCTGATGACGAGGAAGCGGGTTGGCGGGCAGCGGTAGCGAGTCGCAATCGCATACACCGCGCGGGAGACGGGACGGCTCTGGAAGGGATCCGGCCGGCGCCCCGCGTGCTCGCGCAACCGAGCTTCCCGCGTCGCCGACACGGCGTTGCGCTCCGCCGAATACTCCCCGTCCGGCGGCTGGGGCGACGCTTGCAACGGCAGGTCTCCTGGCTCGCGGGTGCTGACGTCGGCTCGCGATCTCCGCGAAGCCTCGTCGGCGCTCGCGCCCGGCCTTCCCGGTTTCCCAGTGGCCGCGAGTTGGGCGCTCGCTATCCGCTCACAGTTGCGGGGGCAGCCGGGGCTTTGCCGGCGCGCGCCGACGTACCCCGTTCCCTTTTGCTTCCCATGAGGGAACCGTCGCTGGCGTGAATGATTAACAGATTGTGACCGGTGTGCCAAGCGACGGATGGCTTCGACATTGGGCCGGGCACAGGCTAACATCGTCTGCTTAGTCGCAGGAGATAAAGCCGTGGGGCATCGACTGACCAAGATCTACACGCGTACCGGTGATTCCGGCACCACCGGTCTGGCCGACGGCAGCCGCGTGGACAAGGACGACCTGCGCATCGAGGCAATGGGTACGGTCGACGAACTCAACGCTTATGTCGGCCGCATCCTGTCTCACAAGGTTCCCTCGGAGATGCGCGAGTGTCTCACCGATGTGCAGCACGCGCTGTTCGACATCGGCGGCGAGCTCGCCATACCCGGTTCGAGCACCGTGACAGCCGAGTACGTCGAGGCGCTCGAGTCCTCGCTCGATAACATCAACGCGACCTTACCCCCGCTCAAGGAGTTCATATTGCCGGGCGGGGGCGGAGCCGCGACCGCCACCCATGTGGCGCGGGCCGTTTGCCGGCGCGCCGAGCGCCGACTGGTCACGCTCGCGCGGCGCGACGACGTCAACGTTCACAGTCGCGTGTATCTGAACCGACTCTCGGATTTGTTCTTCGTGATCGCACGGGCCCTGGCGCGGGCTCACGGCACGGAGGTGTACTGGAATCCGAAACGCAGCCGCGCCTGACCGCGGCGGGCATCAGAATTTTTTCCTCAGCTCCAGCACCTGACCGTCCTGGCGCATGCTGACGCGCCCGAGGAATGACATGCCGAGCAAGGTCGCCGGCGGGAAATCCCCGTCATGGACGGCGCCCTGCACGTTCCTGAGCTCAATTTCGCCGACCCTGACCCGATTCAGATTGACGAGAAAGATGTCTTCGATTCCGGAAGCGGTGGAGGATTTTCCGGGCGTTCCGACGACGCGATAATCGATGCCGAGGCGGCGCGCCTCGCGCCCGGAGAGCGACACCAGCGTCGCGCCGGTGTCGACGACGAAGTCCACCGGGTAGCCGTTGATGCTGCCGACCACCAGATACATTCGGTTTGGCGTCGGCCAGATACGCACGGTGGCCTGCTCGGGCGGTGCAAAGCTGGCGCCGATGCGGGCGCCGAGGCCGTAACGCTTGCGTTCCCCATCAATCTCCAGGACCGCTTCGCTGCTGGTGGCGGAGATCAGGGTGACGCCCTCCGGGCTGGTGTCGCCGCTGCGCAGAAGCCTGCGCTGACCGTCGACGACGACGATGGCGGTGTCTTTGAAAAGACCCACGACGGTGATGCTCTCGACCGAGGCGGCCGTTCGCACGAGCACGGCAAGCACGACGGCGAGTGCGAGATTGCGGGCCAGTCCGGGCACGCGCGCTCAGTCCGTGAGCTTGGCGGAGATCGGTGACCCGTGAGGCACGGCCTGGCCGGGTGGCCAGTGAATCGCGCGCAGCCGCGGCACGCGTTCCATGCGCCAGTGTGCGATTGCCCACGACCACAGCTCGTCGAGACTCGCATCGTTGAGCGCGCGCTCGGGTTGCTGACCGAGGAACTCGAGCGCATCGATGACGAGTGGCACGGCAGGATTGCCCGTCACCGGCTCCGCGTAGGTCTGCTTGCTGAGCTTCTGTCCAACGGCGTTGACGGCGACCGGCAGATGCGCGTAGCCGGGCGTGGGCAGGCCGAGACAGCGCTGCAGGTGGATTTGCCGGGGTGTGGAGTCAAGCAGGTCGGCGCCGCGCACGATGTCGGTAATGCCGAACTCCGCGTCGTCGACCACCACCGCGAGGTGATAGGCGAAAATGCCGTCGGCGCGTCGTATGACGAAGTCTCCCACCGATTCGGGCAGTCGCTGATTGCAGCGGCCCTGCACGGCGTCGTCGAGCTCGACGCTGATGCCGCAGACGCGCATGCGCCGGGTGCGTGCACGCCTGCCGGGGACGAGGCCGTCGCGGCAGGTGCCGGGATAGACGCCGTCGAAGTCTTTTCGCGAGCAGCCGCAGGGAAACGTCCACCCCGCCTCGCGCAGACGCTCGAGACCGTCGCGGTAGCGCTCCGTGCGCGTGCTCTGATAACAGACGTCGCCGTCCCAATAAAGCCCGAGGCGCTCGAGCTCGGCGAGGATCGCGTTGGCGGCGCCGGGCTCAGTGCGTGGACCGTCGAGGTCGTCGATCCGCACCAGCCATTCGCCCCGGCATCGGCGCGCCTGCAGATAGCTGCCGACCGCCGCAATGATGGAGCCGAAGTGCAGAGGGCCGGTGGGCGAGGGTGCGAAACGGCCGCGGTAGCCGCGCGCACTCTCTGTCTGAGCAAAGCGGGGGTTTTCGGCGCGATTGCGCGGCGTCGATGCAAGCTGCCGCGAGGTGTCGGACGCCATCGGCGTCTCAGCCCATCTGCTTTTCCCGGATCTCGTCGAGGACCTTGCAGTCATAGCAGAGGGTCGCCGTGGGGCGAGCTTCCAGGCGGCGAATTCCGATCTCGATACCGCAGGCCTCGCAATAACCATACTCGCCGCTGTCGAGGGAGATCAGGGCGTCGTCGATCTTGCGAATCAGCTTGCGCTCGCGGTCACGGGTTCGCAGTTCTAAGGTGAATTCCGATTCCTGGGTGGCGCGGTCGTTGGGATCGGGAAAGTTGGCGGCTTCGTCCTGCATGTGATGGAGCGTGCGGTCGACCTCTTCCATGAGCTGCCGCTTCCAGGCGCCGAGAATCTTGCGAAAGTGCTCTACCTGTTTTTCATTCATGTACTCCTCGCCGCGCTTGGCCTTGTAGGGCTTGAAGACGAGGGTACTGGTCGATGTCTCGGCCATGTTCAGTGCTCCTGCTCAGGCGCTCTCGGTCATGCCGATCCGGCTCGGCGGCGCCGTGAATGCGTTCTCCGAGGCGGTGGTCTGCGGGCCGCTCGACGGCCACGGGCCACCTGACATTTGTTCCTAATCTCCCGCCTCGATCCGGCGCCACGACGGGGCCGTTGCCGAATCAGACGCGGGGTTTTACCAAAAACAGTTTAAAGGCGCAATAAAGCCCGCCGCACATTGCGTGTCCAGTCACGGAGCCGGGCGCGGCGCCGGTGGCTCGTCCCCGGGCGCGGCCCCGCCGGGTGCCGCCAGGCGTTCGACCCACAGGGCGGTCGCGCCGGCGACGGCCGCCGGGATGACCAGGAAATTGACCACCGGGATGGCCAGGGCGCACATCACGGCGCCGCCGAAGCCGAGCGCCAGGTAGCGTCGTTTTCCCAGCCTGCGGCGCTGCTCGGGAAAGCCGAGGCCGTGGTTGCCCATCGGGTAGTCGATGTAGCTGATGGCCAGCATCCAGGCGCCGAACAGCATCCAGACCACGGGCGCGGCGATGTTCACACCGGGTATCAGAAATAGCAGCAGGGCTGGAATGCCCCAGAGCACGATGTAGGCGAGCTTGCGCAGCTCCGAGGCGAAGGTGCGGCCCAGATCCGCGATCAGCTTCTTCCAGCCGCCGGCAAGCGCGCTGCCGGTGAGATGGCACTCCACGGCCTCGGCCAGCAGCCCGTTGAACGGCGCCGCGATGAGGTTTCCCACCAGCGAAAAGGTGAAGAACACGATGATCAGCAAGACGATGAAGAAGAGTGGCCAGATCACGAACACCAGCCAGTCGAGCCAGCCTGGAAGCCGCTCCAGCAGCCCCTCGAGCACGCTGCCGAACCAGCCGCTGCCGAAATAGATGAAGGCGCCGAACAGCACGACGTTGACCGCCAGCGGCACGAACACGTAGGCGCGGATGCCGGGCACCGCGAGCAGACGCACGCCGCGCAGCAGGTAAAGGGCACCGGAAACCGGGTTATTGCGCATGCGTCAGCGCGGCGCGGCGGGGCGCACCGGTGCGGGCGCTTGCCAGCCCGGCGCGCGGTGCTCCGCCACCACGCTGGTGTAAAGGCCTCCGCGGACGTTGAACTCGGCCGTGAGGCGCATGTAGCGGGGCTGACAGGCGCCGGCCAGATCGTCCAGGATGCGATTGGTCACGGCCTCGTGAAAGGCGCCCTGGTCACGATAGGAGCCGATGTAGATCTTCAGGGACTTGAGCTCGATACAGCGCTTGTCGGGGACATAATCGAGATAAAGGGTCGCGAAGTCGGGCTGCCCGGTCTTCGGGCACAGGCACGTGAACTCGGGAATCCGGATGTGGATGGTGTAGTCCCGATCCGGATTCGGGTTGTCAAACAGCTCGAGGCTGTCGGCGGCATTCGATGACATGGGGTCCATAAGAGTGTTTTGTCGAGATCGTTTAGTGTAAAGTATTGCCCGATGCTCAAGGAACGCCTTAGCTCGCGCACATGCGTCTGAAACGAATCAGACTCGCGGGTTTCAAGTCCTTCGTCGATCCCATCACGATTCACGTCCCCGGCGATCTGACCGCCGTGGTCGGCCCGAACGGCTGCGGCAAGTCCAACATCATCGATGCGGTGCGCTGGGTCATGGGCGAGCTGTCGGCCAAGCATCTGCGCGGCGACAGCATGGCCGACGTGGTTTTCACCGGATCCAATACCCGCAAACCCGTTGGACAGGCTTCCGTCGAGCTGATATTCGACAACAGCGGCGGGCGCCTCGGTGGCCGCTACGCGAGCTACAGCGAGATCTCGGTCAAGCGCCAGGTGTCCCGGGACAGCCAGTCGGCGTACTTCCTGAACGGCACCCGCTGCCGGCGCCGGGACGTGACCGACGTGTTCTTCGGCACCGGGCTCGGTCCCCGCAGCTACGCCATCATCGAGCAGGGCATGATCTCACGGCTCATCGAGGCGCGGCCCGAAGAGCTGCGCGACTTTCTCGAGGAAGCGGCGGGTATCTCCAAGTACAAGGAACGCCGCCGGGAAACCGAGAACCGCATGCGCCACGCCGAGGAAAACCTCGAGCGCCTCACCGATTTGCGCGACGAGCTCGGCAAGCGGCTCGCGCATCTGAAACGCCAGGCCACCATGGCCGGGAAGTACAAGGTGCTCAAGCAGGAGGAGCGCGATCTCGAGGCCGAGCTGCTGGCGCTTCGCTGGCGCGGTCTCGACGCCGAGAGCCGCGCCAAGACCGAGGCGGTGACGGATCAGGAGACGGCCCTAGAGGCCGGCCTCGCGGAGCAGCGGCGCGTCGAGGCGGAGCTCGAGAAGGCGCGCTCTGACCAGAGTGCCGTTGCCGAGGCGTTCAACGAGGTCTACCGGCGCGTGCTCGACGCCGAGTCCGCCATTGCGCGCGGCGAGGAGACCATCCAGAACCTGCGCCGCCAGCGCGAGGAGCAGAGGGAGAACCTGTCCGCCGAGGAGCAGCGCCTGGAGAGCGCGCGCATGCACCTGGAGTCGGAGGCGGCGCGCTCGAGCGAGCTGCGCAGCGAGCTCGGGCGGCTCGAGCCGGAGCTCGAGCGGCTGCACGCCGATGCCGCCGAGGCGCGTGTCGGGTTTCGCGCCAGCGAGGAGGCCATGCACGCCTGGCAGTCGGACTGGGAGTCGTGGAGCGAGGAGGCTGCGGAGCCGGCACGCATGCGCGATGCCGAGGCCGCGCGTATCCAGCACCTGGTGCAGGCCGTGGCGCAGCTCGAGCAGCGCCGCGATCGGCTGCGCGGCGAGCAGGCCGGTCTGCCCTCCGAGGCGCTCGAGCGCAGCACCCACGAGCAGCGCACCGAGATCGAGCGCGCCGAGCGCCACCTGGTAGAGCTCGAGCGCGCCGTCGCTGCCCGCCAGGAGGAGCTCAACCGCGCCCGCGACGTGGAGCGGGCAGCGGCGGACACCCTGCACGAGGCGCGCGAAGGTCAGCAGAGCCTCGGCGGAAGACTCTCTGCGCTGCAAGCGCTGCAGCAGGACGCGCTCGGCAAGCGCCCGGGGGTGGTCATGGAGTGGCTGCGCGAGACCGGTCTCGCCAAGCAGCCGCGGCTTGCCGAGCAGCTCAACGTGGATTCCAAGTGGGCGCGCGCCGTGGAGATGGTGCTGGACTTCCGTCTCGAGGCCGTTTGCGTGGACAGCCTGGAGCATTACGCGCGCGCGCTGCAGGGATTCTCCGAGGGTGCGCTGACGTTGTTCGAGGGCCGCGCCGGCGCGTCTCTCGACGCGCGTGTCGCCGGCTCGCTCGCGGAGAGGGTCGAGGCGCCGTGGTCGCTGGCCGGAGTGCTCGCCGGCGTGCGCACCGCCGAGACCCTGTCCGAAGCCCTCGCCGTGCGCGCCGCGTTGGCCGCGCACGAATCGGTGGTGACGCCCGAGGGCGTGTGGGTCGGGCCGAGCTGGATCCGCGTTCACCGGGTGGCGGGCGAGGACAGCGGCGTGCTCGCCCGCGAGCAGGAGCTCCACGCCCTCGCCGAAGAGTTCGCCGGTCTGCAGGCGCGCGTCGAGGCGTGCGAGGCGGAGCTTGCCGATTCCCGCACGCGGCGTGACGCCTGCGAGGCCGCGCTCGCGGCGGTCCAGGCGGATCTGGCGGCGCAGCTGCGGGCGCGCGCGGCGCTCGAGTCCGAGCTCGGCGCGGCCACCGCGCGCCACGAGCAGGCCCGCGAGCGGGCTGCCACCATCAGCGCAGAATGCCAGGACGTGGAGACCCAGCTGGCGGCGGAGCAGGAGGTGCTGGCACGGGCGCGCAGCCGCTGGGAGCAGTCCTCCAGCGACGTGGAGCGCCTCAACGAGGAGCGCGCGGATTGGATGCGGCGCCGCGAAGAGCACCGCCAGCGTCTCGATGAGAGCCGCGAGGCCTGGCAGGCTGCGCGCGAGCAGGCCTACGAGCTCGGGCTCAAAGCCGAGTCCATGCGCGCCCAGGCACAGTCCCTCGACGAAGGGCGCGCGCGCAATCTCGATATGGTCGCTCAGCTCGAGGCGCGCGTGCGCGACCAGCGCGCGGCCCTCGAGGCCGGTTCGGCGCCGCTCGCCGAGGCCGAGGCGGCGCTCGAGGAGAAGCTCAAGGCGCGCAGCCTCATCGACGAGAGCTTGCGCAGCGCGCGCGAGCGGGTCGAGAGCGCCGAGGGCCGGGTGCGCGCGCTCGACGAGACACGCCTGGAGAAGGAGGAGCGCGTCAACGGCGAGCGCACACGCCTGGAATCACTGCGGCTCGAAGCCCAGGAGGTGAGCGTGCGCCGCAGGACGGTGGAGGAGCAATTCGCCCGCCTCGGCTACGAGCTGCCGGTGGTGCTCGAGTGCCTGCAGGAGAGCGCAACCGTCGGCGAGTGGGAGGAGAAGCTCGCCGGCATCGAGCGGCGCATCAACCGTCTCGGGCCCATCAACCTGGCCGCCATCGAGGAGCACGAGCAGCACGCCGAGCGCAAGCAGTATCTGGACGCCCAGCATCAGGACCTCCAGGAAGCGCTCGAGACGCTCAGCGCCGCGATTCAGAAGATCGATCGCGAGACCCGCGCGCGTTTCAAGGAAACCTACGAGAAGGTCAACGAGGGTCTCGGCGCCATGTTCCCGCGCCTGTTCGGCGGCGGAACCGCGTACCTGCAGCTGACCGGTGACGACCTGCTCAGCACCGGCGTGTCGGTGATGGCGAGGCCGCCCGGCAAGCGCAATACCAGCATTCACCTGCTTTCCGGTGGCGAGAAGGCGCTGGCGGCCATCGCCCTGGTGTTCGCCATTTTCGAACTGAACCCGGCGCCCTTCTGCCTGCTCGACGAGGTCGATGCGCCGCTCGACGACGTGAACGTATTGCGGTTTGCTGAGCTGATTAAGGATATGTCTGCCGACGTCCAGTTTGTTGTGATCACCCACAACAAGCTCACCATGGAGATGGCCGACCATCTCATGGGTGTGACGATGAACGAGCCCGGCGTCTCGCGGCTCGTCTCGGTAGACGTAGAAGAAGCCTCGGCGATGGCCGGCTGAGCCGTGCTGCCTGAAGCTTCACTCTCTGGACGTGTCAGGTCGCCCCGGCGGCCGAGGAGCCGGGTGTGGACATCAAAGACTTCATTCTGATCGGCGGCGGTCTGCTGATCGCCGCGGTGATTGCCCACGGGTTCTACATTGCCTGGCGCGGTCGTCGAGACACCCTGCGCATGAACATCGCCCACGACCTGATTCCAGAGGATGTGGACGACCTCCATAGGCTGCGCGGCGAGCTGCCCAACGGCGGTGCCCGCGTGGTATCCGAGTCTTCTTTCGGCGAGCAGGCAAGCCTCGAGCTCGACACCGTCGTCGTGAGTGAGCCTTTGCCCGAGGGAACGTCCGATAAGGCCGCACTCCCCGACGAGACCGAAGTCAGGACGCCGGTCGAGGCCGTCGAGCCCACGGTCGGCGTCGACGCGGTGCTTCAGACCCCTGCAGGAGACGAGGACGAGCCCCAGGTGCCTCGAGTCGCAGACGTCGCCATATCCCCCGAGCCCGTCGTTGCAGAAAAACCGCGCCGTAAGCGCCGACCGCCGGCTCGCAACGCGCAGGAGGCTGACCCTGAGCCCGAGGTCGAGCAGGCACCGGTGGAGGAGCTCGTGGTGATGAACGTGATGGCTCCGCGTGGCCAGCCGTTTGCGGGCGACGAGCTGTTCGCTTCTTTGCGAGGACTCGGGCTCAAATTCGGGAACATGAACATCTTCCATCGGCTCGACCCCGGGTCCAAGAAGGTCCAGTTCAGCGTGGCCAACATCATCGAGCCGGGGACCTTCGACATGTCGGACATGGAAACTATCCGCTCGCCGGGACTCTGCTTCTTTCTGCAGCTGCCGGGACCCGAAAACCCCCTCGAGGCGTTCGAAACCATGCTCTCTGCGGCGCACGGCGTCGCGGCGGAGCTCAAGGGTGAGCTGAAGGACGAGCAGCGTAGCTACATGACGCCCCAGACCGAGGAGCACTATCGCCAGAGGATCCTCGAGTTCTCGCGGCGGCGCATGTCCAAGCGCGCATGACCATGCGCAGGGCCGAAGCCGAGAGCCGCATCAGCGAGCTCCGCCGGCTGGTACGTCACCACAACCACTGCTACCACGTCCTCGATTCACCGGAGATCGCCGACGTGGAGTACGACGCGATCTATGACGAGCTCGTGGCCCTGGAGGCTGACTTTCCTGACCTCGTGACCGGCGACTCGCCAACTCAGCGGGTCGGCGGCTCGCCGCTGAAGCAGTTCGACGCGGTCACCCACGAGGTGGCCATGCTGTCCCTGGACAAATGCACGACTCACGAAGAGCTCGCGGACTGGATCGAACGGTGTCGGGGACGGCTGGACGAAGGGGAAGCCCTCGACTTCGTCTGCGAGCCGAAGGTGGACGGCGTCGCGGTCGCCATGACCTATGAGAACGGGCGGCTCGTCCTCGGCGCAACCCGGGGCGATGGTCAGACGGGGGAAGACATCACCGCCAACGTTCGCACCGTCGGCGCGATCCCTTTGGTCATGCGGGATGACTCGGCCCTCCCGTTCCCCCCTCGGATCGAGGTGCGCGGCGAGATCTACATGCCCATCGCCGACTTCGAAGCCTTCAACGAGCAGGCCCGTCAGCGCGACGAGAAGACGCTCGTCAACCCGCGCAACGGGGCTGCGGGCAGCCTTCGTCAGCTGGATCCGAAGGTGAGCGCAAGCCGTCCATTGACCATGTACTGCTACAGCATCGGCTGGGTAGAAGGAGGCTGGCAGCCCGAGACCCACACGGAAGCCTTAGAGCGCCTCGCCGCCTGGGGTTTTCGCGTCAATCCTGATGCCCGTGCGGTCAGCGGGCTTAC
>JABAHO010002018.1_pt1 | contig 42592 bp, 48 predicted proteins | sample 7062071 | NCBI WGS metagenome assembly JABAHO01 (sample SAMN14534356, study PRJNA622989) | marine sediment metagenome | biome: marine biome [ENVO:00000428]; feature: marine pelagic biome [ENVO:01000023]; material: deep marine sediment [ENVO:00002113] | place: India: Gulf of Kutch | collected...
TGCGAGTTGCTTCGCAACTCGAATCGGGCGGAAGCTCAGTAGCCGTCGCTTCCGAACCGAAGCCGGGTGGCGTAGTCCACGCCGTCCTCGGTTTCCAGGTCGAACACAACTCGTTGACCCTGACGCAACATGAGGAAAATGCTGCCGCGCAAGCTTCCAGGGCGAAGATAAACGTGCTGTCGGTTGTCGTCGCGAACGATCACGCCGATTTCGGTCGCCGGATCGTACACCTGTATGACACCCTGCATCGCCTGGGATTATAGGAGTTGGAGGGTGCGCAGCGGCCTCCTAGAGCAGGTCGTCCGTAACGTCGGAGATGCTGGAGCAGCCGGACAAAGCCATGGCCGTGTCGAGCTCCTGACGAAGGATGTCGAAGGCGGCACGAACGCCATCGGCTCCGTTTACCGCCAACCCCCACAGCACGGGTCGCCCCACCAGAACAGCTCTAGCTCCCCGCGCCAGTGCCTTGATGACGTCGCTTCCACGACGGATCCCGCCGTCGAGCAGCACCTCGAGACGGTTACCCACTGCTCCCACTACCTCGGGCAAGGCGTCGATCGTCGCCGGCGACGTATCGAGTTGCCGGCCCCCATGGTTGGACACGACGATGGCGGCCGCCCCATGGTCGGCGCACCGCAGCGCATCATCCCCCCTGACAACTCCTTTCACCAACACGGGCAGACTGCTCGCACCCGCCAGCCAGTCGAGATCAGTCCACGAGATGCTGGGGTCCATGAGCTCGTTGACGTAACCGGTCAGCCCCGACCCCGCCAGATTTTCAGGGAAGCCCCCGTAACCGGCAGGAGCAGCGTTCTCGATTCTCACGCCTTCCGGGAGNNTAGATGTAGAGCTGAAAGAAGACCGGCCCGGTGGCGGCGGCGACGACCTCCTCCATGGCGACGGTTGAAAGGGTGGACAGGAACATGGCTGTGCTGCTCGACCCGGTTCCACGCACCGTTGCCAACTCGCCCTCCGGATGAGCCAGCTTATGGAAAGCGGTGGGGGCGGTGGCAACCGGCAGGGAGATCTCGTGTCCAAGGATGCTGGTCGACAAATCGCGAGTCTCGAGGCCGGCCAGGACCCGGTAGCGCAGCTTGATCCGGTTGAAAGCCTCCCGGTTGTCTCGCAGCGTGACCTCATCGTCGGCACCGTGGAAGTAGTAATCGAAGGCTTCCTTGGGTAGCCGAGCTTTGGCGGCAGCTTCGTAGTCGGCCAGGTTGATGAGGTCCATGTGACCAGCCTACGTCCGTCCCGGGCAGCGCTAGGGTCCCCCGATGACCCAGGGCGCTCGCCAAGTACAGCGGACCTACTTACTTCTTACCTTGCTCTCGACTCTGAGCGCCTCGTTCATTTGGGGGATTAACACTCTCTTCTTGCTCGACGCCGGCCTCAACAACACGGAGGCATTCGCCGCCAACGCTTTCTTCACCGTCGGCCAAGTGGTGTTCGAGGTCCCGACCGGCGTGATTGCCGACACCTGGGGTCGGCGAGCGTCCTACCTGCTGGGCGCAGCCACGCTGCTGGCGTCGACCCTGCTCTACCTACTGATGTGGCAGATCGAGGGACCGTTCTGGGGTTGGGCGTTGTCGTCGATCGTCATCGGCCTCGGCTTCACTTTCTTCTCGGGTGCGGTTGAGGCGTGGCTGGTGGATGCACTCAACGCCACCGGTTTCGAGGGGGATCTGGAATCAGTGTTTGCCAAGGGTCAATCCACTGCCGGGGCTGCCATGCTGGTCGGCTCGGTGGCCGGTGGGTTCGTTGCTCAGGCCTCGAACCTCGGTGTTCCTTACATAATGAGAGCCGCGTTGCTGGGCCTCACACTGGTTGCCGCTTTCTTCTTGATGCGCGATCTGGGATTCAGCCCTACCCACGGCAGTGGGCCTATCGATGAAGTCAAGAAGGTGTTCAATGCCTCTCTCGATGCCGGCTGGCGCAAACCTCCGATCAGATGGCTGATGCTGGCCGCACCCTTCACGGGTGGCGTCGGAATCTACGCTTTCTACGCCATGCAGCCGTATCTGCTGGAGCTATACGGTGACGAGGGGGCCTTCGGAATCGCCGGGATCGCGGCCGCGGTCATTGCCGGCGCCCAAATAGTCGGAGGCATTCTGGTGCCGTTCGTGCGCAAGCTATTCGCCCGACGTACCCACGCCCTGATCGCCGGGGGAGTGGTGAGCGTCGCTGCGTTGCTGCTCATCGGTCTCACATCCGAGTTCTATGTGGCCGTCGCGCTCCTGGTCTTTTGGGCCTTCGCTTTTGCCCTGACGATGCCGCTCCGACAGGCCTACCTGAACGGACTGATCGACTCCGAGCAGCGAGCGACCGTGCTGTCCTTCGACGCTCTCATGAGTTCCACCGGCGGGGTCGCCAGCCAGCCGGCCTTAGGGAAGGTGGCCGATGTTTGGAGCTACTCGACGTCCTATGTCGTGAGTGCCGCGCTGCAGGCCGCGGCGGTCCCGTTCCTCCTGTTGGCCAAAAAGGAGAATGCCGAATCTGATCCGATCGAGATTGCAACTTGACCCATCGCGATGCGACGGAGATTTAGTAGTCGATGCTGATGAGTGCAGCACCGGAGAAGACGTTGCCGTCGATCTGATACCCGGCCAGGACGGTTTGGAGCGGTCCGGGGAACTCCGAGGTATCGCCCGGATCCAAGCTCTTGATCAAGTCGTCGATCTTGCCAAAGTCGACGAAAAAGAGATACTCCAGGCCGTCGAGCTCCGCGGCTGCCCTCTGGAAGGCCGCCTCGTCTGCCAGCCGTCCACCCTCTGTCGCGAACACATTTTCCAGCAACGATCGATCGGACGAGGCCATGAGGAATCCATAGTCCACGCCGAACGGGATGGTGGTGTCGTCGTAGTCGTCGATGGCGTCATAGAGCTCGGGGTCGCCATAGGGCCCCACGATCTCGAAACCCAAGTCACCCTCGATGTCGATGAATCGAGCGAGCGTATTGCGCAACCGGTCCTCGTCGCTGGTTCCCAGGTACGCTGCCAGGCCGACTGGTATCTCCCACTGACGGTCCATCCAGCCTCCTGGCTCCCACGCCACGAGAAGGCCAAACTCCCCATTGAGCACTGAGAGGAAGTCGGTGTCGATATCAATGCCGTATTCCTCGATACCCTGTCGGCGCACATCCTCGAACTCCTCGACGAAGCCCTCACGGATTGAGTTCAAATAGGTGTCAACGAGAGGCGGAGCGGCGAAGAACCCGAGTGTGTTGCTGGGAGCCAGGCCGGCGGTTTTGAGCTGGACGTCACGCCAGGCGTCGAGCGTGTTGGAGGTTTCTGGATATAGGGCGGCGAAGTCGAACCGGATTCCGCTCTCTACGAACTTGCCGGAGAACCCGTACGACGCCGGGGCTTGCTCCGGGTTGACAAACGCCTCATAGAAGCCGTCGTCGGTCGTCGACAAGCCATAAGCATCGATGAACTCGTCGGCATACTGGGCCATATCGACCCAGCCGGTGAGGACCCGATCGTCGGGCAGGAGCTCGATTGTTGCAACAAACTCATCCAAGTCGGCCAGAGACGTTTTTGACTGAGCATCGATCGCGTCCTTGACTGTGTCGCCGTTAGAGCCCATTAGCAGCACGGCCTTCGACATCGCCAGGGCACCGTCGGACCCCGTGTATATGGTGACGCCCTGATAGTCTTCTTCGCCCATCGGTCCGTCGAGCTCTTCGATGGTGGAAAGCAGCTTGGGGAAGAACTTGGCGAACTCGCCGGAGTCACGCACATCGATGGCGACGAGAAACTCGGGATCGACTTCAAACCCCCCGAAGGTCAGGATGCTGACCCCCACACCGCGACCCATCCAGGGAACGATGTCGTTGCTGAAGTCGAACTGGGCTCCTTCAGCCAGGAGTAACCGATCGATCTCGTTCATCACATCCTCGATGAGCTCCCCCTCCTCGTTCTCCGCCTCGAATGCGGCGATCGTGCGGTCCATTTCGTCGCTGCGCACGACGTTGAGAAGATCGATGTGGAAGAAGGCGGCACTGTCGGGAGGCATCGAATCGGCGAAAGTGCTGCGCGTGGCGGCGAAGATCTTGGTGGCAATCAGCGCGCCTCCGACAATGATCAACACACCGATCAACGCAAACCCGGCGATCCACCAGCGTCGGGGATCCGCCTGCGGCTGGCTAGGAAGTGGTACGGCTACTTGGCCCATGAGGCTTTATCGAGCAGCGGAGCCGCTCACTTGAACGTTCATGTTGCGGGAGTCGGTCCGGCGTAGGGCGGATAGGACCCTCAAACCTTTTCGATCTTGCCCGCTTTGAGACAGGAGGTGCAGACCCGGATGCGCTTGGTGTTGGTCCCATGTTTGACGCGCACTCGTTGGATGTTCGGGACCCAGCGCCGACTCGACCGTTTGTGGGAGAAGCTGACCTGCTTCCCGTACCACGGCGACTTACCGCAGATTTCACAAATAGCTGACATGACACCTCCGGGCGGCGAAAGCGTAGCACGTGGCAGGTCGACACCAAGGGGCATGGTCGAGGCCAATCGACTCGAACCCGGTTTCTTATAATTCCTCCGTGAACCTGACTTGCGTCTTTGCCGAGTGAACACTTCGGAAGACGAAGCACGCACGCTCGCGTACCTTGCGACCATTCCCGTGTCGCGAGTCAAGGGACTCACCGGAAAGAGGGCGTCTGCGCTGGCAGAGGCAGGCATCGAGAGTGTTACCGATCTCCTGTTCCACGTTCCCCGGCGCTACATCGATCGTTCCAACGTCGCGGCGTTGGCAACAGTGCGGCTCGGAGAAGAGGTCACTGTGGTCGGCACCGTGAAGGACATCAAAGTGCGTCGGGTGCGGCGCAACCTCGCGATCATCGACGCCACCATTTTCGACGGCGAAACCTATCTCTTTGCCACATGGTTCAACCAGGTCTTTCGATCCCGCCAGCTCGCTCCCGGCACGGAGGTGGCGTTGTCCGGAAAGGTGGAGCGTAAGCGGGGAAGGCTGCAGATGAGCAGTCCCGACGCGGACGTGCTGGATCGCCCCGGTGAATCACTGTTGACGGGGCGGGTCGTTCCAGTCCACCCTGGTATCAAAGGGGTTTCCCCTGGCTTTGTCAGGCGAGGGGTCCACAACGCGGTTCGGCGTTCGCTGCCAGTTGTCGATCCGGTCCCCGCAGACATAACCGAACGTCTCAAGCTGATCGATCGATCACAAGCCTTGGAGCAGATTCATTTTCCGACGGCGCTCGAAGATGTCGGGCCAGCGCGAGACCGACTCGTCTTCGATGAGTTCTTCCGCCTGGAGGTAGCGCTGGCCTTACAAAAACGCCGCCAGATCGATGACGCCGAGGGGTTCGCCCATCAGATCCTGGCCGATGGCGTGGCGGCTGCGTTTGTCGAGGGACTTCCCTTCGACTTGACCGCGGCCCAGGAGAGGGTGATCGACGAGGTGCAGACTGATCTGGCGCGGCCCCATCCCATGCACCGGTTGTTGCTGGGTGATGTCGGGTCGGGGAAGACGGTAGTGGCGGTCGCCGCCATGCTGACAGCGGTCGATGGGGCGCGCCAGGGAGCGTTGATGGCGCCCACCGAGGTACTGGCGGTTCAGCATTTTCTTAGTGTGGGACACGCCTTGTCTGAGGCCGGCCTTGCGCCGTCTCTGGAGGCCAAAGGCATGGACAGCCTTTTCCATGGCTCGAGCCATGGACAGGTGGTTCGGATGGGGCTGCTCACTTCCTCACAGGCGGAGGTGAACTATCGGGACTCCATCACCCGCGGTGAGCTGACCGAGGAGATCGCTGCCGGGCGGGTCGAGATAGTCGTCGGAACTCACGCCTTGATCCAGGAGGGCGTCGAGTTCGCCGACCTGGGCGTTGCAGTCGTCGATGAGCAGCATCGGTTCGGGGTTCATCAGCGCGTCGAACTACGCCAGAAGGGAGCGGCGGCCGAGCCGGATCTCTTGATCATGACCGCGACGCCGATTCCTCGCACCTTATCGATGACGCTCTACGGCGACCTCGACGTGAGCGCCATTGCCGCTGATGAAATGCCGCCGGGAAGGCCGGAGGTCCAAACGGTCGCAGTGTCGAAGACGTCGGCCGGCGAAAAAAGATGGTTGGACCGGGTGCGTTCTGAGGCTGCGGCAGGCAATCAGGCCTTTGTGGTCTGTCCGCTGGTCGATGACAGTCCCAAAGTCGAGGCTGCGTCCGCCACTGCCGAGCATGAGCGGCTCCAGGACCTGCTTCCCGACCTTCGGGTCGGCCTGCTTCACGGTCAGATGAGGCCGGCGGAGAAAGCGGATGTGATGGCTCGATTCCGCGATCGGCAGCTCGACCTCCTCGTTGCCACCACCGTCATCGAGGTTGGCATCGACATACCGTATTCCACCGTCATGGTCATCCAGGACGCCGACCGGTTCGGACTGTCCCAGCTTCACCAGCTGCGGGGGCGACTCAGCCGCGGTGTAGGCCCGAACTACTGCTACCTGGTCGCCGAGCCCACCACCGACGTGGGAGAGGAAAGGCTCAAAGCCATGGTCGGAACCGACGACGGCTTCCGTCTAGCCGAAGAGGATCTGCGGATTCGCGGTCAGGGGACCCTATTCGGCGCTCGACAAGCCGGAGCGGCCGATCTGCGCATTGCCGACATTCTCCGCGACGCCCAGTTGCTCATCGATGCCCGAAGGGAAGCGTTTGCCCTGGTGGCAGACGACCCCACCCTTGATCGGCACCCCGAGGTAGGCCAAGAGGTGCGAGCACTACTGGGCGATTCGGTGGAGTGGCTTTTCGTCTCATGAGAGTGATCGCTGGTTCGGCGGGAGGACGTCGGCTGCATGCGCCCCGGGGGCCGAACACCCGCCCACTGACCGACCGCGCCAAAGAGGGCCTGTTCTCATCGCTGGGCAACGACGTCATTGGTGCCCGGGTACTCGACTTGTTCGCCGGCTCGGGCTCACTCGGGATTGAGGCGCTGAGCCGAGGAGCGGCTCAGGCCACCTTTGTTGAGAAGTCCCGAATCGCCGCCGGACTCATTAGGAAGAATCTCGACTTGACTGCTCTCGACGGCGTAGTGGTGTGTGGCTACGTGGAGAAGTTCTTGCAATCAGAGAAAGGCGAGTTCGATCTGGTCTTCGTTGACCCGCCTTATGACAGATCGCTAGCGTTGGTGGAAGACGTGTTGGCAGGCACGGCTCCGCTACTGGGCTACGGAGGGACGATTGTGCTGCATCGGAGGGCTGGAGAAGATGCGCCTTCCGCACCACCGGAAATGGCTTTGACTGATGAACGCCGCTACGGCGACGCGCAGCTGTGGATCTTCCGGAAGGGTGGAAAATGAGCACCGCCGTCGTCCCCGGTAGCTTCGATCCCCCCACCCTCGGTCATCTGGATGTCATCTCGCGGGCCGCGGACGTCTTCCAAGACGTACTGATTGCGGTTGTGCAGAATCCGGCCAAGTCGCCGCTGTTCACCGCGGAAGAGCGGGTTTCGATGCTCCGCGAAGTCGCCGCCGAGTGGCCGAACGTGGCGGTGGAGGCCTTTGAAGGGCTGCTCGTGGACTTCGCCCGTGAACAGCACGACGCATTCATTGTGAAGGGCCTGCGGGCGATGTCAGATTTCGAGTACGAGCTGCAGATGGCACAGATGAACCATCACCTGTCTGGTGTGCAGACGCTGTTTTTGCCAACCAGTCCCGAACACGCCTACCTTTCCTCGTCATTAGTTAAGGAAATCGCCAGGTTCGGAGGTTCGTTGGAAGGCCTGGTCGCATCGCCGGTCGCCGCACTATTGAAGGAGCGCTACTCATGAGCAACGAGTTCGAGATTCAGGAAGGTGATCAAGTCACCGAAGCTCCCGCCACGGTCGGAGAACTGCAGGATCTCGTTGAAGAGTTGATCATGACGGTTGAACAAGCGCGGGGGGTGCCCCTATCTGGAAACGCCTCAATTGATCGCAACGAGATGACGGACCGATTACGACATCTGAGGGATCAGCTACCCGAGGAGCTGCGGACCGCCCGCTGGATGGTGCGAGAAAGAGAGGCCTTCATCCAGCAAACCAACGAAGAAGCGGCCGAGTTGCTGCGGCGGGCGCGGGACAAAGCCGCCGAGATGGTGTCTGAGACCCAGGTGATGACTGAAGCAGTGGAGGAAGCCAACATCCTGATCCGCAATTCCGAGACCGAATCTCGCCAGATCCGACTCGAGGCTGAGGATCTCGCCGAGTCGAGCTATGAGCAGGTCGAAATCCTCCTATCAAACCTCCTCGACATGGTGCGGGACCGCCGGGCCCACCTCCATCAGTCCCGGCCCGCTCCTCCCGAAGTGCCAATAAGCGAATAGTCCGCCGATCCCTCACCGGTTACAAACCCAGATTCGCGAGGGCCCGAACCGACTCAAGGACTTCTCTCGGTATCCGATAACAACACTTAGAGCGAGAGGAATTCAGTGTCTCACCTCAGCGGCAAGCTGGAGACGTTCAGCCTGCGGCAAATCCTGGTCCTTATGGCGGATGCCGGAGTGACCGGTGAGCTGCAGGTTGGGTCAACGACCCAAAGCGGCCGGATTTTCTTCCAATCCGGCTCAGTTGCCTATGGGACCACACGGGCGGGCGAGGAATCGATCTCCGAGCTCGACCGCCTGTTCGTCTCGCATGACGCGCAGGCGGCTGCTGAGGCGCCTGACCGGATCAAAGAGCAGCTCATTGAGGCCCTTCACGGATTGAGCCTTCTCGAATCTGGCAGTTTTGAGTTCATCGACGGCGCAATGAGCAAGCTCGATGTCGGTCCCGCATTCACCGTGGTCGAGCTGCTGCGACTCGTTGACGACCGCGCCGCAGCGTGGGAGAAGGTTCGCAAAGTGATTCCGACGAATACCACGCAGCTGGCGCTCGCTCCCGAGCTCTCTGCCGATCGTTCGGAGGTGATGGTCGACAAGGAATCCTGGAGCATGCTGGCGACCGTGTCGGGCGGTTCGTCGATTTCGGAAGTCGCTCGCCTGCGCGGCACATCCGACTTCCAGGCTGCCAAGAGCTTGGCCGAGCTCGTGAAGTGGGGACTGATTACCACTGATGAAGCAGTGGCTCCGCGAAGTGAGCTTTCGGGCACCGGCATCGAGTCGACGACTGTGAAAACGGACTTGCCTTCCTCGAAGCCTGAGCTGCCCGCCCTGCAGAGTGAGTTACCGGAACCTAAGTCGGGACTTGCTCCGAGCGTCAGGTCCGCTCGTCGGACGGCGGCCTTTGCTCGACTCGAAGCCTTGGAGCAACCGAAGGAAGATCAGACTCCCGAAGCCGAGGAGAAGCCGGCCCCGCCTCGGGTAGACCCCAAGGTGGCACCGGTCTCATTCTCGAAGAAGGACCTCACCGAGGAAGAGCGGAACGAGTTGATCCGTAACATTGGTAAGGGCATATACCCGTCGGACTGAGGGCTGCTAACCCTCGACGGTGAGGGTGCCTTCCATTCCCGCCTCTCGGTGTCCGGCGATGGAACAGAAGATGACGTAGGTACCGGGTTCTAGTTGGATCTTCGCGGCATCGCTGTTACCGGGGTCGGCCTCTAGTACGAGTCCCGACACGCCTTCGATCTCGACGTTGTGGATCACCCGACCGGCGTTCTCAAACACAAGTTCGAAGGGACCAGTGACAGTGGCGTCAACAGGCGAATAGGCGAATTCGGTGCCTACCAAGGTGAGGGTGGTCTCAACGGCATCAACGAGGGTGACGCCAGTTCCCTGGGTGGTATCGACTGTGGTAGCGGTAGTTTCCTGGGTCGATAACGTGGTGACGGTGCTGGGCGTCGCCTGGGCGACGCTTTCGTCCAGAGTCATCATCGTCATGAAACCGATGACCGTGGCAACCGCCGTACCGAGCGCTCCACCAATGAAGAACATGCCGGCGCGGCCCAGCTGAATGCTGTCGGAGTCCATTGCCAGCACTACAGCAGCAGGCGGTTTGCGCAACCATGGGTCGTTAGGCCGTGCTGTTCGGCCGTTCGGCCCTAGCACCTGGGCAACGCCATCAAGCAACATCTCGGCCAACGACAAGGAGCCTATGGCCTCGCTTTCCAGACGTGAGTTCCTGTTTCTCGGTGGTGCCGCCGGGGCCGCCACCGCAGTCGGGATCCTCGTTCCGGTTTCAATCATTGTCCGTGACAACAACGAGGGCCCTAACGGCACTACGACTTCCACGACAACCACGACGTTGGCTCCCGGTCCGGCGGCGGCGGTGGCTTTCTTTCCGGAGGTGACCGTCGCTCGGCTGTCCGAGCTTCAAGACGGAGTGCCGGTCGATTTCGATTATCCGCTTGTTGGCCAGAAGAACCTCTTAGTGAAGATGGGGGAGGAAGTGATTGGTGGTGTGGGGGACGAAGGTGACGTCGTCGCTTTCTCGCGGATCTGCACGCATATGGGCTGTGAGATCGAGGAGTATCGGCACGATCACAAGGCGCTGGGGCCCTGCCCGTGCCACTTCTCGACGTTCGATCTGATCCATGGGGGTCAGGTGTCTTTGGGGCAAGCGACTCAGAACCTTCCTCAGGTTCTCCTCAAAGTGGACGGTGACGACGTGATCGCGACTGGAGTTCTCAGGCTGGTTTACGGCTTCAACAACACACTGCAAGGAGGGGAGCTGGTGTCGACATGACCGACCGAGCCAGAGCCGCCTCAGTTCCGATTCCTCCCTCCGACGCCAACGTCCATACGATCGCCTGTGAGTACTGCCCGGTGGCATGCGGCTACAAGGTATACACGTGGCCGATGGGAAGTGAGGGCGGCTTAAGCGCCGACGAGAATGCGCTTGGAGTCGACTACCCGGTCTCGCTCCTGACGGGCAAATGGCCCAGCCAGACCATGCACAATGTCGTGCTGGTTGGCGGGGAGCCACACCATGTCATCCTGATCCCGGACGGAGACTCTGAGGTTGTCAACGTGGACGGCAACCATTCGGTTCGCGGCGGTGCTCTCGCCAAGAAGCTCTATACCTCTACCGGGCCTACATCCGATCGTCTCAAATTTCCACTACTGCGGGTGCAAGGGTCGCTGACGCCGATCTCGTGGGACGCAGCCACAGATTTGGTCGCCCGGCTGGCTACTCACACGATCGAGAACCACACCGAGCTGGCACTCGGCTTCAAGATCTACTCGTACCAGTTCTATGAGAATGTGTTCGCAGCCTCCAAGCTTGGCCTCGGTGCGATCGCCACTCCCAATTGGTCGCCCCATCATGCCCCCGCCGACGGCGACGACGTACCGGGACTGACCGATTCGGGTATCGATGCCTTCAGTGCAGCGTTTGTCGATGACCAAGCGGCCGACATTCTGTTTATCGCCGGGTCTGACCCGNNCCGCGGACGTCCTCTTCATCGCCGGGTCCGACCCGTACGAGACCAAGACGGTCAGATTCACGAGCTGGCAGGCAGTCGGCGGCGCCACCATCATCTATGTGGATCCGCGGCGCACCTTTACGGCTGCATACGCGGAAGACAACGGTGGCTTGCACCTGCAGATCAAGCCGGGCACCGACACCTGCCTTTACAACGCCATCGTGCGCGAGATCATGGCACAGGGCTGGGAGGACTCCGAGTTCACTGCCCGCATAGCGTCACGCGCCGAGCTCGATGAAGAAGGTAATTGGCGCAAGCGGATGTTTGCCCGAACCTTCGACGAGCTTCGTGAGTATCTCTTCGGCCGCGACGAGTTCACGCCCGAGGGTGCCGAGGCTGTGACCGGGGTTCCCGCCGACAAGATCCGCCAAGCAGCGGCCATGCTGACCGGTGGGGGTGGCGCCCGGCCGAAGGCAACGATCCTTTTCGAGAAGGGCCTCTACTGGTCACACAACTACGAGAACACGGCCGCCATCGCCAACCTCGGCGTCATTACCGGCTCGGTGGGACAGGAAGGTCGCGCCATTTCCAGAATGGGCGGCCATCAGCGCGGCGGCCAGAAAGCCGCTGGATACCCCATGGACAAATCGCCTCACGAGTATCTCGGCAACAAGGTGGAGATGGATACCGAGCGCTGGCTGGTTGAGGGCAACACCCGGATGCGCTGGGTCATTGGAACCAACTGGCTGGGAGCTATGGGTGCTACTCGGGCCTTGACGGCGGCCACCGATCGGCTCACCCGGATCGGTCCGACAGTCAATTCGACCAACACGGAAACTGCTTATGACCAGCTAAGAGCTCGGATCGATGAGGGCGGCATGGTGATCGTCCATCAGGAGATCTACGAGAACGACTCGACACCGTACGCCGACATCGTGTTGCCGGCAGCCACCTGGGGGGAGGAGGACTTCACCCGCAACAACGCCGAACGGCGCCTGCGGATCTACGAGAAGTTCATGGATCCGCCGGGTGAGGCTCGCCCCGACTGGCAGATATTCGCCGAAGTAGGTCGCAAGATGGGCTTTGAGGGCTTCGACTGGCCGGATTCGAATGCGATCTTCGAGGAAGCGGGCCCGAAATCGGCCGGTGGTCGGCGCGACTTCGCCGCTTTGGTCGAAAAAGCCCAGGCCGACGGAGTGCGTGGCCACGACTTGCTGCGGAGTTTCGGTACTCAGGGATTGCAAACGCCACTGAGGCTCGAGAACGGCGAGCTCGTCGAAACGGTTCGTCAACATGCTGATTTCAAATTCAAGGGAAATAGCGGCAAACCCAACTTCGTTTTCCCGGACTGGGATGCGGTAGCCGCGCGCAATGCGGCGGTGGGCCCGCAAGGTGACGAGGTGTGGGTGCTCAACGGTCGGGTCAACGCGTTATGGAACAACCTGTTCGATTACATCCGTCGTGAGATTTCGATTGAACGCTGGCCCCAGAACTTCCTCGAGGTGAATCCCGAGGACGCGGCGGCCCGGGGTNNAGTATCGAATCAGACAATGTGATCGACCAGCTGGGCCAGCCGAGCTCCGGCAGCTTCACGGCAGTCGCATATATCTCCGACATTGTGCCGCCGGGAGTCACCTTCACATACTTCCTTTATCCAGGAAGCCCGGCTAACTCGGTCACCGCGGGGGACACCAACCTCCAGCCGATCAACCTGCGCTATCCCTTCAAGCTGGGTAAGGGCCGCTTGACCAAGATCGGTACGACCGACCTGACCGAGGTGATGTCGTTTGTGCCTCGCAATCTGGTGCCGCAGACTTAGTCCGCCAAGCCAGTCCTCCTTCGTAAGCTTGCACCATGGTTTCTCCGTTCGTCTTCGAGGTCGGCGACCTTCTAACGCACCCGGGGCGTACCCGTTGGGTTGACGTCGTGGGACGAATCGAAGCCGCAGTTGAGCATGCTCGGGTGGCCGGTCCGATAAGCGCTCGGCTTCGGTTGGAAGGTCTCACCGACGGAGTTTTTGTCCAAGGCGAAATAGAGGCACCCATCCACTTGGTATGCAACCGTTGTCTCACTGAGTGGGAAGAAGAGCTGGTCGTTGAGATGAGACAGCTCTTTGCGAGGGATTATGCGGAGGACGCCTACCTGGTCGAGGAGCAGTCGGTGGACCTGGAAAACCCAATTCGTGATGAGGTTTCTCTGGTTCTTCCCCTAGTCTCGCTGTGCCGAGAAGATTGTCAGGGACTTTGCGCAACGTGCGGAGCCGACTTGAATACGGCTCCGTGCCAAGGGCACGGCGGTGAGGATGCCTCCCCGGAGGAGGACGCCTCCCCGTTTGCAGTCCTCAAGGATTTGCTCCCGGATTGAAAGGAACTGCCGATGGCGGTACCCAAGAAGAAGATGTCGCGTTCGCGTTCGCGGCGTCGCAAGGCCATGTGGAAACTGCAGGCTCCGACTGTGGCAACCTGTCCGGAATGCAACGCCCCCACGTTGCCTCATAGGGTCTGCGGGGAGTGCGGCTCTTACAACGGCCGCGAGGTCTTCGCCGACCAGGATTAGACCCCACCAATGGCTCGCATAGCCCTGGATGCAATGGGTGGCGACCGGGCTCCCCGAGAGACCGTCGCCGGAGCACTCGCTTCACAGATCGACGTCGTGCTGGTGGGTGATGAGAACGCCATCAGGGAAGAGCTCGACGGCGTCGACCTACCCGTCATCCACGCCCCGGAAGTCATTGATATGGCCGACGATCCCGCCAAGGCGATCCGGGAGAAGCGCGACTCCTCTATTGCGGTCGCAGCCAGGCTGGTGGCAGAGGGCGAGGTTGATGGTCTGGTCTCGGCGGGATCGACCGGAGCGGCGATGGCGGCCGCCGCCCTCATCATCGGGCGAATGGACGGTGTGCTGCGGCCGGTCATTGCCGCGGTGCTTCCGGCCGGCGAGAAAGGCAAGATCGTGCTCGATGCCGGAGCTAACCCGGATGTGAGGGTCGAGCATCTCGTTCAGTTCGCCGTTATGGGATCGGCCCTGGCCCAAACCAGGCTCGGGATTGTCGAGCCTACGGTCGGTTTGCTCAACATCGGAGAAGAGCCCGGAAAGGGGCGCGATATCGAACGGGCGGCTTACGAGGCACTCGAGAAGGCGCCCGTCAAATTCATCGGAAACGTTGAAGGTCGCGACATAGCGAGCGATCGGGCCGACGTCGTCGTCACCGACGGGTTCACGGGAAATGTGATGCTGAAAACCTCGGAGGGCACCTCGGAGCTGGTTATGGACGCCTTCGCTAACGAGCTGGGGGCGTTGTTGTTGAAACACCCCGAGCTCGGCGAGACGCTGGCCCCGCACGTATCGTCGCTGCAGCGGCGGCTCGATCCAGAGACCTACGGTGGAGCCAGTCTGCTAGGCATCGATGGTGTCGTCACCGTCGCGCATGGCTCGTCTTCGCGGCGGGCGATCGCCAACGCATTGCGCTTGACGGCGGACGAAGCCGAACGCCACCTGCTCGACCGAATCCGGAGTGGGCTGGAAGCGTGAGCGAGCAGTTGGAATCCGCTCTTGGCTATCAATTCAAGGATCGATCCCTTCTCGAGGTCGCGCTGACGCATCGCTCCTTCCGGGCTGACCGGCCGGGAGCTCAGGATTACGAGAGGCTCGAGTTCCTCGGCGACGCTGTGCTGCAGCTGGCCATTACGGACAAGATCTACACCGACTACCCGGAGATGCCCGAAGGTCAAATGGCCAAGCTCCGTGCCACCGTGGTGAACGAGGAAGTGCTCGCTGCACTGGCTCGCACTATCGATCTAGGCCATCAGGTTCGGCTCGGGAAGGGGGAACAGGCCACCGAGGGCGCCGACAAGGACAGCATCCTCTCCGACGTTGTCGAAGCCTTGCTCGGAGCTGTCTACCTGGATTCCGGCTACGGGCCGGCCGCTCAGGTTGCACTACACCTATTGGGTGGGGCCATCGTCGAAAGGGCAGACCAGCCGGGCAGCGGCGACTTCAAGACCAGGCTCCAGGAGTTGCTGGCCAAGCGCAGCCTGAAACCCAAATACCGCGTGGACAACGAGGGTCCCGACCACGACAAAGTATTTCATGCCACGGTCGAAGTGGAGGGTCAGATCCTGGGTTCGGGGTCGGGGAGCTCCAAAAAGGCGGCCGAGCAGGTTGCTGCCGAAGAGGCCCTCGCCAATCTCGCCTAGGCGTCTTGGTTCCCTTTCTCCCGTCTCTCAACCCGGGCGTCCACGGCGTGCTGAGCCACCATTGACAAGAACGACACAAGGATCCCCAGGCCGATCAGGATGTAGACAATCGTGAAGACCTTGCTCGGCGCTCGAGTGGGCGCCAAGTCACCGTAGCCGACCGTCGTCAGCGTTATTACCGAAAAGTACAGCGCATCGAGCACAGTCCAGTCCTCGATGCGCCAGTAGAAGACGGTTCCGGTTGCGAGCAACACCACGACGAGGAACCCGGCGGCCCGAAAGCGCGGGTCGACCAGACCGCGGCGGACCGCCGACACGAAGTTCTTCAGGGTGGTTAGAAACGCGATCATGCCGAGCAAGCTAGCCATCTATATCCTGGCTGGGTGCCCGAGCTACCCGAAGTCGAGACCACCCGGAGAGGCCTGGAGCCCTATCTGGCCGGCAAGCGAATAGTCGAAGCCGAGTCGCGACGACCGCGCATGCTGCGGCGCCAGCCACGCGATCGAGATTTCGCCGACCGGCTCCGGGGTCGACGAGTGAAATCGTTGCGCAGGCAGGGCAAGTTCTTGCTGTTTGATCTGGAGGGTGACCTCACGTGGGTCACCCATCTCGGCATGTCGGGACGCATGCAAGTGGCGAAGCCTGGGTACCCCGAAGACGACCACACCAATGTCGTGGTTCGGACGGCGAACCATGAGATTCGTTTCATTGATCCTCGCACCTTCGGCTTCATGGCGGTGTTCACTCCTGAGGAGCTGGCCGATTCCACCTTGGCGCTGCTCGGCCCCGATGCTTTGACCGATCTGCCCGGCAGCCGGGCCCTCGCTAGCAAACTGAAAGGACGCAAGCCTGCCGTGAAGAGCCTCCTGCTCGATCAGCGCATATTGGCCGGCGTCGGCAACATCTACGCCGATGAAATCCTTTTTCGTGCCCGTGTCTCGCCGCACCGCCCCGGCCGTTCGCTCAGTCATGACGAGGTAAAGGCGATAAGAGCCGCAATCGGCCCGGTGCTACAGGCCGGGCTCAAGCACGGGGGCACAAGTCTCACCGACCTCGCCTATCTCCTGCCGGACGGTCAGGCGGGGGAGTACCTCAAGCACCTCAAGGTCTACGGGCGGGAGCACGAGCCGTGCCTCCGATGCGGAGCACCGATCCATAGATCGGTCATCGCTCAGCGCAGTTCCTTCTGGTGTCCGTCATGTCAGATGTAAGAGCCGTACGGGTTCACGTCGATGGCCTCGTTCAGGGTGTCGGCTTCCGCTGGGCGACTCAGAGCCGAGCCACCGACCTCGGGATCACCGGCTGGTGCCGCAATCTGATCGGAGGGCGGGTGGAGGTCTTTGCCCAGGGCCGATCTGGCGACCTCGAAGTCTTTCTCACGTGGCTTCACGAGGGGCCCACTGCCTCAACCGTAGAGGACGTTCATGTGGTACCGGTCGCCGTCGAGCCACGGTTCCGGAGCTTTGAGATTCGCTAAAGGTCTAGCTGACCTTTTGCATCAACGCCTCGGACCGCCGATCAGGGTTCGGGCAAGTCTTTGTTGATTTCTGACTCTTGGCGTGTGCTCTTGGCCTGGTCACATCGCCAGAGTTTGCGAGCCTGTCCGGCGGAATTCTTCTGCGATTCAGATCTAAGAACATGGCCTTTCGGCTCGTCGTGCTAGCCCAAGGCCTCCGGGAAGCCCTCTCGCCAGCTCGACCAGGTGGGTTCCCACCCGATTACCTCCCGCGCCTTGCCGTTGCTGGCACCGGCCAACTCGGTTCCCAGGGTGACCGCATAGGCTCCGGCAACCAGGCGCGCCAGAAATACGGGAACCCGCCGTGGCGGCGGTCCGCCCACCGCCTCGGCGTACACAGGCAGCCATTCCTCTACCGGACTCGGATCGTCGTCCACGATGTTGTACACGCCGGCGGGAACGTCCCCCAGCGCCATTCGGGTGGCCTCGGCCGCGTCGTCGACGTGGATGAAAGACCACACGCCCGCTCCCCGCCCAATCACAGGAAAACGTCGCCGCCGGACCTCTTTCGCCCAATGACCGTCTTCTGCATAAGCGGTGCCGGGGCCGTACCAGAAGCCGTACCTCAAGACAACACCTTCCACTCCCTTGCTGTTCAATACCGCATCCTCGAGCTTCTGTAGCGCACCCACGGTGCGGTCAAAGGGGGCAGGACTGTTGGCGAAGAGCGGATCCTCTTCCGTGCGCAGACCATCCGGCCCGGGTAGGTAGGCAAACGCGATGCTTTGGGCAACCACTCTGTCCACACCGGCCGCTTGAGCAGCCGCCATGAGGTTGGCCGTCCCCTCCGACCGAAGCCGATCGTTGGCGGCTAGATCACGGCCTGCGCGCCGCGGGTTGATCGCCTGTGGCAGGCTTGTCAATTGGTGGACAATGCGATCCGGCTTAGCGCGGGTTATCTCAGCAAGCATGCTCTCCCGGTCAAGCGCATCGCATACAACCGGTTGGGCCCCCAATTCCTCAACGAGATCCGAACGCGACCTCGTCATTCCCCAGACTTCATGGCCGTCGGCGACTAATCGCGGCACAAGGCGCCGACCGATAACGCCGCTGGCTCCCGCTACGAAGACTCTCACGACATCACCCCTTCCTTTGCCCCGCGATGCTAGGGATCTCCAATCTCCGGAGTGAGGGCCCGGCACCCCTTTTCAGGTCGACCGAAACCCACACGGCTAATTACACGAGTGGCATTAAGTCGCGAAAAGCGAGTATTAGGCTGGTTCCGCCTTGTATCTGAGAACTCTCAAAATCCATGGATTCAAGTCGTTCGCGGATCGAACGCGTCTCGAGCTGGAGCCGGGTGTGACTGTTGTTGTTGGGCCAAACGGCACCGGCAAATCAAACATCGTCGACGCAGTGTCGTGGGTCCTGGGCACTCAGGCTCCCAAGCATCTGAGAACCACCAAGATGGAAGAGGTGATCTTCGCGGGGACCGCTACCCGTCCTGCGCACTCGAAGGCTGAGGTCGAACTGACCTTCGACAATGAGGAACGGCGGCTCCCGCTGGATCTCGCAGAAGTGACCATCGGCCGCACGCTCTACAGCGATGGCTCATCTGATTACTCGATCAACGGAACGACGTGCCGTCTGCTCGACATCCAGGAGATGCTGTCGGACGGCGGGGTAGGTCGTCATCAACACGTGATTGTCAACCAGGGCCAGGTCGCCTCGATCCTCAACGCCAGTGCCGAGGATCACCGGGCCGTCATCGAGGAAGCCGCCGGGGTCCTCAAGCATCGCATTCGCCGCCAGCGCGCCGCAGCTCGGCTGGAACGAACCCAGGCAGACGTTCGGCGGCTCGACGACATCCTCCAAGAACTGCAGAAGCAGATGCGTCCCCTCAAACGTCAAGCCAACGCNNATGACGTCAAGACCCGAGCCCGGGCACTGCGCCTCCACCTCGGCGGTGTCGAACTGCGCGATTTGGCCGAGCGTCTCGAGAGCGCACAGCGGCAGGAGGCCGAGGCGACCGCGACCAAGTCCGAAGCTGCCAAGGCATTGGACAAGGTCGAGGCCCGATTGGAGAAGTTGGAAACGGCGGCAGGCGAAGCCGGCCGCGCTCTGCAACGGGACACGGCAGCCGCGGCCAGGCTTGAAACCACCGGCGAGCGGCTCAGGCGGATTGCCCAGGTCGCCTTCGAAAGACGCCGAAGCCTCGAGTCCGGCGCCGAGCAGGCCGACGAACGTTTGGCCGACTTGAAATCGGAGAGCGCCAGCCTCATCTCCGACGTAAAAGCCGCCCTAGCTGAGGAGCGAGAGGCCAACCTGACCGCCGAGCGGGCCGAGATCACGCTGCAAGCCCTGGAGGATGAGGAACGTTCGTTGACGGATCAGGAGGCGCTGCCGGTCGAAGGGGTGATAGCTGCCCTCCGTGGGGACCTCCAGGCCCTGGAAGCGGCTGACTTGCGTGACAAGAACGAGTCCGAGGCGGCGGCTCGCCGGCTAGAAGCTGTTGCCCACACCCGGGAACGGGACCTGCAAGCCGTGGAGCAGCTCGACGAGGAGATAAGGCGGCTCGACAAGGAAGCGGTTGACGCTCAACAGGGTTATGTACAAGCGCGGGTCGAGCGACTCGCGTCCGAAACTGATTGGGAAAAGCTCGAATTCGCTTTGAGCGAGCAGTACCGGCTCGTGGCCTCGGCCCGAGCAAGAGTCGAAGCTCTCGAGCAGGCATCGGTGGTCGATCCCGAGGCCGTCCGTACCGCCACGGCGAACGGAGCCGTCGTAGGATCACTGCTCGACCTGCTCGAGTATCCCGACGAGTTGACCCAAGCAGTCACCGCTGCCCTCGGCTCCTGGCGAGGTTCGTTGATTGTCGAACCTGCCGGCCTGGCTCGGACTGTCACAGATCTCAAAACCGGCCGCCATGGTGGTTTGTCACTACTGGCCGGGGTCGGCCGGGGGCCTGCCGTTGAGTTTCCTTCCGAGCTGCCGGGGAGGCGGTTGATGGATTTGGTCAAGGGTGACCACGTTGATTTCCTGCTCGGCGACGTCGTCCTCGCCGACAGCTGGTCGGCCGGCTGGTCGTTCGTGCAAGATCATCCTCAGTTGCGAGCGGTGACACCGGAGGGCGATTTGATCACCAACTTCGGCATCCAGCTGGCAGCCGGTAGCTCCAGTCTTCCGGAGGCGCTGGCGGCGGCCCGCGCAGAACTGGAGCGCATCGACCATGAGCTAACCAAGGCTTCGAGCCGTGAAGCGACCGCCCGCCGTACCCTCGAAACCTTGCGATCCGAGGAGCGAGCTCGGCTCGAAGCCCTCGAGGTCGTTGAAGCACAGGTGGCGGGCCGGGCGGACTCGCTGGCTCGTAGCGAGAGGATCGTGGCCGAGACCGAGGCCGAGATTGCACGCCTTACCGATCGGCGCGAAGCACTGACCTCTGCCCAAATGCACCGGCAAGAGCGGCTGGTCGAGCTGCGCCAGCGCTTGTCAGAGCTCGAAGGCGAGGAAGCAGCACAGCAGGCAGCCTGGGAGGCCTTGAATCGCCGTCGCCAGGAAATCTCATCCCGCAGAGATCAGGCTCGACGGCTGCGCGAACAGGCTGCTGCCAACTCTGGCGCGGCCGTTGAACGCCGCAAGCTGCTGGAGCGGCGGTCCCGAACGGTGCAGGAGGAACTTCAGCGCTCGGTGACGTTCCAGCTCGACCCAGCTGATATCGCCCGTCTGGAGAGCATCGAGGCGACGGCTCGGCAAGCTCTCGAGCACGTCACGGGTCACGTCGGACTCTTGCGCGGCCGCCAAGCAGAGCTCCGTGAGAGCTCCGGAAACGCAGTTAGGCGTCTTGATGAGAATCGCCGCCAGGCAACGGAGCTAACCACGACGATCGGGGAGGCCCGGGAGTCCCTGAGCTCGCTGGCGGTTGAACTCGAGGGGCTGCGCGTTCGACGAGAAGCCGTGGCCGAGGGCTTACGGCGAGACCTCGATGCGACTGAAGAACAGGCCCTGGCTGCAGAAGATCCCGGCCTCGACCCTGACGTGGATCCAGTTGCTCTCCTCGAGTCGCTGGAGGCCGATCTGCGTCGCATGGGACCGGTGAATCCGTTGGCGGCGCAGGAGTACTCGGATTTGAAAGAGCGAGCTGAGTTTTTGAGCGGTCAGCTAGCCGATCTGCACGAGTCGGCTAACGAGCTCCGTAAGGTGATCAAAGCCCTCGACGGTGAGATGGCCACCCTGTTCGAAGATGCCTTTCGTGACATCAACGCTCTCTACGCCGAGAACTTCACGATGCTCTTCCCGGGTGGAAAAGGGAAGCTTCGGCTGTCTGACCCCGGAGACCCACTCAACACGGGGGTAGAAATCGATGCCCAGCCTCTCGGCAAGAAGGTCAGCCGGCTATCTCTGCTGTCGGGCGGTGAGCGGTCTTTGGCCGCCTTGGCGTTTCTTTTCGCCGTCTTCCGGGCCCGGCCCAGTCCGTTCTACGTCCTGGATGAGGTGGAAGCGGCCCTGGACGATGCCAATCTGCGCCGGTTCCTACGGTTGGTCGAGCTATTGCGTTCCTCGGCCCAAGTGATCATCGTCACTCACCAGCAACAAACGATGGAGAGCGGCGACACTCTGTACGGCATCACGATGGAACCGGGAGGCTCCTCGCAGGTTTTGGCTAAGCGGCTGGCCGATATAAGCATCTAGGCCATGGGTTTCGTAGTCGTAATTGTCATCGTGCTCTTGCTGCTGATCCTCGTCGGCTTTGTTGTGTACTCGCAACGGTCTCGGCAGGCTCCGCCCGCTGAGTCGGTGGTGCCTACCAAACCCGCTTTGGACGACCGGCTGGGACGAACCAGGCGAGCGGTCGGTGGCAAGATTTCGGCCTTGTTGCGTCGCGGGCCGCTGGATAAGGAAACGTGGCAAGGCTTAGAAGAAACCCTCATCACCGGCGATCTGGGGGTCGAAACCGCCACCAAAGTTGTCGAGGCGGTTCGGCATGCGAAGCCCGCAGATCCAGAAGGTGCCCGGCAGATGCTCAAGAGCGAGCTGGTGGCATTGTTCGCTGGCCGCTCACGTGACCTCAGCCTTGACCATACGCCGGCGACCGTGGTCTTTGTCGGAGTCAACGGGACTGGTAAGACCACGTCCATCGCCAAGCTCGCCCACCAACTCGGCGTCTCCGGGAACAAAGTGGTGCTGGGGGCGGCGGACACTTTCCGGGCCGGGGCTTCCGAGCAGCTCAGGGTTTGGGCCGAGCGGGTCGGGGCAGATTTCATCGGCGGGGAGGCCCGATCCGATCCCGCATCAGTGGCTTTCGCGGCGTATCAACGTTGCCGCGAATCGGGAGCCGACGTAGTCATCATCGATACAGCTGGGCGACTCCACAGCGATCGCAACCTGATGGAAGAGCTCGGCAAGGTCGTCAGGGTTCTCGATCGGGAGGCAGGAACGATCGACGAGATCCTCCTGGTCGTGGATGCAACGACCGGCCAAAACGCCATTGCTCAAGCGGAGATCTTCACCGATGCCGTCGGGGTCACTGGGATCGTCCTGACGAAACTCGACGGGACGGCTCGGGGTGGCGTAGTGGTCGCGGTTGAGCAGCAACTGGGAGTACCCGTGAAGCTCATCGGTGTGGGGGAGGGGATGGAAGATTTGATCCCCTTCGAGCCGGGGCCGTTCGTCGATGCGCTTGTCGGCGATTAGCTTTGCCACGGTATGAGTGAGCAATCCGAGCTTCTACAACAGGCCCGTCAGGCGGCGGAGGGAGCGTATTGCCCCTACTCCAATCTGCGAGTCGGCGCGGTCGTAGTGACCGGGAGTGGAGCCCGCTACTCCGGCGCCAACGTCGAGAACGCGGCTTACGCGTCTACCTTGTGTGCCGAAGCCGTAGCCATTGGTCAAGCGGTGTCGGCGGGGGAAAGGCACCTGTCCACTGTTGCCGTGTTCTCGCCCGACCTGAAGTCGATCCATCCCTGCGGGCAATGCCGTCAGCGGATGACGGAGTTCGGAGTTGAGCACGTAATCATTGAGGGACCCGACGGCGAGCCAGTCCAGAAAGATCTTGCGGTGCTGCTCCCGGCAGGCTTCACCGACTGGCGAGAAGGCGAGTAGAGCATCGACCTCTACTTGAACCTAAGCCTCAAGCACCAATCGAATCTGCCAGCAGTCGGCTGGTCAAGTTGAGGTTCTTACGCGCGATCGCGACATAAGACGATTTTGTCATTAGTCGAACGAGCGTTTGCTCCACGCCTCGCGGTCTGGCACGCGCACTATGAAGCGCATGCCCATCCAAGCATCGTTGAAGGAAGCCACCGTGCTGTCGACCAGTCCGGCGGCCAAGCCGATGGCCTGGATGGCATTCGAGTCCAGATCAGTGGCGTAGCCCGACAATGGCTTAGGCCAGGAAATCCACAAACCCCCATCGGCTGCCAAGTGCCGGGTGGCGACCCGCATGCGCTCGGATAGTTCGGACCGGTCCTTGACGAAGAGGACGATCACATCGAGGTCCTCGGCCCTGAGCGTCAGCGACTCGACACGAGGCGGGAGGGGAGCAACGTCTTCTTCGAACCTAACCGGCGGGTTGACGAATGCCACTCGGGAGCGCTCCTTGATCCCCAGCTTGCGGGCGAGTGGCGTGGCCGAATGATGCTTGTCTTCACTCATCCCAAATCAGCGTAGCCAAGGCGGGCAAGTGAAACTCGAGCTAGTCGAGCGCCTCGATCAGCTTGGGGATCACCTGGTGGACGTCGCCCACGATGCCGAGATCAGCGACCGAGAATATGGGGGCGTCGGGATCTTTGTTCACCGCGATGATCGTCCCTGAGTCTTTCATCCCCACCAGGTGCTGCATGGCCCCGCTGATGCCACAGGCGATATACACGCTCGGCTTGACGGTCTTGCCGGTCTGGCCCACCTGCATTGAGTAGGGCACCCAGCCGGAATCGACCACGGCCCGGGTAGCTCCCACTGCCGCCCCGAGTTTTCCGGCCAGTTGCTCCAGCATGTCGAACTTGGCCGCTTCCCCAAGGCCCCTGCCTCCGGACACCACGATGTCGGCTTCGGTGAGTTTGGGACCTTGCGATTCTTCGACGTTCACAGCCGTGATGGTGGCTGCGCCCCGGTGACCGACGTTAGGGAGCTCGATGTCCCTGACCGCGGCGGCTTGCTCCCCGCCCGGCTCGGCATTGAATGATTTGGGCCGCACCACTACGAGCGCCGGGCTCTCAGCCCGAACAGCCGTCTCGAGCAGGTGGCTACCGCCGAATATCTCGTTGACCACGACGACGGTGTCACCATCGAGGCGAACATCGACGGCATTGGAGACCACTGGCCGGCCGAGACGGGCACTGAGCCTCCCGGCCACGTCACGGTCCGTATAGGCGAGGCCGAACAGAATCAGATCGGGCGATTCGGCTTCGCATAACTCGGCCACAGCTGCCGCGACCGCTGCGGCGGGCAATACCTGGCCGGGAGGGGCCATTTTGAAAACCGTGGTGGCACCATGCCGACCCAGCTCGGCGATGCCCTCGTCGGAGGTGCCCAGGTAGATGGCGGTCGCATCACCGAGGGAGCGCGCTTTGGTGAGAAGCTCTAAGGCCAGAGCGCTCGGTGCACCATTGACTTCTTCGGCAAAGACCCAAGTCTTCACGTCACACCACTTTCAGTTCTTGCAGTTTTTCGACGATGGAGGTGTGTCCCTCGCCATCGTCCTCGATAATCGTGCCGGCAGTTCTTTCCGGGGTTGCGGTCACTGCGATGGTCTCCTGGCCGGAGCCTTCGACCCCCACGGTGCCGGCATCGATTCCCAAATCGGCGATCGTCAGCTCCTCGACCGGCTTGGACTTGGCCTCCATAATTCCCTTGAACGTTGGGTAGCGGGGCTCGACCACTCCAGCGGTCACCGCCAGCAGCGCCGGCATGGGCGCCTCCACCTCATTGAAGCCGCCGGCCGTCTGTTGTTCGATCTTGACGGTCGTGTCGGCGACTTCGACTTTGCGGGCGAAGGTGAGCGCCGGGACCTCGAGCAGCTCCGCCAGCTGCTGAGGGACCACCCCGCTGTAACCGTCGGTGGATTCAGTGCCGCAGATCACAACGTCGAAAGGCTGGCGCTTGATGGCGGCGGCAAGTACCCGCGCTGTGCCTAGGGCCCCCGAACCCACCAATGCGGGGTCGGTCACAATCACCGCCTGGTCCGCTCCCATGGCGAGCGCTTGACGGATGCCCTGCATGCTTCCGGCCGGCCCCATCGAGATCAAGGTCACTGTGCTTTCCGCTTCTCCTTCCGCCATCTGCAACGCCGTCTCCACGCCGTAGCGATCGGTGTCGTCGAGCACCTGGTCTTCCGGCCGCACGAGGAGGTGGGTGGCTTCGTCCAGCGAGTAGGGGTTAGCGGGGTCTGGTATCTGTTTGACGCAAACGGTGATGTCCATGGCAGCTTCTTTAGATGTTGCGCCGGAGATCCTAGGGCTGCCCGGACCCGGAACTTGAACCGGAAACCTGGGTCATAGTGATTAAGAGGTGAACAATGCTTGGTCTCATCGCATACGGCGCCCTTCTCGTTCTCTTCCTCCTCGTCCTCCCCGCCGCGGATCGCGCCAAAGCTCGCCGGGCCTCCGTCATCAACGAAGACCGCTAGCCCGCGGCAAGTCGAGGCAATAACCCATCGAGCAAGCGGGTCGATCGCTCGCGAGCTTGTCCGGCGACCTCGGTGACCTCTTCATGGGAGAGCGGGGTGGGAGACAAGCCTGCTGCCAAGTTGGTGACCAGCGAGATTCCCATCACTCTTGCTCCCATATGGCGCACTGCGATGGCTTCCGGAACAGTGGACATGCCTACGAGGTCGCCTCCCATTGTCCCCACCATCTGGATCTCAGCCGGTGTTTCGTACGAGGGACCCGTGAACCAGGCGTAGACGCCCTCGGCTAGCGGAACCTCGACCTCTTTCCCTACCTCGCGGGCCAGTTTGCGCAGCTCCGAGTCGTATAGGTCGGTCACATCGGGGAATCTGGGCCCGAGCCGTTCGTCGTTCTGGCCCATCAATGGATTGGTGGCCGCCAGGTTGAGATGGTCGCTTATCAGAACTAGGTCACCAGGGGAGAAGGAAGGATTGACGCCTCCAGCAGCATTCGTGAGCACCACCACTCGACAGCCTGAGAGCACGGCGGTTCGCACCCCGAATACGACCTTGTCGAGCGGCCAGCCTTCGTAGTAGTGGACTCGGCCGGCGAACACGAGAACGGTCCCGGCGTCCTCCAAGTCCACCGAGTAGAGGCTGCCGGCGTGCCCTTCTACCCTCGGCACGGGGAACCCCGCTATTTCCCCGTAGGGAACTTCAACGGCTCCCGGCAAGGAAGCGGCGTAGTCGGAAAGCCCGGAGCCGAGCACCAGAGCGGCATCATGGGCGCCGCGGCCAGTGATCTGCTTGATCGCGAGGGCAGCCGATTCCAGCTCTTCGTAATTCATCTCACCTCTCCGAGTATCAGTGGCTTCGCCGACGGTGGCTCGGGGCCAATCTTCCACGCGTTTTCCAGCTCTTCGAGGGCGGCCCCCAGTCGGGCTCCCTCCCGCCAGCCCACTCTGGCGAGTGGCTGGTTCCTTTCAATCCGTTCACCTTCCTTGGCGAAAACCCAGATTCCGACGGAGGGGTCGATCTCGTCCTCCTTTTGGAGGCGGCCGGCTCCCAGCCGAACGGCGGCCATCCCAATGGATCCGGCATGACATTGGGTTATGAACCCATCCTCTTTGGCGTCAAACTCGACGAATTCCGGAGGTTGGGGGAGCACGGATAGATCTTCGAGGACGCGTGGGTCGCCATCCTGGGCGACGATCGCTTCAGCGAACTTGTCGAGTGCTTTACCGCTTGTTACCGCATCTTCGAGTAACGCACGCGCCTCGCTGTGAGACGGTGCCAGTCCTCCAAGAACAAGCATCTCCTCGCCGAGCCGATAGGTGATCTCTGTGATATCAGGCGGGGCGTCACCCCGTAGCAATTCGATGCACTCGGCTGTTTCGTTGGCATTGCCCACTGCCGTTCCGAGTGGTTCGTCCATCGCTGTGAGAAGAGCAACCGTGCGGGTGTCGTGACGCTTACCGATGCCGACCATTGTCTCGGCCAAAGAGCGGGCGTCGTCGAGGTCCCGCATGAAAGCCCCTCTTCCCACCTTGACGTCTAGTACGAGGCCATCCACGTCCTCGGCCAGCTTCTTCGACATGATTGACGAAGAGATCAGCGGGATCGAAGGCACGGTTCCCGTCACGTCTCGCAGGGCATAGAGGCGGCGGTCAGCCGGGACCAGGGTTTCGGTCTGGCCTCCCATCACCATGCCCACAGTCTTCAGAAGATGCTTGTACTCGCTGGGATCCACCTGGGTGCGGAATCCGGGAATCGCCTCGAGTTTGTCGAGCGTGCCTCCGGTGTGGCCGAGACCGCGGCCACTGATCATCGGGATGGCCAACCCGCAGGCCGCCACCATCGGGACGAGGGCGATGGAAACCTTGTCGCCAACACCACCGGTCGAGTGTTTGTCGATCTTGGGCTTGTCGATATCGCCGAAGTCGAGCGTGTCGCCCGAGTGGAGCATGGATTCGACCCACACGGCTAACTCGTCAGGGGTTAAGCCGTGCTGATAGATGGCCATGAGCAGCGCGGCCATCTGGTAGTCGGGCACTTCATCGGCGGTATAGGCGCTAATGAGCCAGCGAATCTCGTCGGCTTCGAGCTCTCCTCCGTCTCGCTTTTCCTCTATCAACTCGACGACGGTCATGCGCCGGTCAGCTCGGTGAGGAAGGATTTGCCGATCGGGAAAGGCTCCAGGTCGAAACCCTCGGCGATGGTGGCGGCAACGTCCGAGTACTGGTCGCGCGCTCCGAGCCCGGTGCCGGCGGCGGAAGCGCTCCAGGCCAGCAAGGGTACGAATTCACGGGTGTGGTCGGTATCGCCGTCGGTCGGATCGTTTCCGTGGTCCGCGGTCATGATGAGCACGTCCAAGACATCGAGTGCGTCGATCAACTGAGGAATGTACTCGTCTATCACTGCCAGACCATGGGCGTAGCCAGCTGGATCTTCACGATGCCCGTAGCGCATGTCGAGGTCGACGAGGTTCGTGAACACGATGCCCTGGTCGACCGCGGCGATCGCCTCCAAAGTGGCATCGAGTCCGTGACGGTCACCTTCGGTGTGGACCGAATCCCGCAAGCCGCGCCCTGCGAATAGATCTTCAATCTTGCCGACGCCATAGGTATGGAGCCCCGCCTCGTGTGCTTTGTCGAGGATCGTCGGACCAGGCGGCGGCATCGCGAAGTCCTTTCGGTCATAAGTGCGATGGAATTCGCCCGGGGTCCCGATGAACGGCCGGGCGATCACGCGCCCGATCCGGTAGTCGTCTGCAATCGCTCGGGCCGTTTCGCAGATGCGATAGAGGTCGGGGACCGGAGCCACGCTGTCGTGGGCGGCGATCTGCAGCACCGAATCGGCCGATGTGTAGAGGATCAGGGCACCCGAGGCTAGGTGCTGCTCGGCGAGTTCATCGATGATCACAGTTCCCGACTCGGCCTTGTTGCCGATGAAGCTGCGGCCTGTGTCCTGTTCGAGCCGATCAACCAGCTCAGGGGGAAATCCGGTGTCGGTGAAGGTCGCATGGGGTTCGTCGGTTACGATGCCGGCGATCTCCCAATGGCCCGTGGTCGAGTCTTTGCCTTTCGAGGCCTCTCGCATGCGGCCTACCGCCATCGTGGGTCGTTCGGTGGGGGGAACTCCAAGGATTGCCGGGTGCAGGTTTCCCAGTCCCGCCTTCTGGAAGTTGGGCAATTCGAGGCCTCCCATGACCTCGGAGACGTGCCCGATGGTGTCCGCGGCGCGGTCGCCGTATTCCGCGGCGTCGGGCGCTTCGCCGACGCCGAGCGAGTCCATCACTACTACAACGGCGCGGCGCAATTCCATTGCGCCAGATTAGAGCCCCGCACTCGAGCTCCGCTCTTTGACTAGCAGCCGGCGGTGCGGCAGATGTCGATTGCCGCCCACTCGTGGTCATCCTGGGGTACGAGGAGCAGGTGCAGCGTCGAACCGGTCAAGTAGAACGAGCTGCCATCGGAAGCCAGCAGCGCGCTGAGCGAGGTCACGGGCTCGAGTCGGTTGCGCTCGTCGATCCACCAGTCGCGGTACAGGTTGGGAGTTCCGCTGAACCCTGCGATCGCCACATGCAGTTTCTCGCCCACTGCGGCGTCCGCCGTCCGCACCTGATAGTGGGCAGGCCAACTGCCGGAACTGCTGATCGTGTAATCGCGATTATTCAGGACCGACGTACGAAAGCGCTCGTTGGGGCCCTCGTTGGGAGTGCCGAGCATGGTGTGGCTGGCCCCACCATTTCTGGTCACCGTGATGGCACCCATGTCTGATCCGTCGTGGGACCGATTGNNTTGCAAACCCAGGCGTTCCAGTCCGAGCGGTAGTCGCACGAGCCGTCGACCAGAATTGGGTTGTCGACGGTGACTGCCCGGTTGGCAAGACCGGTCACCGATCCGTCGAGGTCGCGGAACACCGCGCTGCGGTATCCGTCTTCACCGTCGTCCGGGTCGGTGGGCAGCGGACGGGTCTCCAAATGAACCCGCTTGGTGCCGGAGGCAAAAGACAGGCCGGATGAATAGTTGTCGGAGTCGAGGCTGAAGTTGGTGAAGTCGAGCACACTCAAGGCGGCCGCCTGGCGCTGAGCGCGAGGGACGAATCCGGCGAAGAACGTGTCACGGACGCCGACTTCTCCGTCATAGAACTCGAAGCCCCTGATGGCGAAATCGGCATCCCAGGGTTGGGGCAGGCTGCGCCCACCGGGTCCGACTTCCTCCCACGAGCGGGGGTGGCCGAGATTGGCGGTCTCACCAACGACGACTGAGTCGAGCAGCTCGGTCTGGTCGGAGGCGAAGGTCGCCCCGGCAGCGTTGTCGGCCAGGACTGCGCCACGCACAACGTGGTCCTCACCTCGCAGCCACACGCCGTTGTTGCGGTTCTTGTACGCCGTGAGGTTGTCGAACACTGCCGTCACCGTGGGTGATTCCTCGTCGCCGGGGACCAGGTGTGGTTCGTACCAGGTCGTCTCGACGGATCCGTCGGGCCTGGGGCCACGGTCCACATGGAGGCCGTCGCGGGCGTTTGAGTGGGTGACGTTGCCGTCAAACCGGGTTAGCGGAGTCTGACGGGGCCAGACAGTGTTGGTTGTCGACGGTCCAGTCGGATGCTCCGGGAGCGCGACCCAGAAACCAATGCCGTCGGATCCGGCCGCGACGTTGTTGGTGTAGGTGTTTGCCGGATTGCTGATCCAGAACGTGGCCGGTCCGGGATAGCCATGATCGGAATCCAGCAGCGCGTTGGAGGGCTCGGCTTCCCTGGTCGACAGCCCGAGATTGCGATCGAACACATTGCCCTCTTCGATTCCATCCTCGAGGAAATAGCAATGGCCAAACGTGTCGTAGGCGACATTGTCTTCGATCCGGACATTGTGAGTGCCATGGACCGTCACACAGCGGTTGAAGCTGTGATGAATGGAGCTGCTGCGTAGGTAACTGCCGGATGCGTCGCCGCTCGAGTGCCAGTGAATCGGATAACGTCCCAGCTCGCCGGCCTGACCCATGTGGAAGAACTCAACATTCTCAATGCGTGTCGTGCTGCCCGGCATGATCATCAGGTGGCCGCCGTACAGGCCGCCCACCGATCCGGCCGGTCCTTGGATGACGATGTTGCGGGTCAAGCGCCCGACCTCGGCTCTCTCGTCGACCAAGTTTCCGCCGAACGTTTGGATGGTCCCCCAGTGCGGGTGCTCGAGCGGTTCGGCAAAGCGCACGACATTGCCGATGACTGAGGTGATGGTTCGCTCCTCGGCTTGTTCGAAGTCGAAGTCGGTCGAGGCGATCACGATTCGGTCTCCCGCTTGCCAGCCCACGGATTGGGCGAGACGGATTTGGGTGGCGCCGATTGGAGCCGTCTGGGTCAAGTGCGTCCAGGAGACTTCAGCTGTGCCATGCAGGCCGAGCGTCCCTCCCGCCACAATCAAGCCGCGGGTTTGCGATCNNGAGCCGGATTTGGGTGGCGCCAATCGGAGCGGTCTGAGTCAAGTGCGTCCAGGAGACTTCAGCAGTGCCATGCAGGTCGAGCGTTCCTCCCGCCACCACCAGGCCGCGGGTTTGCGATCCAGCGGTGCCGACCGGCTCGTTGAGAGTGATCGTGGCTTTGTGGTCATAGGGGTCTGCCGCGGTGCCGATCTGCAACGTTCCCCCCACGGTTATCGCATGGGCGGTCAAGTCGATATCCCGATCATCGAAGATCAGGGTTCCGTCGATGTGGAGCTTGCCCAGGGGAGGCGGGCTCGTGTCGAGCAGTACTGATTTGCCTGCCGGTATGGTGACGGTTTGCCCCGTCGAAGGCACCGACCCGCCCCAGGTCGCCGGATCTGACCACAGCTCGGCGGCGCCGGGATCAGGCGGTGGCTCGCCTAAATCAGTGATGTTTCCCGCGGCCGGCAAAAAGCTCCCCTGACCGAATTGCAATTCGATGTCGGCGACACCCTGCTGGTTCTCATTGGACAAATAGAAGCGGCTCTGGGAGGGTCGAAAAATGCCGACCGTGTCGTCGCCGTCGCCGTCCCAGTCGCCGGCCAGGATCCGATCGGACGGGTTCCCGTAATAGAAATCGACGTCTGCTATCCCGGTGGTGTTGGACTGCCGGAGGTAGGCGTACCCGGTGGTCGACCGGTAGAGCCCGACGGTCGTGATCCCATCCCCATCGAAGTCTCCAGAAAACGGCACGTCACCCGGTATTCCGAAGTGGTAGCTGTAGTCGGCGGGTCGGGTGCCGAGTTGGTTGCTGATGAACACTTCGCCCTTGCGGTATATGGAGACGGTGTCGCACCCGTCACCATTCCAATCGCCGGCGAGGGGAACATCGCCGGCTAATCCGAAGTAGAACTCGGTGTCTGCCACTCCTTGGGTGTTCGAGTTGCGCAGGTAGACGAATCCGGTCGACTCCCGGTACATTCCGACCGTTTCGGATCCGTCACAGTCCCAATCACCCAGCAGCGGCACGTCGTTGCGAACTCCGTAGTAGAAGGTGTGGGTGGCGCCGGCCGCGTCCCGCACGTGCCATCGGCCGGTGCCCGGATCAAACAGGGCCAGCTCGTCGACATCAGGTGCCGCGGCGGCGGCAGGTGTGAGCGCGCCGAAGAGCGCCACGACGACGGCAAGTACGAAGCTGCTCCTCATCCCGTTCACTCCTCGTGGTCACTTCGACCTTGTTGAGGGTTTCTAGAGGACCAGAAAGTGACTATTTTGCTGTTCGATTCCTCGGCCGACGTCTTGGACGAGGAGAGTTGCAGGCCGAGAAATCGAAATGCTGCCGCCTGAACCCAATGAGGTGGACGGCTGGCGCCGCAGGCGCCAGGCCCAGTGGGAACCACGCCGCCTTCCCTTAGGCGATGGTCAACCTTGTTCGGTCTTTGGGGTTCTCGAACGGCGAGCCCTTGGCGCGTTCAAGGCGAGAAATCGAATCGCTGCCGCCGAACGGCCGTAGTCGGACCGCTCGATAGGTGCCGTTATGTGGGGCTTTGGGTTCTGACCTCCACTTTGTCTTGATTAGTCAGACTTGAGTCTTGAGAGTCCAATGACGTCTTGGAGGATGTCTTCGAGACGGTTGGTCAACAGCGAGATGTGGCCCTCATCTTCCAGCAGCCGCGAGTGAACCGTAGCGATATGTCCTTGTAGCCACTCGCCGTGAGCGAAGGGAACCATCCGGTCGTGCCGGCCGTGCCACACCGCAACAGGTATTTCTATCGCACTCGGATCAAAACCCCATGGCTTCGCAAATGCGAGATCATCGTCGATCCAACCCTCAACGCCCTGGGCGGCGGCAAGACGCAGCGACCTCGCCATCACGTCCGCCAGCTCTCCGGTCAATGCGGCGCGATCGATATCCGAGACGAGGCCTGCAAGCGACGCTGCCACATCGTCGGTGGTCACTTGAGAGAAATGTTGAGCGTAGGCCTCCAAATATGGGCGAAGGACAGCTTCGCCTTCAAGAACGGTGGTGAACTCTTCCACGTTCTCGTCAGCCATACCGGCCATCCAGTCGATGTCTTCAGCGTCGAAAGGCACCACCCCAGCCAGGCTCACCGCAGCCCGGCACCTGTCCGACAGCAGGGCAGCACACGCTAACGCATGGGGTCCGCCACCGGAATGGCCCACGACCACGAACTCCTCAACCCCGAGTTGATCCAATACCGCCGCAGAATCTATGGCCGCGTCGGCAATCGATCGTCCTGGCTGGCGGGTAGAACCCGAGTACCCAGGACGAGCGTAGGTAATCAATCGCAGGCCGTGGGATTGTGCAGCGGCCTCGAGTGAATCCCACCGCACTGGCGGGGCAGGTGTGCCGGTGTGGAACAGCAATGCCAAGCCCTCCACAGCACCCCCAAGCCACCAGTTGAGGCGACGCTCGCCAACTGTCACCGACCGCGGCTCACCCATCGCGCAACACTACGACAAGCGAAAGGCGCGTAGCTCCTCGGAACGCTCGATATGTGCCTGATTGAGACTGGGGGCTCTCGGGCGGGGTGATCGTTATCATCCGGCACGCGTCGAACTCCGCCTGGACGCGTTCCTCTCTGTACGGTTCGGGGAGTTTATTTCATCTGGAGGCTCGCTTAAACGGCTCGATGTGTGCCTGATTGATGGTGGGGGTGCTCGAAGCAGGCCATATCGCCCACACTGGGTTGATGGCACGAGCCTCACAACCATGGACCCCATCAGTGATCCCAAGAGCCGACCAATGTCATCCGAAGTGGCCTCTACCGATTGAATTATGCGGCTAAAGGGTGGCCGGAACCTACTTCGCCTGCGACCGCCACTTTCTAGACAGTTCGAAGAGATCCGTGTAGTAGACCGGCTTCAGCCTGGCGATTGATGCCGGTTGGCTCACGTTACGAAGGGAGCACGACTGTTGTCGTGGGCGAGAACATTGAAAAGGGCCGAAGGCCACAGTCAGAAACGAACAGCGGACAGAAGCTTCCGGAGGCCGCTCCACCCGATCCCGACGAGGTTTCAGCGGAGCCTGCCTCAACTGGCCCTTCCATCGAGGTTAGGACCGTCCTCGGGCCCACCCTCGCCAAGCTCATGGGCACCAAGGATGTCAAGGCACTGAGGGCCGCTGCGCTACTTTGGGTTGCCAACCGTATCGAAGACGCCGCCCGCGAGCTGGAGGTCGAAATACAAAGCCTGGACGATCATCGTATTGAGGGCGGACAGGAGAGAGCCCACACCCTTCAGTGGTGCCACGTGGAAAGCAAGAGCATCCTCACCGGACCCGACCAAATCTGCCCGGCTTGCGGCGCAACCATCGACACCTAGGCTCCAAACGGACTCACTATTTGATGCGCTGAGGGGCTCATTGCTATGCGGCCCATGGTCTGTGGTTGTGGCGGCAGTAGTCCCCCCATTCGATCGGTGATAGGTATCCGAGCACCGAGCTGAGCGGGCTTTGTCCGGTTTGGGAGTTTCTTCCTGGGGAATCGGCTCGGAGGCCGCTCGATATGTGCCGTATGTGCGGGTGAAGCAGTGGGACCGTGCTGAAGCAGGGTCCCAGCGATGCCCCGCTCGCTCTGCCCTATAGGGATTTCCGCCTCTATCCATTCGTGCGCGCACCGGACATAGTTGCAACGAAGGAGACAGAGAGATGATTACTGCTGAAGACTTGCCAGTATCTGTCATGGATTTTCGGCCGACTTGCCCTGGTTGTACGCCTTCTAAGGTGACGGAAGAAGGGGCACGGCCTTGTAGCTTCTATGACTGTCCCGGCCTTCCCCAGGAGCTCCAGGTGACGTGTGATCTGTGCCTGTACGACTTCGCCAACAACACCGGCCAGATCAAGTGCGATCACCGTACGTGTGAGACCGCGCTGCGCTTGAAAGGAAACGTTGGCATCCATCGTGCCTGGGTTGAGTTGCTGCGGCGCGAGCAGGCCGCCTGAATGCATAGTTCGCGCGACTATGCCCTGGACATGACAAGCAGGCCAGTTTCGATGATCCTGCAAGCAGAGGAAGCCTCTGAGCTGATCAACAGTCTCGCCGCACGGGATTGGAGGGAAGCCGTGATCAGGGAGCCGAGCATGACCGGGGACGGTCCTTGGTTCGTGTCGGTAGTCGAACACTTCACCGCACCCGACTACGGACCCGGAGGTGCCGACGGGGTGTCTACGTTCACCATCGTCGATGACGACGGCATCTTGAAGGTCGCCAGACATACCTACGTCGGCAACAACTAGTTCGCATCAGAAGCCAGGTGCGTAGAGCACGCCCATAACCGGCTGGGTGAGCGCCTCTGCGGATACAGCGCATCCTGATAATTGTGCGTCAATGCACGAGAGCTGGGTGTGCAGTGCAGTGGTCAGCAGGCTGGTTTGCCGGCACCCGTTTTCCCACGGAGAGCTGTGCCGGGGAGCGAATCAGAACGTGCCGAAGAGGCGGTCGCCCATGTCGCCCAGGCCGGGGACGATGTAGAAGTCGGGGCTCAGCCCTTCGTCGAGGCCGCCGGCCACGATCTTCACGTCGGGATGGTCGTCGTTGATCCGCTTGACGCCCTCCGGCGCGGCAACGACGCAGATGGCGGTGATGTCCTTGGCTCCCGAGCCCTTGACTTTGTCGATAGCCCAACTCAGTGACCCGCCTGTTGCGAGCATCGGTTCCAATACCAGAACCCACGAATCGGAAAGATCGGGGATCTTGTAGTAGTACTCCTGCGGAAGGGCCGTCTCCTCATCGCGCTGCACACCTGCGAAGCCCACGGTGACGTCGGGCAAAAGGTCGGTCACAGCATCGAGCAAGCCCAAGCCGGCCCGGAGCACCGGCACGGCCACCATCTGCCTATCGAGATTGAAACCAGCCGTCTCCGCCAACGGTGTCGTCACGGTCGTGTCGGAAAGGGGAATGTCGGCAGTGGCTTCCATGAGCAGCAGGTAACACAGGCGACGGGTGGCCGCGCGGAAGCTTTCAGGCTGCGTGTCGGAATCGCGCAGAATGCTCAGGTAATGCTTGGCAAGCGGATGCTGCACTACGGTGATGTTCATAACCCGGAGGGTAACCGTTGGTAAGAACGGCGAGCGAATGGGCCCTGGAGCCTCCCTACAGGTAGCTCAACGGTGTCTCGCCACGCGCGGCGGCTTCGGCCGTCTTGGCGATGCGTTCGGCTCTGGTCGTCTCCCGTTTCGCCTGCTTGATCCAGAGCAACACCCCCTGCTTCTTGGTGTTGCTGAAGTCCTCGTAGGCCTCTCGGGCTCCCGGGTGCGCGGCCAAGGCGTCGGCCAGGTCGGCAGGCAGCACCATTGCCTCGATGTCGTCGAGAAACTCCCAAGCACCGTTTTCCTTGGCGATGTCGATAGCTCGCTGTCCGGCCTCGGTCATCAAGCCTTCCTTCTTCAGCTTGGCGACTCGCTGCTTGTTGGCGCCGTTCCAGTACCCGGTCGGCTTGCGCATGGAGAAGTACTGGCGGTATCGCTCGTCGTCCATGCGCTGGACCTTGGAATCGACCCATCCGAAGCAGAGCGCCTCCAGGACTGCGGATTCGTAATCGATCGAGGTGGTCGGAGAGTTCTTCTTGTGGAAGATGAGCCAGATCGAGTCTCGCTTCTCGTGGTTCTTCTCGAGCCAGGCTCGCCATGAGGCTCGATCGGGCATATAGACCTGATCGTCTTCGTCTGGCACGTTCTTGTAAGGAGGCATATCACGCCCGTGTGGACGGTGGCATCAAGCGTAAGCCTGCGCTCGGGGGTGGTTCAAGGCGCGGCTACCCAGCGGTTGGGTGCGATTCACTCTCCACCCGGCGGTAAATGGGGGCCTAATGCGCCTTGCTAAAGGCCGATCGTCCATTCCGGAGAGCTCGGCACGAACGGGACAATCACTGGTAACAGAGGCCAGGAGGCTGACGCATGAGCTTTGGATCGATTCTGCGGTGGATCCACGTGATGGCCGGAGCGGCATGGCTCGGAGCAGTCGTGATGGTCGTGTTCGTGCTTGTCCCCGCAGTCATGCGGCTTGAAGACCCGGAGCGGGGTCGGACTATGGCGGCAATCTTCCCGCGCGTGTTCCGACTGGCGTCCGTGCTGTCCCTCACGGTGGTCGGTGCCGGGGTGCTTCTCTACCTGGAGATCTTTGACTGGAAGCTGCGATTGAGCCCGCTGGTCGACGGACGTTGGGGCTGGTCCATCCTTGTTGGCAGCAGCCTCGCCATCCTGCTCACGTTGTTCCACTTCTTCGCTGAGGGTCGCCTGGCGCCGCCGGTCAGGGGAGCAGCGACAACACCGCTGGATCCTCGTGTCATAACGGTCTTGAGATTTGCCCCGCGGGTCGGCTTGACGATCTTGGTAACGGTGACCCTGCTCATGCTTTACGCAGTGCACGGTTTCTGACTCATCGAGCCCGGCCTTCCTACAATTCGGCCCCATGTTCGAGACCCTCACCTCCCGCCTCGGAGGCGTCTTCGCCCAACTCCGGGGCAAGGGCCGGCTCAGCGAGTCGGACGTCGACGAAGCTTTACGCGAGGTTCGCTTGGCCTTGCTCGAAGCCGATGTAAATCTCGATGTCACCAAGAGCCTGTTGTCCCGCATCAGGGACCGGTCAATAGGTGAGGAGGTTCACAAGAGTCTCTCGCCGGGACAGCAGGTCATCAAGATTGTCAATGAGGAGCTGATAGCGACCCTCGGTGAGCAGTCGGTTGAGTTGGCCCGACCGCAGGCACCGCCGCTGCGGATCCTCATGGTTGGTCTCCAGGGCTCAGGCAAGACCACCTCGGCCGCCAAGCTAGCCAAGAAGCTCAAGAACGACGGCCGCCGGCCGTTGCTCGTGGCCGCCGACCTGCAGCGCCCGGCCGCGATCGACCAGCTGGAGCAACTCGGACAGAGGATAAACGTTCCCGTCTATACCGACCGGGGTGGAAAGCCGCCCAAGCTGGTGAAAGCCGCTTTGAAGGAAGCGACCAAGACCGGCGCAGACGTCCTGATCGTCGACACTGCAGGCCGTTTGCAGATCGACCGTGAGCTCATGACCGAGCTGGCCGCGGTCAACAAAGCCGCCGCTGCCGACGAGGTGCTGCTCGTTGTTGACGCGATGACCGGCCAGGAGGCGGTCAATGTTGCGGTCGGCTTCCTCGATCAGGTCGATTTGACGGGCGTAGTGCTATCCAAACTGGATGGTGATGCGCGCGGGGGTGCCGCGATTTCGGTGCGCGAGGTCACCGGGTGTCCAGTGAAGTTCGTCGGCGTCGGCGAAGGGATAGACGATCTCGAGGCCTTCCACCCCGAGCGGATGGCCTCACGAATCCTCGGCATGGGTGACGTAATGACCTTGATTGAGAAAGCAGAAGAGACCTGGGATGAGCAACAGGCCCAGGAGGCCGCCGAGAAGCTGCGCACCGCCACCTTCGACCTCGAGGATTTTCTGGTCCAGTTTCAACAGATAAGGAAGATGGGGTCGCTCAGCCAATTGGTTGGTATGCTTCCGGGCGCCTCCGAGGCTCTGGGCGGGGCGCAGATCGACGAGCGTGACATGGCCCGAGTCGAAGCCATCATTCGCTCTATGACCCCAGAGGAAAGGGCCAATCCCAAGATCATCAAGGGGGGTCGGCGCCGCCGAATCGCGGCCGGCTCTGGCACAAACGCCCAAGCGGTGAATAGGCTGCTGAAACAATTCAACGAGACACAGAAGATGATGCAGGGCATGACGTCTAATTCCGGCCCTGCGGCCGCCTTGATGAGGTCGGGCCTCCAGCGGCAGAAGAAGCAAAGGAAGCGAAAGAGAAGGTGATCCGATGGCGGTGAAGCTCCGCCTCATGAGGATGGGCAAGAAGAAGCATCCGACGTACCGGGTGGTGGCCACCGACGCGCGCTCACCGCGGGATGGGCGCTTCATTGAGTTGATCGGGCGCTACGACCCCCATCCGCATCCCTCGGTAGTGGAGATCGACAATGAACGGGCAGTTCACTGGTTGAACGTCGGGGCCCAGCCGAGCGCCGCGGTCAAGAAGCTGCTCGAGATTTCTGGTGCGTGGGGCCAGTTCCGAGTTCTACGGGGCGATACCCACGTGATTGCCGAGCCGGCTGTTCCCGAGACCAAGCAACGCAAATCCAAGAAAGTTCGCCAGCGCGAGGCCGAGGCAGCCGCCGCCGCGGCCGAGCCGGTCGAAGCCGTTGCAGAGGAAGCGGCCGCGGAAGAAGGTGCTTCCGCCGAGGAGCCGGCTGCAGAGGAAGTCGCTGCGGAGCCGGCAGCAGAGGACGTTGCTGAAGAGCCGGCTGGTGAGGTTGTGGATGAGTCCGTCGAGGCGTCGGATGGGCCCGTCGACTCTGGTGAGTCTGCCGACTCTGCTGAGTCGGGGGATGCCGGCGAATCTGCGGATGCTGATCAGCCAGAAGAGGAAGGTGCCTGATGGCTAAGGGTGACATCGTCAAGAATGTCGTCGTCTATCTCGTCACCGAAATCGTCGACAACCCGGACGAAGTGGAAGTCGACATCATCGAGGACGGTCCCGAGGAAGTCATTGCCGAGGTCCGCTGCGCCAAACCCGACATGGGACGCGTAATCGGCCGCCGGGGCCGGGTTGCCCGAGCCATTCGAACCCTGGCCCAAGCCGCCGCCGACGAAGAGGGTCTCAAAGCCCAGGTCGAATTCGTCGATTAAGGAGACCGCGGAGCGATTCATGTCGCACATCTCGACGCCCAGTCATCGGCTGGGCTTCGCCCAGCTTGCAGTTGCTTCGCAACTGCCAAGGTGCCCGAAGGGCACCCGTCCTCGGCTTCGCCATTACTTCACCAGTAGTGCCGAAACCTGCGTCCTTGCGCATGGCGCGCCTGGACGCCGATCTGCACAACTGCATCAGTCTGCGGACTCCAGGCCGCGGAGCTCTTAAGGACAGGCTTGTGGGGGAGCACATGACTGTGGGGACTTGTGGTAAGGCCCACGGGATCAAAGGAGAACTGGCCGTCTTCACGGGTGCTCCGGAAGTGTTCGTCCCGGGAGCAGTGATCCACACAGAACAAGGCACGCTCACCGTGGACTCGGCTCGAACTCACAACGATCGCTTGCTGGTCCGTTTCGAGGGGATTGCGGATCGTACGGCCGCCGACGCGATGCGCAATGTCGAACTGGCTGTCGACGCCGACGACCTACCCGCCCTGGCCGAGAATGAGTACTGGGTAGCAAGCCTCATCGACCGTCCGGTTCGGACAACAAGCGGTGAAACTCTCGGGTTTGTCAAATCAGTCGAGCTGGGACCGCAGGACCGCCTGGTGATCGGGACGGACAATGGAGAGTTCGAGATCCCGTTCGTGGCGGCATTGGTGCCGGAGGTGGCGGCGGACTACATCGTCGTCGATCCACCGCCCGGATTGATTGATCTGGCCTAGAGGGCATCCCTCCAGGCCAGCCATTCCTTGACTGGTGCCAGGTCGTAGTCCGGCCCGTCGAGGCCGAGAGTGATCTCGCCGAGCTCGGCCATCTCCGGCCCCGGTGAGGTCTTTGACCAGTCGACCCCGGCCGATCGCAGAATCGTCTTCGGATCCCTTCCCACCTTGACGCACCACTCGTCGAGCACCTGGTTCTTGTGCTTGTAGCTTCTTCCCCAAAAGTAATGCCAGATGTCCGCGTGCTCGGCAGTAATGCGAAGCGTCTTCTTCTCGCCGCCCCCGCCCACCATTATCGGCATCGGGCCTACAGGAGCCGGGTTGCCTTTGCCGAGACGCTCCTTGATGAGTGGAAGGTCGCGTGCCAGATTGTCGAGGCGGCCCCCGGCGGTTCCGAACTCATATCCAAAATCGTCGTAGTCGCGCTGGAACCAACCTGAGCCGATGCCGAGGATCAGCCGACCTCCTGAAATGTGGTCCACAGTGCGAGCCATGTCGGCCAGCAGCTGCGGATTGCGGTACGAGTTGCAGGTGACCAGCGGGCCTATCTGCACCTTCTCGGTTACTTCTGCCCAAGAGGCCAACATCGTCCAGCACTCGAAGTGTTTGCCGTCGGGGTCTCCGTAAAGCGGATAGAAATGGTCCCAGTTATAGACCGCGTCCACACCCATCTCTTCGGCGGCGACCACTTGACGGCGGATGGCGTCGTAGTCGCCATGCTGGGGGTGGATTTGAACGACGATCCGAGGCTTCACAGGTTGATACCTTTCACGAGTTAGGCGCAAGCTAGTACGCCCCCGAACTTGACCGGCCACGCCTCTCGACGCTATGGCCGGATCTAGCCTGGGTTCCTTGGATCCGATGACCTCATCCCGAGCCGAGCCGACTGGCAGGCTTCGATTGACGGCATGGATCTTCGCCCTGGGCGTGGCGGGCCAGGGGGTGCTGGGATGGCTTCTGGCAGAGGATGATTTCGGAGCTTTCGCAATCGCGATCGGACTCGGCTCGTTGGTCTATGCACTTCGCGACGGCCGTGTCGGCAGTTATCTCCTCGAGCGAGGCCCCTACGCCTCTCCCAACGTACCGGCTAACGCGGTCTGGTACTCCCTCGCAGCTTCTGTACTGGCAGCGCTCTCTCTCGCATTGACAGCTCCAGTTGGTGGCTGGGTGTTCGACGAGCCCGCAGTTCGATCGGTGTTGCTGATCTCCGCGGGGGCGGTTCCGCTTGGTTTCTTTGTCCCGATCGCAAACGGGATTTTGCAAAACCATGGCCGGATCCGCACTGCCGAGATGTTCAACGTCGGGGCGATTGTCGTCCACCACAGCCTGGTCGCACTTTTCGCAGCGCTTGGCCTCGGCGCCGTCAGCTTCGTGCTTCCCCTACTGATCACGAACCCGTTGTTCTCATTGGCCGGTTGGTTGGCAGTCAGAGGCCTCAGGGTGCCATTCGGTCGGAGCTCCTATCGGGGAATCATTCGGATTGGGCGTCGGTCACACTCGATCCTTGTAGCACTCGCTGCCCTCGGTTTGCTGCGGCATGGCCATCTCGCCGCACTCGGACTCGGTGCCTCGATTGAGGTTGTTGGCTTCTACTACTTCGCCTACCAACTGGTGATGGGATCTGCCTTGTGGCTCACCAGCCCCGTGCGCTGGGTGCTTGTGCCGACGTTTGCCTCTATGCACGGTGACCAGTGGCGGAGGAGAAGGGCTGCGCTCGATGCCTTTCTGGTTGGCTCTCTGCTGATCGGGACGGTGCCGCTTCTGCTGGGAGCCTTGGCTCGTCCTCTCGAAGCTGTGGTGTGGCGGGGGCGATGGGAGGAAGCGGTCCCGGCGATCCAGGTGTTCGGGGTCGTGGCCGCTCTCGAGGTCCTAGTCGTTGTGGCACTGATGCTTTTCGAATCCTCCGCCCCCATCCGTCGTCGAATTGAGTTAGTTGGCGGACGCGGGATCGGTCTGGTGCTGGTTATGGCACTGGCGGGCTGGCTGGCGCCGGACGGCTCCCCGGGGGCTATCGCAGTAGCAGCCGGCGTCTACCTAGCGATTAGCGGCGCCGCGATCGTGGTTTATGTGCTCGATGAGCTCAGACTTCAGACCGGGAAAGTGGTCCGGACCGTGGCGACCGTCTACTTGATCACAGGCAGTGCCGCCGGTTTGGCCTTGGTGACCGATGCCGCTTTGGCCGCGGCCTTCTCCTGGCTGCGGCTGGCTGGTGCGGCCGGCGCATTCTTCGGCGTGTTACTGATCGGCTTTA
>JABAHO010000271.1_pt1 | contig 41434 bp, 59 predicted proteins | sample 7062071 | NCBI WGS metagenome assembly JABAHO01 (sample SAMN14534356, study PRJNA622989) | marine sediment metagenome | biome: marine biome [ENVO:00000428]; feature: marine pelagic biome [ENVO:01000023]; material: deep marine sediment [ENVO:00002113] | place: India: Gulf of Kutch | collected...
AGGCCAACAATCCACGCTGTGAAGCACAGCTCAAACGCTCGCAGCTCATGAGGCATCACTGATTCCCCTGTGCTTGTTCAGGATCCACATTGCAGGGTGCGGGATCTCTGGCCTGAGTGCGAATGAGATCGAATCAACATGGTGCAGGTGGAGTGTGCGCTTGGCATTCAAGACCTTTGCAAGGTTGCTTGGGTCCAGATTGCACCGACGTGCAAGCTCTGCAATTGAGATCCCAAGCTCTGCGCGTTCCGCATCTAGTGCGAGTCTGACGAGTGTTTCAAACACGGTGCCCCCTGATTGTGTATCCGGTGCGTTCTTTGATGTGGATCGCGATGGCGTCTAGTAAGGCTTCCTCTTCCACCGTCAAGACGACGTCCGAGCGTAGCTCTCTGAGCAAGTGCAGTGCACTGTCCAGGTAGGCCAGGGTTGGATCTTCAAGCGCCTCTAGAGCCTTCCTGCGTTCGTTTACGAGGGCCTGCTTCTGCTCTGCGATCTCCGCATTGAGCTCAGCCAGGGCGCGCTTGACAGCACCGATCCCTTTGCGGAGCTCCCGGGCTTGCGGGCTATCCGAGGGGCAGCCCTTGAGCCGGTGCACAAGCCGCCTGCGCTCGTTGGTGAGATAGTCATGCTGACGCTTAAGATCGTTCCCGCTCATGACGAATAGGCCCCCAACATATCGCGCTTGACTAGACGGCGCCTGCCTTTGAGGTTCACCATGATGAGCCTCACACCTTGAGCCTTGGCCTTGTTGATGTGGTGTGCTTCTGCTTTGGTGATCTTGCGGATCGCCTTGCATGGTGCGCCAGCGGGGATGATGTAGAACCCTCGCCGGTCGTCATGCCACTCTGAGCTACGGGTTGTGCGGTACGTAATCAATTCAGGCCCCCGTGTTTCTGGATCTGTTCGAAGATCTCCGCCTGCTGTTGATCATAGTAGGCTTTCTCCATCTCCAGCAGATCCGAGAGGAGTGTTCTTAGGCAGTCCCATGTGATGCGCTCAGCATTCCACACTGCCAGGGCATGGAACGTCAGGGGTTGATCTTCGTTGGGCTTGAGCTTAACGAGGCTCACACCCTGCCCCACCCAGATCTGCTGGGGCTCTGCAAAGAACATGTGACTCATGATGCTGCCTCAAAAAGCTCACCCTGTGCACGCTTTGAAACGATATCAACACCATCCTCATCGATGAGATTTGCGAGGAAAGAAAGGGCGTCAGAGTCGATTAGCGCCTCAACTTCCCAGAGCACAGAGAGCGCGCCGAGCACAATGACAATCGAAGGGGAGTTCTTTACTTCCCCAATAACGGTGCACATTTGCGCCTTCTTTCGCTTGCCTTCGTCCTTGATGAAAGTGCTGTTGAAGGTGCCCAAGTCTCGCTTAAATGCAAGCTTGACGGTGTTCTTCCCCTCTTCGATGCCCTGCGATTCTTTGAGCAGTGCTCGCACCGCATCCGAGGAAATTGGAAGAGCATCAAGCTCCGACTCGTCAAGGGGCGCTTCAAGCTTCAGGCGGGCTCTGTAGCGGCGCTCGCCATCTTTCATGGTCGCTTCATGCAGTGTCAGCCGGTTGAGAAATACAGGGTGTTGCCTATCCAAGTGCAGCATGCTGTGTGTCTCCGAGGTGGGTGCGCCATCCCTGGCGCGGTTTGCTTCCTAGCTGCGCCCACTGTGCGGCATCCGAGGGGGTGTGTCAATTTCTGTTTCTGACCACACCTGAACGGCTGAGCAGCGCTTGAACCATAGGGGGGGGATCCCGGGTTATGAGCAAAGCGAATAACCTGTAAAGGGGGGTAAGGAGGACTAGTCCTAATCTACACAGATCAGATCGGACTAAGTCCAGATCGGATCAGATCCTACCCTTTCCAGTTATCCAGATTGTCTAAGTTCCAGTGTGTCTAAGTCCAGTAAGTCTTAAGGTGTCTAAGTTAGTTCAAAAGACACGCGTATGCAGCTGTAACCCCTCGGAATTAAAAGGGTCTTTGATTTTGCCACCTTCGAATAATCAACAACTTAGCCGACGCTCTGGCTAGAGAATCGATCCAGGGTCGCAACTGACTACACCTTGTCTTACATGGTGGGATGATGTGGTTGTGTTGGGTACAGCGGGGTGGAGAATCCCCGGGTTGTGTAAACAAGTTACACACAGGGGGTGTGGATAACTCACCATGTGATCCTCCCACCTCGGACGTCCCACATGCTGAACCGTGGTGGCACCTTGTAGGCCTTGTGGGTGGCTGGGTGACAGGTGGACACGTTGCACACCTCGGTCGCCTGTGTGGGTCACTCACCTCGGATGTGTCCACATGTGCACCGATGTCTACCCCATCCCACACGGTGCACCTTGTGTGCTTGGGTGCCTACATGTGCCAGGTGTAGGACAAGGTGGGCTGAATATTATGCAGGCAAAATTTCCTTCGATTCTCAATATTGAGAGGAACACTGTACAGAATGACAGCATGGTCATAATCGCCCGAGATTGCCCCTGTAAGCCCGTTGAGTGTCTACATGTGCTTTACTATTCAAAAAGTTCTGTGAAAGTTTTCCGCTGTTCATGGGGTTTTCCGAGCGCCTATACAAGCAGCATGCCAAGGTGGGTCTACGCCATTGCTAGGTTTGCTAGGTTTGCGATGCGCCTGGTGTGCTCAAGTCCGCACTGTGTCTAGAAATGCGCACCTCCAGGCGCACGCAAAAGTGCACATCATTTTCTTGGCATGGCCTTTGCCTTGGCTTTTCGATTATGCAGTGTGGTCCGGTTGTCAAGAACCTGCTTCAACGATGAAACTAGTTCATCCATTGTGCGCCACAGGCTATGGTGTGAAACGTCGGAATCCCCTTTAAATTTATGCACTTCCTTGTCATTGGCCGCCATCCCATTGTCCACATGCACCACCTCGGAGAAGTGGAAAGCTAGGAATAGCGCGACATAGCGCTCCCAATACTTCCCATCCTCTCATTCTGCCTGGAAATTAAATTTTTTTGCTCTGCAACTATTGGACATCCTTAGGTTCTCCTATTCTCTTTCCAGAGAATTGCATTTTTTTGTTTACAGCGGGTCCGAAGCATGAGACAACTGATTCATCGCTTCACGGCGAGACAGCCTGGAAGGGCTGGCGAGACGCACCCTGACATAGACACCTTGCAAGAGTGACCAAGAGGCGCAGAGACGGCAAGGAATACCGGCAGCATCTAAGCAGGTGACGCACACGCAGAACCTACACGGAGCGCGGACCCACAATGACTTGAGAGTGGCGAGGGGCAAGCAAAGGCCCCCCTCGGAAGCTAGCCAGCCAGCGAGCAACAAGGGCATAACTCAACGAGGGGCGACCGGGCACGGAGTCGGAGCGGCGAAACGCTCTAGCCTGAAACAAGATGAGGTCGGAAAATAAACGGAACGAACGGCAGAACGACACGGCGTTAATCAGGGTTCAATTCCCTGACTGCTGATAACAGGGGCGCAGAGGCGCTTCACAACACAAGGCGAAACAATGAAAGTCAAACGATACAGCCTCGGAGAATACGAAGTAACCACAGACAACGGCTCAATGTTTGAGGTAAGCAAGACATACTCAAGCAACAAGGAAAGGGCATGGATGGTTGAGCAGTATGTGCAGCGCAGCGAATTGACTAGGGCTTACAGGACAGGGCGCAAGTATTTTCGATATTTCAAGGATGCAAAACAACACATTGCCAATGAAGTTGAAAAATGGAAAACGTACAGCTGAACGGTTAACGCGGGTTCGATTCCCGCACAGCTTCTAAACGGCCTTGACAGGCTGCACAACGCGAGGAGGAACACAACATATGTTTCGTTACCACCCCTACATCGTCACAGACAGCTCAGACAGCCGCGTGCGTGAGCTGTCAGCGTTGCTCAACCGGGCCGTCTCGGAACGAGACATGACCTGGGTCATGACCACCAACATCCTGAATCGGGCTCTGAGAGGCGGTTTGACCGCTGATGAACGAGACTTTATCACCAAATGCCGCGACTTTGCTGAATTTCGGCGTCAGAAGTGGCAAAACTTCGTCCGTGGAGGGAGCATGCCATGAGCTACACACTCACAAGGGAATTCTTTGACTACATCACAGAAGGGCAGACCGTGACGCGCTGGGATGCGCTTGAGTACTGCCGTAAACATATCCCAGCTGTGACCATGAACGACATGCACCACAAGGGGCATCGCTTCGCTGAGCACCTTACGCTTGACGATCTGCATGAGGCCTGCCTTTTGGCGATGCATTGGGTAAGCCATGAGTACTTTGGGCCTGATGACGACTAGAGCGCTAGAGAGAATCAACCCCGGTTCGCTACCGGATAGCGCTATCAACCCAGGGGCATAGACAATGCCCCACCAACGCGAGGAGCAAGACCATGATCCAAGTCACACAAGACACCATCCGCCGCATCATGAACGACGCTGACAACGGTAGCAAGTCCGCCTTTGACGGGCTGCAGCGCTACTACAAGCGCCAGGGTGTAAACTTCTTCTACATCCCCGCTTCGAAGGTGGCGACGCTGCAGAAGAATCTTAAATCCATCAATGACAACATTGAGAAGATCAACCGAGCTAGTGCCAAGGCACATGCGAAGGCGCTCGCTAATGACCCAAATTTCGACGGAGAAGCTGTTCAGCTGGCCAAGGCAACCCTAGCACTATCCTCCCCTCGGATGCTCAGGAGGGATGGTGTGATGTTCCTGGGCCATGATGCTCAAGTCGTCATCCATGACCTGAAAGTCCATGGAACTTGGACTTTTGCCGCGGACGTTGACATCAACTGGCAGAGCGGCCAAGAGCGAAGCAACGTTGTGCACCGTGCAACGTCCTACACAGGGCCCCTTCCTGACGATGCCTGGTTTGCGGAACGTGAATGCAGCTGCGATCACTGCGGATTGAATCGTCTTAGAAAGAAAGTGTTTGTCCTCGTCAACGACGAGGGAGCGTTCATGCTGGTGGGTAAGAGCTGTGTAAAGGACTTCCTTGTGGGCGTTACCGGGCAGCGCCTGCTCTCACAGCTCCAGCTTGAAAAGCAAGTCAAGCAAAGCCTTGGCATCTATCGCATCACGGAGGACATCGGCGTTAATGCTGTCCGCTTTGCGGCTGCACACAGAGCAGGAAACAACGCGTGGATCTCTTGGGCTCTGGCGAGCCGTAACAACGCAAGCAACCCTGACTGGGAAGAGCACATCACAGAAGCACGCACCGCGCTCAGGTGGTTAGCGGATCTCAACCCCAACACAGACAAGCTTCGCAACCTAAAAGCGGCCTACACGTTCAACGGCATTCTCAAGCAGCATGTAGGCATCGCTTCCGAGCTGTGGATTGAATACGACAGGGCGCACAAGCAGCCCGCGCAAAGCCAAGCCAGCACAGAGCAAGGGGTGTGGCGCATTGAGCGGCGCACATTCTCAGGACGAAAGAACGCCTATGCCTATCGCGTCTATTGTCCTTACGACAAGCCGTTCATTGCTTCTCTCAAGGCGATGTTTGGAAGGGGGCGCTATTGGTGGTCTCGCGAGTCCAAGTGCTGGATTGTGTGGCCTACCAAGGAAAGCCAAATCCCTGAGCTCAGAGAGCTGTGCATGCGAAGCTTCGAAGACAAGCCCGCTGAGCCAGACAAGCCCAAGTGGCACAAGGATAGAGCCGGGCTCTACACTGTGGCACTCCCTGCAACCGACAAGCGTTTCGTTGTTCGGTGCGTGGCTGTGCTGGACGCGAAGCACATCTACAGCATGAGCTTGATGCACATCACCACATACGACGCTCAGACAGCCCGTGAGGCCTACAAGCAAGCGATGTGGTGTCTGAGCCATCCTGAGAGCTGAGAGCTCTCACAGGGGCTGCTAGACCCCTTTATGAGCCTGATTGGATTCCTTAGGGTTCGATTCCCTGGCAGGCCATCACCCAAAACCACACAACAGCATCGAGGTTTTACCGTGGAAAGAACGCTTTTCATCGTCCGGGGGTTGCCCGGTTCTGGCAAGACAACGCTTGCGCATCGTCTCTCTGACAACTGCTTCGCTGCCGATGACTATTTTGTAGGGAGAGACGGTGTTTACCGCTTTGACCCTGCCCGCATAAAGGCTGCGCACCTTTGGTGCCAGGATCGCGCAGAGCACGCGATGATGCGCAATGAAGCGTCCGTGTGTGTGCACAACACCTTCACCCAACAATGGGAGGTTGAGCCGTACATTTCCATGGCAAACGAACACGGCTACCGCGTAACCTTCATTTCCTTATTTGATGCGGGTATGAGCGATGCTGAGCTTGTGCAGAGAAACGTGCACGGTGTCCCTGTTGAGGCTATCGCGAGAATGAGAGCACGCTATGAACACAGCATCAGGAAGGAGGTTTAGCCATGACCGAGCTCAAGTAGGAGACGTAATTGCATGGGACAGCTTTTTCTGATCCCCTCCCACACCTGTGGTTAGGGAGGTGAAGGGGGCCGACTAGCCACCGGCCTCGCAGGGATGGCACCCCTGCCGGTTAGTCTGCACCGAAAGCAGGACGCTGGGACGGGAGAGGGCAGCGCAACCCTCCTCTCTCAAACCGCCTACGGGGCGGGGGCAACGCGGCAAGCCCTCTGGCCCTCGCTTGCACACACCGACCACCCCCAAGGTCCGGGACGAACCATGGTAAGTCCCTCTGATCTCGGGGTGGCCACCGGAGCGGGTAACGAGGACTTTCTGTCACGCCCCTGCCCACGAGGCGGCTTTCCTTCCAACAACCCACAACATGGAGAACACCATGACCGAGCTCAAGTAGGAGACGTAATTGACATCGAAACCGAAGAGAATTCAAAGTGGAAAGCCGACGAACGACCTTATTTTTTCGTCTTATGAGGGGACGAACGCGATGTTATTTCCTCTTGTGCTGTCGCTTTACGTGGCTCGCGGGTCGCGGGTCGCAGATGTGACATACGGTAAGGGAGTGTTTTGGCGCAATGTGCCCGCGGGGGTGTACGAGTTGTTTGCTACGGACCTGAAAACGAACGTGGATCTTCGTGATCTTCCTTACGAAGATGGCGAGATGCACGCTTTGGTACTCGACCCTCCGTACATGCACTCACCCGGAGGAACGGCGCATAGCGGTCACCAGAATTTCGAGGAGTACTACAAGAACAATCTCTCCACTTCCCGATCGAAGTACCACGAAGCTGTTTTGGACCTTTATTTCTCCGGTTTACAGGAGGCGAATCGAGTTCTCCAAGAGGAGGGCATCGCCATTGTTAAGTGCCAAGACGAAGTCTGCGCCAATGTGCAGAGATTGACGCATGTAGAGCTTGTCAACTTCGCGGAGTCGATTCTGGGTTGGGTATGTCAGGATCTGTTCGTACTGCATACGAATCGGCGTCCGGGGGTGAGTCGTATCATCGCCCAAAGACACGCTAGGAAGAGGCACAGCTATTTTCTTGTGTTTCGGAAGCAGAAAGGCAAGTCCCGGTGGAAGGGTATCCCCTCGACCGAGCGGTGGTTTCCAGCAGGATGGACCGGGAGGGTGTGATGGATATTCGGATTTGTATTCTACAGCGCGGGCGCGTTGTGCCACACAACAGGAGGGGCAGTGTACAAAGAGACAGCGCTTAAGAATGGCTTTTCAAATGCGCGCAACTTTCACACAGGAAAATGGCCGCATCTTGAGATAGAGGTTGATGATGCGCGTGTTGTGATGCGCAGACATCTGAACATGATCACCATCCACGCGTTGGTTGATCGGCGCGTGATTTGGCGTGGTGCCTACCGCATCAGCGAGGAAGGGAACCCCCGCTTTCTGGTGTGCTTGATTGAACCGATCAGAAGCGCGGCCCTGCTTGATACTCTTGAAGGTATCCGGTCTGGGCTGTGGGGGAGGGAGCTTTGAGCTATGCATCGTTGACGCTCAAGATCGGCAGCGTGAGAGCTCTCAGGCTGTTGGTTGATTCCGAGCAAGGGGAAGCGCTCTACAAGGCCTTACGCGCTGCACAGGACACCATAGCACCGAATGACAGGGACTTGTGCGAGCTGCTTATCGCAGCGATACACCATGAGATAGGAGGGCATGGGAATGCCAAAAATACAACAACACACAACGACTAACAGCGAACGCGCTGTGTGGTCTGAGTGCCCCATGAAATGGGCGCTTCAGTACGGTCTGGGCATACGCCCAAAGAAGGAAGCGGAGGCGCTTACGTTTGGGTCCTTGTTCCATGATGCTCTTGAGGCATGGTGGGACAGGTCAAGCGAGGGTGGCGGGTACCGCATCGCAGCAGGTGAGCGCGCCATTGATGAAGGCGTTGACCAGCTGGTACCGGATGCCCCTGTGGGCTTCTCAACCGAGGAGCCTAACAGGGGTACAAGCGCGTCTAAACTTGAGGAATGGCGCGGACTTCTTAAAGACATGCTGTGGGGCTATGAGCGCCGCTATGGCGCCGAGATCGACAACAAAGAACTCAAGCTCATTCTCAACGAGTCCGCTGTCCGGTGCGCTACGCAGACACCAGCGGGCAAGCGCTCACCCTGGAGTCATTACCAGGGCAAGCTTGACAAAGTGGTTGAAGATGGGTTCGGCCAGCACTGGATCCTTGATCACAAGACTAGCGGATCTGCGCTTAAACACTGGCGCTCACGGCATGAATACAGCCCGCAAGCTCTCACCTATGGCTGGCTGTATCGCGAGTCCACGGGAATCACACCCGCTGGCATCGTCTACGATCTCTGCCTCAAAGCTGCACCTGCAAAACCGAGCGAATACCCTCGCAAAAAGGACGGCTTTTTATCAAAGAGAATCCCCGCCAATGCCGAGGCTGAGAGCTTTCTAAAGGCCGTCCTTGCAACAGGCAAAGGGATGGCCGCTGAGCCCTGGTATGCGGTCACACTGTCAGCACTGAAGGCTGAGCGTGAAAAGTTCTTTCGGCGTGAATGGGTGCGCTGGTCTGACACAGACCTGGACAGGATGGGGGCAGAGCTCCACGCTGTATCCTCTACAATCCGCAGAGCACACAACACAACGCTCAAGATTAAGGAAGCCGCGCCCGCCATCGATGAGCAGGTGATGCGGTCTGCCTACGCGTTCCCTCGCAATGATGCCTGTTACAAGTACGGGCGACCGTGCTCCTATTTGGGGCTGTGCAGAGTGGCGCAAACCCGCACAGAAATTGAGCGAGAGCTCTTTGACTTCCGCATAGCAGGCAAGATCCATGAGGAGTATTGACGATGCGATCGGACACACTCCAACGGATGATCAAACTAGGCCGCGGACGAACCGCAATTCTTGAGGAGATAGAGAGTTGAAAGCAAGTGAATTATTCAAACAGAGACCATCGCAAATGTTGATGGTGTCTGGTTATTCCGGCACAGGCAAGACCACATGGGCAGCGAAAAGTCCCACCCCCTTTCATGTTCTCTTTGAACCCCAGGGCCTGCCCTCGGTTGCGATGGCTAACCCGGACGCAGAGGTGGTTGTTATCCGAAAGTATGAGGATGCCTTAAACGTACTGCAGGCCTTGAGATGCGGAGCACAGACAGAGCTCAACGGGCAGCCTGCTTTCAAGTTCAAGCTGGGAGGCAGGACCACCAAGCCTGTGGTGTGTCAGACCGTTGTGATTGACAGCCTGACAGAGCTGCAAGAGATGGCGCTTGAGCACTACTCTCGCGGCTCTGCGCGCCCTGACTTCGCTGTGTGGGGACAGGTTCAGGGCGATATTAAATCGGCTCTGTCAGACCTCCGGACCTTGCCTGTCAATGTGGTCTGCTTGACCCTGCTCAACGACAGCACAGACGACAATGGGGCACTTCTCAAGTGCGAGCCTGCTTTGTACGGGAAGGCAAAGGCATTTGCGCCCCGCTATTTCTCTGGGGTTGGGGTGGCAACAAAGAAGCGAAGCAAGAGCAAGGGCACTGTGTACTCCATCCACTGGGATGCAGACGCACGCTTTGTCACCAAAAAACCCCCAGCCCCAGCGGGTGTTGACTTTCCCGCAAAGACTACCGGAACCCTCGGCTCAATCTTGAGCCTGCTTTACCCTGGCGTGAACGTCGCCAAATCACTCGCTGACAGCCCAGACAAGGCTGCTTGACATCAACACAACCGGGCCCATCCAGAATTGACACAGGGCTCAAAACATTGGAGATAAGACACATGAAATTCGACACAAGCAAAGCACCGAAAGAGTGGAGCCCCATTGCCGCAGGTCGCCACATGGCGCAGGTTTGCCGCGCAATCTACGGGTTGTCCTCTGCAGGCAACAAGATGATCTCGCTTGAGTGGCAGATCGTTGAAAACTCTGAGGATGCTGGCAAGCGCTGGCGTGATTGGGTCCTGCTGGAGCGTGACTCAGGGATCAACAAACTCATTCGGATGTGCAACGCTGCAGAGCCTGCCATCGTTGGGAATGCGCAAGATCCACAGGGCTTGGATCCTGAATCCCAGAATAGCGTGATTGAGCACCTGCTTGGTTTGGTGCTCGCTGTCACTGTGAAGCATGAGAAAGAGAGCTACACAGGACGCCAGGGAGAGGAGCGCGAGGGTGTGAGGATCCGCACATCACGCATTCACCCTCTGAGCGGAGAGGAGCGGGACGAATTGGAAGAGATCCACGGCGAAGATGGGCCCAGACTTCCAAGCGATGCGCTCCGCAACTTCAATGGTGAAGGGCTCAACGTGCCCTTTCAGATCGTCGCAGGCCGTCTGCAAGAGGCAGACACCTTTGACGACATTCCTTTCTGAGAAGCACAAACCCCCCACCGTCTAGACGGTGGGGGGTTTTTCACGTTCATCAACTCAAAATTCGGAGGTGCAAGTTCCATGACCACGCAACAAAAAAGGGGTGCGCGGATAATGTGCAGGTTAATGAAGTTCTACGCCCTGTCAAGTAGGCCAGGTTGCCAGAGCTATACGCTGAGCCCTGCTGAGCTCTCTGATCTCTTAGAGGTTCCGGCAGACCTCGCGCCCGGGAAGGCCCTGGGCTGGCTCTTAGAGAGCGGATATCGCGCCAGCATGGCGAAGTCTGGAGGGGTCACACTGCGCATCGATTCTGACGTGGGATCGGATGACGTGCGAGAGGTGTTTGAATACTGGCAGAAGCAGACCGGGAAGATCAGGACAAAGCTACTACCCGCTCGGAAGTCTAGGATCCGTGCGAGGCTGCGCGAGTTTAGCAAGGAAGATCTCAAGCGTGCGATCGATGCGCTGGCGTCCTCGGACTTTCACCGTGGGAACAATGACCGCGGCATGATCTACCTGGACATTGAGCAGATAATCCGCAGTGGTGAGCGCGTTGAGTATTTCCTACAGCGGGCAGAGAAGGAGCAAGCCGAGTCCAGTGACAACGTGTTTGACCTGATGAGCAAGCGTTATGGATAGCCCCGGCGCATACCTCAAACAGAAGGGCATCAAGACGAAGAACACAGGCGGAGGCAATGTCCGCTTTGATTGCCCTGTGTGCGGCAAGTCCGAGGGGTTTGACCTGTCCACCAAGTCAGGCCTGTGGCACTGCAAGCGTGCAAGCTGCGGGGAGAAGGGGAACCTGTACAAACTCAAGGTACTGCTTGGGGATGCGCTTCAAGTGTCCGCTGCGAAAAACCTTGAGAAGCAGAAGGCGCAGATGTTCCGCAGCTTCGAAAGTCCAACCATAAAAATGGTCGAAAGCCTGTGGTCATCAAAGCACGCAAAGCAAGCGCTGGCTTACGTTCAAGGGCGAAAGCTTGACCACAGGATCCTGCGCTTTGCTCGCGTTGGATGGGCACCCCGTCCGATGTCTAGGAAGCACGGCCCCAGAGTGCAGGGCCAAGGCTTGATTGCCATCCCCTACTTCAAGACACGCCACAGCAAGCAGCCCTACAACGGAAAGCTCCGCTGGGTTCCCCCAGAGCCTGAGAGCGAGGGGAGGTACACCAAGTTTAGATCAGGCGAGCTTGGCCTGTACGCCCCACTGGGATTGGACTTGAGCGTGCCTGTGCTGCTCGTTGGGGGAGAGCTTGACGCGCTATCCCTTGCAGGGCTTGGGTGTGCGCTCCCTGGCTTCATGGATGAAGCGAGAAAGAAAGGCGGCAAACATTGCTCAATTCTGGGCTTATGCCCTGTCGCTGTACCAAATGGCGAGGGGGGATGGTCCGATGTCTGGACCGAGATGCTAGAGCCTGCGGCGGACATCATTGTGGCTTTCGATGCGGACGAGGCAGGGCATCGCGGTGCCGAGTCGGTAGCCGCAAAGCTAGGAAAATGGCGGGTGCGCATTGCCGAGGACTGGCCAGGGGATGAGGGTAGCGATCCGAACCGATGCTTACAGGACGGCACCCTAACAAGGGAGCTTGTGCTTGGCATCATCGAACGCGCCAAGAGTCCCGCAGCTTCAAGCATATCCACGGCTGTAAACATGGCGGACACAGTAGCAAAGGACCTGACAAGCCCACTTGCCCAAGGCTTCTCAACCGGCCTTGATGCGCTTGACACCTTGCTCGGTGGCTTGCGCCCTTGGGAGATCAACGTTGTGACAGGGCACACGGGCTGCGGCAAGTCAACGTTTTGCTTCCAGCTGCTCATGCACGCAACGACACAGCTAGGCCTAAAAGGCATCCTCTGCCCCTTTGAGGGTGGAGCTAGTGCAGGACTCGCAACCATGGCACACATGCACTCAGGCGCCACGCTGGACGGCTTAGCGTATGCCGATGTCAAGGCCAGGGTTGAGGCGCTGGGCTCCAACCTCTACGTGCTCAATCACACAGGACCCATTGAGCCGGACGCGTGGCGCGAGACCCTGCGTTACTGCGTGGGGACCTTGGGTGTGCGTCTTGTGGTGGTGGACCTTCTGAACATGATGGTTCCCCGCAATAAAGACCAATGGCAGAAGCAAGCGCAGATTGTGCTTGATAGTCAGACGATCATTCAGGATCGCTCGCTCGGAGCTGCGCACATGCTGCTGATTGCGCATCCGAAGGAGAACACGCAGAAGGGATCCAACCGTGACAACTATCAAGTGTCACTCGCGGATCTCAAGGGAGGCAGCGGACTTGCGCAAGATTGCGCAGGTGCGATCTCTGTGTTCCGTCCAAGGCGGGATAGCAGAGAGCCGTTCAAGGATGGGCGTGGCTATTACCTCGGAGCTCTGCGAGTTCTGAAGCAAGGCAGGAATCGGAAGGGCGAGGAAGGCCGCGTCCCTATTTGGTTTGACAGGGAGAAGAACACATACACAGACAAGAGCGAGGATCACAAAGATGAGCGACGAGGACAGGCCGATCAGAGCCGAACCATTCCACGGAAGACGAAGGCATCTAGGCAAGAGGATCTGGCTGGATCCCAAACGTACTTCCGATTTTCTGGCAACGGGGATCCTTGATGAGGAAGAGATCGCAGAGAAGCATCCCAGGCGGCGCCTTCCTGCGACGCGTGGGGATTGTGAGGGATTGCCCAGGCCTTGCCCCTACGTAAGCTGCAGGCACCATCTTTGGTCCAGCATCCATGACAACGGAACGATCCGGATCCCATACGGTGCAATGGGTCCGGATGAAATAGGCGAGACGTGCTCACTTGATGTGGCGGATAGGGGAGGGCTGAGCCTTCATGAGGTAGGCCGCTTGCTCAACCTCTATCCTGAAGCGGTGCGCCAGATACTGGTGCAGATAGCCGACAAAATCAGAGAACAATTCGGAGGTTACAGATGATTGAATTCATAATCTTAGGGGATCCCGTGGGCAAGCTACGCCACAGGATGACATCGATCGGAGGGAAGGCGAGAGCCTACAAGCACAAGAGACAGAAGGCATGGGAGGAGGATGCTGCAAAGGCGATGCGCATACAGTACGACGGGCCCACACTAGAGGGCCCGCTTTTTTTGGTGGTGTTGTCTGTGTTCAAGCGACCGCAACGCCTGAGCAGGAGGAAGGATCCGAGCGGTCTAGTGTGGAAGGACACGCGCCCGGATGTAGACAACCTAGCGAAGTCGGTCTGTGATGCGATGCAGATCGGCGGGATCTTGAGGGATGACGGGCAAATCGTTTGCGTTGCATCGCTGAGTGCATACGCAGCGAAGCCAGGCTTTTCTGATACAGTGTATGAGCCACACACATACGCCCTCATCACGCATGATAGGGTTGAGTTCATGGCGAACTTTGCCGCGCTCTCTGAGTGCATCAAACAACCAACATAGGCCAGGGCATTGCGCCTTGGCCTTTTTTGTTTCTTGTCCCTGGGTTTGTCCTACATGCTCCCACACCAGGCACCCTGGCTGCCCAGCCTAGCACGCTGCTAGCATAGCGCTCGTTGAGCCCCGTCGTTATTGGGAAACTCTCCCAGCGTCTTTTACGGGCCAGAGTACACCTAGAGCTTGGAAGGCCTTAGAGGGGCAATTCTGGTCGATTATGACCTAGCTATACAGCTGTGCAGTAAATGGCTGGATAGACATTTTTCCTGACACAATGTAGGTGTGTCCGTTCATGGATTGGAAACAATCCGAACACAATCCAGGGAGCATCATGGATGGTTTTGTTTTTGCGGTGTACATGGCTTTGTCCTATGGCATGCCGCTAGAGATCGGCGTTGCAATCTACAGCGAGGCAGAGCCTCTGCAGTGGGTTGAAGCGCATGAGATCGCATCTGTCGTTGTAGCAGAGCATGCAGCGGACGGAGATTTTCCCACAGACTCAGTCAGCAGCGCGGGCGCTGTCGGTCTTGTGCAGGTCATGAACAGCGTTAGACGCCAGTACAACAAGGACACAGGTAACAAGGTAAAGAAGGCGGAGCTCTTTGATTGGCGCGTGAATCTGCACGTCGCAAGCTGGGAACTCAACCGAGTCAAGCGAGTCCACGCCACCAAGCCAAGATGCCGAGGAAAAGAGCATCACTGGCACGCGCATTACCTCTGCGACTTCCCGGGCCGGGAGTCCTGCAAAACGAAATGGAGGCAGCGCCTCACTCGGAGGGCTGCCCGTTGGAAGTGGCACAGGGACAACCTGAACACTATGGGGTCAAGCTTGGCCTGTGTGGCGCTTGCTAGGTGTGGTGCAGGGCCTGGCAAGGGTCGGCTTGCCTTGATGCCTTAGAGGGCGGATTTGATAGCGGGTGTGGGATTTGAACCCACGTAAGGGGCTTATGAGACCCCTGGGATACCTGACTTCCTCCAACCCGCAAAACGCCCCCTCTCTCTGTTGCTACCGGATGATCAGCCCGGCAAGATTGGGGGTAACCTTCGAACGTCAGCAGTGGGGAGCTGTGACACGCTAGTCCTCTTCTGTCGTCCTTTCCATCTCTGCTTGACACCTGGCGTGGCTTTCCTTTGCTGGCCAGATCCAATGATTGGAAGATCCATCAGGCCACGTCACAAGCTGGCGCACCGCGAGGCAGGATACTGTGGACCCATCATCAAGCGTGAGGTCAAAGCGTGTAAGCTCTGACAGGCGCTCCACGCAGACGCCTTCGACGCAATAGCTGTAGGCCACGGAGGCGAAGTCCTGCTCAAGGATTGCGCCGGGGTTCGGCTCAAACACAGCAGGCACCTCGCTCTCAGCGTACTGTGCCAGGGTGGAACATGAGAAGGCACACAGTGCCAGAATGGTGAAGAGGACGTGTTTCATTTAGGGCTCTTGTACTACGGGTTGCAGATGTGGACAGCTAGCCATCTTCTCAGGCTCACCTTGCTCCTCCGCTTCGATGGAGGGGATTGATATCCGGGGATTGCTTGCGCTTCGCTTGAATGCGTTTTTGGTCTGCTCTAGCAGGTCCGTCATCTCCTTTGAGTTCAGTGTTGTCGGTCCTGCTCTATTTGGCTTTGGCTTCATGCCGAACATGTGTCAACCCCTGGTTGCTAGTTGAATGGCGGTAACGATTCCGTACCCTATGACCGTAATCAATAGGCCAAAAACATACCAAGCAATTTTCCTGATCAGCGCCTTGGTCTCTTTTTGGTCTGCCTGGATCGCTTCGATGTCCTTCTTTGCCGCTTCGATCAAGGCGATCACGTTGACATAGTTCTGACTGAACTTGCGGATCTCTGCGTCGGCTTCCTTGATCACTGTCTCGGCAGAGGACAGGCGAGCATGCATGGGCTCAACGGCACTCTTGAGGTCTTTCTCTGCGCGCTCTTTAGCGTGCCTGTGTGCATCTCTCAGGCTGTAGATCTCGGCGTGGTTCTTGGCCATGGCCGCGTCTACATCCTTAAACTGGAGATCGATCCTGTGGATCTCCTTCTGGATTGCGTCTGTGACTTTCTCAACCATGGCCCACTCTCCCTTCACTTCTTAGCCGCACCAACACCGGACTTGACGCCTTGTAGTGTGGCAGCACCTCCGAGGAAGGAGGACAAGTCAACCCAGCCCAGTGCAAGCGCAGCCACGGCGAGACCAATCAGACCAGCAACAAGCACCATGAAAAGCGCAATCAGCCAAGGGTTCTTCTTGGCTGTGTCTGTGATGGCGTCAATGTTGTCGTTAAGTTCCAGTTCTTCTCTTTTAGGCATCTTGCGATCCTCCGACGATCTCCCTGACGTGAGCTAGGATTCCTTCAAGCCAGCATGCAAAGTCCCACTTTCCAGGGTTTAGGTTTGAGTGTACCAGAAAGCCGCGCCCTGTCTCCCACAGCCCCTTCGATATCACACCGTGGTATGGCACCCCTTGTCCCATCTCATGCGCTGAGATCGGCCACTGGACAGGCAAGCCGAGCATGACGAGCCGGTCAACCATGAGCTCCGCAGTAGCTCTCTCAAGCCGAGGATCCAGCGTGACGATCTCGTCATCACCGCGCCCTGTTGTGTTCTCCACAATGCGGATCTGGTGTCCCTTCCTCGTTAGCGATTTGAACGCCGATTTGACTGGGGTAGAGCAGATGTCAAAGGCCTCGGTTCCGATATTCCCGCTGATGGCGTTGGGGTGCTTTGCGCGTGTCTTCTTACCTACCCCAGCGTGGACTCCGAACCTGTCAGAATCCATGGTATTGAAGATGCAAGGCTTGCCATCAACCAACCCCACCAGGTGGTGTACAGAGTACCCGTTACGAAGCAGGGATCTGTGCGTTCCGCTGACAGTCTGGATCGCACTCCAATGCCCAAGCAGAAAGCGCGTCTCTCTTCCCTTCCTCGCGTACTTACCGGAATCATTGAGGCTCAGGCCGCCCGGGTCTTGAAAGGTGGTGACGTCACAAGAGTTCTCTCGCTTGGGTGCAGGGATGCGCACACCCTTGGTTATGTAGCCGCGTTCTGGCTTGATGTCGAAGTACTCTCGCACCGCGCCGAGTGTACCGGAACCCAGCTTGCCGTCTTGCTTTGCGCCCACAAGGCCCTGCAGATCGAAGACAGCCTTCGCAAATTCTCGCTTGTCGCAATCCGAACCCAGCGGATCGTATGCGAGGGAAGGGAAGCGCTGGACGGCTTGTGCTGGGAGATTCCCATACCAGCCCAGGCGCTTGCAGTTCTTTTCGTTGTAGGCAATGGCGCTTGCAATGTTCATGGGTTCGCTCATGGAAACTGTGTGACAGAGCCCTTGAGCTCAAAGTCTTCATCACACAGGGCGGGTTGTCTGTCGGATGCGGAGAACTCAACCCAACTGTCATAGCGGTACAGCTGGCTTTTCATTGCGTTAGTATCCGAGGGGAGGAGGATCACGCGGTACTGTCCAAGCGTTGCTCCTGACTGCGTCAGAAGGAAGCACTGTGCTGGTTCATCCACGCTGTTCAGGTCGATCTCTGTTGTCGTTGGGTCAAGCTTCTTTGCCACCGTGAAGTAGACCGTTGCCCCTGTCAGATCGACGAGGGCTTGATTCTGGTCTCTCACAGTAATTGTGAATTCTCTACGCGCACCGCGCACTATCTGCACTGCGTTGCTCATCAGCACACCTTGATTGAGCCCTGCAGGGCTGTGTCTGAGTTAATCGACCCTGACAGCCCCTGTGAGCTGTTCAAGGTTCCGGATAGGCTGGAAGCCGTGAGAGTTCCTGAGAGCTCTTGTGTGGGCTGTATTGAGCCCGCAAGGGCATCACTCTCAAGCAACCCCTGGATCACACCTTCAAGATCTTGATTGGTTGGGGGCGGTGACTGTGTGTCTGAGTAGAATCCGAAGGGCGCATCCCCAGGAAGGGGTGCCTGTAAGAAGTCGATCACGCCGCTTGATGGGTCCGTCTCAACCCACCCCTTCTGTGTGGGGTTCGCGGCATCCTCAGACAGCACGCCATTGAGATAGACGCCGATAGATCCCGGTGCATAGAATGCCGAGGATGACACCTGAAACGTAGTATTCACGCCGTCCACAACACCCGTCAGTGTGTCCCAGTACCACGTCACAATCACACCCTCTCGTATTGCAAGCGCACCACATCACCCACGCCGGGAGCACGGGAAAGCCGCACAGATGAAGGACCTAAGACCGACTGCACCGGCTCTGCTATGCCGTTGATGACTGACACAACAGAGCTAGCGTTGAACGGCTCAGGTGCTGCAAAGTCAGTATTGACGCCATCAACAGCACCGATCGCATCTTCGATTTTAACTCCAGAGCTGTTGACGATCGTTGCCATCCTCAGTCCATCTCAAATTTGCTAGAGCGCCTGGTGCGCTTAACCTTGCGCTCGCTTTTGATGTCAACCTCCTCAGTCAACTTGCGGAACATCTCAAGCAGCTGTTGACGGTCGGTGATCTCTTGCCCGTTGTTTTTGTAGAGCACGCGCACCCCACCCCCGGTGTAAACCTTGATGATGTGCCAGCGGCGCTTCCACTTTACTTCAACCCGGGATCCACCCATGGCACGCACCGCGGATCGGATCTTCCGCTTCAGATAAAGCAGCTCCGCGATCTCTGGATCACCACCGCCCATAAGCTGGAAGATCCGCATCATGGCTAGTCCTCATCCAGATCGAAGGCCACATTGACAGTGCCCTTCTTTACGTCAACAGACATCTCAACCTCAGGCTTGATCACTTCAACACGTAAAGGCTCAGGAGCGGACACCTTATGCTCTGCAGGCTTTGGCGCGGGCGCTGGCTGTGCTTTCTCCTCCGAGAGGCTGAGAGAGCGTTCTGACATCTCCCTTGCCAGCCTGTTCAGGGAGTCCTGATCTACTTCGTACCAGTCACGCACATCCGCCTTTTCCACACTCCACCGCTTGGTTATGATCGGTGATCCGTTGCGCTTTAGTGCGAGCGGCCTTGAGAGACAGAGCAGGACCCGCGTTTCAAATATCGGATCCTGCTCTATCCTGACACACTCAAGAGTCAACGTGCTCTCGCCTATGGCTCCAGGGTCTGCTCTGAGCGTGACAATGAACATGGCTCTATCTCTCTCAAAAAGCCTGGGCGCTAGCAGGATTGCCAGCGCCAGGACGATAGCGATCAAGCAAGTGATCACGCGTTCGCTATCTTGTAACGCAAGCGGTATGTGTCTCCGCTGGCTGTGATATCACCGTGAACAGACCACGTTGTGCCAGACACAGACCAGTCATCTGCAGAGGATGTCGTGAGCGTTTTATTGAGCTCATCAACCCCGTTTCTATAAGCGACGGTCCCGCCTGCAAGCTCTGTATCCGCAAGGGCAGCATTCGCCAGTGTCACGTTTGAACGCGTTCCGTCGAAGGAGAAAGCCGACGCTGCAGCCGTTGCGATAGCCCACTGAAACGCAAGCTTGCCGGATGTCACGCCATTGTCCGCAAGCTCCGCTGTGTCAATGCCGCCATCCGCAACATCAACACCCGTGCCGTCAACCTGCAGAGACCCGCCCGCGGACGGTTGCACCGCGAGAGCTGAACCACCCCCACCCGTCAAACCGTCGCCAGCTGCCGCAGCGGCGATTCTGAGGTTGTTCGAGCCGTCATCCTCGAGCCCGGCGCCTGCAAAATCGGCAACCACAGCGCTCACAGTGGTCCCTGTGATGTCGATACCATCACCACCGGTCAGGCCGCCGGTCGCGCTAAACTGTGACCAATCCACGTCATCAGTACCGATCGTCACATCGCCATCATGGATCACGTTGTATCCATTACCAGCAAGCGTGCCTTGCTCAACGAACGTGAAAGCACCGCCACTCACCTCATTGCTGGGAGATCCGTCAAAGTCAGTCGCACGGGTCAAAACGTACGCTGTACCGTCAACACCTGTCGTTGTTCCGCCAAGTGTCCCACCACCATCAAGGCTAAGGTTTGACGCTGTGGTTGTGAAGGCAATTGAGTTACCACCAGAGCCAGCGGTTTTGGCCGTGATTAGCGGCTCCGATCCAGGCTGTGACGCGCTCACTGTCGGATGGAGCGTCATCGAGTTCGCGTAATCGGTGCCCGGGGTTCCGGTGAGGTTGATCGCTGCAATCAGGTTTGCTCTGGTTGTAACAGAGCTACCGCCAATCTGGATGTTTCCATCAACGTCCGTAAGAGTCGATTGAAACGTGTAGACCTTGGAATCGATTGTCAGAGTGTCACCGTTTGACACGTTATTGGTGAAGGTAACAGTACCCTCCGCCGCGATCGGATCCGCGCCAAGATTCGTGACATCATAGATCCCATTTTGGAGCGCAGCAGCCTGATCTTTGACCAGGAGCCGATCTGCAGCAACCATAGTCACGCCATCGATGTCACCCAGGGCCTGGTTGCCGCCCCCTGTGAGGGTTGCGCCGACACCACCAGTGCCGTTGTCGTAGGTGGGGGAGTCTGCGAGGATCGTAGTGGTTGCAACTCTAACGGATTCCTTAGGGTCCAGGCCAGCACTCAGGCCGTCAACGTAGGATTTGTTGACGGCATCATTTGCGCCGGATGGGGATCCGGTGATCTGCAATTCATCAGCAGGGATTGTGATTGATGCCCCTGAGAATGTCTTGCTCAGAGCCGTTGCGATTTGGAGGTTGCGAGACCCTGTGCCTGTGCCTTCAAGGTCCGATGTGAGTGCGAGTTGTTGTGCTGAGATCGTCACGCTATGCGCTCCTTGTTACAGGTTCTTGACTAGAAACATTGAGACAGTAGACCAGCGGATGTCAAAGTTTGTCGTTGTGTTCTTCCTCGCTTCAACCTTGTAGCAGGCGAGGCCACTTGCTGGTGGTGGGCCTGTTAGGAATTCAAACACCTGCCACGCTCCGGATGTGTCAGGGCATGTGTAGGTGCCGACCACGGTCTCTGTGGTTCCATCGTCATGAACGACCCGGATCTCGCAGTCAGCACCGTCTGTTTTTATTTGGCCGTTCACCTGTCCTGTTACAGCCGCAAGCGCGCTTCCTGCAAAGTGACCGGCGTTGGTGACAGTTCCGCTGACGGTCTGCCAGTTGGCTGTTTCTGTGACCTGAGTCTCCCCAGGCAGCAGCTTTGTGCTCTCAATAAACTTTGTGCTGACTGGTGTTGCGCCTTGATGCGCAGTGCACACAGTGTCTACAGCATCCTTGACGGCCTGAGGTGGGTCCGCACCAAACAGGATGACGATTTCATCGCTACCGCCTGCGTGGTGCACTCCCTTAAAGTCATCGGCTGCGATTGTAGGATCCGCAGCGAGCTCAAGGTCAAGGTGTTCGATGTTGAGAGCTCCGTTGGCTGTATCAGTGGCGACCGATTTTATGATTGTAAACATCAGTTGACCCTCCAAACCTCACAAGCGCTGAACTTGAGCTGTGCAATGCCAGGAGGCCCAGATCTTGCGAATTGGATCTCAACCGTCATAGGGCCACCAGCCCAAGTGATGACGCGGAATCCTGAGCGGTAGTTCGACTGTGTCACAGCTGTATCTGTCGGCTCCTCACGTAGGGGCTCGTTTGTGATTGGCTGTGACCCGGGCTGTAGCTGGACGTTCACACCAAGATCTGTGGACGTTGAGCTGTGTTGGCAAATCACTTGCCAGGCAATCCTGTAGTCACCAGCGGGGAGACTTTCCCCGCCTCTGACTGAGTGGCTTAGATGGTTGACGTATGTGGGGATGTTCGATGTTGTTGTGGCTGGCGCTGCATTCTCGCCGTAATCATAAAGCAATCCCTCTGCAGGGTTGCCGTTGAGATCTTCAACATCTGGCAATAGATCTCTGTCTATCCGTCGCAGTGTCATTGTCTTTCACCCGTTGGAATTGCGAGCCGTGCAAACGGTCTGCGGTTGATATCTGTACCGGACGCCTTGATCCACATCGAAGATCCTAACCCCCTGTTGAGCCTGCGCAATCTTGCGCCGCCTGTGCCTGCAGCACCACCGATGAAGATAGCATCGCCGTCACATGACAGGCTTGTCACGGCTGCACCGTGGTCATAGCTGCGAACCGTTGCGCCTGTGTATTTGTCCACCTGGTACACAGAGTTCCCACTAGCCACATAGAGCCACCTATCATCCACGCAGAGGCATTCTGCGTTTACAGGGCTCGTCGCATCAGGAGCGCCAGCGATCCAGTTCAGAGCGCCTGTCTCGCGGTCGTATGATGCGATGTTGTAGTCGTTGGGGCCAACGCTCATCACCTCGGTTGCAATGAAGAGCTGGTCACCATCGCTCACCATGTCCGCAAAGTTCACAGCATCAGGAAGGTCTGAAGTCCATAACGGTGAGAGGCTGCCTGAGAATGCGCGCATCCGTATACCGCCCCCAGCATCAAGACCGCCTATGAAATATTGCTCATAGTCCACCGCTACACGCTGCACCTGTGCACCATGGTTGATGGTGCCGAATGTGCCCCCGGTGCAGTTGTAGATCTGGGCACTGTCAAAGTCGCCTTCTGCAACGATGAAGCGAAGGCCGTTTGATGAAACGTGCAGGGTGTTGTCGTCGTTGCCACTTGGGAAGCTGCCGAGCGCTGTCATAGCTAGGCGGTCTACGCCGATGACCTCTTGATTGCCGTCTGCGTCTGTGACGATCTGCACACACCCGCCATCCGCAAAGACCCAATTGACGTCAGCTCCCGCGGCATAGCTTGCCAGGTTGCTCGCCCCCGTTGCACGGTCTGTGCGGTAGGTGTTAGCTCCCTGCGAGTAGTAAACAAACTCGCCATCACAGGCGACGGAAGTCACGTCTGTGCCTGCAATTCCGGCTACAGACCATTCTGCAGAAAGGGGCGCAGTGAACCCGCTAGGACGTCCGAGGATGAAGATGTGCCCATCATCCACCCCACCACTTGCAATCACTGTGGCTGCGCTTTCAAGGTCGCTGTACGCTCGGATTCGCCAGGCTGTGAGCCACGTCACCATGCCCGCAACCAGGCGGTAAAACCAATTGAGTGTTTGGTATGGTGGCACATCTTGGAACACCCACCCTGACGATCTCTTTGCGGGCGCAGGCTCAATGTAATCAACACCCTGAACCGCACCAGTTGCCCATTCAAGGTTGTCTGGATCGGAGTCTGTGCCGCTTGGTTTTAGTTTGAATTCAGCCATCACAAAACCTTGGACATTTCACCCAGATCCAGACCGAACCCGGGCAAGTCTAACGTGTAAGGGTTGCTCGTTGTTTCTATGACGCCCGCAAGCTTTACGCCAGCAGGCACCATCTCTTGAAGGATCTTCAATCCCTGCGCAATGTGCTCTGCACTAAGGACGGAATCAGGGGTAACAGAAACTTGGAAGTGTGCATGGGGCAAGGTGTAGTAGCGAGCCCCGGCTGTTGTGCTGTCGAAGAATATCGCGGCAACATTGCCCACGTTCTTTGCTAGGTGTCCCTCTTGGTTGGCTAAGATCTTTGCCTGGATTGCCAACCTGTATTCATCGTCCGAGCGTGCCTCACGCTCAAGGTTCACCAGGTCCCCATACCTATCAAGCAGGACACCAGACGCTGAGCTGATTGCGCGGTCGAAAATGAGCGCGGTTATAACGTCCTCAACCTCTTGCAGTTCCTCGGCTAGCGCTTCCATGATGCCGCGCATTGTTGGGTCTTGTCGCCACCTTGGAAGGAGCGCATCAAGCATTTGTTGAGAGATGTCTGTTATGTGTACAAATGCCATCAGACCACCGTCACTGTGATGTCTGCCAGGTCAAACGTAGCTATCTCGTCGAAGTCAAGGGGGATAGGTGCTGTGTTTGTCGGCGGGTTTGTTGCCTCAACCCTGACAACCGCACTGAGAACACCAGCGGTCTCAAGCACCTCGCACAGTATCTGTGCAGGGTAGACATCTTGGCCCACATCAAGCCGCTGCCCAAAAGCAACGATCGCATTCTTGATCTGATCCTCTCCATCGGTTGGGAATGACAGCCCATTGATTGTGATGTCAACCTCAGTAAACATCGGTATTTCCGTTGCCCAGCTCCACCGGATCTCCTGCTCAAAACCTTGCTCGTCTGTGACGTTCTCTGATTCGTCACCAAACGAGCGGATCCCAGCGGGTTGGTTTTCGAAGATAGCAAGGGTCACCTTGTCTCTGTCTACCGTGTCAGGGTAAACAACCGTGCGGAAATTGTGCGGCGGTATGCCGTCAACCGTGACGTCTTCCCTGTTGGATACCACAGTCACAGATAAGACGTTGTCATCGGAGAACAAGACGCCGCGGCGGATTGCCTGATCTGTTGAACTAGACAGCCCCGTCAGGCCATCACGCATTGATATCCTGTACTGCTCGTCAGTCTCTGCAAAGCGCCCTGCTGCAGCGTCTTCTGTGTTTGTTACTGTGGACCATCCGACAACGGTGTCAACGATCTCTGTAATCTCGCCAGTGGCCGCGCTAACAGGTCCGAGTTCTTCTGCCTCAAACGTCGCAGGTGTAGGACCCACGCCGATTGTCACAGCTTCCGTGGTTCGCCACGTTGAGCCGTTAGGGATCCGAACGCGAGAGAGCGCGGGGATAATGACGCCGTTTGTTCCNNNCCCTCATTCAGGCTCACAAGCTGCAATGTCACTATGTCGATAATGTCTCCGATCACGCTACCAGGTTCCGTTCTTATTCCCGCACCAAGCTTGGTCTTGAACCTGTCCACAAGATCGGCGCGTATCTCTGCAGAGTCTTTTACCTCAAGCCCCGCTGCTGTCAGTTGTAATGGCATTAGATACCGAGCCCCCTTGCGTTGAGTGCGCCTTCTGTCGTTTCCGCACCAAATGAAAGTGAATGCTTGCGTGTGCCTTGATTGAAGGTGCTTGTCATCCTTGACACGCTGATGACATCGCCCCGGTTCAGGAGTAGTGACTTGGCCACTGCAGATATCAAGGCATCGTTCGGATTCTTAATAAACACAAGGGTCAGATAAGGGAACCCGTACTCGTCATCAGTGACGTGTGTGCCCTGGTGTGTTGACAATTCCGTCTCAATGTTCTGTGCCATTTCTTCAATACCGCCAAAGATCTCAAGATCTCCGTTGTCCTTGATTATGACTTGGTTTGAGGCATTAAGCTTTAGGTCAAATGGCATTGTCTACTCCGCCTTGAACTTGGTGGTTGATGTTGTGGAGAGATTGCCCAGAAGGTCTTGCGGGAGTAGGGGGGATCCAGCTGCCACCAGCGCAGCTTCCACCGCGAGCGCCCAAGCTTCTAACGCGCTGAAGTTAGAGTCTGCAGGGGTGCCCCTGCTCAGGAAGTCCTCACTCCCTGCAGTCTCTCTGGCGATGATAGAGGGTGCCCTGATAACGAGCGCATTAGGGTCCGTGGCATCGTTCGTCAGCAGATCCGAGTCTGGGCTCACAGAAGGAAAGCAAACGGCTGATGATAGCTGAAAGCGGCCTTTACGTTTGGGCTGCCTATCTGCCACTCCATCACGGATCCAGTTGTCGATTGAGTAGACCAGCATCCACACCACCACGGTGTCACCGAGGGCGAGGGGAAATGTGATGCTCATGTTTGAGTTGCGAGGCCACATCACAGGGACATTGCCGAGGAGAGGAAGCCTGCGCCCTTCCTCAACTTCCGGGTCTGGCTGGCGCTGCACAATCTGGATGTCTGCCTTCTGTGTTGACGCGTTGTAACGTTCAACCTTGCCCACTACTTGTGTCCAGAGATTATCAAGCCTTGAGCCGATGTGCGCTTCTATCAGGTCGCTAATGTTGGGGTCATCGATTGCCACGCTTTCTCTCCCTTGGGAATGTCAGGCTCACAATGCGACGTGCCAACACCTTTGTGGTGTGTGCGCCTTCGTCGCTGTCCCCTGTGTGCTCAACGGTGCGCGCTACAAAATCACCTTCGATCTTGCGAGAGATGATCCGCAAAAGCCGACCGGGCCTTATCTCTGGCTGTAGAAGGCCGACAACTTCAACCCCTTTCTTCTTTGACTCAACCTTAATCTTTCCAGTGTCGTCTGTGAGCAGGATCCCGTTCTCTTGTGTGCTCTCGTCATCCGATGCGAGGATCTGCAAATTGCCTTCGACAAGGGACCATTGTGCGCCGCTGTCCCCAAGGATCTCGTTGAGTGCATCGCGAGCCGAGCCGTTGAACGTGATATCGCCGTCGTAAACAACTTTAGGCAGGGTGTCTAAACCAAAACCAACACCTACGCCCATGCCCTCCGCAATGGTGCGCACAATGCGCCGGTTGGTTGTACCCCCTGCGAAGTGGTAGTCAAAGCGCGCATTTCTATATATCAGGCCAGCATCCTTGACTGTGCACTCTGTGATCCTGTTGTTGTCATCGGTGCTGTGCGTTACGGTTGTGACGTCACCTTTGATGAGCTGTCCTTGTTTCTCCCTGTAGCCCGCAACAAGAGCAAGGATCGTACCGTCACGCTCCAGCAGATCGACGCTTCTCTTGCTCAGGTTCCAGAACTTGACCTTGGCTTTGTTGGGTCTGCTTCTGCTTGTAAACTTCACCTGGAACCCAATACGAAAACCACGCGTTGAGTCAAGCCTAAAGCCCTCTTCCCCGGGCTGGCCGAAATTCACAGACACCCGTCTATAAATTAAAGGCGTTGTCACGTCACAACCCCCTCTTGAGCGACAAACTGCGTGGTGAATTCGATGCCCTCAAGATCATTCAGGTCTGCGTATGCAAGGGACGCCGTACTTCCCAGCGCATCCGTAGTCACAGGGCCCTCTTCCTGCGTGATGCTGATTACTCTGAAAGCGCCACCGGGAACACCGCGCGAAACGTAGCCTTCTGTCAGATCGATGCGGTGCACAAGGCGCAGTCCTGCAGCCACAAGGACCCCGTCAGCATTGATGATGTCCATCACCCAGCGGTCCGATCTTGCGATGCGCTTAAACCGCAAAACATGGCCAACGCCGTCAAGCGTTGTTGTTGTTTCAAAGAGACTCTCGTTCGTTTGTATTGCGTAGACAATCATCGCTTAAAAGAGATCCCCATTGGCTCGTACTTTTCACCCGTAACGCTATCGTCAAACACCCCGTTATCAATAAGATTCCTGTCATTCTGCATTTCGATGATCTGGTGCTTCTTTGTGCGATCGTCGATCTTGTCGTTGTTGACGATTTTCTCGTCAATCCGTTTCCTGAATGCACGCACTTTCTCAGCCCTTGCGGCTTTGAGTCTGCGCTCATCCGGGTTGAGTCCATCAAAGCCACGCTGTAAGCCACCATCCCAGCCCTCAAGGCGGACAACACCATCAGGACCAACAACCAGATCTTCACCGATCTCCCCACCAAGATCTGAGGACTTCTCTGTAACCTTGACTTCCACAATGCGCACTGTTTCTGCTACCGCAAAGCGCACCTCTTGCAGCGACATGTCAATCATCATCGCATCGCCGTTACTTGTGACATCGTAGGTGATTGTCAGGTCTGTGATCACAAGGTTGTCTATCACGCCAAACACACATACCAACTGGTGCAGCTGCTCTTTTCTCTGCAACTCAAGCAGATCATTGACAAGGTCTTGAAGCCTTGCCGGGTATTGCTCATCCGGGCTCACTGGTGTTGCGGAAATAAGCCCGGACAGTGCGAACGATTTAGGCTCAACCCTAACGTGGTCGCTGATATCCGAGCCTGTCTCTACACCGTAGTTTGTGACCGTGGCTTTTGACATCATCGTCTCTACCTTCGTCACATCAAACACCCAGCCAGAGATGCCGACGTCGATCTGTGGTGTGAAGATAACAAGTGCCATCGTTAACGCTCCACGGTTTTGAGATCGCCAAGCATTGCGTCAACGTCCTCAAGTCCAGACGTTACGCCCTGCTTAGTAGCCTTGCCGATTTGGTCTGGCGAGCCGTTGGGGTTGCCTTGAATGTTGACGGCCAAGTTCTCAACAGTGAACGCAGTCTTGCCAAGCTCAAGCAACTCCTTACCCTGCTGCTCTCCTTCAAGAATTGCCTCTTGCTTCCTCGCCTCCTCAAGTAGCTCTGCACTTGTCTTGATTTGGAAGTCCGTCTCAGAGCGCGCAAACTCTTCTAGTTCCTCAGGGAGGAACATGTCAGGGATAGAGCCAACAACGTCTTTCAGGAACTGTACGAAGTCCTCTAGAATTTCGAAGAGGGGATTGAGCATCTTTGCGGCAAGGTCACGGACAAACCCCGCGACAAATTTCCATGCATCGCGGAAGCCGTTCACGGCAGCCTTTAGGGCACCCCACACCTTCTCAATGAAGGGCAAGACGCCGGACACTCTGAGAGCTCTCTCAATGACGATGAAGAGCCCCCTCACAAGCATGAAGATCCCTTTGATCAGTTCAAGCGCAGGACCAATGAATCCGCCGACGATATCGATCCCCAGGGCGAACAGCTCCCCCATCACTTCGATGATCCCGCCGATTGCCTCCGCAATGAACGTGATCACAGGAGCAAGACCGTTGAGCAGAATAGCGATGATGTTTGTAATGGTCATCGCTACCGCTTTGAACGGTTCGAAGATGGAGCGCTTTGTCGCTTCAAATATGACTTTGAGCGCATTTAAGAATGCACCGAAGACAATTTGAAATGATGCCCTTATCGCTTCGATCAGTGGTCCGAAAGTCTCAAGGATCCCTTTCACACCACCCAAGGCTTCCCACACACCAAAGACAATCCCAAGCACTGCGCCGAACTTCACAGCCACAAGGACCACCGGACCAGCCGCGACTGCGGTTATCTGGATGAGCAGCAGGCGGATGCCAAATCCGACCGTCCCAAGGATGGTTCCGATTGACGTAATCGCAGTGACTACGCCAAGCACAGCTGATTGTAGCTTGAGAAAAACAAACACAGAACCCAGTGCGATCGTCGCAACCTTTGCAGCCTCTGCATTCCTCCCAAGGAACTCAAGCGAAGCGCCAAGGCTATCAACCGCACCACCTAGCCCACGTCCGAGGGACACGGCCAAGCCGTTGCTTGCGTTGGTCCAATCGATCAAGCTCTGTGTGAGCCGCATCACTGCAGCGTTTAAGCCTGCTTCACCGATGGCAACCTTGAAGGCTGTTGTGGCATCCGAGAGGTTTGACATTTTACCGCCAACCGTCTCCATTTGCTTTGCCATACTGCCCGCAAACTTAGTTTTACCAACGCCGAGAAGAAACCCTGTGATGTTGTCCTTTGTCCTCTTGATCGTTGTCTCAACACCTTGAACCGTGAATTTGACTTGCTTCTGTGTAACCTGTCCAGCGATGTTAAGTTGACTCTCCGCCTCCTCCGTAAGCCCGCGCCCTGCCTTTGTGATAGCGCTTGCGGCTTGACTGATTGTGGTTGCGTTCGCAGCGGCCAAGTCACCGACCGCCGTCATCGTTTCTTTTGTTGGCTCAATGCCCGCAGCCTTAAGCTTGATGAAGGCTTGCGTCACATTGTTGAGCTCAAAGGGGGTACTCTTTGCGAAGTCCTTGATAAAGGCAAAGGCAGCCTTTCCCTTCTCCGCAGATCCGGTCACAGACTCAAGCTGTGCGGCTAGCTTCTGTGCTTGAATGTTGGTGTCAATCAAACCCTTGGCGGCTTGGAATCCAGTGAGCGCACCAATCATTCCTTGGATTCCGCCCGTGGCTGTCTGCGCGCTTTTGCCGATTCCGAGCAGACGTTTTTTCACACCCTCCATTTGAGCTGTGCCGGATGAAAAGCCTGACTTATCAACCTTCATCCCAAGCTTTGCTAGCAGTGTGCGAACGATCGTCATTGCCTATTTCCTCTTCCTTGGTCCCTTCTTTGAGCCAAATATGCCATTGATGAAATTGGTAACCAGAGAGACAGTAGACCCGCGCCGAATGTGCGAAGCATCCCAAACAGCATGCAGCTGCTTAAGTGTCCACGTTGTTTCGATGACCACCGGATCATGCCCTGTTGTTGCGGCTACCATGTAGATTATCGCCCTGTGTTTGTGCTTGTTGTAGAAGCGTTGGGTGGCCTGCTCTAGAGCTTTGTTCTTCTTTAGTCTTCTCCCGCTCCGGGCTGCTGCTGGCCATTTGATGCCAAGGCTTCCAAGATAAAATCCATGAAGTTCTCTTGGACAAGCCAACGTGTGACTTTCATCACCTCGGCAGCTCCGCCCTTCCCTGACATGCGGAGCTCAAAGTTACCGCGCGTAATCTGCACAGGCTGGCCACCCATCGGAGTCCTTGTGACTTTGCACTCCTCAAAAAGCTTAATGATGTACTGCGACCCGCCTGCTGTGATCAGTGAGCGGGCTACCTTTCCGAAGGCTGGGCCTGCATTCTCTGTGATTGCGTTGACAACCTCAGGAGCAATCACCCCGCCAGCGACAGAGAACACACCAACAACAGGGCTAACAATCTCCATAAGCTCAAGGCCCATGTCGATCTGCTTACCAACAGGAAGGGGTGTTGATTTGTAGTGTATCGGCGTGTCAAGCCGCTTGAGTTCTAGTGTGAGCTCCATGCTCAAACCCTCCGATTAGGCCGTCAAGCGGGACACCACACCCCGCCATCAGGCCTTGTTTAGGTTAAGAGATTGTCAGCGCAGTTTGGCCTGCGTGCTCAATCTTCAGAAACAGACAATCGATCGTCCATTCCACGTCCTGAATCTCGTCACCGAAAGCAAGCACGGGAACCTGGCGAACATACGCAAGCTCCGAGTATGCGAGCTTACCATCAGACAAGGTGTCCTTGATGGTGATGGCGAACGGGCTTGTTCCTGTGTCCTTGTCCAGTTGCCAGAGATCATAAAGCGCCTTGTTTGAAGGTGAGCCGCCTTGCAGTGTTAACGTGATTGTCCCACCGGGGTGGTCCATCCTGTTGCGCGTCGTCTGTTGGTGGCTTCCGATGATCTTCGTCCAACCATCGCCTTCCATTTCGACGCTGCAGAATTCGCCTTCCGCATAGCCTTCGATGATGTACGAGCCAGCACCGGGCAAGCCTTCGATGCTGATCACCACGTTCTCTCTTTTGTAGCTTGATCCTTGTGCCATTTTTAAACCCTTCCTGCTGGCCTAAATTTTAGCCCTGAGAGCTTCCGTGTCCTGAGTGTGGTTTGAGCCGTGTCAGATGTCAGGATAGCTCTCAGGCCGTTCTGTGGTCCATTACGTTCCGATCTCAAGTGTCCCCGTCCAAGCTGCCTCTTGAATTGCACCCGCAAGGGTTGCCGAGAATGACAGCCTGAGGATACGCGCCGTGCGGTCTGCTGGCGTCACGTCCTTGAAAAGCGGAGCATTCACAACCTCGGAATCCCTGACAATGTGGTTTGCCCTGACAGCGTTTCTCAAGACGCGGCGTGCCACGTTCTCAAACAAGGCGATCCCTGTGTCATCATAGGGAACCTTGGATCCTCGGTTTGAGAAGTCGCTCAAGACTTGAGCGATCGCCTCTTCCATCCTCGCCTCCATCCAATTCTGGGTGAGCCGGATGTCTGCAAAGTTGCCGCTACCAGCGGTGCCTTTTTGGTAGCTACCAAGCCCCTTGACTTCGCTGTACACGTTGGCCTTGTCCGCGAGGATGTTGGCAAGCTGCGTGTCTGTGAGCTGTGTCTGCTTGGGAATTCCTGGCAGGATCTTGTGGGCAAGGATTGTAGTTGCAACGTCAGGATTGACAGCGAGCAAGGACGCCAACGCCTGAATGGATGCGGGCTCTGTGTCCACGCTGTGCCAGGTGAGGAACGTTCCGCTGTAGCTCGCCGTGTTCAAATCCTCTGCAACGTTGCCTGCTGTTCCGGCCGTCACCGCAGCATCGCTTGACTGCGCAGCGTAAAGCTTTGAGCGAGGTTCTGCCCATGCTGCAGAGAGCAGGATATCTGCCTCTGCAAATCCTTTTGTGCCTGTGACACAGAGACCATACCAGTCATCATCACCTGCTTCAATGGCGCTAAGCTCCGAATCAATTGGGTTTGCGGCGTTGTAGTTGCCAACCTTGACCCTGTCAGGCGAGGGGGATTGATTGAACACAGACTTAGCCTCAACCTTAGTTTGCGCGTTGAGATCCGCATCTCCATCAATAGCCTCAGGTGTTGTGTAGACGCGGGTCTCATTCGCCGCAAAGCCCGTTGCGCCATCGGTCGCAATCAGGATTGTGCCGAATCCCTCAACCGTCACACCCGGCGCACCGACTGAGACTTGTACTGATATTAAGCTGTCAAGGTTGGCCATGCTGGCACCTCACTTGTTAGACGTTATTCGTTAGTTCAAAGTTTTCAATTGCTTCCGTTGTGACGTCTGTGCATTGCGCAAATGTGTACGCAAGTTCAATCACTGTGCGCCTTTCGAATTCTGTATCCCTAAAGGGTCCAAGCTCAATGGGCGCAATCCCTGACCCGGGGCTGAGTGAAACGCCGCTTGATGCCTCGGCATCTGTCACGGCTGTGTCTCGCTCAAGTTTGTTGATGAGGTCAAGCGCAAGGTCTCGCGCATTGTCGCCAAAGATCTGGACTTCAGCCATGCCCCTGTAGAATGAAACGATCCGTGTAACCTCTGGCGGACCTTCAAGCATGGTGTGTGACACGGTACCTTTTTTCGCCGGGGGGTTAACACGCACCGTCGCAAACTCTCCCTTAAGGTGCGGGCCCGCTTCCTCTGTGAAGATCACAACCGAGGATGGCAGGCCCAGCGCCACCAAGAGAACAGAGCGCACGGCTTTTTCATAGGTAGCCCTCGCCATCACGGACCCCCGTTGCCAGCGTCATCAAGTTCAACCAGAACGTATCTGTAATGGGCAAGCGGACTTGCGCCCCACTGTGCCCAGTCCTCACGCTCATGCACTTCAAACAAGACGCCATCGACGTCAACCCGGTCTGCTTTCTCTGGCCCTTCCTGGTTGACGGTGTGCAGCTTGTTTGATGTGTCCTCTTGATACGCCTTGAGTACGTGCCTTGTCTGCCATCCAGCAGGGAACGCGTCCGATCTCTTGCCATCGTCTTCTGGTTGCACATCAAGCTTTGTTGTGAACGTCGAAGGTGTACCCTGCACCCATTCGCCATCAACATACGCCCCGCCTGTAAAGCGAGTGACCGTGTAGGTTTTAGGATTGATGAGCATCAGGATAACCTCCCAAAGCGACCCACCGCCCATGTCACCGCATTGCGCATCACGCCCGTGTCAATCAGTGGCCTGCTGCTCTTCTTTGACTTCACTGTGCTCTGCGCATTGGGTGCCCAGTTGCCATCCATGATGCTTGCGTCTACATCGTTTCGACCGCGGATCCCAATTTGGTTTAGGGTGTTCTTCCAGTTCACAGCCCCACCATCAAGCGCCAAAACAAAGGCTGTGCGCATCATTCCGAAGTAAATATCGGTAGCTTTGTCTACTGCCGAGCGAAGGAATGGACGAGCGGGGATGTTGGCGCGTGGTGCGCCGAACTCTTGGATCGCCGCATACTGAGCAATGGCGCCGCGAAAGATACCCCACGCCACAGCAAGATCGGATGCCCCGCCCATGCTTGCGAGGATGCGCTGCCAGATCTTGTTATCATCCGCAATTTCAAACTTGATCTCTGTAGGCATCACAACCCCAGCAAGACATCAGGCTTGAGTTTGCACCAGTAGGACTTGGCCACCTGGTTAGCCTGCGTCCTTGCGCTACCAGACGTCCACTCAAGCACGCCTGGCTTGTCGAAGGTGATCGAGTTGTCACCCGTCTTGATCGTCGTTGCAGGGCCTGCAGCCCCGCTTGCGCTGACGTTGTTTGTTTGCTTGACATTGCGGACAATTCGAACCCACTCATAGACGCCAAGGAGCACCAGTTGCGGGATCGGCAGATCTGCGCCTGTATCCTCATCTTGGAATGTGTCCGGCTCAAGGTATGCGTCCGCACATTCAACAGCCGACTCAAGCCACAGCTGTAGCTGCAGATCTTCGCCTGTCGTCAAGCTTAGGTATTCTCTCAGATCCTCTTCATTGAGAGCCCAGGTTATGCGGTCCACAAGTGCCACTATCAGAGCCCCTTGGCATCAAGCAAGAGCTCCGTTGCACGCATGAGCTCCGCCTTTTTATTGTCATCGTCAAAGGTGTGTTGGGGGTTCAGCTGGTCAAGCAGGAGCAAGAGATCCTTTTTGCGGGCCTTGCTCTTCACCTCGGCTCTGTCCTTGAACATGCGCTTGTCTGCGCCTCGGAGGGGGTAGGCAAACTTGCCTTGCTTCGTTGGGATAGCGGGCCCAACCTCAGGAGCGCCCGTCTCTGCTTTGGTGTGATAGACAGCATCGCCACGGAACACAGCCGCGCGGGCTGCACTCTCATGAAGCAGCTCTGTCTCCCCAGGCTGCACACGGCGCGCATTGCGTCCCCTGAACACTCTGGTCGCTTTCACCCAACGATGTCCCTTGACCTTGCTCATACCCTCTTTCCTTGGCGATTTGACCGCCTTATGGCCTGGCAGGCTGAGACCCCTGCGCGCTGCATTAAGCAGCTCAGGCCTTCGCTCATCATACGTCGAACGTCACTTTGACAAAGGACTTGGGACGCAACACAGAGAAGCCCTCGCGAACCTCTGCACGCAGCGTGACCATGTTCTTCTCCCAGTTGTCTCGGTTCTGGTCGCTCATGCTGAGCGTGATCTCATCGCGCACCCAGCGAACCGCACCCATGCGGAAGGAGCCCACAAGAGCCTCGCCTTGGTCGATTGCGGGTGTGTCGATCACCTGGGCTCGCCAGATTGTAGAGATCCCAGGTGCCACCTGAATTTGCGCAAAGATGTAGCGGTCTTCCGCGTCCTTCAGGAGCTCAATCGCTTCCCAGTCCGAGGGGTGCAAGACGATCATATCCATGGGGAAGAACGCCAACACGCCCAACGTGATTGCGCGTCGGAGCACGTCAAGCTTGGTATCGCCAGCGACAGCAGACTGGAGGATCGTTCCGATGTCTGCGTTGTTCAGAATGCCATCAAGCTCATATGCGCCGCCATTCCCATAGAGCAACTGTCGCTCATGGGAGAGCTCAAGGAACTCAGTCATGCGAGCATCGATCAGGTTCTGCAAGCCGGTGAAGTCATCCAGCATCTGCTTCGACACGTTCATCAACGTGGGGAGCGTTTTGATGTTGGTGGTCTTGGGCTCATACTCAACACGGCTCATGGGTTTGAGCTTGGCTTCAGGCGTAAATGCGAATTCTTCCGAGGTCACCTTGTGGCCTGCGGAGTAGCCGTTGCCAAGGCCGGCCGTGAGATTGAGCTCATTGGCGTCTTCGTCAACACCAAACCCCGTGCCACGCCCAGCGGCGATGGTGGCAGTCTCGGAAGTACCTGCGCCGTTGTCGATGGTGATCACTTGGCCCGGGAAGAATCCAGCCGTGCGCTCAACTGGGAGGGTGGTGTCTGTAGCGATGACGCCAGCGGTAAGCTCTGTGTAGAGCTCATGCACCACCACTTCCTCAGGATATTCCACCTGATTGGTGTTTCCGACTGTGACGGTGGGGATCATCGCCGCAATGCGCCGGGGGCGCAGAGGATTCTGGACGATCTGATCCCAACGGAACTCTTGAACCACTCCACCGAGCTCTGCGCTGGTGAGATCCAACGAGCGACGATAGGGGGCCAGCTTCGAAGCTGCGATGATGCTGTTGCGCTTGCCTTCCAGCTTGATAGGGTCAACGCGGAACGTTCCAGCCTTGCGGCTGTGCTTGAAGTTCTGCGCCTCAACGAATTGTTGACCGAGAGATTTGACGCCACCAGCCGAGCCGCTACCAAGCCAGCCCTTGCGAGCCATGCGCTTCTCGTAATCCTCCATTGCTTTTTTGAGCTCTGCCATCTTGCCATCAAGCTTCTGGTTTTGCTCTTCAAGTGCAGACGCCAGCTTCACATCAATGGCGCTCTCAAGGCCTTTGATCTCGCTGGCTTGCCCGTCGATCACGGACTTCATGGAGTCGAAAATTTCCTTAACGTCTTTGCGGAGCTCTTTGAATTCCTGCCCAGCACTCATGTTCTTTCCCCTGTGTTTGTTGGGTTAAATGCGTTTTTCATATCTTGCAGGAGCCTTCTCGTTTTCCACAGCTCCACATCACTCACCATGTCTTCAAACCCTTGCGCCTTCTGCTCTTCCGGTGTTTCGGACTTGGGCTCTTCTTTCTCTTGCTTCTCTTCCGCTGGCGCTACTTCCTCCACCTTCGCTTCCGAGGGGAGGGTGATGACCTCGCGCATCACAGCCAGCGTATCAAGCACAGACCTTAGCTCTGCGTCCATTGCATCCAAGGTCATCACAATGCGCGCCTTGCTTTCTTCTGGGATCCCCAGAAGTGCAGACCGGACAGAGAGCGCACGGGCTTGATCGTTCGAAGGGAATGTGACCACGCTATTCTCCCAGAGGTTGAGGGACTTAAGGCGCCTCACCCCGGTGTCTGCATCGATCTCGCTGTCTGCGATGTCGAAGCCGATCGAAATGCCAGAGATAAAGCCACCTGAGACAAGCTCTAAGACCTCATCACCTGCAGCCGTGGGTGCAACCTTGGCCTTGAAAAAAAGGCCCCTGTCGTCCTCTCTGAGCTCCAGATGCTTGCCGATGACGCGGCTTGCGTCATGCTGGAAGAGCATGGGCACTGTGCCAGGATCATCAAGCTTCGAAAGGAACTCAGAGAAGGCCCCCTTCATCACCACGTCTCCGTGAGAGTCTAGCACACCAAAAACAGACGCATACCCTTCAATGATGCGCTCCTCCGGCAATGCCTTAATGTTCTGCGGTCCGCTTGTCGATCTTGTGTGTCTGTACATGCCCCGTCCTGTCTTTGGTTGGACAGATTGTTAACCCCTCTTTGATGGTAATTCAAGATTGTGTCAAAAAAGTTGACATAGGTTTTGGCGTATCGAATGGGGATACAGTGTTGGCACACCCCTCGCATAGGTCCCCGGAAAAGCCCGCCATTACTGAAAAACTCTCACAGCTTTTTTGCGTACTAGACCATGGGTAGAGGCTGAAACGTCTTAGATGGCCCTTTACGGTCCACTATGACTGTGCTGAACAATGGCACAGTAGAAGGGCCTATTGGCAAAAAGTTTTCAATGGTGACATGTGCATTGTATCCGGGATGTGAACAATCAGCTCTCCGGCAACCTGTAGAGGAGCACACAACGACACATCGCGTGGGCTGGTGGAGTCTTTATCAGTCCACCTCTTGAAACGTCGTTGAAGCTNNTCAGGCTCACCTTCGAAGGAGGCCTCAACGGTGTCCCTTGTTCCCTGGTTAAACGCAGATACAAGCTCTGTGCGTGCGATGCGCTTCCCCCTGGCGCGCAGCATCCTGTCCTGATTGCGTGCCAGTATCCTGTCAACCTGTGCTGGCGTGTTGCCATCTGCTTCTGCTTGTGCCCTAATGCGAGACAAGGCGCGGGCTTGCACGGCATCAAGACCAACCACGCGCTCTATCAGGCTGCCCAATTGGTTGGGCGATAGCGCTTCAACGACGATGCCCTGCCTCAAGATCCCGTTGACTGCCCTTACTTGGTTGTCAGATAGCGAGGTGATGAGCATCCCCGCGCGCTCCTCAACCCACCGATCAAGCTTGATCTGTAGTGGGATCTGAAGGTCGCCAAGGGATGCCACGTCCTCAAGTTGGCTCAGCGTTGCGAAGATAGAGCGAGATCCTGCAGTGAAAGCAAAGCCCCACTCGTCCTGCAACACGTCTTGCACAAGCGAGGCATAGGCACGCTTGAACTTGTCCTGCATTTCCGGGGGCACCTCACCTAGCCTGAGCATGTCAGAGAGCTGTCTGTTGGTTGGGTGGAATCCCTCATCACGCAACGCTTTAAGGAACTTACGGGCAAGCCTCGGCTCTGCATTGGCGAGCATCCGATCAAGCTTGTCGAATAGATCCCGCGCAACAACGGTCTGCTTTGCCTCGTATTCTCTAACGCTCCACTCTCTGTGCGCCGCTTTAACTATGGCTTTCAGGTCATCCATTGAACGTGTCCACGTCTGCAAGTAGAGCATCAACCGGACTCTCTGAATTACTCACCCATCCCGTGTTACCCCAGGGAACTTTAGGCATGCCAAGGCGTAGCCTGTCGTTGATCTGGTTTGTGGTGTAGCCCAACGTGCGGAGCTTCAAGGCTGCATCAAGGATACCGTTAAGGGTGGCTATTAGGGCGCGGATGTTTGATGTGTCAGGGACAACGCGATATTGCTTGTGGTCACTGAACTCTGACACTAGCTGCGCATTCAGTGCACCACCGATGATGGAGGCCAGTGGGATCAAGGTCTCCTCCCACCAGATGGACCGCGCGTTCGCTGCGTTTGCGAATGTGGAGTCACTGGACAAGACAACCTCAAGAGGGACCCCAAGCACCGCAAAGATCTCTTTCATGGTCGCCTGGCGCGTCTCTAGAAAGCTCGCCTCTGATGCGGATATGGCGAGGGGTTGATACTTCGCCCCGTCCCCTAATAGCAGGGGTGCGCCCGCGTTGATGGAGCCCTGATACTCTTCCTTGAGTTGTGCCTTGGCCGCTTCGAATTGTGCCCGCGTGATCTCTTTGTCAAAGACAAACATCCCTGGCGGGATCATCATGTTCTGAAAGTTCGTCTTTTGCCAGTTGGCCGCTTCCCTGTCCGTGTCATAGGCACGCATGGCGGCTTGCAGCGGGGACAGTCCCCAGTAGACACACTCCGGATCTGGCATCATGATGTGCACCACATCACCGGATGCGCAGCGGTAGCGCTTGCCATCAGCCGCTATCACCTCGTATTCATTGATGAATTCCTCATCACCCGGCAAGGGGGCAATGCGTTGTGGGCGCACCGTGTAGAGCTCAACAGGCACACCCTCCTCGCCTATGCGGACCTTTGACACCAGCGTGTTCCCTGTCACCAGTAGCTCTGTCACCAGCAGATAGATAAAATGCTGCCTACTCCACCACGGGTTAGGGGAATCGATGAGCTGCTGTGCTGGGTGGTCCCTATCCCACACCCATGCATCGCCGTCTCTACGCTCCACACGCCAGGGCACCATAGATAGGGCTGTGGCGTTCTTGTTGATGCCCACATAGACCCAGCTGGACCCCTTGAACCCCTGCGTGATCGCAGTTTCTGAGTTGAACTCAGGCCATTTTGGTTGGCCATTCCAGAACGCCGGGAGCACGTCTTGCGGCTTGAACGCCTTGGCCTGCATTCGTAGGAATGTGGCCATGTCCAGCTGTGGCTGTTGGTAGGGTGAGCGCTGGATCTGGTTCTGTCTCTTGCCTCGCCAGATGCTGCCGAGCCTCTGTAGAATACCCATCGTTTTTCTCTCCTCAAAGCAGGGAGCCGATGAGCAATCCCCCGCCATTAGTGAAAATGCGCCTCAGTGCTTGAGATGCCGCGTCCACTTGATCGTCATGCTTCGACCTTGGGAAGCGCTGACATTCACTGATAAAATCTGCGACCCATCCTAGTCCCTTTGAGTCCGCTGGCAAATAGACGTCCCCAGCTTCGACGTACGGCTGTACAGACATCGCCCTGGCGTACTTGCTGCCGTAGGGCTCAACGGGCACCATGCCGCCGATTTGGCCCCGCAGCATGGACATCACAGCAGGTCCGTTGGCCTTGTCTTCGATGAGCTTCAGGTCGGCCTGTGGGAAGCGCTTTGAGACCGCCTTCATTCTCTGGATGGTGTTTCTCGCATCCCACTTGCCCCGCTCCTGATGGACGAGAAAGGCCCGGCTTCCCTTGTAAGCCCACACCTGGCCTACCACGTAGTCACTCTTTTTGGTGTCCTTGAACGTAAGGTCCCAGGACTGCAGCCAATCACACCCCTCTGGTATCTCTTGCCACCTGCGCCACCATGCCTTGTCCCAGATAGATCCACCCTGGGGTTGGGGGTTCTGTTGGTACATGGCTTCGAAGAGAGAGGAGCCGATCCGCTTCTTTACCGCTAGCAGGTCTTCCAGTGTGTAACGCCAGGGGCACAAGACCTCGCCTTCTAGGCGGCCTATATCGTCGTCTTCCGTGGCAATCGCTGGCAGGACAATGTGATCCCAGCCGTCTGGATCTTCCGAGAGGAGGTAACCCGTAAGATCCTCTTCATGCCACCGGGTATGGATGACGAGGATACTATGGCCGGGCTCGCCACGCGTCAGGAAGGTTGAACCCCACCAGCTTTGCAGGGCCCTTAGCTTCGCCTCCGAGATAGATTCTTCCCAGTTTTTATGGGGGTCATCAAGGATTAGGAGGTTGCCACCACGCCCCGTAAAGGGTCCTCCAACACCAGCCGTCATCATGCCGCCACCGTCAGGAGTCATCCACCGGGAAGCCCCCGCGGCGTCTCGCCTTACGCCCTTGCGACGTCCGAGGAATAGGTCCCTTGTCTTGCGCCCCCACTCAGAAGCGAAGCCCGCCTCATACGATGCGAGCATGACGTTCTTTGTGGTGTTGAGACTCAGGAACCACGCGGGGATCCAGTAGCTACAGAGCTCTGACTTTCCGTGGCGAGGGGGCATGTTGACGATCGCCCGGTAGTTCCCACGGTGCAGCCCTGCGCCTATCCTGCGCCCCACATGCTGCAGATAGTCCCACGCCTGCCAGCGCCCCTGGCTCTGCACTTGTGCGAATGTGTCAGGATACCAGCGCCACGCGTTCGCAGTATCCAACCCTTCAAGCATGACCGTTCCCCCTTGAGCTCAGGCCTAGCTCCGTTTTGAGGTAGACTCCGACTTGATCGATGATGGCGTGTTCTTCAGGGTCCAGATCCACACCATCGTTGCGCAGTGAGACAATGAGCCTGTGCATGTCTGCCAGCATAGCGAGCAAGGGGTCTGCCTTGCTCTCTAAGGCCTTCTGGCGGTTCATCATGCGTGTCTGCCTGTCCTGTGCTCTCTCGTCTGACAGGCGCTTGATTTGCGCCTTAGTGTCCCTGATGTCTGCCTCCACCTTGCGCAGCTGTCTCTTTTGCCTGCCCTCCCAGAATGGCCACTCTTTGAGCCCTACCCAAGCCTTCATGCCCGGGTCTGAAAGCTTCGCATTGATAGCCCTGGCCTGGGTCTTGAGCTGTTCTAGCTGTCGTCTGGCCTCCTCAAGATTCACACCACACCCCTGTGCTTGGCTTTGTCCATGGCCTGTGCTCTTCTGACTGCCTCTGCATAGCACAGAGCCCTGGCACATTGTTCCTCTGTCAGCTTGACGTCTTGCCCCTTGCCTTTCACGGAAGTGCCCAGCGCAACTAGGTTTGCCCACTTTATGAGGTATTCACCAGCCAAGCGCATTTCGCCCCGCTCCACCTGCTTGTACACCGATGGCTTGATGCCGAGGTTTATCGCCACGTAGTATGGCCGGATCCCTGCGGCCTGTCTCAGCTTCCGCGTTCTTTTGCCCGCCTGGTACCAGATCATTTCGAACTCCAGTGTCTTATCCGTGCATTGGCGATCCCTGCATACACAGGATCCATCTCAAACC
>JABAHO010006483.1_pt1 | contig 40615 bp, 39 predicted proteins | sample 7062071 | NCBI WGS metagenome assembly JABAHO01 (sample SAMN14534356, study PRJNA622989) | marine sediment metagenome | biome: marine biome [ENVO:00000428]; feature: marine pelagic biome [ENVO:01000023]; material: deep marine sediment [ENVO:00002113] | place: India: Gulf of Kutch | collected...
GTCAAATCCTTCATCTCGCTCATGGGGATCTTCCCGCCAGGATCGATATTGCGTCTCCTGGGCGGTGAGCTCGTAGTGATCAGCCATCACACCGGCGATCTCGAGGAGTTGCAGGCAGTGACGGTTCGGGATGCGAACGGCAATGACGTCGAGCCGGAGCCCCGGCTCGTAACCATCGATGAGGTCGTCTCCCAAGAGCTGGCGGAGGCAGCCGGCATCGAGCCCGCTGCTCTGCTCGAGGAGTCCGGCGTCGCCAGCCAGCTCCTCGCCTCTAACTCCTTTTCGCCGCAGGAAGGCGCGATCGAGCGATCCGGGATTGACGAGCAGGAACTTCGCGACCAGGCAACGCGGTCGCTTTCCTCGATCCACGAACGAGATTAGGCCCGACAAGCGCTGGTCGATTCGAGATAGGATCGCCTCTGTCGCAGGAGCGAGATGGTCCAAGAGAGTCTGCTGCCCGATGTCGAGATCCCTGACACTCACCTGACTCCCTATGTCCTGCGGAAGGCGGCTGACCTTGATTCTCGGGCCGCGTTCATCGAAGGGCTTACCGGCCGTGTTCTGACCTACTCCGATCTGGTGGACGGGATCCATCGCTTAGCTGGCGGGCTCAAGGCTGCAGGACTCGACCAGGGAGACGTGCTGGCGATCATGGCCCCCAATCTTCCGGAATACGGCGTCGTTTTCCATGGAGTTGCTTCGGTGGGCGGAATCAGCACGACTATCAATCCCACATTCACGGTCGAGGAGGTGGAGCACCAGTTGGCCGATGCAGGTGCTCGATTCGTTGTCACCACGTCGGCGTTTTATGAGACGGCTGCGGCAGCCTCCTCGATCGCTGGCGTCGAGGAGGTGTTGGTGATGGACGAGCTACCCGGAACGAAGGGGCTCGCCGAGTTGATGACTGGAGCGCCGATCGCCGGTTACCCAGAAATCGACGCTGCCACCGACGTGGTGGCAATGCCCTACTCGAGCGGCACCACCGGGTTGCCCAAGGGAGTCATGCTCACTCACCGCAACCTCGTGGCGAATCTGGCGCAATCGGAGAGCGTGCTGGCCATGTCTCAGGGGGACGTGGCGGTCGCGGTGTTGCCTTTCTTTCACATCTATGGGATGCAGGTGCTGATGAATGGTGTGCTGTTCGTCGGAGCCAGCGCCGTGACGATGCCTCGCTTCGACCTGGAGAACTTTCTGCGGATAATCGAAGAGCATCGGGTTACCCATGCATACGTCGTGCCCCCAATCATCCTCGCCTTGGCCAAGCATCCGTTGGTCGACAGCTACGACCTGTCCAGCCTGAAGTCTGTGTTCTCCGGGGCGGCTCCACTCAGCGCCGAGCTGGCGGTCGAGGCCAGCCAGCGAATCGGTTGTGAGGTGGTCCAGGGTTACGGTCTCACAGAGACGAGCCCGGTGACGCACGCAACGCCGCCGGGTCAATTCAAGGCGGGCTCGATCGGTTTGGCGCTACCGAATACCGAATGTCGGGTGGTGGATCCGGTAAGCGGTGAGGATCTGGGCGTTGACGACGATGGAGAAATCTGGATTCGGGGCCCCCAGGTTATGAAGGGGTACCTGAACCAACCGGAGGCCACGGCGGAGACGATCGACGACGACGGCTGGCTCCACACCGGAGACATCGGTCATTGGGATGCCGATGGCCATTGGTACATCGTCGACCGGCTCAAGGAGCTGATCAAGTACAAGGGCTTCCAGGTCGCCCCGGCGGAGCTCGAAGCCGTCTTGCTAACTCATCCGGCCGTCGGCGACGCAGCCGTAATCCCCGTGCCGGATGACGAGGCGGGAGAGGTCCCGAAGGCCTTCGTGGTTCTCAAACCGGGCACGGCGGCGAGCCCCGGCGAGCTAATGGATTTCGTGGCTGAGCACGTTGCCCATTTCAAACAGATTCGAGAGCTGGATCTGATTGACGAGATACCGAAATCCGCCTCGGGGAAGATTCTTCGGCGTGTGCTGAAGGATCGGGAAATCTCTGCCTGAAACTGCCCGCCGCCAGAGTATGTACCTGCCCTACCATTGCCGGGCAATGAGCTTTACTCGCCGAAAGACCCGTCAAATCTCGGTCGGCTCAGTCGCGGTAGGTGGCGATGCCCCGATCACCGTTCAATCAATGACGACGACCAAGACCCACGAGGTCGATGACTCCTTGGCCCAGGTCTATTCCCTCCACGGAGCGGGCGCCGACATCGTGCGGATCACCTGCAACACAGTGGAGGCGGCTGAGGGCCTGGCGGAGATCGTTCCTCGGTCGCCCGTCCCGATCATTGCCGACATTCACTTTCAATACCGGCTAGCACTTGCCGCGCTAGAGGCCGGCGTCGATGGCCTGCGGCTGAACCCCGGCAACATTCGAAAGCCCGACCAGATTCGTGCCGTCGCCCGTGAGGCCAAAGATCGAGCGATTCCCATACGTGTGGGGGTAAATGCCGGATCTCTCGACAAAGAGCTGCTCGCCAAGCACGGTGGCCCGATTCCCGAGGCTCTCGTCGAGTCGGCACTGTATGAGATCGGGCTGCTCGAAGACGAGGGCTTTGATCTCATCAAGATCTCGGTCAAGCACTCAAACGTACCGTTGATGGTGGCGTCCTACCAGCTGCTGTCGAGGAAGGTCGACTATCCGCTCCATCTTGGAGTGACCGAGGCCGGGCCTCCGCCGGGAGGCTTGATCAAATCAGTAGCGGGAATCTCTACTCTGCTATTGCAGGGTATTGGTGACACGATCAGGTTTTCGTTGACGACCGATCCGGTCGAGGAGGCTAAGGCGGGCCGTCAGTTGTTGGAGTACCTGGGTCTGCGAGAACGCCGGGGCGTCGACCTGATTGCCTGCCCTTCGTGCGGACGGGCCGAGGTTGACGTGTTCAAGGTGGCCCAGGATGCGCAGGAGGCCTTCGAGAAAGAGAAGCTTCCCATCCAGGTGGCGGTAATGGGCTGCGTGGTCAACGGTCCGGGCGAGGCACGCGAAGCCGACATTGGCATCGCCGCCGGACGAGGAAGGGGCCACCTGTTCATTAAGGGTCAGGTGGTCCGGGTGGTTCCCGAGGCCGAGATGGTCGATGCCCTGCTCGATGAGGCCCGCAAATTGGCGGAGGAGGGGGTCGAGGCCCGGCTAGCGGCGGCCGATGCGGGCGCCGGCGAGGAAGCGGCCGAAGAGGCAGCGCTGCTCTTGGACTTGCGGGGTGATATTAACCACACCGCCGAGCGGAAGGCGGCGGTCGCCGAAGTTGTCCAGGCAGGCGAGTAATCGGAGGGTCTGACCTGGCTACAAGTGGTTGAACTGATCCAGGTTCAGCATCGTTCGCCATTCCGCCGTCTTCTTGAGCGTGGCCTTCCCCACCGGCATCCCGGTGGCGTCGGCGATGCGATTCATCATCTGGAAATTCCCGATCACGCCTGATGCATCCACTAAGGCGGCTTCTCCCAGGTCTTCGAGGATTTGGTCGCGGGGAGCGGCTTGATCGCTGCTGGCCCCCAGTAATACGGCGTCAACGAAATCGAGCAGAACAGCACCGTGGGGAATTAACGGATCAAGCGAACGATCAGTTATCGCTCGGGGCTCGAGGGGGGTAGTGGTGGCTTCGGTGCTCGCACGGAGCATCAGGCTGTGGGCCAGCACTCAGTAGAAGCATTCGTTTATCGCCGAGGTTCGGGCCGCGACCAGCTCCATTTGTGCTCGGCTCAAGCCGGCGACATAGTCCAGCATCGCCATGCCTTCGTAGGTCAGATATAGGGGACCATGGAGGTCCTCTTGGGCAAGCGATTCCTGCTCGACCAGCGTGAGGGCCTGGGTGATGCTGGCCCCGCCCACCATCGGGACCCAGGCGGTTCCCAGGCGGGCCTGCGGCTCCTCAGTTCGGCTCGGTTCCCCCGCCTCGGGACTTGGAAGAGCCTCGTGGGCAGCGCCCAGGCCATCGTGAACCGTGTCGATTGCAGCCAGCCGGCTGGCGATGCCGGTTATCTCGACGTATTGGGGGTAGCCGATGGCGTCGCCAATCTTCTCTACCCATTCTTGCCGGATTGTCGCCGGTCGGGCACCGACCGTCTCGGCAGCTTCCGCGGCAGGATCGGGAAGATTCGACGGGGGAGGTTCAGCTCCATACCTTGCAGCCCGCGCGTGTTGGGCGATGGCAACTCGTTCCGAACCATCCCACCAGGTGCCGGGAAGTGCCAGGCGGTCCCACTCACGCCGAAAGACTCGACGCAGGTCGGTGCGCACCCGGTCGGCAACTGGAGAACCGGCAAATTCGAACACACCGCATTTAACCAGCCCGCCGGTACCTAGGCCGCCGTGTCCTGCTCGCCGATCGCGGCCTGGGCAGCTGCCAGCCGGGCCACGGGCACCCGGAATGGCGAGCAGCTGACGTAATCAAGTCCCAGCTCGTGGCAGAAGGCGATCGACTCCGGGTCGCCGCCGTGCTCTCCGCAAATCCCGACCTCCAAATCGGGGCGAGTCCGGCGGCCGGCTTCGATGGCCATTCTCATCAATGCTCCAACTCCGTTCCGGTCGATGGTTGCGAACGGATTCTGTGGCAAGATCCCCTCGGCGAGGTACTCCAGCAGAAAGCCCCGTTCTGCGTCATCCCGGCTGACGCCGTACGTCGTCTGTGTCAGGTCGTTGGTCCCGAAAGAGAGGAACTCGGCGAACTCAACAATCTCACCGGCCGTAAGTGCTGCGCGAGGAATTTCGATCATTGTTCCGAATTTGTACGAGATCTCCTGACCTTGCTCGGCCATAACCGCNNATCATGATCTCGGGAAGCACGGTCACTCCTTCTCGGGAGACGGCGCAAGCAGCCTCGAAGATCGCCCGTACCTGCATCTTGGTGAGCGCCGGGATGAGTATTCCCAAGCGAACTCCCCGCAACCCGAGCATCGGGTTCGTCTCGCGGAGAGCATTGACCCGCGCCAGCATGGACCGCTTAGTTGTCAACTCGTCGACTATGGCGTCGACATCGCGAACACTGCCGGCGTCGGCCAGCTTGATCTTCAAATCGGCAAGGTCGGTCGTCAGCTCCTCGAAGCTGGGGAGGAACTCATGCAGCGGTGGATCGATGAGTCTGATGATGACCGGCAGGCCGTCCATCGCGTGAAAAATGCCTTCGAAGTCGGCGCGCTGAAATGGCAACAGCGCCTCTACAGCTGCCCGTTGCTCGGTCGGAGAATCCGTCATGATCATCTTCTGTACGAAGGGAAGTCGTTCGGTCTCGAAGAACATGTGCTCGGTACGGCAGAGCCCGATTCCTTCCGCTCCCAGTTCCCGCGCTCGAGTCGCGTCCAGCGGATAGTCGGCGTTGGCCCATACCTGCAGGCGGCGCCGTTCATCGGCCCAGCTCAACAATTTCTCGAGCCATTGATCCTCGACGTCGGGGATAACAGTTTCGAGCTCACCCGCGAATACCTCGCCCGTGCTGCCATCGATGGAGATGGTGCTGCCCTCGGCCAACTCGATCTCACCGACCGACATAGTCCGAGCGACCAGGTCTACATGGATCTCGTCGGCTCCCACTACGGCCGGCTTGCCGAACTGCCGGGCGACCAGCGCGGCGTGACTCGTACGACCGCCGGCGGACGTGAGGATTCCGTTGGCCGCCAGCATTCCGTGGACATCATCGGGTTTGGTTTCCGGCCGGACCATGATCACTTGCTTGCCCTCGCTCGCCCACTGTTCTGTCAGGTCGGCGTCGAAGGCGACGACCCCGACGGCTGCTCCCGGCGAGACATTGAGTCCGGTGGCCAGGATCGGCACCCCTTTACGAGCCTTGGGTGAGAATTGGGGGTGCAGGAAGAAATCAACCTGGCCGGCCTGGACCCGCATGATTGCTTCGTCACGGCTAATCAGGCCTTCCTCCGCCATTTCGACGGCGATGCGGACTGCGGCCTGCGCCGTGCGCTTGCCGTCGCGGGTCTGCAGGATCCACAGCTTGCCGTGCTCGATCGTGAACTCCATGTCCTGCATGTTGCGGTAGTGCGACTCGAGCACTCGGGCGATACCGGCAAACTCGTCGTAGATCTCGGGCCAGGCCGCCTGCAGCTGGCTGAGCGGTGAGGTCGCCCGAATCCCAGCCACGACGTCTTCCCCTTGGGCGTTCACGAGATAGTCGCCCTCCATCACGTTCTCACCGGTGGTTGCGTTCCGCGACATGGCGACACCCGTGGCGGAGTCAGGTCCCAAGTTTCCGAAGACCATCGTTTGCACATTTACCGCCGTACCCAGGTCGTGAGAGATGTGGGAGGCGTTTCGGTAGTCGCGAGCTCTTTTCCCGTTCCATGACTTGAAGACAGCTTCAGTGGCCATCTGCAGCTGGAGGTAGGGATCGGCAGGGAACTCGATGTTGGCGAAGCGTTGAACAATTGACTTGAACTCGTTCACAATCGCTGCCAGGTCCTCAACGGTAAGTTCGGCGTCTGTCGTTGCCCCGCGGGCTTCGCGATGGGACGCCAGAACCTCCTCGAAGGGCTCGTCGCGGATACCAAGCACAACAGCACCGAACATCTGAATCAGACGCCGGTAGGAGTCATACAACGCTCGAGGATCATTGAGGGTTGGCGCGAGCCGCGCGACCACCTCGTCGTTGAGCCCTATGTCGAGGACGGTGTCCATCATTCCCGGCATCGAAAACTTGGCGCCGGAGCGGCAGGAGACCAAGAGTGGCCTCTCGCCGGAAGCGAACTTACGGTGGGTCTTGGCCTCCATCGAGCTCAGCGCAGCCAAAACCTGATCCCATAGTCCGGCCGGCAACTGCTCGCCAGCGGCCAGATATGCGTTGCAAGCTTCGGTCGAGATGGTGAACCCGGGGGGCACAGGAACGCCCAGCCGGGTCATCTCGCCGAGGTTGGCACCTTTGCCGCCGAGCAAACCACGAACGGCTTCCCAGTCGCCGTTCACATACTCCTCGGCGGCCTCGATCTCATCGAAGCCAAATACCCATTTCTCGGCCATGGCGGAATCTCCTAGGCCTAGCTACCAGTCTTATTGATTTTCGGTTGAATTGCCGGCCGCCCATAGGGCCTTGGGTCCTGCGGTTTTTGCCGCCTTGCCCTAACGGGTGCTTTGGGCCTCCAACCAATGTTCTCGGGCCTCGAGAAAGGCGATGAGCGCAACCACGATTGCGGCGACCGGGTCGGCCCACCACCACTCAAATGCCGAGTTCAGGGCTAACGCGGCAAGCACACCCACGGCAAGGCCTGAGTCGAGGAAACTCACATGTGCTTCGGCGAGGAGGGGTTCGCTTCCAAGTGATCTTCCAACACGGCGCTTCGAAATCGCCAACGACAACATCACAACCGCCGTAATCGACAGGTAGGCGATTCCCCACGGCGACTCGTCCGGAACCGACTCGGCCAGCAATCGGACGATCGAGCCTGCGAGGAGGACGAGTCCCAGGATGAAGAACGCCGCGGCGATGAGTTGGAGAGAACGTCCAGTTCTTCGGATCGTGGTTTCGAGGTCACGCGCGTGCCAGACGACCACGAGAGAGGCGAACACTTCGACCATGGAATCCGTCCCGAATGCGATTAACGCAATCGAGCCGGCGGCTATGCCTAGCCCTATCGTGATAGCCACCTCGGCCACGTTCCAGGCGATAGTGAGCCAAATCAGCGTTAGACCTCTACGCCGAAGCTCGGCGGACGGAGTCGACATTGTGGTGACTTTCGGTAGCGGCTCCTCGCGCCGAGCTAGTTACCGGGGTTTTCCGGCGTCTCCTCGACTGCCTCGGAGATCTCCTCTACGGCTTCGGCGTCTGCGACCTGGCCCTTGACCTTCTCGGCGAGCTCTTCGAAGCGGGCGTCGTCGGCCTGCTGTTCCTCGAGGATCATGTCGATTCTCTCCTCGGGAGTGGCCTCCAGCTCGCGCTCCTTCCTGGCCAGTTCCTCGTCGATGGCTTTGCCGGCCTTGCTGAGGCCTTCCTTGACGTCGCGGGCCTCGCGGGTGAAGAAGCTCTTGAGGCGTTCCAACCACGACATGACGCCACGATAGCAACAGGCAGTACGCAACAGGCATTGAGCCCGTTTCCCCGTCTGGTGCCTGCCCCTGTCTACGGCCTAATGCCGTATTGCACTAAACTCTGTGCCGATGGCGGCGATTCGCCCCATCCCGGTTACCTCTCGTTCCCAGGCCAGAACTTGGAATAAGAGCGCGGATGGAGTGTTTTACCTCCCGATTTGACTACTAAAGGCATGAAATGGCCAATTCAGACGACGTATTCAGGGCGCAGGGTGAGGTTCTCGCCACGCTCCGCAACGCCAGCTTCAAGGTTCGCCTTGACTCGGGCCAAGAGGTCCTGGCTCGGGCCGCCGGCAAGATGCGCAAAGGCCGGCTGATAAAAATCATTCCCGGCGATCGAGTTGAGCTCGAAGTCTCAACCTATGACCCGACCAAAGGCCGTATCGTCTGGCGCTATCGCTAGCGGAGCGGCATCTCTTCCACCACGACTGATTCGGGCATGGGGTCGCGTCCATGCTTCTCGAACCAGGCTCCGTAGCGCTCGGACAAGAACACCGAGCTCACACCGTGCAAGAGGACGCTGATCATCACCGTCCACACGACTATCAGCAGGAGTAGGTCGCCCAGCGGGAGGTCGGCTTCCTCGAGGATGAACAGTCCGAACAGGATCGACGCGATCCCGCGCGGGCCAAACCAACCGATGTAAGCAATAGTCGGAGAGCGGACACCGGATCCGACTAGCCCGATGGCGACCGGCACCATTCGGACCACCGTGAGGCTGAGGAGAGCGTAGAGCCCGATCTGCCAGGTGAACTCATCGAGCGCCGGTCCGGCCAGTGCGATGCCGAAGAACAAGAAAGTCAGTAGTGCCAGCAATTGACCTTCGTCTTCCGCGAAATCGTAAGCACCCTGGCACTCTTCGCGGGCGGCTTGTCCGAACGCGATGCCGGCGACGAAGGCGGCCACAAAGCCGTTGCCTGAAACGGATTCGGCCAGCGCGAAGGCACCGACTCCCACGGCAAGCGTGGCCAGCTGACGAAAGGCTCCGTCGATCCAGTCACGGGACGCGAACTCGTGGATCAGCCGGCCCCCTACGTAACCAGCGGCCGCCCCGAACAACACGCCATAGCCGATCTGTTTGGCGGCGAATTCTGTCCAATAGCCTGCGCTTTCGACGTCGCCGGTAGTAGCTGCGAAGGCCAGCAGCAGCGTGATGATCGGCAGCATCATGCCGTCGTTGAGGCCGCTTTCCACGTTTAGGGCCTGTCGGATGCGGACCGGGACCCGAGGGTTGGTGACCACTGCCTGTCCTAAAGCGGCGTCGGTGGGGGAGAGAATGGCGGCCACCAGGGCCGCGTCCCAAAACGTGAGTTCCGGGAGCACGACCAGAGCGATTGCCGTCCCGGCAACCAGAGTTAGGGGGAGCCCAATCCCGAGGAGCCGGGCCGGCAGTTGAGCCTGCCGGCGCAGGCGGGTCAGGTCGATGCGAATTGCGTCGGTGAAAAGGAGCAAAACCAGGGTCGCTTCCGCCAGGACCCGAACCGCCCCTTCATTCATCTCCATTTCGAAGATCTCGAAACCCGACGAGTGGAGGATCATCCCGAACCCCACAAACACCATCGGGCCGGTGACGGCGGTCGTCTCCAGCCGCCGAGACACGAGGGCGTATGCCAGCACGAACCCTGCTATGACCGCTACGTCGACGAATTCCACGGCACCCTCCTCAGGCGCGTCAGGCTAGGCCGGGCTTTGGCACCAGGTCAGGGTCGCAGAGCTCGCCACACTCCCACAGCGCTGAGCACGACTGTCACGGCCAGCTTGGTTAGGTCGATGACAGGCCGGATCTCGGTTCGATCAGGGCCGATTCGGATGATCGCCACCGGTCTTCCCTGGGAGGCGCCACCGCCTCCACCGCCGGCTCCGCTCCCGACCTCGCCCGCCGGATTGGAACCTCCACCACCGCCAAAGCCGAAGCCGCCAGCCCGTTCCCAGGCAGCGGCGGTGATGATGATGTCGCTGCCCGCTTGCTCCGGTTGTGAGAAGACCGCAGCGGGGGTGGCTTCGCCAAATAGCGCCGACAGGCCATCGACGACCTTCGCGGCAGATTTGTCGAGCTCACGATTGGCTTCGTTCATCTCCCCATCCGCCGTGACAGTAAGGCGATCGCCACCGCCGCCAATCCCACCAAGCGAGCCAGCATGAGATGGTCGACGATCCGTCGCCGGATGCCGTCCTCGACTGACTGCGGTCTTTGATAGCTCGCCACCGCACCCAACCAAGGCCCAGTCGCCGTCACAGTCCACGTGCGGGAGCTCAGCGTGACGTTGCGCCTGCTTACGTCAAGAACCGTCTGGGCCTCGTTTCTGGTCACTCGGAACATGAACCGAGGCTACCCGGACGTGGCGGCACCTCGCCCGTCCGGGGGGACACCGGTATGGTCCCCGGAAGAGCGAGGTGTACCCCGCCGCCATTTCATCCCCCTGAGGGGGAGATCAAGAGACTCCTAATGCATATGGGCAACATCGGCCAAGGCCGGCCCCGCCATTGCCATCAGCGTCATTGCCGAGATCGCGATTGTCACCAAACGTCGCCGCATACGAATTACTCCTACGTCGTGTGACGCAGGTATCACATATGGCTATCTGCGCTCTATCTCTCTGCTGGGCCCTGAAACCAAGACCTCGCGCTCATCGGCCGGCTTTAGCGGCTTCCCCGAGTCCTGACGCGGTGGCCGGCCGCCCGCAACATGGCCAGGTCCCTGCGGATCGTGGCAGCGCTGACCCCAATCGCCTTGGCCAGCTCATCCACTGTGGGCAGGGCGTTCTGGACTGCCGCCTCGTCGAGCATTCTGATTAGCTGCTGCCTACGCCGCTGTGGACCGGCCGGCAGGTGGTTGTCGAGGGCGTGCCCGATCGTCCAGGTGACCTCGACCAGCTCATCGGCCCTGGTGGGCCGCCCCGTCGGCGCATCCGCAGCCGAAAGCCTTACGACCACCTGACGGGGTTTTGCGGCTTGCCATGCCTCATGGAGCTCCCGCTGCAATGGGACCGCTTGGGTGGCGCGGGCCGAATCGGTATCGCTCAGGCCAGTGAGGCGGGCCGACAAGCGTCGATTCGCCTCCACCAAGCTCTCATAGGCGCCAAGGTTGTCGCCCGTCGCCAGCTGAGCCCGCCAACGCCAATATACGAGAGCAGTGGCTTCGTTGCTGGTGCTGGGATCCTCGGTGGCGCGCAGGCAACCAGCCATATCGCCCAGTTCGAAGAGCGTGCGAGCCTGAGTCTCCTTCAAGGCTGGGAGAACTCCTGTGACTCCGACCTCGAGACAACGCTTGACGGCATCTTCGATGATCTCGAGTGCCTCCGCTTTGCGTCCCTGATCGAGCAGCAAATGGACCGACGTTCGCTGCAGCTGAAAAGAAGCAAAGTCGGCATCGGTGTTGCTCAGCAACTCGTTGGCTTCATCGAGCGCCGCTTGAGTGTCATCATGGCGTCCTTGGCTTAGCGCGATCTGGGCTAGAGTCCCGAGACACTGGGCTTGGCCGCGGGGATGACCTAATTCCGAGAAAAGTGACAAGGCCGCCCGGCTTTCCTTTTCAGCCGTCTCATTGTCGCCCAGAACATTGTGGCGCAGGCTTGCCAGGTTGGCCCGAGCAAAGGCCTCTCCCCGCCGGTCCCCGAGGCGGAGGAATATGTCGCGGGCCTTCTCGAAGGCTTGCAGAGCGGCGGCTGGCCGATTCCGAAAGTCCTCGGCAAGACCGAGGTTCACGTAGTTGCGGCCCTCGCCCTGGCTGTAGCCGATCGACTGGCAGAGAGTGATTGCTTGCTGGTAGTTGGAGGCGCCTTGATCGACGAAACCTGACTCGACTTGGATGATGGCGGAGGATCCGAGCGCTCCGGCCAGACCACGCAGGTCGTGGATCCCGTCGTATATCCGAATAGCCCGGTCGATTTCGGACCGAGCATCATCCAGCCGGCTGCACTCAGTCAGCGCGTCACTGAGGGCATGGCGGCACTCGGCCTCCAGCTTTCGGTCGTCGCCGGCCAGCTGAATGCCCCGGTCCAGCAAGAGCAAGGCGGTCTCGGCCGTTCCAGACCAAATGTTGAGAGTGCCCAGCAACCGCAGACAACTGGCCATTCCGTCAGGTTGTCCCAGCCGCTGATGCAAGGCTTGTGCCTGATCGGCAGTTTCTTTGGCCGCGCCGAAGTCACCATTGTGCCCGAGCAGCCAGGCGGTACGTTCGAGGACCTGGGCCATAGCTGAATCATCTCCCTCTGCCAGCGGTTGCAGGGTGCGCAAGAGACGTGCTTGTTCCGGTCTTGCGCCGAGTACATCGAGCGTCTCTTCTAAGGCCAGATAGAGCCGGGTGAGAGCCCGCGAGTCCCACCTCGCTCGGAGGGCCCAATCGACAGCCCGGGTGTAATACTCGGCGGCTGTGGCGTAGGCACGCACGGAGACGGCCTGTTCCCCGGCCAGTTCTAAGTATTTTGCTGCCTTTTCGGAACCGGCAGTTGAGAAGTGGAAGGCGAGGGCCTCTACGTCGTGTGGCTCTTGACGTTCCAACGCTTCGGCAACTCGGGAGTGAAGGTGGCGGCTCTCCGATTCGTCAATTGTTTCAACCGAGACCCGGCCGAGCTGATCGTGCTTCAACGCGTAGCGGCCGTCGATGGTTGTGACCATTCCGGCGCCGACGAGCGTTCCCAGTGAGTCGAGCAGCTCTGTTCGGTTCAGATCCGAGACGGCGGCCAGAAAGTCGGCGTCCTGGCCTCCGCCAGCAACTGCCAAGATTTGCATCGCATGGCGTGCTTCGCCCGGAAGGCGCTCAAGACGCCTCAAGATCAGCTTGGAGACCGTATCTGAGATCGGGAAATCCTCGATCGTCGAGCCGGCCTCCTCCGGCTGCCTGAGCGCCTCGGTGACCTGGTGCTCGTGGAGAGCGCGCAGCGTCTCCAAAATGAAAAGGGGGTTCCCTCCCGTTTCCTTCTGGAGGCGTCGCGAGAATTCGGGTTGCGCTCCGTCGGGCATCACCCGGCGCACGTACTCGGAAGTTTCCTGCGGCGAGAGCTCGCCCAGCCTGATGACGCTGCGCGACACGCTGTCGCCGAGTGATCGCAGCAGATCCCACAAGTCGGGCCGGGACTCCACCTCATCCCGCCGATAGGCGAGGCAGAGGACCAGAGGTGTGTCATCCAGCTGTCTAATCGTGGCCTCTAGGGCCAACAGGGAATCATGGTCGGCTTGTTGAATGTCGTCGAAGACCAGCATGGTGGGAGTGAGGCGGGCCAGTGCTCCGAAGACCTGAAGGAAAGCCTCCTGCATTCGGTCCCGCTCCTCCTCCGGCTTGAGGGGAACCTCCTCCGGCAGGGCGGCCACCCAATCGGCCAGACCGGGGATGAGCGGTGTCAACGCCCGGAGCCACACGCCATCGATCCGTTCGGCCAGCTGCTGAACTCGCAGTGGGGTTAGTCCGTCCGACAGCGCTGTTACCAAACCGCCGAAGGGCCTGATCGGTCCATGACCAGAAAAACTGCCCCACATGACGGTGAGGCCGCGCCAGTTGGCGTCTTCGCTGCACTCACCGAGGAGGCGGGTCTTGCCGATTCCGGCCTCGCCTTCTATCACCACGAGGCTTCCGGATCCGGACAGAGCTTGTTCTAGTCGGGCCGTGATTTCAGTCCGTTCTGAAGTGCGGCCGACGAGGGGAGTCCGCTCGGATTCCTCGAAAAGGCGCAAACGGGCGGCGGGCGAGAACGGGATAATCGAAGATTCACGGCCGCTGGCGATGTCGTTGCGGAGGGCCGTGGTCTGGGCGTCGGGTCCGGTTCCAAGCTCCGATGCGAGGATTGAGCTCAATCGTTCGTATTGCTGCAGGGCTTCATTGGGCCGCCCGAGAAGGTAGGCGAGGCGCATGACCTCCCGATGGGCCTCTTCACGCAGCGCATCCTGCATGGCCAGCCGGCGGGCGTACAGCAATGCTTGATCGAAATCGCCCCTGCTCTTGTTGAGACGGATCACGTTGTCGAGTGCCGAGAACAGCCCCTGTCGGAGTCGTTCTTGTTCGAGCAAGATCCAATCGTCATAAAAGCCGGCTAGGAAATCGCCTCGGTATAGCTCGATCGCATCTGTTAGTCGCTCGAGTGCATCGGACGTTGGGTCGTGCGAGCTATCGCCCATGCTTTTGAGGGCTCCGAGAGCCTCGTCGAACTGTTCAACGTCGAGCCAGTAATCCGCCTCAGGGTTGAATCGAACCGAGGTTGGCGTCGCGGCGATGTGCTCGCCCAGCCCCTTGGCTTCGCTCAAGACGCTTTGGATCTGCCACAGCGAATGGCTCAGGCGACGCCGGGCTTGAGTCTCCACCATGTCGGGCCAGAACAAGCCGGCGAGCAGGTCGCGGGTCGGCACCGTGTCCCGGTGGGTGACGAGGTAGGCGAACAAGGAGCGTCCCGCCCGGGACGGAATCTGTGGCAGGTTTCCGGACTCGGAGGCCAGCGCCAAACCACCGAAAGTTGAGATCCTCAGCTGTCCCATGCCCCCAACATAGTCGCCGAGCCTTTGGCCGAGTCAGGTCACTTTCCTCTCGTGGCAGCGACCCGTATCGTCCTCGCCACCGCATCCGAGAAGTCATGAATGAGAGCATGGCCGGCTCGACTGACTGAGATCACGACTGCGTTCGGTCCGATCATGCTCGCTGCTTGCGAGGCAATCTCTCCATACTGTCCGTCCTCTTCGCCCACCACGAAGGTCACCGGCATACGCAGCTCAGTCAGCCGAGCCCACAGCGAAGGCTGGCTTCCCTGTCCAAGGCGGCGCAGCTGATCGGCGATCTCGGCGGTCGACGCCAGCCGGTTTCTGCGATTTACCTCCTCGGTGACGGTTTCCAGCAAGGGCTGCCGGCTCCAGCGGTCCAGGAATTCGGCCCTGGTGTGCTTTTCGATCCAGTCGGCCAGCTCGCGGTCAGCGGCTTGCCTGGCTCGCCGCTGTGCTGGGTCGGCCAGCCCGGGGCCAGAGGAAATCATGATGAGCTGGGTCACGAGCTCGGGTCGTTCCAGCGCCAGGTAGAGGACCAGGCGACCTCCCATGGAGTATCCGGCATAGATTCCGCGTCCCCCGGAAGCTCCCAATGCGAGCGCAGTCGAGGTGAAATCAGCATCTTGAGGAATATCCAGAGCACGGACCTCGATCTCGTTCCCGAGGCTGGCGATCGTCGGATCCCACACCTGGACGGTTTGGGCAAAGCCGGGTACCAACAAGACCCGCATCGGAGAGCCTTCAGCGGTTGGCTTCGATGAAGGCCAGCACCCTGTCCCAGGCGTCGGCCGATTCAGCTGCGTAGTCCTCTGCCGCCCGATCGAAGAAAGAGTGGGGCGCTCCCGGATATGTGTGAAGCTCGTAGGTCACGCCGGCCGCCGCAAGTGCGGCATCGAATTCGGATACGGCTTCCGGCGGAATCGACGGGTCGGCACCACCCATCAGACCCAGGACGGGACACGCGAACTCGGTCACCACGTCGGCCGGGGCGGCGAAATCGGGACGGGCGGTGGTGGGTCGGCCGTAGAAGCCGATTACGCCATTGAGTCCGTGGCCCCCAACCGCCTGCAACCATGAGCTTGACCCTCCGAAACAAAATCCGATGGTGAAGACGGAGCGCCGATCGTTGCTCTCTCTCAGGTAGGTGACGGCGGCCGCCACGTCGGCTGTGACCCCATGCTGGGTGGTTTCTTCGACGTGGGGCATGAAGTCGAAGTCGCTAGCACGGGGCCCGATTCCTGCAGTCCGGCCGAAATAGTCAATCGCCACCGCGTCGAATCCCCGCTCGGCGAAACGATCTGCCAGCTCCTCGTAAAAGGCAAAGAGGCCTCTCACGTCCGGCATCACCACGACACCCGGATTCTCGGATATCCCGGCCCGGGCGGCGTACGCCATGAATTGGTTTCCGTCGGCCGCAGTCAATGTGATGTTCTCCGCCTCAAAGGCAGCACCGGTTATGGGCCGGATCGGCGGGTGTGCTTCGCTATCAAAACACATGGCAGGATCCTCGTCCGCTACCGGTGCTCGGGGTTTTCGAAGTCGAAGCGGCAGCCGGCATCCCATAGTGATCGCTGGTTGCCGTGGGCCGGCATGCCGCCGGTGTCCTTCAGCATTCGGGCGAGATGCATGAGGTTCCAGGTCATAAAAGTGGTGTTGCGGTTGGTGAAGTCATTCTCGGGACCACCGGACCCTTCATCGAGATAACTGGGTCCGGGGCCGGCCTCCCCGAGCCACCCGGCGTCGGCTTGTGGTGGAATGACATAACCCAAGTGTTGGAGCGAATACAGGATGTTCATCGAGGCGTGTTTAGCTCCATCTTCGTTACCGGTGATCAGGCAACCGCCGGTCTTGCCGTAGTAGGCGTATTGCCCCTCTTCATTCAGCAGAGATGAGTTCCCGTACAGTCGCTCGATGACCTTCGTGCAGACCGAAGTCTTCTCCCCAAGCCAGATTGCCGAGCCTAGGACGAGGATGTCGGCGGCTTGCACCTTCTCATAGATGGCCGGCCATTCATCTTGGTCGGCTCCGTGTTCGGTCATGTCGGGCCAGACGCCGGTGGCGATCACATGATCGACCGCCCTGATGTTCTCCACGGTCACGCCGTTCTTTTCCATGATCGCGATGGAAAGATCCATCAGCCCCTGGGTGTGTGAACGCTCTGGCGACTTCTTAAGAGTGCAATTGATGAAGAGAGCCCGGAGGTCTGAGAAGTCCCATCGGCTTGAGGCGCTCAACTCGTCCATGCGTTCCGTCATCGTCATGCGGTACCTCCTAGTGTCCTGCGACGGAGGACACACCGCGACGCTAATCCTGGGTGCGGCGGCCCGCCACCTGGACTACTGTTGCCCGCCATGACGACGAGACTCGGTACCAGGATTCGGAGAGCCATGACCGGTCTGCGCCGGCCGATGAAGTCCGACTATTGGACGATCCGATTCTGGGAGCGTCACTATCGGACTGGTGGCAAGTCGGGCGAGGGCAGCTCCGGAAGGCTGGCCGAGTTCAAAGCCGAGGTCATGAAGGATCTGATTGCCGAGCACAGAGTCGAGTCGGTTGTCGAGCTTGGCTGTGGCGATGGCGACCAACTGGCGATGATCGACTACCCCAGGTATCAGGGCTTCGATGTTTCCCCGGCTGCTATCAACAGATGCCGTGCCCGTTTCGCGGCCGATCCGACCAAAGAGTTTCACGTTTACGTTCCGGGTGCCGAGCTGGAGATCAAGGCCGACATGGCCGTCTCGCTCGACGTCATCTACCACTTGATTGAAGATGACCTATATGAGCAGTACATGCGGGATCTGTTCGGGTCGGCACAACGCATAGTGGTCATCTACTCATCTGACCAGGAACGAACGAGTACCTGGCCCGAGGTCCGCCATCGGCGTTTCTCGGATTGGGTTGCCGACAAGGCTCCGCAATGGTATTTGGTCTCGCGGATCGATCAGCGTTACCCCTATCGGGAAGGGGAGCCGGCGACCTCCTGGTCTGACTTCTACGTTTTCGAGCACTCTGAAGTGACAGCCGGCGAGCCAAACCACTGATAGTGATCGTATAATCCACTTTTGGTGAGGATGTACTAGCGGGGGCAGAGATCACGATGCGACGATTAGCTTCATTGTCGGCCGCCCTCGCGGTGGTTTCGAGCCTGGTCTCCCCGACCCAACCTGCCCGGGCAGTATCGGGACCGATTCCCCGTTTCGGCTGGTCGATCATTGCCTGGGACTCTCAGCAGAACACGACCGGAGAGTCCGTGCAATCCATCATCGACGGCAAGGACTTCACTTACTGGCATACGCGGTACACCCCAGTTGCTCCAGCCCACCCCCACGAAGTCCAGATCGATCTCGGGATCGAGCACACGGTGGAGGGCTTCCTGGCCTTGCCCCGCCACGATTCCCCCAACGGCCGAATCGGAGACTGGGCGTTTTACGTTTCCAACAACCCCAACAACTGGGGCGCACCGGCCGGAACCGGGACGTTCCCCGATTCGCCGCAGGAGCAACAGGCCACGTTCGCTCCCAAGAGCGGGCGGTACGTGAGGCTGGTGGCGCTGTCCGAAGCCGGTGACCGTGGCCCGTGGACAACGCTGGCCGAGCTCAACATCCTGGGTTTCACGACCAACGTGGCGGCTGCCGCCGTCCAGGGCAACACTGTCGACTGGCAACCGGCTACAGAGTTTGGGCCCTCCCCGTGTTCCATCGTCTCGGGGTCTGGAGTCCCGGCCGGGGTTGAGAATCGCGCCACGGTCGCCGGGGGATGTGGGTCTGGCACCTTCGACACAAGCGGGCTGGCGCTCGGTGTCTACCAATTCGACTACCGAATGGGGGCCTCCACGACGGGCACAGTGACTGTTACCGTGCGCGAACCGCTCGATGTGTGGGACACGGCCTGGTCGTTGCCACTCAACTCCACACCGGCCGAAGTAAGGGCCTACTTCGACCACCTCCGCGACGCAGGCTTCCGGGGAACTTGGATCAGCATCGCTCCTCCTTACTTCCAGGACGGCTTAGCTGGCACCAACTACGCCGGTCATGCCATGGAGAGCTTCTCCAATCCCAACCCTGGTTACCTGGCTCACATCGATTACATCCTCGACCAGGCAGCCAACCGGGGACTCGACGTCGGCCTGGTAGTGGCCTGGGCCGCCGACTACACCGGGACCCGTCCCGGGATCGAGATCCATGAGCCGCCGGCGCTCGACGACTGGTTCGACCCGTTCGACCCCGGCCATGAGCAGAAGGCCTTCAACTATGGAGCGCTGCTCGGTCAACGGTGGAAGGGGCACGGCGGCATCTATGCCTGGGTGATGGGCGGCGATTACTTCGAAGGGGACACCGAAGACCTGACGGAGGCAACCTGGACGAACATCGTGGCCGGTCTCAGGTCGGTCGGAGCTACGGAGACTGTGACCTATCACTCCGGTGGCTACTTGGAAAGCTGGCAGAATTTCTCCGGCGACCCGTGGGTGGAGATCCTTTCACCTGAAACCGGCCACTGTTTGAACCCGGGTGAGGCACAGGCGGTGCTCAACAACCTGGTGCGTACCTACGGCAAACAAGTGATTTCGTCAGAGATGCGGTACGAAACCGAGGATGTGGATTGGTGCGAGGTGCGGTTTGGCACCATCGGAGCGGAAGAGATAGCGGCCGATGCCAGAGCCGTTCTCGCATCGGGCGCCGATGGATACGTCTTCGGGCACAAGACGCGATGGCCGTGGTCGCCCGGTTCGGTGGCCAGTCTGGGGTCGCCGGGAGAGCAGGCAATGTTGGCCATACTCACGAGCACCGATACGCCACCGCCACCTATTAGCGCGGATTCGGTTGGGTTATTCAACCCGGTAGCGGGGAAGTGGCACCTACGCACGAGCCCCACGGTGACCGAGCAGTTCTTCTTTGGCAATCCGTCAGACGTACCGCTTTTAGGTGACTGGGATGGTGACGGGATCGACACGGTCGCTTTGTTCAGACCCAACTCGGGCAAGGTCTACCTCCGAAACAGCAACTCGTTCGGAACGCCGGATGCCGAATTCTTCTTTGGCGATGGCGGAGATATACCTCTGGCCGGCGACTGGGACGGTGATGGCGACGACACCATCGCGATCTTTCGGCCCAGCAACAGTTCGGTGCATATCTCAAATGAGCTCGGCACCGGTCCGGCTGCTTTTTCCTACTTCTTTGGACGACGGGGTGATCGGCCCTTCAGCGGCGACTTCAACAACGACGGAATTGACACGGTGGGCCTGTATCGGCCCCGCACAGGCCTGGTATACCTGCTGAATAGCCATGTCACCAAACCCCAGGCCGACCTGACTTTCTACTACGGAACCAATGCCGATCGGGTCGTGTTCGGCGACTGGGATAGCGATGGTGACGACACCGTTGGGATCTTCCGGCCTTCCAACGCCACCTTCTATTTGTCGAATCGAAACGTCACACAACCGGCCGACGTTCCGCCCTTTCAGATGGGGCATGGAACTTGGCTGCCGGTTGCTGGCAATCTCAGTTGAGGCACCCTCAGTACGGCGGCTGGTCTAAGCTCGGCTACACAGGCTCTGCAAGGAGCCGTTTGAGAGAGGAAATTCGATGTTTGCCGGAGCAATCGGCTTGCCCGAACTGTTGGTGATCCTCGGCATCTTGTTGGTGCTTTTTGGAGCCAAGCGGTTACCGGATCTCGCTCGCTCACTTGGCCGGTCCGTCAAGGAGCTGCAGGATGGCCTCGAAGAAGGCGTGGCAGGTGAGTCCGAGGATGAGGAGAAGGTCGGCGAATCCGAGGAGAGCTCCAAGGGTTCCTGATCTTCAGTTTGGTGGTCCCTCGAGAGCGGGGTCGGTTTCCCCTTGTCTAGAGTGCTAAATCCGGGCTAAGACAGGAGGTCGAGGGTTGGAGCCGGCCAATATTCGAAACGTCGTGCTGGTTGGACACAGCGGTGCCGGCAAGACGTCTCTAGCAGAAGCACTGCTGTTTACAGCCGGGGCTACATCGCGGATGGGGCGGGTAGAGGACGGCAACACCGTCATGGACCACGAGCCGGAAGAAATCGCCCGAGCAGGCTCGGTCGGTCTGGGAGTGGCCTCGATCAACTGGGGCGGACACAAGCTCAACATCATCGACACGCCCGGTTACGCCGACTTCATAGGCGAGGTTCGATCCGCCCTCCGAGCGGCCGACCTGGCAATGTTTGTCGTCTCGGCAAGCGACGGCGTCGAAGTCCAGACCGAGGCTGTGTGGAATCTCGCCGAGCAGGAGGGGATCGCCCGAGCCTTCTTCATCAACAAGCTGGACAGAGAGCGCGCTGACTACAAGGGCGTGCTGGCCCAACTCAAGAACGCTTTCGGCACCGGTGTCGCTCCTTTGGAGTTTCCTATCGGCTCCGAGGCAGACCTCCAAGGGGTTGCCGGGATTGTGTCCAACCATGCCTTCCTTTATGAGGACGGAGCGGGCAAGGGCACAGAGGTAGATATCCCCGAGGAAGTCAAGGCGGACGTCGACGAGGTGCGCAGCGCCTTGGTCGAGGCCGTCGTTGAGAACGATGATGAACTCTTGGAGGCGTACTTCGAGGGCCAGGAACCGAGCCAGGAGCAACTAGTTGCTGGCCTCCGAGAAGGAATTGCAGCAGGGTCGATCTTCCCGGTGCTATGTGGCTCGGCGACCGGCTTGGTTGGCATCGATCGGCTGGCGGAGCTCATTGTCCGTGATGGCCCATCACCGCTCGATCGGCCGATGCCCCCCATACAGGGTGAGGATGAGTTCACCGCCAATCCGGGAGGTGCGCTGGAGGCCTACGTCTTCAAGACCGTGTCCGACCCATATCTGGGGCGGATTTCGATGTTTCGCCTGTTCTCCGGGACGCTCAAGGTCGACATGGTGCTCGAGAATCCCCGGGAAGGCGTCTCCGGGAAGCTGCACAATTTGTTCTTCATGAAGGGCAAGGACCATGAGGACACTTCGGAGGTTTCCTGTGGCGACATCGCGGCGGTCGCCAAGCTGGAGACAGTTCGGTCGGGGGACACACTGCGGGCGCCGGGTTCGGACGTGGTGATCGAACCGGTGTCGGTACCTTCACCCAACATGTCGTTGGCCGTGACCCCCAAGACCACTCAGGACGAGGAGAAGCTCTCGACGTCCTTGAACCGCGTCGTCGAGGAGGATCCCACGCTGCATGTCGAACGGCGGGGCGAGACAAATCAAACCGTTCTCTCGGGGATGGGCGACACGCACCTCGAAGTGGCGCTGGCCCGAATGGGACGCAAGTTTGGGGTCGAGGTTGTGACCGAAGTGCCACGAGTTCCCTATCGGGAAACCATTACCGCCAGCGCCGAAGCGGAAGGCAAACACAAGAAGCAATCCGGCGGTCGAGGGCAGTTCGGGGTGGCGTTTGTGCGGTTCGAGCCCCTGCAGGACGGGGAGGATTATGAGTTCGTAGATGCCATCAAGGGTGGCTCGATTCCTCGGCAGCTGATCCCGGCGGTGGACAAAGGCATCCAAGAGGCGCTGGCCCGCGGGCTCCAGGCGGGTTATCCCGTGACCGGCGTCAAGGCCACGGTCTACGACGGTAAGTACCACAGCGTCGACTCTGACGAGCTCTCATTCCGCATGGCGGGGATTCAGGCTGTGCGGGCTGCGGCTCCCAACCTCAATCCCGTCATGTTGGAGCCTTACGTCAAGCTTTCGATCATGGCGCCCGAGGAATACATGGGAGACATCATCGGCGATCTGAACTCGAAACGGGGACGGGTTGGAGGTATGGATTCCTTCGGTCAGCAAAGGGTCGTCACCGCTGAAGTCCCCATGGGCGAGGTGCAGCAATACACAATCGATCTGCGCTCGATCACCGGCGGACGTGGATCCTTCGAGCTCGAGTTCTCTCACTACGACCAGATGCCTCCGCAGGAGGCGCAGAAGGTGATCGCTGCGGCCAACGCCGAGGACTGATTTCGCGCCTTGACATTCGGCGAAAAAGGGCAGATATTGGCGGGTGGAATTCGAGGGGGAGGTCGAGTACTTCAGGTTCGCAGACGCGATCAACGCAGTGATGCGGCAAACCCCGCAATAGCCCCTACCCCCGCACCAGTGCGTTCGTCATGCGGGCGCCAACCCCCGCCGTGGCGGCGGGGGTTGCCGCGTCCACGCCACTGGACCAACGCCGGTTAGTACGATTTGAATCGTGGACGTGACCAGGACCTGTCCGAAATGTGGCGAGCTCAACGCGATCGGCAGTGAAGCTCTGGATTCCAACCGCGATGTCGGAGTCGAACTGTGGGGAGAGTGCTGGAGCTGTCACGGCCATTTCCAGCTGATGAAGCCGGGGGAGGGCGGCGAGGGGGATGAGGTGGCGGCGGTTTCGACCCCGATTGCGTCGCCCTACGTTTTCCACATGTGGCGGCCGATCGGTTGAGGGTCTCATGACACCCGACCGCCTACGCCAGTTCTTCGACTTGTGGAACGCTCACGATGTCGACGCCATCGTCGAGTTCTTCACCCCTGATGGCGTCTACATGGCTTCGATCGGGCCTGAAGATGCGGGTACCACGGCGCAGGGGCACGATGAGCTGCGGGTACTTGTAGAGTCCTTCTTCGCCAGTTACCCCGACGTCAGGTACACAGACCTGGAGGTTGCCGTCACCGGCGATTCTGGTTACGCCACCTGGACGCTGGATGCCGGCAGTGGCCCTGACGCAGTCCGCTACCGGGGAGTCGACATCTTCCGCTTCGCAGGAGACCTCATCGCGAGCAAGGACGCCTACCGGAAGGAGCGGTCGGCGCCGATCGGCTAGCAGACTCGCGCCGCCCCGCAAGCGTCAACACTTCACAGGTGGGTCGCCGTCAGGGAGCAGCCGCCGGAAGTGGCTTCCGCGGGACCCAAGCCGTCAGGCAAGGTCGAAGATCACTCCTGAATGGTCGGATCCTGGGATCGGCACTACCCACAGGTCGGAGACCTCGACATCGCGACTGAAGACGTGGTCGATACGAAGCAGCCGAGGCCACTCATGCGTCGGGCCCCAGGTACGCCGGGGCCTACGCCCGAACTGTTTGGCGATCCGGCGGTGGACGTCGCTGAGGTGCCGGTTCAACCGGCGATAGAGCGGCCAGAGCGGCGTGGCGTTGAGATCGCCCACGACGAGCCGCGCCCGATCTGGGGCGATGCGCAGATATTCCTCGAGCAAAAGTATCTGCTTCCGCCGGATCGCAAGTTGGCTGGGTATGCGCCTCGGTCCCGGAGCCGCCAGGTGGAGGTTGACGATCTCCAACGTTGCCGATAGGGAGGGCCAGTCGTCCGGCTCGAGAACCGCGATCAAGCCGTTTTTGGCGGGCAGTTCCAGTTGGCTGACCTTTCCTGGTCGGCGCATAGCTATTCCCATGCCCCGGAAGTCGTCGCTCGAGGTCAGTTCTCCGTATGGATAGAGGTCGTCGACGACGCCGGCGGCCAACGAATCCAACTCCTGGAGGCACACCACGTCCGGATCCAAATATCGCAGAGACTTGGAGAAGCCCTGGACATCGATCCTGGTGTTCCACAGGTTGGCGGTCAGAACGCGAATTCGTTCCATGAGGATGGATCGGCTCGGAGGCCGCGGGCTTAAGCGTAAACGGCCTGGTTGCCTTCAGTGCCGGCTTCCTTCGCGCGGATTCGGCCCCAGGAATCGGGGCCGAATCTCAGCGAGAACTGGGATCACTTGTCGCTGCTGGCCAGCTCGCGCACCCGGATGGCTTGGAAGCGCAGCACCCGGATGATCGTTGCCAGGCCAAAGGCGATGGCGAACAGATAGACCGCCACTCCCAGCCGGCGGATCCCTTCCAGCACTATGAAGCGTTTTTCGGAATCCTCCAACGATCCAGCGGTGTCGCTGACGTCGGCCGCGAAGACGAAGTGCAAGATCACCGGTATGAGGATGAGCATCATCGCCATCATCATTCCGGCCATGAAGATCCTGCCACTCTTGGGCATCTTCAACGTCCGCACATCATCGCCTACCGCTTCTTGCACCTCCCCGCCCCCGGAGCGAAAGACTCCGAGGATCCGGGCGATGGCAAACGAGATAGCGGCAAACACCGAAGCAAAGCCCAGGAACATGAAGGCAGCCTTCACGTGCTTGAGCGATTCGCTGGTGTCGTTGATGACGCCGCCGTTGTCGGACAGCTCGCCCGCTTGGATGAGCGAAACGATGAAGCCGACTGCGAACGCCATCAGAGCCATTAGGAACATTGGTAGCCAGAGACGGTTACCCATTTGCTGGGGCTTGTTGAGCCCAAGCGAGTGAGTGCTGGTCTCGATCGGAAAGTCTTTGGAAAGAGTCTCAGTTGTCATGGCTACCTCCCTTCCACAATGATCTCTTTGATACGGCCGAACTGGAAGCTCAGTGCCGTGCCGATCGTGTAAAGGGCCAAGACGATGCTGGCGAGGATCAAGCCAAGGCTCAATTCACGTAGCGGTCCCAACCAGGCGAACCAGGCGCCAGGATTGGCTGAAGCGTCGGTGGCGACGAAGACGTAGAGAATGAACTGGAGCACGCCCAGCATCATTCCCAGCATCATCAGGCCGACAAACAGCTTGGCCGAAAGTGGCATTTTCAGCGTCTTGACGGTGATACCAAGCGATTCCTGCACCTCGCCTCCGCCGGCTCGGAGAGCCGCCAGGATTGAGCCGAGCAGGAAGGCGATTCCGCCAAGCAGCATTGCTTCGCCGAGGAACTGCAGGCCTTGTGCCCACGCAAATGCCGAGACGTAGCCTCCACCCGTCTCACCGGCTGCCACCAGCGAAACAATTAGGCCGACGATCACGGTCATGAACCCCATCGCCAGCATCGGAAGCCACATCGTCTTCGCCATTCTGTGAACCGGCAATGGTCCCGGCGCCGACGTAGTGGCAGTCGCGTTGCCCCACGGGGTGCTGAAAGTTCCGGTCGCGGCCGGAGCTCCGTTCCCGGGACCTCGCAAGTGGGGAAGGCTGTCCTTGACGGAATTCACCCGCAGCCAGAGCCGGACCAGGATCCCGACAAGGATCACTGCTATTCCCAGCTTGATCGTGGCGAACGCCGTCGTCGTCAAACCAAATGACCACGCCAAGGTTTCCCGGGTGCTATCGGTTCCGTCGCCGACGTCACCCGCCGCGACGATGTTGGCGATCAACGTCACAACCGCCAGAACGACTCCTATGAAAGCCAACCCAATGCCGACTTGGCGTTGTTTGGATGGCTTCCGGAAATCGAGTCCGGCGGCCGGGCGAGTGAGCGCCTCGAACCTTGCAACCATTTTCTCCTCCTTTGGGAGCTGCAGTAGGTGCAAGGGAACGAGAGGCTCGCTCATTGGCGTTATGTCGGGTGATTGACAATTTTTTATCACCTAGCCGACAATGTTGTTGGCTTTTCGAGGCCTTGGAGGTCCGAAGGCTGATCCAGAGAACCGCCCGGACGTCCACTCCCAGTTCACGCTGTAGCGCCATCGATTGCGCAAAGGAGCTCATCAGGTCTTCGGGGAGCAANNCTATTGCTGGAGATCGATGTCGGCGCCGAGATCCTCATCAACGCTCAAAGCATCGAAAGGCTTCGACCATGATCTTGATATTCAACCCGTCGGAGAACTGGGCGCGAGTTAGAGGGCCCTGATGCCGGTTATTTCTCCGTCGACGATGGCGACGTCGGCCGATGATGGGATCTCAGCCACGGGACAATCGTGGTCGGTTAGTGGCGAAGGGTTGCGGCAAGCATGCCCGGTGAGTGTTTTGAACTCAGATGAGTATTCAAGATGAGGGATTGCCCTGAGTCGCTGGTAGGGCTAAAACCTCGGCCAGCTCGCGGCGCCCACGCACGTGGAGCTTGGTATAGACCGCAGAGAGGTGGTTGTCGACGGTGCGTACCGACAGAGAAAGCTCTTGAGCGATCTGGCGGCTGGTGCGGCCGGTGGAGGCGAAGGAGGCAACCTCGAACTCGCGCGGCGTGAGGATGACGGGGCGCACCAATAGCGCCGGAGTGGCGGCTCCGGGACATTGTTCGGCGAGAAGTCTTGCTCGCGCTGCGGCCCGGGCGGCATGCCCCTCCCGCTTTTTCTCGGCGTTGACCATGGCCGCCTGAGAAGCTGCCTCGGCGGCCAGGAGCATTAGGCCCATCTCACCGAGGTTCCGGCTTACCCGGTCGAGACCAGTTGCGTCTCCTGCCGCGGCGACCCGAGCATGCTCTGCAAGTAGCGGAGTAAGGCCCCCTTCCACCGACTGACTGAGCTCACTGAGTTGGTCAACCACCAGCTCGGGCCTTCCGAACCGAACGGCATCGTGCAAACACAGCGTGGCGTAGGTCAGGTCGGAGTGGTCCATAGCTGTGAGGCCACTCTCGAGCGCAGCGTGGCCGGCAGCCTCGATGTTGCCGTCCAAGGCCTGCAACCCGGCTCGCGCTCTCAACGCCGCGAGTGCGGCCTCGAAAACGTTCTCCAATTCGGCCACGCTGACAAGGTCCAGGCTCTTGCGAACCGCTCCGCTATCGCCTGCCTGGGTGAGGGCGACCGCCCGCCAGCAGAGGATGAGCGATCGATCGCCGACGGGATCGACGATGTTGAGGGATTCAGCTGCGGCGTCGTACATGGCGACAGATTCCTTTACGTTGCCTCGAAACAGCAACGCCCATGCGAGGTGTGCGGCCCACATCCCGGCATTAGCGACGTGATATTCGTTCTGGGCGCGCAGATACTCCCGCCGAGCCAATCGTTCGCCTTCCATAACTCGACCGGCGTACAACGTTGATTCAAGACGCGTAAAAAGCAGACGATCGCGAGCCAGTGGCTGGTCGGACGTCTGCGCAGCCGCGTCTAGTCCGGCAGCTATCACCTCATCAGCGGCCGCCAGGCGCCCCAACCGGCGTTGGGCCTCGCCGGTTACCAGCTCTTTTCGCAACGCTGCCGCCCTGTCGGCCTTAGCGCCCACTGACACGAGATTGCCCCAGTCAACGGCCGCGACTGCGTCTCCTCGACGAAGCGACAACCACGCGAGCTCTGCGGCCAGCATGTCCTTGCAGACGGGATCTCGGAGTGTCCCGAACAGCTGCCTCGCTGTCTCCATGGCCTGTGAACTGTCAGTGAGGCCATGGGCATGATTCCGCAGTAAGGCGATGGCTGCTCGGGTCATTTCTTCCTCCGTCAATGCAGTCGACCAAGCGTCTTCCAATACCATCTCGGCGTCCTCTAGCTTGCGCCGGGTCATGAGAGACTCACCTAACACAAGCTGTGCCTCAAATCCTCCGCCGGCCATAAAAGAAGCATGAGCGAGGCGCTCGGCGAGGCCCGGGTCGTTTGCCAAGGCATGCCGTGCTCCCGCCGTCACCTCTTCGGTATTCACTATTTCTCCGATTTCCATTTGCCACCTGGCGAGCCGAAGGACATCCATAGGATCGAGAGTCGCTTGGTCGCTAAACGCCTTCACGAGGCGTCGCTTGATGTCGTCGAGGTGGGAGGGGGAAAGCTCGGCTTCGATGACTTCGGCGTGTAGTGGGTGCTTGACAAAGACGTGTCGGCCGCCCGGGTTGTTCGAAATCCTGATGAGCCGGTGGCGAGCCAGTGACTGCTCCATATCGGGCGACACGAACTCGGAAAATACTCGTGCATCGAGAGGTTCGCCGACGGTGAGGACCTCCAGAGCGCTCCGCGCCTCAGCCGTCAACCGCTCCAACCGGGCCTCCACCACTTCGATTAATCGAGCCCCAGTCGCCAGGGGAGCAATGACCCTCCACTCACCATGGGCGGGGGACAAAGACTTCTCCTGAACGGCACCGATGACCAACTCCCGCAGAAAGAAGGGGTTCCCCTCCGAGAGCTTCCATAGTTCGGCGATGGCCTCGTCCGCCACCGTATCCCCCAGAACGGCTTCAACCAACTTTCCAACGGCCTCCCGCGACAAGGGGGGTAGATCCAAGCTTTTGACCTTGCTTTCTCTGACTAGGGCAGCGACGGCATCTGGGGCGTCGTGGCCTCCAGTTATGGTCACGACCGTAAAAAGTGGGGGCGTTGTCGCCAGCTGATGTATCAGCGCCGCCGAGTGCTCGTCGGCCAGGTGGGCGTCGTCGACGCAGAGGACGTAGCCGCCGGCGTTTGCCCGAGCGAGAGCCGCGAACGTTTCATGCGCGAGCTGAAGCCGCTGCAGGGGATCCGTTTGCCTGGAAACAAATCTCGGCAATAACCGAGCGAATGGGCCAAAGGGGATTGCAGCGGCCGATCGGGTGGCGATCACGATGTCTGCCTCGATGTCGTGCTTTGCGAAAGCGAGTACGAGCTCGCTGAGCAGGCGGGATTTGCCGGAGCCTCCTTCGCCCCGAATCACCGCGCCCGTCACACCCGGCTCATTTCGGAGCGCTTGGAGTTGGGAAAGGATGCCCGTTCGACCGATCAGGGGCCAGCGATGTGTCACGCGCCCCGTAGCGTCGGGCTGCATGCCAGGACCCCCCCTCGCAGCTAGACCTGCCTTTCAAGCTAGCAGCCGCGGTGTGCGGCGCGCCGGGCTCACTGCCCGTCTACTGAGTAGTCGGGAAATCGAGCCTTACGAGNNCAAGACAATTCCGAACGCCTGTCGGATCATGAGTGGTATTCAGGATCACATGTGGAGAGTTCCGGCGTCTGGGAGGAGATTGACCGGTCACGCTGAATCCGATGGAAACGCGGCGCCCCCGAAAGGGGGGAGGGCCCAGGTCGTCACGTGAGGACGACGCCGAAGGGCCGGAGCATGGCTTCGGCACCAGCAGTACGGCATGCGACGTTCCAGTACGGCCCTAGCGCTTCGATTGTCTCAAGAAGCGCACAACATCTGAGGAGGAACTATGGACAAACACCCGAGACTGGCGCTTTTGTTGACGGTGACGCTACTGTCGCTTGGCCTGGTTGCGATCGCCAACCCGGCGACGGCGTTCCACGAAGGCGGGCCGGTGCTGCTCGATTCGCATTCGTTTACCTGGACCGACCCTGACAGCGGTGGCCAGCTGATCATGACGGAAAACGTCTGGGAAGGCTGCGTGGTGGACGATAAGTTCATCGCCCACGACATGACGTGGGAGTACGTGGTCGAGAACCTGTCGTACGATCCCGTGCCCGGTGTCACCAACGGGTTCAGCGGCTTCCAGGTCCTGTTCGCGGCTCCGGTTCCTGAGCTGTACAACCAGCTGTCACCCGCGGTCGGCGGGCCGTGGGTGCAGAACGCGTTCGGGGGGCCTCCGCCGCTCGGCGTCGAGTGGGATGCGCCCCTTCCGGGCGTGGGCATCCTGCCGCAACAGACTGGCTCGTTCAGCTTCTGCACCTTCGAGCGGGTCGACGTGGTCGTGCAGGCCGAAGGCCTGGGCTTCGGGCCTGCCGGTTGGGGGCACACCTGGGGCTTCCCGATTCCTGAGCCGATCGTCGATGCCGATGGCACTGCGACCACCGGCGACGGGATTCCGGGCGCTGTCAACGTGGCGATCGGGGACCCGCTGGCAGTGTTCCCGACCGTCGGGTTCAACAACTCGGGGCTCGACATGTTCGACTTCGACAACAATCAGGCGTGGACCTTCGGGGTGGATGCGATCCACGTCGAGGGCACGACGTTCTGCCAGACGGCGATCCGCAACGGACTGCATGAGCTCGGTTTGGACTGCATCGTCGTCGACGTAGGCGGGAACCTGTTCAACGGTGCTCCGGTCAGTTGCGATCTGGAGGTCGGAGCGTTCTGTCAGCCGCCGCTGCCTTCGCCGATCAAGTACTACGACGCCAACATGAACATGGTGTGGGACGACGGTGAGGACATCGTCCTCGACCAGAACGGCGACATGGTGTTCGGAGACGTGGCCAACATCCAGACCTTCATCTTCCACGGGTTCCAGTCGGTGCCCGGCGAGCTGATGTCCGTCCTCGAGCTGGACGCGTGCAGCGACGGCCACATCATCTGCAAGAAGGTGAAGTACGTGGACGACGACGGGGACGGGATCATCGAGGTCGGCGAACCGGTGTGGTTCCTGGAGGTCATCCAGNNACTCGAGCTGGACGCGTGCAGTGACGGCCACCTCATTTGCAAGAAGGTGAAGTACGTCGACGATGACGGGGACGGCATCATCGAGGTCGGCGAGCCGGTGTGGTTCCTCGAAGTTATCCAGGTCCACAACCCGTCCGGCAACACATGGACCGACACCACGGTGAAGGACCGCTGGGGTGCCGAACTGGATGTCGAGTCTGCGGATCCCTCCCAGGGGACCGCCACGCTGACGACGAAGGGCAACTCCGAGAAGNNGTCGCCTGGCGAGTACGAGTACAACTCGGGTGCGGTGCTCAAGTTCTTGAACCAGAACGGCAAGCAGCGCAGCTTCAACACCGGCAGGGTCATCTTGACTGTGACTCCTTAGGGGGTTGGCAGTATCGAAAGACGACCGACGGACCCGTTCCGAGGGGCGGGCCCGTCGGTCGTTGCTGGACCCCCCTGGAGCCACAAGGCCGCCGACCCGCACCGGGCGTCAGTCAAGATCGAAGCTGGCGCCCGGGCCGCCGTCCAGGCGCCACGAGATACCGGATGAGTGGAAGCTCCAGGGGTTAGGCGACGCGTTAGTGACGTTCACCGAGGCTTTCAGGAACACGTCGACCGCGCCGTGATTGGTGCCCACACCGGCCGCTTGTGGTTCGCTGGCGAAGATGAGAGGGTAGACGTCGNNTCGTATGCCCCCGGTGTTCGAAAGACTCTTTAGCAAGCTGATTCGGCGATGGAAGAGATACCAAGACGCGTCTCGCGATTATGAGCTCGTAACCGAATTGGCGGCTCGGCGTGCCGAGCTCGATGACGCCCGAGCGGAGATAACCGCGGCGAGAAAGCGGCTGTATCCAGAGCCGGAGTCTTCTGATCAGGGCCGGCCCGGTGTCGATGTGGATTCTCTTCGTTACCGCCGCGCTCTGCTGACCGGGTCACAGGACTCGGCGTAACCTACTGTCCCTCTCGGACCGACCCGGCTACTCTGCCGGCCATGTTGCATCCGGTGCTGGCGGAGGCTTTCGACGACCTTCTGATGACCCGGCGGCTGTGCGACGACCTGGCTAAATCCAATGCGCCCTATCACAGGCGGCTGGCTGCCCACTTCAAACTCGACGAGGCCCGGAACAAGCTGAACCGCTACCGCCGCCGTTTAAACCCCGAACAACGCGAGCTGGAGGAGGTGGCGGTCACTGCCCACTGTCCCAGCCTCGGTGCGACCGTGTTCGTCTCTCACTTCGATCTGGCGCGTCACGGAACCGGCTCCACCTACCCCTGCGTGTGCGGCCCGGAGGCATCGCTCCTGACAGGGGTCCGTCGAGCCGACCAACTCAGGATGCCTTGAAAATAGGAGTGCAACTTCCTGAAGTGGAGCGAGAGGTCCGCTGGCCTGAGCTTCGGGAGATGATCCTTCTGATCGAGGCGGCTGGATTCGACTCCATCTGGGTGGGCGATCATCTTCTCTATCGGCCCGCGCCGGGCAAGCCTTCCGGTCCTTGGGAAGCCTGGTCGCAGTTAGCGGCGATCGCCGCCCTAACCGATCGAGTCGAGTTGGGCCCGCTGGTGGCGGCCACGCCGTTCCACAGCCCCGCCATGCTCGCCAAAAAGGCAGTCACCATTGACGAGATCAGTGGCGGACGGTTGGTGCTGGGCCTCGGCGCCGGCTGGAACCAGACAGAATTCACGGCTTTTGGCTTCCCCTTCGACAACCGAGTCAGCCGGTTCGAGGAAGCCTTTACGATCATTCGCAAACTGGTCCGGGATGGTGCTGTCGACTTTGCTGGCAGGTATTACTCGGCTCGGGATTGTGAGATTCTGCCGAGCGGTCCCCGCCCTGAAGGGCCCCCGATCATGATTGGCTCGCAAGGTCCCCGGATGCTGCGAATTACCGCACCGTTCATGGATCAATGGAACGCTTGGTATGCCTGGTTCGGTAATGACGTGAACCAGTTCCCTCCGATAATCGCCAAGCTCGACACGGCTTTGCTGGAGGCCGGGCGAGACCCCTCCGAGGTGGAGCGTTCGGCGGCGATGCTCATCCATATCGGAGGAGGTGAGGGCCGAATAACCGGCGACCCGGAGAGAGGCCAGGCCAGACCGCTCCAGGGTTCGCCCGCCGAGATCGCAGCCGTGATCAACAGTTATGCGGACCTGGGGATCTCCCGTCTTCAGCTGGTGCTCGAGCCCATCACCGCAGCTTCGATAGAAGAAGTAGCCCAGGTTTTACCTTTGCTGTGATGGGGGCCTTTTGACCGGTTTTCGCGTTCAATTAACTGGGAAAACCGGGAACAAAAAAGGTGCATCAACCGTTCTAATACCGTATACTTTGTGAACCCATTCACAAGCTAGGTGAGTAGAGGAGGGGGAGCGTGGTAGCGACCCAGCGTCAGGTCAGCGGAGCCGTTGACGACGTCACCTATTACTTGAATAACGTTGCGCGTCATGATTTGCTCACGGCGGAGCAGGAAGTCGAGTTGGCCCAGGCCATCGAAGGCGGCCGGGCAGCCTCGGAGAAGATTGCCGAAACCAAGCGGATTCCCAAGAAGGAGCTCGTGCAGCTTCGGCGTCAAGTCCGCCTGGGTGAAGAAGCTCGCAACCACTTCCTCAATAGCAACCTCCGACTGGTGGTTGCCCACGCCCGCAAGTTTCGTGGCGCCGAGGGGATCGACTTCATCGATCTGATCCAGGAAGGCAACCTGGGCCTGATGCGCGCCGTCGACAAGTTCGACTGGCGCAAGGGCTTCAAGTTCTCCACCTACGCCACCTGGTGGATTCGCCAGGCTCTGAGCCGGGCGGTCACCGAGAAGTCACGCACAATCCGTGTCCCCGGCCGGCTGTCCGACGCTGCCGCGACGGTGCACGCCATCAAGAACCGCCTCCAGGCCGAGCTGGGCCGTGATGCCACGATCCCAGAGCTCTCTCGTGAGACCGGTCTCAGCGAAGAGCATGTCGAGGAAGCCCTCGCAGTGACCGATTCGGTGAGCCTGGAAAGCCCGGTCGGCGAAGACGGAGCGATGCTGGGCGATTTCGTAGTCGTCGAAGACGATGAGAACGACCCCGTGACTCAGGTAGAGGCCCTGGCCGTCGGAGAAGATCTCCGGGAGGCGATCAACCGGCTTCCCGAGCGCGAGCGCCGCATCCTTCTGCTTCGCTATGGATTCGTTGATGGTGAGCCCAAGGCACTTCCCGAGATCGGCGCCGAGCTCAATCTGACGCCGGAGCGAATTCGCCAGATCGAGAAGGTGGCCTTGTGTCGGCTGCGCCACCCCAGCTTTGGAATGAGTGAAGAGGCCCTCATTTAAGGGCTGACTCTCATCGGTTTCTTATCAGCCGGGGGCATACTGACCGTCGACCGGGCGTTCTATCTATTGGGGGAGAGCACCAGGACCTCCCCAGGAGTAAATTATGCGATCCACATTTAGCCTCGGTCGTATTGGAGGCATTCAGGTAGGCGTGAACTGGACCGTGCTGGTTATTGCCGCGCTGATCACGTTCTCGCTGGCTGACTTTGTCCTTCCGCAGCAGGTCGCCGGCCAGTCTGATGCCACTTACCTATTGGCAGGCATCATCGGTGCCGTCGGGCTGTTGGGATCGATCTTGGCTCACGAACTCGGCCACGCCATTGTCGGGCGCCGCAACGGCCTCCAGATTGAGTCGATCACTCTGTGGCTCTTTGGCGGTCTTGCGCAACTCGAAGGCGAGATCCCTAATCCTCGAGTTGAAGTCAAGGTTGCCGGTGTGGGGCCGGTCATCAGTGCGATGACGGGGGTCGCGGCGTTGGCAGCAGCCCTGCTGATCGGCACCAGCAATCTTGCCGGGGCGGTGCTCGGTTGGCTTGGACTCGTGAATATCGTCCTCGCTGTTTTCAACCTCCTGCCCGGGACGCCGCTCGATGGTGGCCGACTTCTCCACGCCTTCTTGTGGCGCCGGAGCGGCGATCGCCATCGGGCCACCCGGACCGCGTCCAGCGCCGGTCGTTTCATCGGATATGGGCTTATCGGGCTCGGTGGGCTCGAGTTCGCCATGGGTGGCACCGTAGGTGGCCTGTGGACGGCGACAATCGGCTGGATTTTGGCTACCGCTGCCAGCGCCGAGGGCCGCCACAGTGAGGCTCAGGCAAGCCTGGCCAGTCTTACTCTCGGAGAGATTGCAGAGCCCGTCGACCTGGTGCCAGATTGGTTTGTCGTTGATGAGTTCGTTGATCGGTTCGTTCGGCCCAGCCGCCAATCCGTGTTCATTCTGCAGGGATTCGATGGGCAGGTGAGCGGCTATGTCACAGTGAGAGAACTCTTGAAGCTTGCTGATGCCGACCGGATCATCGAGCCGGTCCGAAGCTTCGCTCATNNCCGTCTGGTGGCGAAGGGACGTGCCAGGCCGAGCACCCTGGGTCACGCCGAGGCCGACCGGTCGGCCTAGCCTTCTTTCGATGACTGTCGACCCGGTTCGCGGTTTGTTCACCAACCGCACCCTCAACCTGCGCTCGATCAAGGCGATCGGGTATGACATGGATTACACCCTGATCCACTATCGCACCGAGGACCTGGAACGTCGGGCATACGACATGACTCGTGACCGGCTGGCTGCCCGGGGTTGGCCGATTTCCGACTTCGAATTCCAGCCCCGCTCGGTGATTCGCGGTCTCGCCATCGATCTCGAGTTGGGCAACCTGGTGAAAGCGACCCGATTCGGATATGTGATCAAGGGCGCTCATGGGACGCGGGTGCTTGGGTATGAAGAACTACGAGATGCTTACAGCGGAACCCTGGTCGACCTGGCCGAAGATCGGTTTCTTTTCCTCAACACCCTGTATTCGATCTCTGAAACAAACCTGTTCGCGCAGCTGGTGGACCAGCTCGACGCCGGCAACCTTACGGGAGTCATGAGCTACTACGACTTGGCCGAGGCTGTTAGCTCCGCTCTCGACGAGACCCACATGGAGGGGGCTCTCAAGGATGAGATCCATGCCGATCCTGATCGATATCTGGTGCCCGATCCTGAGCTTGCTCAGGCGCTGCTAGATCAACACATGGCCGGCAAGCATCTAATGCTGATCACCAACTCCAACTGGGAGTTCGCCAACCGCATGATGACCCTCGCCTTTGATCCCTACCTTCCAGGTTCGACCATTTGGCGCGACCTATTCGACACCGTCGTCGTATCTGCCGGCAAGCCGATGTTCTTTGCTCATGATCATCCTTTTTATGGGGTGGTCGACGAAGAGCAGGCCTTGCTCAAGCCACATTTCGGGAAGCTCGAACAGGGCGCCGTCTACTACGGCGGCAACGCAACACTTCTCGAAGAAAGCCTCGAGCTCTCCGGGGACGAGATTCTCTACGTTGGCGACCACCTCCTGAGTGACGTGCGAGCCTCCAAGTCGATGTTTCGATGGCGCACCGCCCTGATTCTGCGAGAACTCGAGGCCGAGGCCCGAGACCTGGTGGACTTTCGGGAGACCCAGGCTGCCCTCGAGGCCCTCATGGACGAAAAGTCGGAGCTCGAGAGCCATCGGGCCCAAGTCAGGCTTACCTTGGTTCGCTCGGAGCAGGGTGGAGGGGATGGTGCCGAAGCCGATCAGGAATTGATGAATCAGCTGGCGGGCCTGCACGAATTGATTGCCACCCTCGACGAGCGGATCGCTCCGCTGGCTCGGGAGGCCGGCAAGCTCGGAAACGATGTTTGGGGCCCGATCATGCGAGCGGGAAACGACAAAAGCCTGTTTGCTCGGCAGGTCGAGCGCTACGCCGACGTGTACACCTCGCGTGCGTCCAACTTCCTGTACGAAACCCCTTTTGGCTATTTACGAGCCCCGCGGGGCAGCTTGCCTCACGACCCGACCTGAGGCTTGCGGACTACGGAAGGCGGCCGATTCGCTCCGTGAGCAATTGGAAGAACCGGTTGTCGTCGATGTCGTTCATCACTAGGCAGTTCGGGTCATGGTCCGTCAACCCCCACCAGTCGATCACGGTCATTCCCATCGTCAACTCGGAGGTAGTTTCGATCTCGACGTAACAGTTGCGGCCGGAGAACAGGTCGGGTTCGAGTAGGTAAGCAATCACGCATGGATCGTGGACAGGGCCGCCATAGCTTCCATAGCGATCCATATCGAACCGCTCCATGAATTCGAGCATCCCCACCACCGATCGCCCGGCGGCGTTGCCCAGTGCTCGAAAGGCCTCTAGCCGCGCCGGAGAGGTCAGGGCCTGGTGGGTGACGTCGAGGGGCATCATCACAAGCGGGATGCCGCTGGTGAAGACGGTGGCAGCGGCCTCGGGGTCCACATAGATGTTGAACTCTGCCGCCGGCGTAGTGTTGCCCCCTTCGAAGAACCCGCCTCCCATCAGCACCAGCTGGTCGATGCGAGAGGCGATGGCCGGCTCCTTCTGGAGGGCGACTCCGATGTTTGTGAGCGGGCCCAGCGTGCACACAGTCATCGCGCCGCTACTCATGATGGCCTCGATGATGAAATCGACTGCGTGACCTTCGGCGACGACGATGCTCGGCTCGGGCAGGTTGGCGCCGTCGATCCCACTCTGCCCGTGCACGTATTCGGCGGTGATTAGGGGCCGCACCATGGGGGCGTCACACCCGCCGTAGACGGGCACATCGGTCCTGTCTGCCAACTCGGTGAGCATGAGACAGTTGCGAGTCGTCAGCTCGAGTGGCACGTTGCCTGCCACCGAAGTGATACCGACCACATCAAGCTCGTCAGGGGAGGCGAGGGCCAGCAAGAGGGCAACGGCGTCGTCTTGACCGGGGTCGGTATCGATGATGATCGGCAGCGACATGTTGCGACTCTAGGAGCTCTGGTCCGCCCGATTGGATTGAGTTGGCCTATCTAGATGTGGTCGCGGGTGAGAACTCAGCCTTCGAGAGTCACGTTGGCGACTGCAGGATTCGTTGCCGACGGGCCGGGCAGCAAGCCCGGCGTGGCACAGGCGATGTTATCGGGGTTAATCCAGAGGATCTTGGAGTCGGCATGCTTGAGGTTGCCGCTACCTATGAAGTGTCCGGCGTTATTAGGTGCGTCGATGTAGATGTAGTAGTGCCCGAGCACCTTCATGTTTTGTGAGCCCGTGGGCCACAGATCCGGGTAGGGGCTTCCGGGGACGTAGAAGTAGGGGTCGTAGCTCATGTCGTGAGTGACGATGACGATGCTGGCCAATCGGGGCGAGTCGCATTTCTCGATGGTTCCTTCCACCCAATAGTGATTGCTCAGATCGGCCCCGGCCCAGGGTCCATGGATGCCTTCATCCCAAGCATCAGGAGCAGGAGCGAGGGGATCGAGGGGCGTGGCGGTCGCGTTGGGCCCGAGAACGTCCTGCAAGGTGTCGGCGTTGTACTCCTTGCCCTGGTAAGTGAACGTCTTGTCGGCATTTTCGATGTCACTCAGGCGCATCAGGAATCCTTCGCCCAGGTGAGCGGCGGCCACCCCGGTGTTAGAGGGAAGCGTGTTGCATTCGAGCTCATAGGTGAGCGAGCAGTTGATGTAGTCGTCGCCGGTCTCCCACGGCATTAGTAAGCGATCAGTGCCGTAGGCAATGTTCTTTATCGTATCCACGCCGACGTCGCCGGAGCCGTCCAGCCGGAGGGCGTACAGGCGTCCGCAGTTGCCTGAGTTTTGACCGCATGGATTCTCCTTCTGCAGGCCGCCGTTGAATCCACTGGGAGGGGCACCGAACGGAATCGCGCCTACCCCGCCCGCATAAGCCGAGCAGGCTGCCGTCGATTCGGCGGCGACGTCGAGCTTTTCCTTTCCAATTGCCTGGCCGAATTCGGCGTCGCGGCTCGTCGTGATGGACACCCGGGCGCGATTGTCACCCAGGTCGGTGACGGTCACCTTGTTGCTGATCCCGTCGTTGTCGAAGCCGTTCGCAGCCGCGGTTGCGAAACCGGCGGCGGACGGGTCTCGTCCTTCGCACATTGCCCAGGCAGCTGCCATCGAAGCGTTGTCGGCCGCGTTCTGAGCCTGGCGCCGATCGGTCTGGATCAGCCCCCCGTCAACGGCGAGGGTAGCGACCGCCATGAGCATGAACATCGAAAGCGCGACGATGACCATGGCGGCGCCGCGCTCCTCGTTGTGGATGCCGGTCACGATTCGAGACATGGCGCCTCCGTGAACGTCTCGCCGACCGCAGTCGCCGAAAGGTCGACCGTGCCCCCGAACATGTCGCTGATGAACGGCGTCATGAGCTCGACCTCGTAGTCAACCGTCACTGCCACGTGATCCCCGGGGTCGGTGAGGCAGACAACAGAAACGTTGGAAGCTTCGAGGCTGGGGTCGGACGTACTGAATATGACTCTCTGCACAGTCCCGGTGGGATCACCCGGTTCATGCGATGCGTAGGTGAGTCCCTCCTGAGCGGCTTCTGCGATCGCGATCTTGAAGCTCAGGGCTCGGCCAAAATCCACGATTCCCAGAGCGAGTAAGAACAAGAGAGGGGCAACAAAGGCCAATTCAACCGTCGCGGCGCCGCGTTGGTCGCTCATGCTTCCGACTTCCAGATCGTGCGTTGGTCGGTGGCGGTGACGGTGCCGCTGAGTAGCTCGCCCAGGATCGGGATCACCGATTCGTATGGCTGACTGACCGTAACCGTGATGCGATCTCCCCGCGCGATGTAATCGGGATCGGGAAAGGGGCCGCTGGCTTCGCATTGATAGATGTCGGCCGTGGCCGGCCCGCTGTCGTAGCTGATCTCGATGTCGGTGGCCTTGAGGTCAACCGGGGTCGCCGCCGCCGCAACATTGCGGATTTCTTCGCAATCCACGTAATGCGGCAGCCCGGCCGGGCTCGTCCCAGTTGTGGATCCGAAGCGAGCGGCCTCCCGGCTGGCAGTGGTCACTGCCTGCTGGAGAGAGATGTAGCGGGCTCCTTCGACTGCACCGATCAACAGGAACAGTGTCAGCGGGAGGGCGAGGGCGAGCTCGAGCATGGTAGCTCCTCGTTCCATCTCCTGAGCCTCCATGACTCCTACCCTTCCTTACCCTCCGGACGCAGAGAGTAGTGGAATGACCACAAAAAGTGGTCACAAAGGGACTAGTCAGCGGTGACTATTTATGGGTAGTCACTGACGGTGCGACGACGGGAAGTTTCGCCTTAACCTGGGCGTTGACAGGACCATGCAAGATATTCTCACACTGCTCGAAGACCCCGAGACGACGATTGCCGTCGTGGGGGCCACCGACAACGAATCCAAGTACGGGCACACCATCTATCAGGATTTGAAGCGGAAGGGGTATCACGTCTATCCGGTCAATCCCCGGCGCGACACTGTGCTCGGCGACAAGGCCTATGCCCAGGTCGGCGACATTCCCGATCCCCCAACCATCGTCAACTTCGTGATACCCCCGCGCTTCACTCTTCACGTCCTCAAGCAGTGCCTCGAGCTCGGGCTCACGAACGTCTGGCTTCAGCCCGGGGCCGAGAGCCCCGAGGTGATGGAGTACATCCAAGAAAACGGCTTCAACTACCTGGCTAACGCCTGCATCATGGTTGAGAGCCGCCTCATGGCCTGACGTGGAGGTCAAGGAGCTAGGGCACGTCGTGCTCTATGTCAGCGATCTGAACAGGTCCCGCGAGTTCTACCGCGATGTGCTGGGCTTCAAAGAAGTCGGCGAGTTCGGTGGGGCCGCGGTCGGTTTCTCATCTGGGCGCACCCATCACGAGCTGCTGCTCATCGAGGTGGGTTCCCAGGCAGCCGCCTTGCCAGCCGGGCCGCGCTTGGGCATGTATCACTTCGGGCTCAAGGTCGGGACGACCGACGACGAGCTGCGCGACGCGTTACTGCGTTTGCAGGAGGCGGGAGTTCCGGTGCTGGGAGCTTCCGACCACACGGTCACGCATAGTCTCTATATCCAAGACCCGGACGGCAACGAGATCGAGCTCTATATCGACGTCCAACCGGAAGTCTGGCGGGAGAACCCGGCCCTCATCTTCGCTCCGATCAAGCCGCTCCAGCTCTAGCCGACAGGCGGGAAGCGCGACCGATCTTCGACGATGTTGGGGCGGCTCATTCTCCGTTTTTAGTCGTGGCCCGAATCGGATACAACCGGCGCCCGACGACGGCCGCCGGCAGATCGGTCTGCGCCTGGTAAATACTGCTCAAGACGCCCACCGGGACCACCGAAGCCTGACAGATGGCGTCACAGTGGGCGCCCTCCGGTCGGCGATGGTTCACCACGCT
>JABAHO010001079.1_pt1 | contig 40580 bp, 40 predicted proteins | sample 7062071 | NCBI WGS metagenome assembly JABAHO01 (sample SAMN14534356, study PRJNA622989) | marine sediment metagenome | biome: marine biome [ENVO:00000428]; feature: marine pelagic biome [ENVO:01000023]; material: deep marine sediment [ENVO:00002113] | place: India: Gulf of Kutch | collected...
ACAGTATCGATCTCGAGATCGCCGAGGGCGGCTTTCTCGCAATCGTAGGTCGCAGTGGTTCCGGGAAGTCGACGTTGCTGAATCTGTTGGCGGGACTCGAGCGACCCGACTCCGGTGTGGTCCGTTACCGCGGCACGGACATTGCTACGTTGACGGATACAGAGGCCAGCCGACTCAGGCGCGAGTCCTTCGGTTTCGTATTCCAGTCTTTCAATCTGATCCCGACGCTGACGGTCCGCGAGAATCTGGTACTGCCGATGACGCTTGTGGGACGGGGTGCCGATTCGTACGGGATCGTCCACGACCTGCTAGAAGACATCGGGCTCGNNGGCGGCGAGCAGCAGCGGGTCGCCATCGCGCGCGCGATCGTTCATTCGCCGCAGATCGTTTTCGCCGATGAGCCGACGGGGAACCTCGATCTGGAGACCGCTCGCGGGACACTGGATCTGCTCGAGCGATGTTCGACGGCGGTGGGCAGAACGCTGGTCATGGCTACGCACAGCCCGGACGTCATTGGACACGCTGATCGAGTCATCACGATATCGAACGGCAGGCTCGGAGAGGCCTGAGCCTTGGCTGCACGCGAGCGCAATATTGGAGCCATTGCCCTGATGGCGAGAGCGAACCTGCGTGCAGACCTGCGACGCAGCGGCCAATTGTTGCTGACGCTCCTGGGCATCGCGCTCGGGGTTGCGGTCGTGGTTGGCATCGATCTGGCCAGCGCGAGCGCCCGCACTTCTTTCGCACGTTCGGTCGCAATCGTTTCGGATCAGCCTACACATCGACTGCGAACGCTCGATGGCAGGCTTCCGGAGCAGCACTATCGCGCGCTCCGGGTCGATCTCGGGATTCGCAATGCCTGGCCGGTCGCGCAGGGCCGCGTGCGCACGGTCACGGGCAGTCCGGCGGGTGTGACCCTCGTCGGCGTCGATCCATTTTCCGGCGGCGGTATGCCCCGGACAGCTGGTTCTGCGGGCGCCCTCGCGAGCCTATCGGAGCTGGTCGCGCAGCCCGGCGCTGTCCTGGTACCGCCGACATTTGCTGGCGGCAGCACATCTCCGGTCGAAGTCCGCTCGATGGCAGGTCCGGCAACGCTGACTGTGGTCGGCACCATCGCCGATCCGGATTGGCCTTCCGATACGCTGGTCGCCGATATCGCGACGGCGCAGGAGGTCCTGGGTTCGACAGGTTTTCTGACGCGTGTCGATCTCGAGCTGAACGATGACGAGCTCGTCAGCGTCGAGTCCTGGCTGCCAGCCGGTCTGATCCTGGAGACCGCGGATCAGGCGCTTTCCCGTGTGGACGAGTTGTCGGCGTCGTTCCGGATCAATCTTCAGGCGCTCGCCCTTCTGGCGCTCCTTGTCGGGGGATTGCTGGTTTTCAGCACAGTTGCCTGGTCCGTCGTCCGCCGCCGCCGCCATTTCGGGATACTGCGTTGCCTGGGTGCGCGCCGCGGGGAGGTGCTCGTCATCGTGCTGACCGAGACGCTCGTGCTCGCCGTGAGCGGAACGCTCCTCGGACTCGGACTCGGGACGGCACTCGGAGCCGGACTCGTCGATCTTTTCACCCGAACGATGAGCGATCTCTACACGAGTGTGTCTTCTGACTTCGTCCTGACCCCGTTGCCGTACGTCAAGGGATTGCTGCTCGGACTCGCCGTGAGCGTGCTGAGCGCCTTCGCGCCGGCGCTGGAGGCAGCGCACGCCAGCCCACGTGCCGCGACGATACGTATCACTGCGGAGAGGCGAGTCGGACGCTCGACGCCGATGCTGGCTGCTGTCGCTTTGCTCGCTGGGGCTCTGGGCGGCGCGGTCCTGGCGGCAGAGCCGGGGCTCGAGGTGGCTTTCGCGGGCATTTTTCTCATCATCATCGCGATGGCCATACTCGCGCCGGTTATCGGAGTCCTGGCATTTCGCGCGACGGGATCCATAGCCGGGCGATCCGGTGCCGTACGCACAGCGTATGCGGCGAGGAACCTGGCTGCCGGACTCACGCGTACCGGTCCTTCAATGTCAGCGCTGGCGATCGCGATCGCGGCCACGACAGGCATCGGCGTCATGGTATCGAGCTTCAGGGACAGCTTCGAATCGTGGCTGGACTACACCATAGATGCGGACTTGTCTGTCGGCGTGCTGGCGGGCAATGTCGCACCGCTCGCGGAGGTCGCTGCCGCGATCGACGAACTGCGCGGGTTACCAGGCGTCCGCGAGTTGTCACTGGTCTATCGCACGCCGTTGCCGGACGGGTCNNCATGGCCGAGGATGCGATCATCGCGTGATGGGTGGCAGGAGGATTTCGATGCCGGTGCCGCCGTCATCGTGTCGGAAGCCTATGCGAACCGCTCCGGGGGCTCTATTGGTGACCCCGTAGCGCTGACGGCTCGTGACGGATACGTCAGTTTCCCGATCGCCGGCATATTCGTCGATTACACCACCGACCGCGGCGTCGTCGCGATCGATCTGGCCACGTACCGTCGCTTGTGGGGCGAGATGGCGCTGACGAGCATCGGGGTCTATTCCGAGGAGGGTCGCACCGAGTCCGTTACGAGTGCTGCCGAGGCAGTCGTCGAGGCGAGGCCGTGGCTCGCGTCGACGTCGGGATCTGTCATCCGCGAAGCAAGCCTGTCGGTATTCGATCGCACATTCCGGATCACCGATGTGCTCAGAGTACTGGCCGTCATCGTCGCGGTACTCGCCGTGACCAATGCCCTGCATGCCCGGAGACTCGACAACCGGCGCGAGCACGCGCTCCTCAGAGCATGCGGCCTGTCACACAAGGCGCTGATGCGTCTGGTCACCGTCCAGAATCTATTGTTCGGTGCCTATACGGGATTGATCGCCGTTATTCCCGGTTACCTGCTTGCATGGCTTCTGATAGAGGTCGTCAACCGGATCGCATTCGGCTGGGGCATGGCATTCGTGCCTGATCCGAGCTTCGGCCTGCAAGGCATCTTCCTCGCTGCCGCTGCGGCGGGGATTGCAGGCGTCGTCGCAGGGCTCGGTCATGCCGGCCGCGCGATCCGGCCGGAACTGCAACCCGAATGATCGCGAGGCCTGTAACGATCATGCTGATGGTTGCGCTGGCAGCGTGCCACGATGCACCCCGGGAGGAGGCGAGCGCTACCCGGGTTGCAGACCTACTCGGATCCGACAGGATGGGCGCTCCCCAGGGCGACTGGGCAATGGCGACCTCGCCAGGCGCGATTTCGCTTCCGCGCGACCACGCGGCACATCCGGACTATCGAGCTGAGTGGTGGTACGTGACAGGCAACCTCGAGGGTGATGAGGGTCGATTCGGATTTCAGCTCACCATTTTCCGGTTCGGGCTGGGTGGTCGCTATCGGACGCCGCTCCCCGACGCCTCGCAATGGCGAGCGGACGATGTCTACATGGCGCATCTTGCTGTGACCGACATTGCCCGTGCGTCCCACACGTTCGCCGAGCGCTTTTCGCGGGGGGCCGCGGGCTTGGCTGGTGCCGTCGCTGAACCCGTTCGGATCTGGCTCGAAGACTGGTCGATCGAAGGGGGCACCGACCTCGTGCCCGCCCGCCTGCGTGCAGCAGAGCCGTCGCTCGGGATAGGTATCGATCTCGAACTTTCTCCTGGGCGCCCGGCGGTGTTCCACGGTCAGGATGGTCTGAGTCAGAAGGGCGACGGGCCTGGCAACGCGTCATACTACTACTCGTACACGCGATTGCCTGCTGCCGGCAAGATCCGGAGTGGCGGCGTCGATTACGACGTAGACGGTCTGGCCTGGATCGACAGGGAATGGGGCAGCAGTGCGCTGGGCAAGGGTCGGCGGGGCTGGCACTGGTTGTCGCTTCAGATGGACGACGGGCGCGACCTGATGCTCTACGTCATACGGATGGACGATGGCACAAAGGCGGCGCAGTCGTCCGGGACCCTCGTGTCACCTGATGGCAGCGCAACTTGGCTTAGCGCGGCGGATTTCTCGATGACGCCGGTGCGACGCTGGTCGAGTCCTGCGACCGGTTCGACCTATCCGGTGTCCTGGGAGGTCCGGGTACCCGCGCACGGAATCGACCTCGCGGTGACGGCGGTTGTCGACGACCAGGAGCAGACCGGGATCGTCACGTACTGGGAAGGTGCTGTCGATGCGTTACCGTCCGGTGGAGGACCGGAGGCCGGTCGAGGGTACCTGGAGCTCACCGGGTACTAGGCGAAAAGGGCGATGTGCTTGATGTTTCCGTCGGCCTGCGCTGTCAGCAGTGCTTCGAAACTGTCCGCCGACATGGGATCGCCAAAGAGAAGCCCCTGCACGTAGTTGCACTGCAAAGTCTTCAGGAAGCTCAGCTGTTCCTCTGCTTCAACGCCTTCTGCGACGACGTCCATGTTGAGGCTGCGGCCCATGTCGATGATCGTCGCGACGATGGTCGCGTCATCCGCATCGGTGGCGGCATCGCGAACGAAGGACTTGTCGATCTTGAGCGTGCTGATCGGGAACTGCTGCAGCGCGCTCAGTGACGAGTAACCGGTGCCGAAGTCGTCGATCGCGAGGTGCAGACCCATGTCGGAGAGCTGATTGAGGATGTCGATGGTCCGCTCTGGGTCCTCCATCAGCGTCGTTTCCGTGATCTCGAATTCGAAGCATGTCGGCGACACGTCGTGCTTGCGAAAAACGGCGCTGATGCGCGTCAGGAAAGTCGGTTGACGCAGTTGCTTGAGCGAGAGATTGACTGAGATGCGGCCCGGGATGGCGATGTGTTTCTGCCATAGCTTGTAGTCGGCGCAAACCCGATCCAGTACCCACTCGCCGATCTCGAGGATCAGGTTGGTTTCCTCCGCGAGCGGGATGAATTCCGAGGGCAGTACGATCCCCCGCTCGGGCAGCTCCCAACGCACCAGTGCTTCTGCTCCGACGACGGCGCCCGAGCGGAGATCGAACTTCGGCTGGTAGTGCAAGAGGAGTTCGTGGTTTTCATAGGAGCGGCGGAGCTTCGACTTGAGCATGAGGCGTTCGACGGCCTCTGCATTCATATCGGGATGGTAGAAGGAGAACGTATTACCGCCCTGGCGCTTCGTGTGATAAAGGGCAGCGTCGGCGTTACGGATCAGGTCGATGACGTTGCCGGCATCGGCCGGATAGAATGCGATACCGATACTCGCTGTCATGTGGATCTGGTGGCCCTGCGCGACGAGGACTTCCGACAGTGATTGCAGTATCCGGCGACAGCGTGCCGCGACGTCATTGCGCGCCTCTTCGCCGGCTGCGAGCGAATCGAGAATAACGGCGAACTCGTCACCGGCCAGGCGCCCGAGCACGGTGCCGTTGGGCAGAAGCTTGGTCAGGCGGTCGGTCAGGGTTTCGAGCACCGCGTCGCCCGATGCATGTCCGTAGGTATCGTTGATGTCCTTGAACCGGTCGACGTCGAGGTACAGCAGCGCGATCTGGTCTTGCTGACGACGTGCCCGGGCGATGGATCGCTGAAGCAGATGCTGGAACTGCATTCGGTTCGGCACCTTGGTCAACGCGTCGATACGCGCCAGGTAGCGGATGCGTTGCTCTGCCTTCTTGCGATCGGTGATGTTCTGAGCGGCGAGAATGCAGCCCTGCGTCGCCGAATCGTCCGACTCGATCTTCGACAGTGTGTACGATATGGGCACCTCGTCGCCCTGGGCGCTGATGAGTCGTGTTTCGAGGGGACGCGCACGCGTGTCTTCGAGCTGGAAGCGATCGCGGACTTCCGGCGCGATGATCGAAGTGACAGGCTGACCGATCAGCTCGTCTTCGTCGCTGGCGAGCAAGCGGGTCGCGGCGTGGTTCGCTCGGGTGATGATGCCACCCGGCGTGGTGACCAAGATGGCATCGTTCATGCTGCCGAGCACGTCGTCGAGATAGTTTCTCGAAATCGTCGTTGCCCGCAGTGTATCCCGCATGCGATTGAACGCCTGTGCCAGCTGGCCTAGTTCGTCAGTGCGCTTGGCTTCCAGGCGTTTCCCGAAGTCACCCCGACCGAGCTGCTCGGTAGCGCGGATTACGGCCCGGATCGACCGGACGCTGCGAATGACGATGATCGCGACGGTCAGCGTGATGGTGACGACGAAGCCGAGTATCAGAAGGATGCTGCGGACGTAATTCTCGCGGCGCAGTTCAGCGCTGATCGCCGCCAGGGATCCCTCTATGGATCTCATCTCAGCGATGTTTCTTTCGATGCTCTGTTGCGTCAGCAGGGTGCCGATCGGTGCCCCGAGATGAATGATGGGCGTGCGGACTGTGATGACGTTTTGAGATAGATCGGCAACCGTCTCTTCGACTGCCTCTACGAAAGGCGGGCTGTCGGCAGTTTGAGCACCGCTGGCAGCAAGGATCGAGCCGTCCGGTGCGGCGACGACGATGGCCTGGGTGCCATGCAGGGACATGAACTGCGATACGAAGCCTTCGAGCGTCTCCTGGTCGCCACCGGCGACCGGTGCCGCGATGCTGAGCGCGAGGTACTCGGATATCTCCCTGCTGGATCCGATACGCTGATCGATGGAGGCGTCCCGACGCGCGTCGATACCGACCTGGACGAGCCGGCTGAACGACTCGTTGTAGCTCTCATTGAGCGTGTAAGCTGCCAGCGCCATAAGCGGTGCTCCGACGAGCACTGAGATCAAGAGGTATTTTGGCAGCAGGTTGAGCGGTTTCATCCCCGTCCCCGGGATGCAGCCACGCTAGCATCCCCTCATTTGACGTAAAGTACAAGGGCCGTCGGGGCCGGTAGAATGGCGATATGCACCGCCCATCTGGACAATGAACGGCAAGCTCGCGCTCGTCGTCGACGATTCGAGAACCGCCGCTGAAATGCTGGCCCGGGTTCTGGAACAGCATGGTCTCGAAGTGCGGACGACGGACTCGGCCGAAGACGCGCTGGACTACCTGCAGGATCAGCGCCCGGACGTCATCTTCATGGACCACATGATGCCGGGTATGGACGGCTTCGAAGCGCTGCGCCTGATCAAGGACAATCCGGCCACAGCGACTATCCCCATCATGATGTATACGTCGCAGTCGGGCGAGCTCTACGTTGGCCAGGCACGAGCCCTCGGCGCGGTCGGGGTGCTGCCGAAGCAGATCCGCCCGGTGGAAATCACACGGATGCTGGAGTCTCTGCATCTTGTTGGCGACGAGATCCAACAACCGTCTGTACAAAGAGATACGGCTGTAACGAAAGAACCGGGTCCTGCTGTCCATGCATCGCCCGACACTGCCGATCTGCTGCGCGAGCTCGGACGCACGCAGAGACGACTCATCCGCGAGGAGTCCGACCTGTCGACGACCAGGATCATCGATTCGCTGCGCGACATGCTGGCGACGGGGGGGCGCCGGGACGACGGGGCCGGGGTCTGGCCGTTGATACTGCTTGCCGCGGTTGCGCTGGGCGCATCGTGGTTCGCATGGCAGAGCCACAGGGCGGCCGTTTCCGTAGCGGAAGATTACGCGCGTTTCGAGTTCCGACAGCCCGCAAGCCAGGAGGCGGTCATCGATGCGACCGGCACTTCGCAGCCCGCGGTCGGACCGACAGAGGACCTTTCGGTGCCAGCGCTTGCAGCTATCGAGTGGGCGCTGAACCAGTCCGCGAGTATCCCGTACGGAGAGATACCGCTTGGCGATTCTCGGATGGCGATGATGGAGCAGCTGGTCGTGCAGCTCACCCGTGCCGGATTCAGCGGGACAATCCGACTCGAAAGTCACGTCGGGCGATTCTGCGAGGTAAGAAATGCGGTGGGTGACTGGGCACTGGCCGACCCTGACGACTCACTCGCACAGTGCGGCGGTCTTGCCGATGATGTTGCGGCAGCCGTGGATACTTCCGCCCGTCAGTCTGTCGCATTCGCCAATTCGCTTGCCGTGCTGGGTGATCCTTCTCGCAATGTCCGTGTCGAGGTGAGCGCACGGGGCGCGAGCCGGCCTTTGATCCCGTATCCGTATCCCTCGCCGGAAATCCGCGCGGGTGACTGGAACGAAGTGGCTTCTATCAATAACCGTGTCGAAGTCCGGCTCGTGTCGGACTACTGAGGACAGGGAGGATCGCCACGTGACTTTCCGGCCGCCGCACCTGATGCGGAATCCACACCTGCAGTCGGTGCTTTCGAGCATGCCGATGCGCCGTCCTCTTGTGGAACGGGGAGCAGCCGCCCTTGAATCGGGCGTGCGCGATCTCCTGCTCGATTGCGGGTCCGGTGTCCGTCTGCTCGCCCACCACTCCGAGCCCGACTCGCCCAATGGCGCTACCGTGATGCTGATACACGGCTGGGAAGGCAGCGCGAGTTCCCTCTACGTGCTCACTGCCGCGCGAGCCCTCCTCGGGTCCGGATTCCGGGTCGTCCGGTTGAATCTCCGGGATCACGGCTACACCCATCATCTGAACGAAGGTATTTTTCACTCCTGTCGCCTCGACGAAGCAATCGGCGCGGCGCGGGCTGTCCAGCAGCAGTTCCCCGAAGATGCCCTTTGTCTGGCCGGTTTCTCCCTGGGCGGAAACTTTGTGCTGCGGATTGCGGCGAGGGCACCGTTCGAGGGCCTGGGGATCGAAAGAGTCGTCGCTGTCTGCCCGGTGCTCGATCCGGCTGAGACGATGGACGCGCTGGAGTACGGCAAGCGGCTCTATCACTGGTATTTCATCCGCAAGTGGCGCCGGTCGCTCGCCGCCAAGCGTTTGGCGTTTCCCCACCTCTACGACTTCGGGGACCTGGCGCGCTTCCGCTCTCTCAAGGATATGACAGCGCACTTCGTCGAACGGTTTACGGAGTATCCGGATCTGGCTACGTATCTCGGGGGCTATGCGATTACCGGTGACAAGCTCGAGACGCTGGAAGCCCGCAGCGTTCTGCTGGCGGCGGCTGACGATCCGGTTATTCCTGTGGGCGGGCTCGAGCGAGTCGCGAGGCCGGACGCGCTCACCGTTGTGACGAGCCCTGTGGGCGGTCACTGCGCGTTTCTCGAGAACTGGCGACTTCGCAGCTGGGCCGACGAATTCGTGGCGACCTGGCTCGCTCGTGCGTGACTGCCGTAAGACTATTCCCGATAGCCGTACCCCAGAGTTTTGACGTCGCGTACGACACCATTCTCGAACCGTACGACGCGCATGAGCTTGCGAGGGCCGAAGTTGTAGGTCCACTCCTCCACGAATACTTCCACGACACTGCGCTGGTGCACGAGCAGTTCGTCGCGGGTCGCATCGTTTCCGGAATAGACGCCCGGCCGTCTGGCTGAGGACCAGGTCGATCTGGTAATGCCGCTGCGGTAGAGCAGGCGTTGTTGCACGTGCACCGGTTCGCCGCACGCATCCAGGACCTTGGCCTGATGCTGCCCCGGTAAAACCAGACGCGTGCCACAACGCATCGCGTGCGCGTCAGTCGCGATTGCGAATAGCGCGGCGAGACAAACAAGTCGCCATATCAACATACCGTTCCCCGGTCAGCCGTGCCGATCATTACTTTGGACGCATTGGTTGCAGGCGGGTTCCCTTATAATCGCCGGGCCTGGAAATCCGGGCTTTACAATCAACAATATGGCTGACGTTCTTGAAAAACGACTGGCATTGCTTGCACACGCGGACGCACCGGTGGTGCACTCCGGTCTGAAGGGTATCGAGAAAGAAAGCCTGCGGATCGACGATAAGGGTTACATCTCTCGCGGTCCGCATCCCGAGGCCCTGGGCTCGGCACTGACGAATCGCTATATCACCACGGACTATTCGGAGGCGCTGCTCGAGTTCGTGACCCCGCCGGTCAGCTCGGCCTGGGCGGCGGTGCAGTTCCTGTGCGACGTTCATCAGTTCACCTATGAGCGCATCGACGAGGAACTCCTGTGGGCGTTCAGCATGCCCTGCATGATACGCAGCGACGACGACATACCGGTGGCCCGTTACGGAGACTCCAACGTCGGCCGCATGAAGACCATCTACCGCGAGGGTTTAGGCTATCGCTACGGCAAGTACATGCAGGCGATCTCCGGTGTTCACTTCAATTACTCGCTGCCGGAAGTATTCTGGCCGGCCTGGCGCGATGCCATCGGGTCACGGGAAGAACTGAGCACGATCCGGTCGGATGCTTACCTCGGTGTCGTGAGGAACGTCCGCCGAATGGATTGGCTGCTCCTCTACCTGTTCGGTGCATCGCCAGCCGTCTGCAATAGTTTCCTTCGCGGCGTTCCGGGGGCGAGCCTCGACCCGTTCGATGCCAACACGGGGTTCGGCCCATATGCCACTTCGCTGAGGATGAGTGATCTCGGCTATCACAATGTCAGCCAGGCTGCGCTGGAGGTCTCTGCCAACAGTCTCGACGAGTACGTTGCTGATCTCGGTCGGGCCATACATACGCCGAACAAGAAGTACGAAGAAATTGGCGTCAGGGTGAACGGCGAATATCGGCAACTTAACGCCAACCTGCTGCAGATCGAGAACGAGTACTACTCGACGATCNNCGCGGTCCGGTGAGCGTCCGACGGCCGCCCTGATGCGAGGAGGTGTCGAGTACGTCGAGTTGCGCGCCATTGACGTCAGTCCATTCGATCCGGTCGGCATCAATCAGCGGCGCGTGCGGTTCCTCGAGGCATTCCTGATCTATTGTCTTCTTGAGGGAAGCCCCCCGATCGATCCCGACGAAGCAGCCGGTATCGACCGGAACCGCGCCGCGGTCGCGCGTCGGGGTCGCGAGCCGGGTCTCGGTCTTGTTACCGCTGGCGGCGAGGTGCCTTTTCCGGTCCGGGCAGGCGAGATTCTCGAGCGCATGGCACCAGTCTGTGAATTACTCGACTCGGGTCCGGAGACGGGTTACGTGCAGTCGCTCGACGTCATGCGTGCGCGCGTCGAGGATCCTGGGCTTACGCCCTCCGCCCGCATGCTGACCGAACTCGCAGACGTCAAGCAGCCCTTCTTTCCGTATGCGATGGACATCGCACGCGCCTATCGCGGCTACTTTCTGCAGTTGCCGACCGAGCACAACGCGAACCTTGGACGCCTCGAGGACGAAGCGAGTGCCTCCCTCGTGCGCCAGAAGAAGGTCGAGTCGAACGACCGGATGTCATTCGACGATTACCTCGTCAAGTACTACTCCTGAGCCTGCCAGTCTGCCTTTCCCTGCTATGCTCCCCTGATCGGGATTCGTCGTAGGGGCCTCTGTTGCGGGTTTTCCTGCTTTCATTCGCGGCCGGGCTCATTACCGCGCTGCTCGTCGCTTTGCTGTATCCGTATACGGATCAGGTCAGGTACCGGTCACTATCGAGTGCGATGGCCAACGGTGGTCGGCTCGAGACCTTCTACGTAGAGCTCCCTGCGGACCGGCTTCTGCCGGCACAGGACGTTGAATTCGGCGCCCCTGGCGATCGCGATGTGCGCGCAGAGCTGTTCCGGATCCGCGACGCAGAGGACCGCATCGTCGGTTTGGCTGGCAAGCTCTCCGGCGATCCGGGCACGGGTGTTTCCGTCAGTGACTGGACATTAGCGATTTCGGGCCGTGGTGGCCTGTTCCTGACGCAGGTCAACGAGCATTCCCTCGTGCTCGAAAGTACCCGGATTGCAGATTCGCCGCCCGGACTGGAGATGCACGACGGACGCGGCCTGGGGAGCGCAACCACGCACCCCGCGTCCGGCGGCGACTCGAACGGCGGCCGGGTACNNTTGCAGGTCACAGTCGGATTCATCGCCGGTCTCGTCATCGGAATGATGCTCCTGGCGGGCAACGGAGTCAGCGACGATGAGGCGGCATCGCCGATGGCTGATTCAGCGGTGCGTATCGAGACCTTCCGCAGCTGGGGAACGCCCGCGAGCGTCGGGACGTTTCTGGTGCCGCGATGGGCGCACATCGATGGCGATACGCCAGATGCACTGATCAGCGCGCGAGGCCAGGCGCTGTGGATTGACGACGGTCGCGAAGATACGGTCGGTGTCGCGATCAAGTTAACCATGCCAGGGCCCGGACACTCGCCATTACTCGGGCGACTCGTCGAGTCGTCACATTGGAATTTATTCTGGCCGGGCACTGGCAGTGCCTTCGCGTCGGGTAGTGACAACGTTTGGCCGGTGTCGCGAGATGCATTTCGAGCCCGCCTCGCCGGTGACCGGGCGGCCGCCGCCGTGCCTGTACGCTACCGATTGACGCGCCAGGGCGAGGGTGCTGGCGGCACCGTCATTGGATCGACCGGGCAGTTCGAGGGCCGGCGCGGCTGGTTTGCCGAGATCGCCACCCACGGGGAGTTTGCTTCTGGTGACGGTTCGGCCATCGTGGAGTTCAATCAGGACTGACGAAGACCGCGAACTCGTCCAGCGGTACGCGCTTCGACTCGAGCGTATTGACCGGTGCCGTCTCATCGATATACCCGATCGCCATTCCACAGAACACGATCTCTTCGTCGGGTATAGAAAGCACGTCGCAGACCGTTTCGGGCCACATGGCCCAGGCTTCCTGCGCTGCCGTATGGAGTCCGAATTCGCGGGCGAGGAGCATGATGTTCTCGAGATACATCCCGACGTCCGACCATTGGGGCGGGCCCATATCACGATCCAGCGTGATCATCAGTGCGTTGCGCGCACCGAAGAACTGGAAATTGCGCGCGAACTGGCGCAGACGCCCCGGTTTGTCGTCGCGCGGTATGCCCAGCGTCGCGTAGAGTGCCTCGCCGATCTGGAAGCGGCGGGAGCGATACGGTTCTTTCAGTTTCGGCGGATAAATGGCGTATGCATGCTCTTCACCGCGCGGTGTGATTTTCATGCGCTCTGCGACAGTCGCGACCAGTCGGTCCCGCACCGCGGGACAGAGCACATACACACGCCACGGCTGAAGGTTGCCGCCGGATGGTGCTCGCGCGGCAAGGTCCACGATTTCCCGGATCGTCTCTTCCGGCACCTCGCGATCGAGAAACGCCCTGACCGTTTTGCGCGTCGCGATCGCGTCCGAGACCTTCATCCGCCGAGCGCCTCTGCCGCGATCTCCTTGATCGACACGTCATTGTCTGCCAAGCGGCTCACGGGTATCGATACACCGGCGGCGATGAGTTTCTTCGAAACCATGAAATCGCGCGGGCTGTTGATGGCATCGGTCGCGATGAGCTTGCCGTCGCCGTCGACATAGTAGACGGCGAAAGACTGTGCGTCGGGATCGCCGCGCACGACGATTTCCGAGTAACCCTGGGACAGCCCTGTGATTTGCAGCTTGATGTCGTACTGGTCAGACCAGAACCACGGAATCTGCGCGTAGGGCAAGGGATTGCCGCAGATTGTGGCGGCTGCGGTCTTCGCCTGCTCCAGCGCGTTGTGCACCGACTCGAGGCGCAGTCGACGGCCCAACAGACTGTTCGGGTGATTCGTGCAATCGCCGGCGGCAAGGATGTCATCGTCGGAGGTCTGGCAGTATTCGTCGACCACGATGCCGTTGTCGCACGCCAGACCGGCATCCTCGGCGAGAGAAGTTTCCGGCAGGATACCGACGCCGACAACTACGAGATCGGCATCGATCTTTCGCCCATCCGAGAGCACGACCTGGGTGACTCGGCCGTCACCCTCGAATCCGCTGAGACCCGTCTCCAGAAGGAGCTCGACGCCGTTTGCCCGGTGAACACCCTGAAAGAACCGGGATACGGGCCGCGCGACAACGCGGTTCATGACGCGATCTGCCATCTCGATCACCGATACTTGCAGGTCATGCTGCGCCGCTACGGCGGCAACCTCGAGGCCAATGTAGCCGCCACCGATGACGACGAGTGATGCCCCTGACTGGAAACCCTCGCGAATCGCATCGACGTCGGCGATCGTGCGCAGGTAGTGGACGCCGTCGAGGTCCGCGCCCCTTAAGTCGAGCTGGCGAACCCGGCTGCCCGTCGTCAGCAGCAGTTTCGTGTAGGCGACCCTCTGACCGTTGTCGAGTTCGACCGTGTGCGCGTCGGGAACGATACGCTCGACGCGCGTGCCGAGACGCAGTTCCACGTTTTTTTCGTCATAGAATTTGAGCGGCTTGAAGTGGAGGCGCTCCGCTTCCAGTTCGCCGGCGAGGTACTTCTTCGAAAGCGGCGGACGCTGGTATGGCGCGTAGCGCTCCTCGCCCACGAGCACGATTTCCCCTTCGTAGCCGCCCTGGCGGAGAGANNGAGAAGCGGTCGCCTGGCCGGCGGCGTGTCCTGCGCCTGCGATGATTACCCTGTCCGTCATGGCGTTTGAGTCACCGGTTCGTTGTTACAGCTTGCGGCATCGGGACCGAGGCGGGATTATACGTTCCGCCCACGCCGCCGGAGCAAACAATGACTCAGAAGACCCATGCCATCGTCGTCGAGAAATTCGGCGGTCCAAAAGTGCTCGAATGGCAGCAAATCGATCTGCCCGATCCTGCACCCGGTGAGGCGCTGGTGCGCCATACCGCGATCGGGCTGAATTTCATCGATACCTATCACCGGTCCGGGCTGTACCCGCTGGATCTCCCGATCGTGCCGGGCAGCGAGGCGGCAGGCGTCGTCGAGGCTGTCGGCGAGGGTGTCACGGACGTGATGCCGGGCGACCGCGTGGTCTATACCGGCATGCCGATCGGGAGCTATTCGGAGCGTCGCTGCTTCGCCGCTGACAGGCTCGTCGAATTGCCGGATTCGCTGGATGACAACATCGCCGCCGCGATCATGCTGAAAGGCCTGACAGCGTGGTATCTGCTTTTCAGGAGCTATGCCGCGCAACCTGGCGATACCGTGCTCGCGTATGCCGCCGCCGGGGGCGTTGGTTCTATCCTGTGTCAGTGGGCCAACGCACTCGGGGTCATCGTGATCGGCGTGGTGGGGAACGAAGAAAAAGCTGTCCTTGCGCGAGAAAATGGTTGCTCGCAAGTCGTGCTCCAGGACGACCCGGAGTTCGTCGCCCGTGTCCGAGAACTTGCCGGCGGCGGCGTAGCCGCGGTCTACGATTCAGTTGGCAAGGATACTTTTTTCCAGTCACTCGATTGTCTGGCACCGCATGGCTGCATGGTGTCGTACGGCAATGCGACTGGTGCCGTCGAGCCATTCGCGCCGCTGGAACTGACGAACCGCGGCTCGTTGTACGTTACGCGGCCCAAGCTCTTCGATTTCATCGAGACTCGCGAGGAACTCGTCGGTGCCTGCGAGAAGCTCTTTCCCATGGTCACGGGCGGGAAGATCTGTATCTCGATCAACCAGACCTATCCACTGGCCGATGCAGCGACAGCCCACGCGGATCTCGAGGCGCGCCGCACGACTGGTTGCACGGTACTCGTGCCCTGACGAAAGCACGCGTTGGTTAGGGCGCAAGGTCGACCAGGGGTTCCACCGGAACCAGGGGCCAANNCATCACGACGACGAAGATCACGAGGGTCAGCGGGACGCCGACCTTGATGTAGTCGACGAATCGGTAACCGCCGGGCCCCATCACGAGAATGTTGGCCGGATGCGATATCGGGCTCGTGAAACTCGCCGAAGCAGCCATCGCAACAGCCATCATCGCGGTTGACGGATCGACGCCGAGTTCCATGCAAGCCGACATAACGATGGGCGACATGAGTACGACGAGCGCGGCTGTCGGAATGATCATTGTCGCGATAGCCGTGATCGCGTAGANNTCCATGGTCAGGCATCCGCCCAGCACCATGAGGCTCGCGCCTATGACCGCCGCGATCGCGATCGGCAGGAATCCGGCGATGACGCTGCCTATGACGGCGAACATAATGAGACCCGCTATCGGTGCTCGCTTGGTGTCCGGTGCGGTCTGGCCGACCGGCGTCAGCACCAGCAGATCGGGGGCCTCGTCCAGCAGTGCGAGTTTCTGGCGAGGGCCGACTAGCAACAGCGCATCGCCGAACTCGAGCACGAGGCGATCGAGATCCGAGACGATCGGGCTGCCGGAGCGCAGCACTGCAACGAGCTCAAGACCATGTTTCTCGCGAAAATTGATGTCGGAGACCGCCTGGCCTGCGAGGCTCGATTGCGGCGACAGCGTTGCCTCGAGCATCGCCAGTCGGTCGGACTGGAAGATGCTGAGGTTCTGGAAGACACGCTCTTCGATCTCGAGCTCCTGCAAACCCCTCAGGACGTCGAGATCTTCCGGCCTGCCCTGGATCAGCAGGATGTCGCCGCCGAGGATGACCTCGTCCGGTTCGGGCAGGATGCGCAGCAGACCCTCGCGAAATGAGCCGAGCAACCGGAAGTCGAAGGCATCGCCCAGCCGACTCTGGCCGAGCGTCGTGCCGCCGAGCTTCGAGTCCTTCGGCACGCGGACCACGAACAAGCGTTCCTGAAGGCGGTATACCTTCGTGAGGTCTTCGTCGTCGACCGGGTGCGCCTCGAGAAAATCGCGTGAACGCTCGAGTTCTTCGAGTGCTTCCTCGGTGCATTGCAACAGGAGCTGATCGCCCGCGCGCAGAGGCACGTATGCGAGGTTCACCCGCCTGACGAGCTTGCCGCGTCGAATCGCCAGCAAGTTGGCGCCGTACTGGCGACGAAACTCGGCATGATGGACCAGCGACTTGACCAGCGTCGATCCCTCTGCAACGGTCGTCTCAATGAGTTTCACCTGGTCCGATACGAGTGCCTGCAGCACCGGCGCCTCGCGCTCGATGACGAGTTCGCTCCAGCGCCTGAGTTCCTCGAACCGATCGATTCGGCCCTGAACGATGAGCCGGTCGCCGGCCGCGAGCTCGGTATTGCGCGACGGCAGCGTCTCGATGCGGCCCCTGCGCTCCAGGCCTATACATATGAGTCCCGTCGTACTGCCAATGCGGCTCGTCGCGAGGGTCTTGCCCACCAGCACCGAGGCGCGCGGCACGGTCATCGTGAACGTGCTTTCCTGCAGGCCGTAGAGTTGCCGCAGATTGCGTTGACTGCGTTGCTGCGTGTCCACCGTCGGTGCCTGCGCAGGCAGCATGAACCTGCCGATGAGCGCGATGAACAGGATGCCGGCGGTCATCACGCCCAGTCCTACCGGGGTGTAATCGAAAAGNNTTCTGGCGCATGGCAGCGCTGACGAGCAGGTTGGGCGGGGTGCCGATCAGCGTCGTCAGGCCGCCGAGCAACGTGCCGTAGGCTAGCGGCATGAGCAGTTTCGACGGCGATATACCCGTGCGCCTCGCGATGTCGATTGCGACCGGCAGCATCAGGGCGGCTACGCCTATGTTGTTCATGAAGGCCGACAGCACGCCGGCCGTGATCATGATGACGATGATGAGACGGATCTCTCCCTGGCCCGATATGCCGAGGACCTGCTGACCGAGAATGCGCGCGATGCCGGTGCGCGTGAGTCCCTCGCTCAGGATGAACATGGCCCACACGGTGATCACGGCAGCGTTGCTGAAGCCCGACAGCGCATCGGGTGCATCGACCAGGCCTGATATCGCCAGCGCGCCCAGCACTAGCAGCGCGACGAGATCCATGCGCAGCGCCTCGCTGATGAAGAGCACCAGCGAGATCAGGAGGATGGCCAGGACCAGGGCGATCTCGAGGGTCACGCCTACTCCGGAAACGGATCGAGGTACCTGGCGACGGCCGGGTCTACGTTGCCCTTTGTCGGGCGGGTTCCGGCGAGCTCCCCGAGAATGCGCGCTACGTAGCGCTCCAGCTCGGCCTGGCGGCCTTGCGTGTCCACCTCGCCCTGGTCCTCGAGGGCGTCTGGTGTCAGCGCGCCCGACTGCCGCAGCGCTGCCTCGAGCAGCGCATTGCGATCCTTGACGATATAGAGTTCAGCCGCCAGGGCGATGATCGCGCCGACCAGCCGGTCGGTCGAAATGTCCGCCAGAAATTCCGGCTCTGCGCCGGTGACCGGTCCCTTCAGTACCGGTCCGTCACTACTCGTCGCGTCGGTCATTTCTCGAATACGTAGAGATTCCAGCAGGCGAGCCCGGCGCGCTTGCCCGATCGATCGCGCCGGCCGCTGAGGATGCTGCTCGGTGTGATAGTGACGTTCGAAAACCCGGCCTCGCGCGCGATGTCCTCGATCGGAGCCGCGAACCAGGACGATGCGTAAGTCTCGTTGTTGAGCCACGAGTGCGAGACCTGCATTGCGCGATGCACCGCATCGTCGGGATCAACGTGGAATTCGAGCGACACGAAGAGGCCGCCCGGCTCGATGACCCTGCAGGCTTCTTTGAAAATTTCCGGATATCGTTTCGGCGGAATCTCGTGGAACATGAATTGCGCGAATACGAGATCGAACATGTCATCCGGGTAATCGAGGTGCTCGACGTCCTGTTGCGAGAGCCAGACGGGGACGCCCGCCTCCAGGGCGCGGTGGTGAGCCAGCATGAGACAAGGCGCCGACAGGTCCACGCCGTGGCACTCGGCCTCGGTGAACCGCTTCCTGAATTCGACGATGCCNNCGGTGCCCCAGTCGAGCACCTTCCGGGCCTTGTCGACGTCCGGTATCGAGTCGAACAGGATGTGGTAGATGCTGTTGGGGTCCGCGTGCTGCGGCACCGTCGTTCGCCGGCCGAGTTCGTAGACGACGCCGTCGAGCGTGTCGGTCGCGACACCGCCGGGATGCTGATGAAAGTCCACCATCTCGTAGTAGTCGGGCAGCTCGAGATTCGGGTCGAGCCTCAGGTACTCGCCGTCGTGCGTCGCCGATTCGGCGAGCTCCGCTTCGATCGCCCCGCGCTGCGCATCGGTGAAGGCGCACAGTCCCAGCTCGGGCCAGTGGTACTTGAACTGCTGGAGTCTGCGGAAGAGGTAACCGTAGAGCTGGAACGACGGCAACGGTCCCAGCTTCTCCAGCGCCTCGGATGTCTTCATGGCGCCGCGGTCCGCGTCCGGGTTGGCCGACTCGAACTCGTCATCGAGNNTCATGGTATGCGCGGAATGCCTGGTCCTCTCTGACGAGAGGCTCGGAAGCGGTATTTGGCTGCGCGATCGCCATGATTCGACCGGAGTAAGTAACGGACAATGACTCTATTACAAGGGGCCCGGCAAATGAAGGGCAATTCGGACCTGCAACTTACTCATTCTCACCGTAGATGCTGGTATCGGGGTGGAATGCATACCATGCGAACCAATAGGCGATCACGGTCGGGATCTCGGACCCGTCCGGTCCGACGACACGGCCGGTTTCGTCTCTCCGGTCATACTCGACAACGACGTCGTGTTCGCCGAGCGTGTCCTCGATCCGGGTGCTCCGACGCGGCAGCTTGTCGAAGGGGTAAGCACGGTGTGCGCCGTTTATGCTTAGCCCGATGACGCGTTGCTTCCTCCCCAGCGTGTCATTCTCTGCGTCGACCGGAAATATGAGGCGTCTCTGCCGCGCGTAGTCGCGATACGGGTCTCGCGAGNNTCGCCCGCCACTTCTTCCAGGTTGTGTGCGCCACGGGCAGCAGTTTGAGTTTCGTTCCTTTTGAGAGGCCCGACACGGCCTGCATCATGATCTGCGACCACAACGACTCGGTCTGGATGTCGTAGAGCAATACGTCGCTGTTGTAGAGGAGTCCGGACACACCGTAGGCACGATAGAGTCCGTCCCGCGCCCTGGCATCGAACACCATGCCGGTACCGCACAACGGGCAATACGTCACGACGGCCCGCTGTCCTCCGATCCCGACGTTGGCGACTTCGTGATAGTTCATGATCCGGATCGGGTAGGCCTGTGCGTCGCCGTTGATCTCGACGCCCAGGACGCGGTCGTTGTCCCGNNGTGCCGGGATCCCGTCCCTACCCGGACCGCCGTCGAATATCTCGTCGACCGGTATGAGTGCATCGTCCAGCTCGAAGCCGTTCATCTCAACCGCTGTTACAACTGGCGTCGCGAGTGTCGCGAGCAGGGCCGCCAGCATCAATCGAAAGTTCATCCAGATTCCCCTCGTATCGCTTGCGTGCAGCGATNNCGCGATAAACCGGGACGCGATTGGTGCAGTCGACGAGACACGTGGCCTGGGCACGCAGATAAAGCCGGGTTGATGAGATGAAACAGTATTCGGACTGGATTCAGGCGGCCGGAGCGATCGGCATACTGATCGGCATCGCGCTGGTCATCCTTGAGCTCCGGCAGAACGAGGAACTGACCCGGATGCAGATCGCGACCGATATACGCGCCAACCGTGACGCGGACCGCAACGTGACGCGCGGCGAGACGTATTCGACGACGCTCGCAAGACTCCAGCTCGCGCCAGAATCGCTGACAGACGCCGAAGTCGTCGAGTTCAGCGCGCATGCAGGGTCTCTCGTCAATGAGCTCTTCCTCCGGCGCCAGCTCAACGAAGTAGGCGTCTTCATCGGCGGCTGGCGGGGATTCCTGACTCGTGAGACGTGTGAGTTACTGGACAATCCCTTGGGTGAACGCTGGCTAGCCCAGTTCGAGAGCGTCGGCGACGAGGAGATTGCCGAAGAGCTCCGTCAGCGGACTGAAGCGTGTGGTCCCACGTTTCTGCAACTGGTGCGCGACACGTCGGACGGAGAGGCGATGGCGGATGCGGTCAGGGCACGCGAAATCGCGTTCGCGCAGAGCATGGCCGATCGCGACCTCCAGGCCTTCGCCGAGTTCATCGCGCCGGAGGCCATATTCTTCAATGGCAACGATGCGCTGCGGGGCCGTGATGCCGTTGTCGAGGCTTGGGCGCCGTTCTTCGAGGCGACCGAAGCGCCGTTCTCGTGGCGGCCAGACGTCGTCGAGGTGCTCGATTCCGGGAGACTGGCAATCAGCTCCGGCCCGGTTAACCGTGCGGATGGAGAAGCCGTGGGTCGTTTCAACTCCGTCTGGCGACGCGGTGCCGACGGCGAGTGGTACGTGATCTTCGACAAGGGTTCATGAGGGGCCGACGTCATGCACGCCGGTAGTTGTCTTTGCGGTGCTGTCCGCTTCGAGGTCGAAGGCGAGTTCGAACACGCGCCGGAAGCGTGTCACTGCTCCCAGTGCCGCAAGCAGACCGGGCATTTTCTCGCCGCGATCAACGTTCGCCGTGCGCGACTCACCGTCGACGGCGAAGAGAAGGTCGGATGGTATCGATCTTCTGACAAGGTCGAGCGCGGTTTCTGCACTGTGTGCGGATCGACGCTCTTCTGGCGACCGGACATCGACGGCTACGACTGGACGGCCGTCGCGCTGGGGCTGTTCGACACGCCGACCGGTCTGCGTATTTCAAAGCACACGTTCGTCGGCGACAAGGGCGATTACTATGAGATCGACGACGGCGTGCCACAGAGCGCCGCCTTTTGACACCATCATGTCCCTGCACGTCGAGCGGCGTTATGCTGCGTGCAGTATGGCTCACGGCAAATGGTCAATCGAGGACGCGCCGTCGAAAGCGGACCTCGCTGTCGTCGTCGATGGCGTCATCGAGTTCGGGCGCGCTGAAGCGGCCGACGGCAATGCGCAAGCGCTCGCATGCTTTTGCCGGGAGCATGGTGAAATCATCGCAGGCGCTACCGGCCGTACCGAGTACGAACGCCTGTTCGTCGATTACGTTTGGGTGGCCGGATCGCGCCGGGGTGGCGGCATAGGAACGGAGGCGTTGCGACGATTGGAGCGCGCGGCGCACGAGCGTGGGGCGCGTGACGCCTTGCTCGAGACGCTCAGCGATCGCACCGCGCGGCTCTACTCGCGGCTCGGATACGAGACAGTTGCGACCATCGAGCGATTCGTCGGCCCGTTCAACAAGTACATCATGCGCAAGACATTGATGGGAGCGTGATGGCTCATCACCGCGTCAGGCGATGGTTTTTCCGGCCGCACATGGCGGTCGCCGGTTCCGTGCGATAAGAATGAGGAGGGTTGGATCGTGTTCGNNAGCGCGGCCGTCAGTTCCGTTCGAAAAGAATGAGGAGGGTTGGATCGTGTTCGTCGTATTTCTGAAGTTCTCCGCCAACAAGGCAGCGGCCCCGGATCACATGGAAGATCACAAGGCGTGGATCAAGCACGGATTCGACGAAGGCGTCTTCCTCGTCGTCGGATCGCTGCAACCCAATCGCGGCGGTGCGATCCTCGCGCATAACACGACGCTGGAAGATCTCGAGGCGCGTGTCGCCGACGACCCGTTCGTCGTGGCGGACGTCGCGACGCCGGAGATCGCCGAAATCTCGCCGGTGCGGGCCGACGAGCGATTGTCGTTCCTCGTGGACTGATCGCCTTTGAACACTTCCGATCTCGAAGATTTCGCGACCCGGTATGCCGCCGCCTGGAGCGGGCAGGACCCGGAGGCTTTTGCGCATTTCTACCAGGAAGACGGCCTGTTCAAGGTCAACGACGGCGAGCCGGCGATGGGCCGTAATGCCGTCGCCGACGCGGCGCGCGCCTTCATGGAGGCCTTTCCTGACATGATCGTGCGCCTCGATCGTCTCGAAAGGCGCGCCGACCGGATCGAGTTTCACTGGATATGGACCGGCACGTTTACCGGTCCAGGCGGCAACGGCGCATACGTCGACATGACCGGCTACGAGGACTGGCTGATCGGCGCAGACGGACTCATCGCCGAATCGCTCGGCCATTACGACGAGGCCGAGTACGAGCGGCAACTTTCGGCCGGCGCACCATGAATCTTTTGCGAAAAGTAGAGCAGAGCTCGTGAACGCGTCGAGCGATGATGATGGCGTGCACTGGAGCTTCTGGCTGATCGGCGTTATCGGGCTGTTGTGGAACGCAGCCGGGTCCGCCAACTTCTTCGCCCAGACAAACCCGGACGTACTCTCGCAGATGTCGCCACAGAGTCGCGCCATCGTCGAATTACAGGCGGGCTGGGCCAGGGCCGCATTCGGGATCGCAGTGTTCGGCGGTACGATCGGCTGCCTGCTGCTGTTACTGAGGAAACCTCTCGCCTATTACTTCTTCGTCGCTTCGCTGGCGGCGATGTTCGTGCAGATGATATGGACGATGGGCAACGCGCGGGATGCGGGCCTCGGCGGATTCGAGTTCGTCATGTACGTCATCATGCCGCTCGCAATCGCTGTCTTCCTGATCTGGTACGAGAAGCGCTGCGAGCGTCTGGGGTGGGTGCATTAGCAGAGCAACCGCGCGCCGGTCGCGCCGTGAGATTTGGCTGTCCGACAGAGCTGCCGCGACGCAGCATGAATAATCCAACGAGTGGGAGGAACCAGAATGCCACGTTACGTTATCGAACGAGACATACCCGAGATCGGGTCGGCTGAGCGGGATGCGCTCCGCGGCGCGGCCGCAACATCGAACGAAATCCTTGCCGCCATGAAAGGCGAGGGAAAGCATATCCAGTGGGAGCATTCCTACGTCGCCGGCGACAAGACCTTCTGCATCTACATCGCCGCGAACGAGGAACTGATCCACGAGCACGCGGAGCGGAGCGGTTTCCCGGCCACGAAGGTGACCGAAATCGGCAAGATGATCGATCCTGTTACGGCCGAAGCCTGACCGCTAGGTTACCTTCATCCGGCTGATCGCCCACCGGAAGAGCGGCGGGCACAGTCGCCATGCCCAGACGGCCGCGCCTTCCCAGCCGGCGATCGTAGCTTCGGCGCGGTCGCGCTCGATCGCGATGCGCATTTTCCGGGCGCAGACTTCAGCCGTCATGCCGTTGGCATTGGCGTGATCGCCGTGGCCCTGCGGGCTGCCGTCACCCGTCAGTGCGCGCAACGGGAGTCCGGTGTCGACGAAGCCGGGCACGAGCATCGTGATGGAGATCGGCGTACTCGCGAGTTCGCCGCGCAGCGCCTCGAAGAAGCCATGCAGCGCGTGCTTGGCCCCCGAGTACCCGGATCGCATCGGCGTGCCGACTTTGCCGGCCACGCTGGTGACGACGGCGATCTGACCGCGCCCGCGTTCTATCATGCGTGGCAGCAGTGCCTTCGTGATGGCCACGGTACCCAGATAGTCGACGGTCATCAGCGCGCGATCGACGTCCAGGAGGGTGTCGAGACCCAGTGACCGTTGGGACAGCCCGGCATTGTTGACGAGGATATCGATTCCACCGGTCTCGTCGTCGATTCGGGCAACGATTTCGGCCGCTGCGTCCGGATCGGCGAGGTCCATCCGGGCGATCATGTGACTCGCCGGCGAAGCGCACGTCTGCCTGACCTTTTCGAGGTTCTCCTCGTTCCTCGCCGCCAGTATAAGCCGGGTGCCGTGAGCACTGAGCTCCCTGGCGAGCGCGGCACCGATGCCGGACGAAGCGCCGGTCAGGAGAATGGTCTTGCCTTCGAGTTGCATGCGGGCTCCACGGTCTTTCGCGATTGAATCAGCGGCCGAGGGTACACGGAGCATACTCCGCAGTGCATGCTATCGTTGCCGCCGGGTCCATCGGGAGCGCAATTGAGCAGCGTCTTCACAACGATACTCGTCTATCACGCGCTGTTGATCGGTGTGGGTGTCTGGGCTGCTCGCCGGACGCGCAGCACGGAAGACTTCTTCCTCGCCGGGCGCGGTCTGGGTGCGTGGGCGGCGTCGCTTAGTGCATCGGCGAGTTCGTCCTCCGCGTGGACGCTGCTCGGCGTCAGCGGCGCAGCCTATGCCTGGGGTCTAAAGGCCGTTTGGATCTTCCCGGCGGTCGTCGGCGGCTTCGTCATCAACTGGTTCTGGGTCGGACCGCGTCTGATGCGGCTGGCCGAAGAGACCGGCGCGATCACGCTGCCGGAACTCCTGTTCGGTCGCGACAGCGACTCTGTCCGGTTGCTCCGGGCGGCGGCGATCATTATCGGTATCTCGTTCATCTTTTACATCGCGGCCCAGTTCCAGGCTGCGGGCCAGGCGTTCACGGCCGCGTTCGACTGGCGCGCGGACGTGAGCATCGCTGTCGGTGCCGGGATCATCCTCGTTTACACGCTGCTCGGCGGCTTCTGGGCGGCGAGTGTCACCGATGCAATCCAGGGCGCCGTCATGTTCCTCGTGGCGCTGGCGTTGCCTTTCGGTACGCTCGCGTTCGTCGGCGGTTTCGAACAACTGATGATCGGGCTGGAAGCTACCGGAGGCGCCGACGCAGTCAGTCTGACCGGTGCGCAGGCGGGGGCGGCCGGACTGGCGTTCATCGCCGGTACGCTGGGCATCGGCCTGGGATACCCCGGTCAGCCGCACGTGCTCAATCGCTACATGGCGCTGCGCGACGACAAGGCATTGCGGCGCGGGCGCATCATCGCGATGACCTGGGTCGTCGTCGTCATCGGCGGCATGCTGGTGCTCGGTCTCGCCGCTCGCCTGATGTATTCGACCATCGCGGATCCGGAGCAGACGCTTTTCTTCGTCGGCGAACGGATGCTCGGGCCGGCTATCTCCGGGCTCGTGATCGCAGCCGTACTGTCAGCCATCATGTCGACCGCCGACAGCCAGCTCCTCGTCACCGCCTCGTCGGCAGCGCATGACTGGGACCGCCCGGATGAGGCGCAGCGCCTCGTGCGATCGCGCGTCATGCTGGTGGTCGCCACCATACTTGCGGCGGCACTCGCGCTGTTCGCGCCGGAGAGCATCTTCAATCGCGTGCTCTTCGCCTGGCATGCGCTGGCCGCGGCATTCGGGCCACTGGTGTTACTTCGCATCTCGGGTTTCCGCGTCGACGGCAACCACGCGTTGGCTGCGATGCTGTCGGGCAGCCTGCTCACGGTGATTTTCCACTGGTTCCCGAATACACCCGGCGACTTCGTCGAGAGGCTCGCACCCCTGGTCGTCGCTGCGATCGTCGCCTGGCGCGGCCGGTTACGCGAATGAAGCTCGGCAAGCCTGTCCGTGCCATCGCAGTCATCCTGGCGCTGCTCGCGGCTTTCGCGATCCTGGCCGCATTGATATTCGTAACGAACGCGGCACTCGATCTGCGCGACAGGCTGGCGGAAGCACCCGTATCGCTCGTCGCAATCTACTTTGTCGTATTGATGGCCATCGGCATCGGCGGTGGTTGGCTGGTCTGGCGCATGCTCTCGGGTCGGCCGGCCGCAGAGCGGGCCGCGCCTCGTCTCAGTCGGGAAGGGCTCGACTCGGAACTCGACGCCGCCGAAGTGCGCGGTATCGACATCCAGGAGGCCAGGCGTGAGCTGGAGCGGCTGGCGGAGCGGCGCTCCGCCGGTGAGCTGCAGATCGCGCTCTTCGGCGACGTGAGCACCGGTAAGAGCAGCCTGGTCAACGCGTTGTTGCCCGGTGCGCACGCCGAGACCCGCGTGACGGCCGGTACGACGCGAGAGGCTGTGNNAGGCTGTGGACTACGCGTGGCGCTCGCCCGGCGGATTCGACATCGCCCTGACGGACCTGCCCGGTACCGCAGATCCGGCGAATGACGCGGACAACGCGGCGCTCGAGGAGGCGCGCCGGGCACACGTGGTCGTTTACGTCTGCGATGGTGATCTCGACCGGTCGCAGGTCGAGGCTGTCACGGCGCTGAATGCGCTCGGCAAACCACTCGTCGTCGCGCTCAGCAAGGCGGATCGTTTCGACGCCGGGGAGAAAGACCTGCTGCGCGGTCGACTGAGCGAGCGGCTCGCCGAGCTCGACCCCAAGCCAGCCATCGCGATCGTTTCGGCGGAGCATACGCGTGAAGTCGCGGTTATCGCCGAAGACGGCACCGAGCGCCCGGAGAGTCACGATGTGCCGGCGGATATCGACAGTCTCAGGCGGGCGCTTGACGAGATGCTCGCCGGGGATCGCGCGACGCTCGAGGCTTTGCAGGAAGCCGCCGTCATCCAGCTGGCCGCCGAGAAGCTGAGCGATGCCGAGTCGGTCCACAGGCGCAGCGAATCCGAGCGCATCGTCAGGAGTTACACGAAGAAGGCCGTCGTCGGTGCGCTCGCGGCAGTCAGCCCCGGAACGGATATCATCATCCAGGGCTATCTCGGCAGCGGCCTCGTACGCGAGCTATGTGGCACCTACGGCATCACCGTGCGCGATGTCGACATCGAGACGTTCCTCGATCTGAGCCGCAGTCATGCGGGCAAGGCCCTGCCGATCATGCTTGCTGTGGCCGGCAACGGATTCAAGGCATTCCCCGGCATCGGTACCGTCGCGGGCGGGTTGCTACACGCGGCGGCCTACGGGATGATTTTCGACGCGCTGGGGCGCGGGCTCGCCAAGTCGCTCGCGGCGCAGAGTGGTTTCTACCCGGCGGCCGCGTTCGAGGAATTCAGGGAGCAGCTCGGTGATGATCTGGACGCGCGCGCGGGACGCGTGGCAGAGATGGTTCTCACCAGTCGGCAGGAAAGCGCCGACTGACGACTCGACGTCGGAGACCGGCGATCGCCATCTCGCGCTGGCGCGGGAGAGCCTCAACGCGCTCATGAGCGACGACCGCGTCCCTGAGAGCGTCCGCGAAGCGTTGCGTGACCATTACGAAGACGTGCGCGACATGCTCGACAAGATCGAGAACGGTGCGGTTCATATCGCTGCGTTTGGCCGCGTCAGTACCGGCAAGTCGTCGCTACTCAATGCCCTGATCGGCGAGGAGCGCTTTTCGGTGAGTCCGCTGCACGGGGAGACCCGGGCATCCGACATGGCATCGTGGGATTCGCACGACTCGGGTGGCGTATTTCTGATCGACACACCAGGGCTCGGCGAGTGGGGCGGTGAGACGCGGGAAGTCGAGGCGGAGCGGACTGCACAACGCGCAGACATCGTGTTGTTCGTCACGGATGGCGACCTCACCCGCGACGAACTCGAAGCGCTCGAATCGATCCGCGGCGACGGCCGGCCGGTCATACTCGTCGTCAACAAGATGGACAGCCTCGCGTCGGACGAGCGCACGCTTCTGGTCGATACGTTGCGTGAGCGCGTGTCCGGTCTCATTGATCCACGCGATATCGTTGCCGTATCGGCCTCCCCAGCGCCGGTGACTGTCATCCACAAAGGGGCCGACGGTCGCGACGTCGAATCGACTCGTGACGCGGAGCCGGATGTAGAGGCACTGAAAACGCGCATCTGGCAGATCCTCGAGCGCGACGGCAAGTCGCTCTGTGCGATTAACGCCAGCATCTTCGCCGGTAAGCTGAGTGACGAGGTCGCCCGGCATCTCATCGCGGCGCGCCGCGCGGTCGCCGAGCGTGTCGTGCACAGTTATTGTCTCGCCAAGGGCGTGGCCGTCGCCGTCAATCCGATACCTGTCGCCGATATCCTCGCGGCGGCATCGATCGACGCCGGTCTCGTGCTGCACCTCGCCAAGGTTTATGACCTGCCGCTGAACCGCACCGAAGCGGGCGCGCTCGTCGGCGTGATACTGACGCAGCTCGCGGCGCTCATGGGCACGGTGTGGGCCGTCCACTTCGTCAGCGCCGCACTCAAACTCGGCACCGGAGGACTCAGCGTCGTCGTGACTGCAGGTGCACAGGGAGCGATCGCTTACTATTCCACCTACGTCGTCGGTAAGGTGGCAGAAGCTTGGCTCGCCAGCGGCAAGTCGTGGGGCGAGGGCGGTCCGAAGCTCGTCGTGCGCCAGATCCTGGACGACGTCGACCGTGACTCGATACTCGGGCAGGCACGCGAGGAGATCATCGCGAGCCTGAAGGGAACGGAAATACAGGAGCCCCGCACGTGAAGCGACAGATCCCCTCGATTCCACAACTGGCCGCCTTTCTATTTCTTACTGCCTGCTCGACCGCGATTGCCGCTGAAGGCGTACGTCGCGTCGTGACCGTCACCGATGGCGGACCGGAGTCCGTCGTGCTCGCCGACGGCATCGCGACAAACGTTATCGAGGTCAATAACAGCCGCGTCATCCGGTTGTGGCAGAGCGAGACCGTGCCGGTACCTTTCCCCGTCACTACCGACGACGGCGCTTCAGCCGGCACGCCGTATTTCGACGGGTTTCGGGGTGCGAGCTTCTACATATCCGAGCTGCCTGGCGGCGATTCCGCGCCGGTCATCCCACTGCACCAGCACCCCACGATGGATTTCATCACCGTACTGGACGGGGAGATCCACCTCATCTTCACCGATCGCGAGGTGCGTCTCGTCGAGGGCGACACGCTCATTAACGCGGGCACACTCCACACTTGGGAGAATCGTGGCGATGAGACGTGCCGCATAGCAGTCGTCACACTCGCAGGCGCCTATCCCGATGACGGCGACGATGGCTGAATCTTCCCCAATCCGGCAGCGCTATCGTCGCATCTGGCAACAGGTTGCTGCCATCCCGCCGGGGCATGTGGCGACCTACGGCCAGATCGCCGAACAGGCCGGCTTGCCGCGTGGCGCGCGTCTCGTCGGCCGCGCACTGGGCAGGGCGCCCCGGTCGCTGGAGCTCCCTTGGCATCGGGTCCTGAATTCGCAGGGCCGGATCTCCTTGCGCAAGGGCGGGTCCGGCTGGAAGGAGCAGACGCGCAGGCTCACGGACGAGGGGGTCGTTGTAACGGACGGTCGTGTGGACCTTAAGGAACATCGATGGCGCCCGTCCCTCGACGAGCTGATGTGGGGTCCCGCGGGAATGGACCTCGATACGTTCGGCGAGGAGTGAGCGTATGACCGCAGACGAGGCGGACCTGCAGCGGGACGAACTTATCGTGTGCTTTTCGCACGGGAAGGAGAGTGGTCCCCGGGGCAGCAAGATCCGGGCAATGGCCGCCGTCGCTGAAGACGAGGGCTGGCGAGTCGAGTCCATCGACTATCGGGGCATGGAAGATCCGACCAAGCGCGTCACCAGGCTCACAGGCTGGATTCGCGCGCAGCATTCAAGCCCCGTGCTCGTCGGAAGCAGTATGGGTGGACATGTTGCCGCTGCAGCTGCCTGTGAAACTGGTGCGCGCGGCATGTTCCTGCTCGCGCCTGCGTTCTACGTGCCCGGCTACGAGGAGTGGACACCAGGTTGCCCTGATTGCTCCGTGACGATCTGGCATGGATGGCAGGATGATGTCGTCCCTTGCGAGGGCAGTATCCGGTACGCGCGTGAACATGGTGCGCGACTGACGCTTACCGAAGACAACCACCGGCTCGAGCAGAGCATCGGCGTCATCTGCGCCGACTTCCGGGATTTCCTCCGCGCGATCGGCCCCTAACCGGACCGATGCGCGAGAACGTTTCTAAGGCCCTCGAACGCCGGCAGGGGGCGCGTAATGATGGCCGTGGGTATCCGCTTGAGATATCCACTGTATCGGCCGTAGTCTTCGAAACGCTTCCTGAAACCCGACATCGCGAATCGATCCGCATAGCGCGGCACAATGCCGCCTCCGATGAAGACACCGCCGGTAGCGCCGAGCGTCAGTGCGACGTTGCCTGCAACGGTGCCCATGAACAGGAACATCTGTTCCAGTGTCGCTAGCGCTTCTTCGTTGCCGACGTCGATGCGCTGCCCGATCTTTTCCGGCGACAAGCCTGCTTCGCCGTACATCAGTTCGTACAGCATGCTTAAGCCTCGTCCCGACACCAGGTCTTCGGCCGAGCAGTGACCGTGGCGCTGGCGCACGCCATCGATCAATAGCGCTTCCTGTGAATTGTGCGCAGCCAGTGTGACATTGCCGCCTTCGCCACCGATCGCATGCCAAACGCCACTATCGTCCGGTAACAGGCCGGCGACGCCGAGCCCTGTTCCCGGGCCCAGCACAGCCAGTGCGCCACCCTGCTCGGGATTGCCGCCGCCGACTTCGCGGACGTCGTCGCGGCCGAGCGAAGGCAGTGCATGGGCCAGCGCCTCGAAGTCGTTGAGCATGACGATGTCGTCGAGGCCGAGCGCGTCCGATAGTCCGGTGCCACTGAACGACCAGTCGATGTTGGACATCGTGATCGTATCCCCCAGGATCGGGGCAGCGACAGCGAGTGCAAAGCCGTCCAGCGATTCGCCGGTCGAGTCGCGGTAGGCCACGAGCAGCGATTCGAGGGAGTCGAAGCTGCGATTGATGTACTCCTCGACGGCGCCTATGGTTTCGCCGTCGGTCAGCGCGCAGCGACAATTCGTACCGCCGAGGTCGGCGAGCATCCAGTTCATGCGGCTGAGTTTTCCCGGTGTGCCGCGATCTCGATGAGCGCATNNTGCGCCAGGCCGTGATGTCATTCTCCCGCATCACGGCCATCATGTCGGCGGTCCTGTCCCGGCGTTCCTCGAGCGCCATCGAGAGGGCCTGATGAATGCCGTCGGCAACGCCGTCTATATCGTAGGGATTGACCAGTACGGCACTCGTGAGCTCGCGGGCGGCGCCGGCCAATTCGGACAGAACGAGCATCCCGGGATTTTCCGGATCCTGCGAGGCGACGTATTCCTTGGCCACCAGGTTCATGCCATCACGGACCGGCGTCACGAGGCCGACCGCAGCCTGACGGAAGAGGCCCATGAGCGTCTCGCGATCGAAACCCCTGTTGAGGTAACGGATGGGCACCCAGTCCATCTCCGCGAANNGACGTTTTCTGATTCCTGGGCCTCGATCGAGAGCGCCTGACAGCCATCGACGTCGATACCGATCGGAAAGATGTCTGCGCGGATCATCCGCCCGGGCGCCCTGACGCGTCGATCGGCCCGGATGATCCCGCCGATCTCCTTCTGCGAGACGGCTTCCTGGAATGAACGCAGATCGTGCTGCGTGTGAAATCCGATCACGTCATACGCACAGAGCGCCCGCAGCAATTGCTGATAAACCGGCAGTACCCGCAGGACGTCGATGTCCGGGAAAGGCACGTGCAGGAAGAAGCCGATCGGTTGCGTCACGCCCGCGCGCCGCAGTTCCGATGCCAGCGGTATCAGGTGGTAGTCATGCACCCAGATGACGTCGTCGGGCTCGAGCAGCGGAGCGAGCTTGCGAGCGAAGAGTGCGTTGACCCGGAGGTACTCCTCGAATTCGCGGCGATCGTACCTGTAGAAGCCCAGCAGATAGTGGCAGATCGGCCAGAGCGATGTATTGCTGAAGCCGTTGTAATAGAGGTCGTAGCTCTTGTCGTTCAGGTCGATAGTCGCGTAATTGATCGCGCCCTGTTTCTCGACCTTCGCGTCCCTTGGCTCGCCGGCAGTGGTATTGCCGTTCCAGCCAAACCACAGGCCGCCGTGATCCTCGAGCGCCGCCAGAACGCCGACGGCGAGACCGCCGGCAGCACCCTTGCCCGGCCCCGTACGGGCGACGCGATTCGAAACTGCGACTAGGCGTGTCACAAGGTCTCTTCCCAGGACCGGCTCAGGCGACGTGCTGCGTTAATAATACCTACCATGCTGTAGGTTTGCGGGAAATTGCCCCACAGCTCGTGTGTCTTGGGGTCGACGTCCTCGGAAAGAAGGCCCAGTGAGTTGCGGCATTCGAGCATGTTTTCGAACAGGGCGCGTGCCTCGTCCGACCGACCAATCGCTGCGAGTGCATCGATGAACCAGAACGTGCAGATGTTGAATGCATTCTCGGGCTCGCCGAAATCGTCGGCCGCATCGTACCGAAAAAGGTGGTCCCCACGCCTGAGTTCTTTCTCGATCGCCTCGACCGTACCCACGAATCGGGGATCGTCCGGTGGCAGAAATCCGATGGTGTGCATAGTCAGAAGGCTTGCATCGAGTTCGGGGCGGCCGAAGCTCTCGGTAAATGCATTCTGCTCTTCGTCGTAGGCGTTGGTACAGATTTCGGCGTGGATCGTGTCCGCCCGCTCCGACCAGTAGGCTTCGCGCTCGGTCGCGCCGATTCGTCTGGCGATGCGGGCCAGCCGGTCGCATGCGGCCCAGCACATGATGCTCGAGAACGTGTGCACGCGCTGACGCCCGCGATACTCCCAGATGCCGGCGTCCGGCTTGTCGTAGAGATTCGCCGCCTGCTCGCCGAGTTTCTCCAGACGTTCGAATATGCCGGCTTCGCCCGGTTCCGCGAGGCGCCTGTCGAAGAAATACTGTGTGGCAGACAACACAACGGCGCCGTAGACGTCGTTCTGGATCTGCTCGTATGCCTGGTTACCCACCCGTACGGGTCCCATGCCGCGGTAGCCGGGCAACGTGTCGACTATATTTTCGGTCAGGTCCGCCTTGCCGGTTACATCGTAGACCGGTTGTAGATGATCGCCGGCTTCGAATGACACGTTCACGATGTATCTGAGGTAGGCCTCCATCGTCTTCGTCGCACCGAGACTGTTGAGCGCCTGGACGACGAAATAGCTGTCCCGGAGCCAGCAGAACCGGTAGTCCCAGTTGCGGCCGCTGTCGGCGGCCTCGGGCACGGACGTCGTCATCGCGGCGACGACGGCGCCACTGTCCTCGAAAGTGCACATCTTCAGCGTAATCGCCGCCCGGATTACGGCACGCTGCCACTCATAGGGGATCGCGAGACCGCGCACCCAGCCTTCCCAGTAGCTGCGCGTATGACCGAAGTGTTCGCGCGCCACGTCCTCGACGGCTTCCTTGAGCGACTCGTCAGGGCCGAGCACGAAGTGGAGCGGTTCCGTCAGTACGAAGGGCTGTTCTTCGAGCAGGGNNAGCAGGGCAGTGATCGATGCGTTGGTCGTCAGGCGCAATGTGATGTCCGGCATGATGTAGCGGATGTGATTGCTGCCATGCGTGTGCTCCGCGCCTCGGCCACCGTACTCGCAGGCAGGCCTCAACTTGACCTTGAGCCGGGGCACGCCGTGTGCCGGCACGATGGTGCGAACGAGCATGACCGGCCGATACGAACGCCCGAACATGGAATAGCGCGGACAGTAGTCGGTGATCCTGACGGCGTTGCCATCCTTGTCGTATAACGTGGTCTGGAGGATCGGCGTGTTGCGGATGTAGTTGCGTTCGGAGCGTTCGTAGTTCTCGAGCTCGACTTCATAGATGCCGTGCTCCGGGCTGTCGTCGCCGGCGAGCAACGAACAGAATGCCGGGTCGCTGTCGAACCTGGGCATGCCGCACCATACGATGCGCGCTCTGTCGTCCAGCAGTGCGGCGATCTGACAGTTGCCGATAATGGCGAGATCCAGTGTGCTCATAGACTGACCCTTGTTTCAGTTCAGAGGAGTGAGGCGAGCCAGGCGTGGACCTGCGCCACTCCGCTCAGTGCGAATTCGGCGGACGACGACGACATGTCTCCGACCTTGATCGATGTGCCGCCCATCGCATTGACGGCGGCAAAAGCGTCTTCGTCGGTAACGTCGTCGCCGATGAATACGGGCGTGCGGTGCGCGAACGCAGGCGCGCCTGACATCCGACGGATGGCTTGCCCCTTGTGACAATCGGTTCGACGGAGCTCGAATACCATCTTGCCGGCCATTAGCTCGAACTCCGGACCCAGCGTCTCCACTGCCTGTTGCAGCCGTCCTCGGACTGTCGGCTCTGCAGCCGGATCGCCGCGAAAGTGCACGGCGACGCTCGCCGGCTTGTATTCGACAATCAGCGCAGGTGATGCGTCCTGTAGTTCGCGTATGACGTCCAGCAGCCATTCGTCCGGCGTCCAGGTCGCCCGGGAAACGGAACCGCCCGGTTCGAACCTGATCTCCGCTCCGTGCGAACCGGCGGCTGCGATATCGAGCGGCGCGATGATCCTGTCGACATCCGCGAGCTCGCGGCCAGAGACGAGTGCCACCGCGTTGTCCGACAGCTCGGCCAGCGCCTTGAGCGTTCGACGGACTGCATTTGACATAACCACCATATCCGGGCGAGCGACGATCTCGACAAGCGTACCGTCGAGATCGAGGAACAGCGAGCATTTGCGAATGTCTACATGAGGTGGCCGGGCTGACATGCGGTGAACATAACGGCTCGCACACGCATTGCAAGGACGGGGTTCACAGCGCGCTTGTTGCAGGCAAAAGAAAACCCGCCCCGAAGGGCGGGTGGATGGGCGCGGGAAGGAGTGGATGAGAGAAAAAGGTCAGGCGTTTGTAGTTGGTTCCCTCGGCTGATTGCGCTTCTGCTTCTGGTCTTGTTTTTCTTCTCACCAGCCTGGGATTTGTTCAACGCCTCTCCGATCTGCTTGGTGGAGTGATTGTCTGTACTTGCCCGATATAGATGCACGGCGCGTGCCAGATCTCCGAANNCGATATAGATGCATTTGGTGTGCCACATCGGCCGAAAGCCTGCTGTCACCGGACATAATCCTCACAGCCCCCCTGTTTGCGTGACGTCGTTCACACTCGACGCGTCATCGACTCGATAACTGAACTGTGTGCTCCGGCAACCATCGGCGGACGAGATCGCCCGATTGTCAATTTGCCCGACAGCGCAAAGGCGCCTCTCGCGCGACGCAGATCACACCCTTCACGTGCGCCGTCACAGAATCAATGACTTACGCCTAGCGCAGATCTGTAAGTTTTTCCGACATTAGGGAATTCGGGCTGGCCGGTGGAAAATAGCGTCGTGCAATGGTTCGTCAGAAAACTGATCTTCCTTTGGGTGCGTGTGCGCCTTTTGCCTGCGGACGGACTCGCATTCGGCGACGGTCGCCCGGTCTGCTATGCGCTCGAGACAGCTGGCGCGTCAGATCTCGCGGTACTCGAGGAGATCTGTGCCCGGCACGCTCTGCCATCACCACGGGAGCCGATCAATATCGACCCGCCGCTGTCACGCCGAGCAGTTTTCGGCATGCGACGGCGCCGCTGGCGGGGACTGGGCCGCGCAACGCCTGGTGTGGCTCCAGTGCTGTCGAGCCTGGTAGTCCGCGAAATGGGGGGACCGCCGACCGGCGCGGTTATCGTGCCCGTGACGATATTCTGGGGTCGATCGCCGCAGCGAGAGCGCGGCTTACTCAAGATTCTCGCGGCCGAGAGCTGGTCGCGGTCGAGTTCGCTGAGGAACCTGATGAGCGTACTCGTGCACGGGCGCGATGTGATGCTCCGATTCAGCGAGCCCCTGCAATTGGCTGAAGCGGTACGCGATGCGCCGTCCGAGCAGGTCGCTGTCCGCAAAGTAAGCCGGGTGCTGCGGATCCATTATCGAAACGTTCGTGTCGCGACGGTCGGACCGGACCTGTCTCACCGTCGAACGCTGGTCAATCAGATCGCCAGGAAGCCGAAGGTCCGATCCGTTATCGCCGATGAGGTCGACCGCACCAACGAGGACATCGCGCGTGTTCAGGCGCGGGCCCGGCGCTACGGTCGAGAGATCGCCGCTGATTATTCGCACGCGGTCGTGAGAGTCGGTGAACGCTTGTTCAAACGCTTGTGGCACCAGATCTATGACGGCATGGAGATCAGTGGTCTCGAGGGTCTTCCCGCGCTGGCCGAGGGTCGCGAGATCGTGTACATCCCCTGCCACAGGAGCCATATCGATTACATGCTCCTGTCCTACCTCATCTATCGCGAGGGACTGGTAGTCCCTCATGTCGCCGCCGGTATCAATCTCAACCTGCCGGTGCTCGGCGGTCTGCTCCGCAAGTGCGGCGCTTTCTACCTGCGTCGGACATTCGGTGGCAATCGACTGTATTCGGCGGTGTTCGACGCATACCTCGAAGAGATACTCGCGCGCGGTTTTCCCGTGGAATATTTCATCGAGGGTACGCGGAGCCGAACTGGATTCATGCTGCCGCCCAAGGGAGGCATGTTGCAGATGACAATCGGGGCGTGGATGAAGAATACGCGGCGCCCGCTCGTCTTCGTGCCCGTCTATTTCGGCTACGAAAAACTCATCGAGGGCGATGACTTCATATCCGAGTTGACCGGCGAGGCCAAGCAGAGAGAATCCCTGATTGGTCTGGTCCGTTCGCTGAAACGTCTGCGCGAGCACTTCGGCCGCGTATACGTATCGTTCGGCGAACCGCTCGAACTCGAACCGTACCTCGACCAGCGTTTCCCCGATTGGCGTGCATCGCCCGAACCGGATCCGGCGCACGTGAGCGAGGCGGTGTCCTCGATCGGCCCTCAGCTTCTGCGCCGCGTCAATGACGCCGCGGTGGTAACCCCCGTCGGGGTGCTCTCGATGATCCTGCTTTCCATGCCGAAGCAGGCCATTCCGGAGACTGATTTGATGGAGCAGATAGCGACCACGCGAACACTGCTCGAGCGAGTGCCATACGGAGAGCGCATCGTTGTGACGGCCATGCCCGCCGGCGAGATCGTTGCCCATGGTGAAACGCTCGGTGTCATCGAGCGCCGAGCTCACCCGCTCGGCGACATCATAGCGATGCCTACTGCTGCCGCGATCCGCATGACGTACTTCAGGAACAGCCTGCTACACACACTGCTCGGCCCGGCCCTCGTCGCTTCCTGCTTCCTTCACAGGCGAACTAACAGTCGCGCCTGGATCCGCTCATTTGCGAAGCTCATCTACCCTCATCTTTATGACGAACTTTGTCTGAGCTGGACGGAGGAGGAGATGCTCTGTGCTGTCGATGAGGCTGCAGACGCGCTCGTCGCCATGGCGCTGCTCGACGGGGATCCTGTGAACGACGGACTCCGGGCACCGCGTCAGGGCACCCGGGTGGATGCGCAGTTGCAGGTGCTGGGTAGACTGCTGATGCCGGTGTTTCAGTGTTATTACGTCGCGGTTGCGCTGCTGATCCGCTACGGAAGCGGCAAGGTGACAGCGCGGGAGCTGGAGCGCTTGTGCCAGATGTCTGCCCAGCGCCTGACGCTCCTTTATGAACTCGACTCGCCGGATCTCTTTCAGCGCAGCCGCTTCCAGAGCATGATCGCCAGACTCAGGGCTGACGGGATTCTTCATCCTGACAGCTCTGGTAAGCTCGGCTTCGGCAGTGACCTGCCGGAAATCGAGAAAGTCGCGCGTCGCGTTCTCGGTCAGGAGATGCGGCACAGCATCCTGTCGGCGGCGATACTGCCGGAGATGGCCTCGCCGGACTCTCAGCTGCCGGTCGCGAAAAGCGCATGAAGGGAATGGTCCATATCGAACCGATGGCAGGTCTGCCGGTCAGCGTGGCGTCGTTCTACCGGTTCGTTTCGATCGCACATACCGGCCGGTGCCGCGAACGAATTAAGGGCGCACTGGAGGACCTGGATGTTACAGGGACCGTTCTCATTGCGACCGAGGGCATCAACGCAACGCTGGCCGGATCGGCCGACACGCTCGCGTCGTCGATCGATGCAATCGCTGCAATCGCGGAAACATCTTTCTCCGAGGTTAATGTCACCGGGGCGCGGGTCACGCCTTTCCGCCACCTCGAAGTCAGACTGCGTTCCGAGATCGTCAGCCTGAGGAACGCCGAACAGCCGGGTCCGTCAGACGAAAGCCAATACGTAGGCGTTGATCGGTGGCACGCTCTGCTCGACGATCCGGATGTGCTCGTTGTGGACGTACGCAATGACTACGAGACGCGGGTCGGCGGCTTTGCCGGGGCATTCGACCCGGGCACCGAGTCGTTCCACGATTTCCCTGATCGCATGACCCCAGTGCTCGCCAGGGAAAAGCCGGCCGCGGTAGCGATGTACTGCACGGGTGGCATCCGCTGCGAGAAAGCTGCGGAGTGGGTTCGCGCGCAGGGGGTGGACGATGTTTATCAGCTCGAGGGCGGCATCCTGAGTTATCTGCGCTCACAGCCGGCCGACAGTCGCTGGCGTGGCGAGTGCTTCGTGTTCGACAAACGGGTCTCGGTAACGTCGGAGCTCGCTCCGGGCGACTGTATTCAGTGTCACAATTGCCGGACAGCGCTTACGGCTGATGACCGTGCATCGCCGGAGTACGAAGCCGGCGTGTCTTGTCCCTATTGCGCGAGCGGAATCGATGAGGATAACCGTCGAATGCTAAGGGAGAGAACCCGATTCATCACGGCACGCGCTGACGGACCGCCCGAAACGTAAGAATACGACGCGGCCGGAAGGCAGCCGCGGGTCAGTCCTCCCCGTCCGATCCGAATACGCCTCGAGTCAGGCGTTCAGATCGGGAATGAGCTCGCTCTCTAGCTTGACGATCATGTCACGCAGCCGAAGCTTCTGCTTCTTCAGGCGCCGGATGCGCAGCTGGTCGACATGTGGATTTTTCGTCAGCTCGAAGATGGCGACATCGAGGTCCCGATGTGCCACCCGTAGNNTCAGGCGAGTACGATTGCTGAATGTACTGGTTTCTATGTTATCGCTCATACCCAGCTGCACGCGCGGCGCAGAGTGGATCATGCTTGCAATCGCTCTCCGGCCTTGGGCCGGAGCCCCCTCCGTCAACGTGCATCACACGCGAACGAACGCCTTCATTCTAGCAGTTCAATTCGAACTTTGGGTGTCAATTTGACAGTGCATTAGCGGGGGACTCCGTATCCGCCGCATGTGCTGCCCAATCCTCGTCGGCGTCGCCGAAAACGAGGAAGAAGGGGTTCAGAAACTCACTCTTCTGGTTGTAGCGGAGCGGCTCGCCATCCACGTTGGTGACGTGACCGCCGGCGCACTCGACGACAGCTTGTGCGGCCGCCGTATCCCACTCACAGGTCGGGCCCAGTCGCGGATAGATATCCGCCATGCCAGCCGCGACCAGGCAGATCTTAAGAGAGCTGCCCATCGGCACCATGACGTGATCACCGACGCGTGCGAGGAAGGCGTCCAGCGATGACCCGCGGTGGGAGCGACTGCCGACGACGCGCAGCGGCCGCTGCGCCGGTCGCGTCACGGTGATCTGCCGTCCGTCGGCACCGGGTTCGACGAGCCACGCGCCGCCGCCCGCCCAGCCATAGAAGTCACGGTCCCGAGCAGGCACGTGTACTACGCCCAGGACCGGCACGCTGTCCTGGATCAGAGCGATATTGACGGTGAATTCACCATTGCGTTTGATGAATTCCTTGGTGCCGTCGAGTGGATCGACAAGCCAGTACTCCTGCCAATCACGTCTCACACTGTACGGGATATCCGCTGCTTCCTCGGAGAGGATCGGTATATCGGGCGTGAGTTCGCCCAGCGCCGAGACGATGGCATGATGCGACGCGCGATCGGCAGCGGTGAGCGGAGAGTCGTCGGCTTTCATCTCGACNNGGGCGATCGGCCCGCAGTATATGAGGTCGCGGAGGCTATTTGTGTGACGCGCGGCGGATTTGATGCAAGCCGTTTCGATACCGTGCTGCTCGACATGGACGGCACGCTGCTCGACCTCGCATTCGATAATTTCTTCTGGCGCGAGCTGGTACCGAGGGCTATGGCCGAGTCGGAACGCATGGACGTAGGCGAGGCACGGCAGCATCTCTATGACAAGTATGCTGCGGTGGAAGGTACGCTCGCCTGGTATTGCCTCGACCACTGGACCCGGGAACTGAGTCTCGACATCCGCGCACTCAAGAGCGCCGCAAGCCACCGAATCCGGTACCTGCCCGGTGCGAGGACATTCCTCTGCGAAGCCCGCGTATCATGCCGGCGACTGTTGCTCGTTACGAATGCCCATGGTGACACCCTGCGCATCAAGTCGGAGTTGACCGGTCTCGCCCGATATTTCGATGTGTGTATCACTTCGCACGAGATAGGCGCCGCCAAGGAACATCCGGACTTCTGGGCCGGTCTGGCCGAGAAAGAGTCTTTCGATCCGGAGCGCACACTGCTCGTCGACGACAGTCATCCGGTCCTGGATGCGGCCAGCGAGTTCGGGCTCGGTGGTGTCCTGGGCATCACGAACCCGGATTCTCGGCTATCGAGTCGAGAACCAGGCCGGCACGATGCCGTCGAATCAGTAGCGCAGATCGTCTGGTCGGAGGCCGACTGAGACCGGACTAGGCGTCCGGCGACGCGGGCGTCTTTCTTCTTCGACGTCTGCGAGGTTTGCCGTCGCCGCGCTTCTTTCCCTTGCCGTTTCCACCTGGTTTGCCTCGGGGTCCACCGCGACCACGCCTCGGCAGCGGACCAGGATCGATGACGTCAGCCACAAGTGCCGGATCCATCGCCTCGACCGGTATCGCGTGACCGATGAACTCCTCGATGTCCGGTAGAGACATGGCGTAGGTTTCGCAGGCGAAACTGATGGCA